>ERZ842401.2186-NODE-2186-length-26504-cov-45.743280_pt1 | contig 26504 bp, 20 predicted proteins | sample MGYA00521270_ERZ842401 | MGnify/ENA primary metagenome ERZ842401 (study PRJEB31892, sample SAMEA3878208) | bioreactor metagenome | biome: Moose rumen | place: Sweden | collected 2011-10 | study: EMG produced TPA metagenomics assembly of the PRJEB12797 data set... | reverse complement strand
GACGCTACGAGGTCGTTGCCAGGAGCAGAGAGCAGGTTCAGACCCGTGTTCTGCAGACGGTCGCCATACTCCATGACACCGCTGACGGGAGCCTTACCACACTTCTGGGTGCATCCCAACGCCTTATCCTCGAGGGTGGAGATGCCACCAGCCTTGTTGCCTGGTGAGGGATTCTCGCCCACGGGTTCACCATGTGACAGGAAATAGTTCTTGAAGTTGTTAACCATCGAAACCGTCTGGTCGAAGAGCTGTGGCGTCTCGCAACGGTTCATGAGGATGGTCTCAGCACCGAACATCTCGGGCACCTCAGTCAGCACGCTGGTGCCGCCCTGTGCTACGAGCCAGTCGCTGAACTCACCAACCAGTGGGTTAGCCGTGATGCCTGAGAAACCATCAGAGCCACCACACTTCAGACCTACGCGCAGCTTCGATACGCTGACGTCCTGGCGCTTGTCCTGAGCAGCCTGCTTGTAGAGGTCGCGCAGAATCTCCATGCCAGCCTCCATCTCGTCGCCCTCCACGCGCTGAGTCACCAACAGCTTGATGCGCGACTTGTCGTAATCGCCCAACATCGCCATGAAATCCTCAGGCTGGTTGTTCTCACATCCCAGGCTCAGCACCAGCACACCACCAGCATTGGGGTGCAGACAGATGTCACGCAACACCTTGCGGGTGTTCTCGTGGTCCTCAGAGAGCTGTGAGCAGCCGTAGTTATGGTGCCAGGTCCAGATGGCGTCGATGTCCTTCTCGCCCGTCTCCTGACGCAGCTTCTCGGCCAGACGCTCGGCAATGCCGTTGACGCAGCCTACGGTAGGTACGATCCATATCTCGTTACGCACGCCGACATCGCCATTCTTACGTACGTAGCCCTTAAAAGTGCGCTTCTCGTCCTTGATGTGGGCGATGTCGCTCTTGGCATCAACGGGCTGGTAGGTATACTCCAGCGTACCTGAGAGGTTGGTCTTCAGGTTGTTCTCGTTCACCCAGTCGCCAGCCTTCAGGTCCTGACGTGCGTGACCGATGGGATAGCCGTACTTGATGATGTCCTCACCCTCCTTGACGTCCTTGATGAGTACCTTGTGACCAGCGGGAGTGTCTTGATTCACAGTGATTTGCTTGCCGTCAACGCTGATGACGTCGCCCTTCTTCTTCGGTGCGAGACATACAACGACAGAGTCGGCGGGATTGATTTTCAAAAATGTAGCTTGTTCCATAAAATCGTGTATTGTATTTATTTAGTCGATTATCCGATGTTCTTTCGGCGATAGTAGTCTATGTTCTCCCTGGTGAGCAGTTCAATAGGCATGTAGTTCACGGGGTCTACTTCTTTCTTCAGCACGATGGCGTTGAAAAGGCTCTCAATGCACTCGTAGCCCTGCATGTATCCGTGTTGGGCGATAAGGAACGAGATGCTGCCTTGACGCACGCATTCAGCATTCTTCGGCACCATGTCATAGCCCATGATCTGTACGTTTCTCATGTTGGCGCGTTGCAGGTATTCACCCACCAGATGAGCCTTCGAATTGAAGGTGATGCAGTGGTGAACGGCAGGGTGCGACTTGAAGAACGTGTCCAGAATCTTGTCGTACTCTTCACGTTTCTCGTCCAGCGGCAGGTTCACCTCATTGATGGTTACCGAGGGGAAGTGGTCGCGCATGTAGTGACGGAATCCCGTTTCGCGGTTCTCCTGTTGCTTCGATGCCACATTGCCGTTGCGCATCTGCTTCATCAGCATGATCTCCTTCTCTTTGGGTGCCATCATCATCAGCATGCGTGCTGCAAAGTAGCCTGAGGCAAAGGAGTCTTGTCCGAAGAAGGCCAATGGCTTCAGGTCGGGCATAAAGGAGTCGAGCAGAATAAAGGGGATGTTGCGCTCGTGCATCATGTCGGTAAAGCGACGTGTCGTGTCGATTTGCGAGGGCACGATGATGACACCGTCGGGCTCTTGCTTCAGCACCTCGTTCATCAGCTTGGCAAACGTCTCGGGCGAGAAGCGGTTGTAGTATAGCACCTTATTTGATATATTGAAGTCGCGATAGCGGTCGCAGGCTGACTGGGCGCCTTCCTCCACCTCTTCCCAATAGGCCTCGCTCTCGTGCTTCGGGATAAGACTATAGAAGGTGTACGACTTGTTGTAGGCCAGTGCTGAGGCATACATGTTGGGTTTGTAGTCCACTTCAGCCAGCGCTTTCTTCACCTTTTCCAAGGCTTTAGGCGACACGTTAGGTCGGTTGTGCAGCACGCGGTCTACCGTGCCGGCACTGACTCCAGCGCGTTTGGCAATGTCCTTGATTCTTATCTTTCCAGTGTCCATATTGCGTACAAAGGTACAAATAAGTGAGCAAAACACAAAAAAAAAGCTGACTTTTATTTTTGTTTTCGAGCGAAAGTACCTTAGAATGAAGTTCAGAGGTACAAATAAGTGAGCAAAACACAAAATAAAATGGAGTTTTCTTTGCAATTTCCAATTTTTTGGCTAACTTTGTAGCCACGATTCAAATATTAATTGTAACGTAATACTAAAACAAATGGCAAAAATTGTAACTTTAGGCGAGATTATGCTCCGCCTGTCGCCCATGGGCAACGACCGTTTCATTCAGAGTGAGTCATTCCGCATCATCCCTGGTGGTGGTGAGGCTAACGTAGCTGTCAGCGTGGCTAACTATGGTCACGAGGCTTACTTTGTATCTAAGCTGCCAAAGCACGAGATTGGTCAGATTGCCGTCAACGCTCTGCGTCGTTATGGCGTGAACACCCAGTTCATCGCACGTGGTGGCGACCGTGTAGGTCTCTACTATGCTGAGACGGGTGCTTCTATGCGTCCTTCAAAGGTGATCTACGACCGCGCTCACTCTTCTATCGCTGAGGCTGATCCTAAGGATTTCGACTTCGACGCTATCATGGAGGGTGCTGCTTGGTTCCACTGGTCTGGCATCACGCCTGCTATCTCTGACAAGGCTGCCGAGCTGACCAAGCTGGCTTGTGAGGCTGCTAAGCGTCACGGTGTTACCGTATCTGTAGACCTGAACTTCCGTAAGAAGCTGTGGACTTCAGAGAAGGCTATCTCTATCATGCGCCCCTTGATGCAGTATGTTGACGTCTGCATTGGTAACGAGGAGGATGCTGAGCTCTGTCTTGGTTTCAAGCCCGATGCTGACGTAGAGGGTGGTCAGACTGATGCTGCCGGTTACGAGGGCATCTTCAAGCAGATGCGCGAGCAGTTCGGCTTCAAGTATGTGGTTTCTACCCTGCGTGAGTCGTTCAGCGCTACGTTCAACGGCTGGAAGGCTCTGATCTATGATGGCAAGGAGTTCTATCAGTCAAAGCGTTACGAGATCAATCCTATCATCGACCGCGTAGGTGGTGGCGACTCGTTCTCTGGTGGCCTGATTCATGGTCTGCTGACCAAGCCGACTCAGGGCGAGGCTCTGGAGTTTGCCGTTGCCGCTTCTGCTCTGAAGCACACCATCAATGGCGACTTCAACCTGGTAGGTGTTGACGAGGTAGAATCACTCGCCGGTGGTAATGCCAACGGCCGCGTTCAGCGTTAAACTAGAAATACTAGACATACTAGAAACACTAGATAATTATGGCAAAATTCGATAAGTTTCAGGTGATGGCAAAGATTGCCGAAGCACCTATGGTTCCTGTTTTCTACAACAAGGACGTAGAAGTTTGCAAGAACGTCATTAAGGCTTGCTACGAGGGTGGTGTACGCGCTTTCGAGTTCACCAATCGTGGCGACTTCGCTCACGAGGTATTCGGCGAGCTGTCAAAGTGGGTTAACAAGGAGTGTCCTGAGCTGGCTCTCGGTATCGGTAGCGTTGTTGATGCTCCCACGGCATCGCTGTACATCCAGCTGGGTGCCAACTTCGTCGTTGGTCCACTGTTCAACCCCGACATCGCCATTGTATGTAACCGTCGTTGCGTGACCTATTGCCCAGGCTGTCTCACACCGTCTGAGATCGGTAAGGCACAGGAGGTAGGCTGCGACTTCACCAAGGTATTCCCTGGCGACGTTGTAGGTCCGAACCTCATCAAGGGTCTGATGGCTCCCATGCCTTGGTCGAAGATCATGGTTACTGGTGGCGTAGCTCCCGAGGAGGAGAACCTCACCAAGTGGTTCAAGGCAGGCGTGTTCTGCGTAGGTATGGGCTCGAAGCTCTTCCCCAGCGACAAGGTAAAGGCTGGCGATTGGCAGTATGTTACCGACAAGTGCAAGGAGGCACTCGGTTACTGTGCTAAGGCTCGCGCTTAATCTCTCGCTCGTCATTTTAATCTCAGCTTGTTCACCGTCCGATAAGGCAGCGGTGGACAAGCTGAATTCTCTTTCCTATGCCTATCATTACTGTGATGTTGATTCTACCGTCAGCTATGCCCAACGGGCATTGCAGCTTTCCGATGGCTATGTCGACGGACGTACCGAGGCGCTGAACCATCTGGCTTTCGCTGCGATAGTGGCTATGGACTACACGCTGGCCGACAGTCTGTTGGCAGAGGCCATCGTCCAGAGCGATAATCAGGTCGAGCTGCTGGTCAGCTATGTGCAGCAGATGCGTCTCTGTCAGCGTCGCAGCAAGAATCGTGAGTTCTATGAGTGTCGCGAGAAGGCGGTTAATGCCCTTCAGCGCATCAACGAGGAGCGCAGCCAGCTGTCCCTGCGACAGCGAGGCCGTTTGCTCTATGCCGAATCGGAGATGGCCATCGTCACCTCCACCTATTATTATTATGTCGGTCTGGAACGCCAGTCGGTCGAGGCGCTTCAGCTGATGGACCTTGATGCCGTGCGTCATGATACGGCCCAATACCTGAACTATCTGTATAACGTCGGGGCAGGAGGTTTCCTGACCGAGGGCACTCCCGAGCAGATACGCCACGACGAGATGGAACACCTGAACCGTTGTCTGACCATTGCCGAGCGTAATGGCTACGTCTACTTCGAGGCCCAGGCCAAGGAGGCGCTCGCTGAGCATACTGGCGAATTACAGCTGGCCGAGGAGGCCCTGCACCTGTTTCAGCGCTATGGCGATGTCTACCAGATTGCCGGTGCCTACCGTACGATGGCGTCGTGCTATCATGCGATGGGCAACGACCGTCAGGCTCTGGAATATCTGGAGATGGCCTTGGCCGACTCTGTCATCTATCAGGCCCCCGACCTGGTGGCCAGCATCCGTGAGCAGCTGTCGGTAGCCTATTCAGCCATCAACGACAAACCCAACAGCGACTACAATCGAAATATCTATATAGACCTGCAGGAGCAGACGCGTCAGGACCGTGAACTGGAGGCGCGTGCAGGCTTGCTCGACCAGGCTGTCAACCAGCTCAACTGGATGATCATAGCCGTCTTGATAGCCATCGTCCTACTGCTGTTCCTGCTTTGGCTGTTCAACCATCTGAACCGCAAACAACGCGTTGACCACGCTTTGGACGACCTGCTGGAAGAGAAGAACGAACAGGTAGCCGAAGCCCGTCTGCGTGTCGAGAAGAACGAGCGGCGCCATCTCGAGCAGCGTGCCAAGATCTCGCTGGCCATGAGCATCATGCCACTCATCGACCGCATTCTGCATGAGGTGAAGAATCTCCATGGTCACGACGATCATGAACGCATAGAATATATCCACGAGCTGACCGACCAGATCAACGCCCAGAACGACCTGCTGACCCAGTGGATCCAGCTCCGTCAGGGCGAGCTGACCCTCCATGTGGAGAGCTTCCCGTTGCAAGAGCTCTTCGACCTCTTGTCACGTAGCAAGTCCAGTTTCCAGATGAAGGGTATCACGCTTGATGTCGAGCCTACTGATGCTACCGTCAAGGCCGATCGTGTGCTGACGCTCTTCATGCTCAACACGCTGGCCGATAATGCCCGCAAATTCACGGCCCAGGGTGGGCGAGTGACCATCGGTGCCGTCAGCCAGCCCGACTATGTCGAGATATCCGTCAGCGATACCGGGCAGGGCATGAGTCCTGACGAGCTGGCCCACGTCTTCGACCGTCAGGTGTCGGGAGGTCATGGCTTCGGACTGATGAACTGTCGGGGCATCATCGAGAAATACCGCAAGGTGAGCCAGATCTTCAGCGTCTGCCAGTTGCAGGCAGAGAGCGAGGAGGGCCGTGGCTCGCGCTTCTTCTTCCGTCTGCCCTTAGGCAAGCTGATGATGACGCTCCTGCTCTTGGTGGGTAGCCTGGGTGTGCATGCCGATGATTTCATGGACCGCGCCCATGTCTTTGCCGATTCTGCCTACTTCTCCAATGTCAATGGCAACTACGCCCGCACGCTGCAGTTTGCCGACTCTTGCCACTACTATCTCAATGCCCAATACCTCGCGCAGCGTCCTGGTGGCCATCTGCTGATGACGCGCAATGGCAGCACGGCCAGCGTTCCGCCTGAGATACAGTGGTACCACGACTCCATAGCCACCAACTACCAGATCGTGCTCGACATCCGCAACGAGAGTGCAGTAGCCGCCCTGGCCCTTCATGAGTGGGCGCTCTATGATTATAATAATAAGGTGTACACCCAGCTCTTTAAGGAGATGAGTGCCGACAACACGCTGGCCGACTATTGCCGCACCATGCAGCAGTCGCAGTCCGACAAGCGCATTGCCGTCATCCTGCTCCTGGTGCTGCTCGTGCTCATCGTGCCTGCCTACTACATGCTGTACTACCGCCATCGGCTGTATGAGCGTTTCCGTCGTGAGCGCATGCAGCAGACGAATATCGAGATGGCTGATGACGAGTTGCGTCGTGCCGAACTCGAGAATGCCAACCTGCATGTCTCGTCGGCCGTTCTTGATAACTGTCTGTCTACGCTGAAGCACGAGACGATGTATTATCCTTCGCGTATTCAGCAGCTCCTCGATACGGCTGATTTCGCCTCGCTCTCCGAGGTAACGGCTTATTACCGTGAACTTTACGGCATTCTCATTCGTCAGGCCACCGACCAGGTAGAGCGTATCCATCTGCACATTCGCCCTGTCGAGTTCTATGGTCAGCAGGTGCTGGGCGACGAGAATTTGCTGCGCTATCTCTTCGAGATCTTCAAAGGCGAGGTGAAGGCAGAGCCGAAAGACGATAAATACGTCGCCTACCACATCTCTCTCACCTCTCCGCCCTCATCTCTCACCTCTCTTCTTGCCCGTCAGATTGTGCGCGATCATGGCGAGGCTACCAACCGTCGTGGCTGTGGCATCACGGCTGTTGACGACAATCAGATAACAGTTATTTTACCCAGATATAATGGAAAAATTTAAGCTCATTATCGTCGAGGACGTGCCCCTCGAACTCAAAGGCACGGAAGGCATCGTACGCAACGAGATTCCCGAGGCGGAGGTCATTGGTACTGCCGACAATGAAGCCAGCTTCTGGCGTCTCATCAAGCAACAGCAGCCCGACCTCGTGTTGCTCGACCTCGGGCTGGGCGGTTCGACCACCGTGGGCGTCGAGATCTGTCGTCAGACCAAGGAGGCCTATCCGCAAGTGCGCATCCTCATCTTCACGGGCGAGATCCTGAACGAGAAGCTGTGGGTCGATGTGCTCGATGCTGGTGCCGATGGCATTATCCTGAAGAGTGGCGAACTGCTGACGCGTCGCGATGTGATGGCCGTCATGGAGGGCAAGCAACTGGTGTTCAACGAGCCTATCCTCGAGAAGATTGTCGAGCGCTTCAAACATGCCGTATCGTCGCAGCTGGCGCGTCAGGAGGCTCTCATCAACTACGAGATCGACGAGTACGACGAGCGTTTCCTGCGCCATCTGGCCCTCGGCTATACCAAGGAGCAGATCACCGGTCTGCGTGGCATGCCGTTTGGCGTCAAGAGCCTGGAGAAGCGTCAGAACGAGCTCGTACGCAAGCTGTTCCCCTCAGGCGAGAGCGTCAATGCTACCCGTCTCGTCGTACGTGCCCTCGAGCTCCGCATCCTCGATATCGACAATCTTGAACCAGACACTGATTAATTCGTAATTCCTAATTCCTAATTCCTAATTGAAAAAGATTCTGCCTCATCTGGCCTTTGTGCTCGCCGGCCTTCAGCTGTTGCTGATGCTCGTGTCGTGGCTGCTCAGTGCCGCCTTTCCTGCCAGCCAGTTTCGTTCGCTGCTGACGGGCGAAGGATTGCGCTGGTTCATGGGTTCTTACGCCCATCTCGTGGCTACTCCCGTACTGACGTGGCTGTTGCTGGGCGCTATGGCTTATGGCTGTCTGTGGCGCAGCGGACTGCTGCGGCGTCCGTCAAACTATCGCGAGCGTCGTGCGCTGATGATGGCGCTCTTCGTGCTGGCTGTCGTCGTCGTGCTCATGCTGTTGCTCACCGTCGTGCCTCATGCCGTGCTGCTCAGCGCCGTTGGTGGACTGTGGCCCTCGCCATTCTCCTCCAGCCTTGTTCCCGTCCTGGCTTTCACCGTCACGTTGGTATCGGCTTTCTACGGGCTCGTAGCAGGCCGTTTCGAAGACCTCTCCGACGTCTATCTTGCTCTTATTCAGGGCATTCGCCAGGGTGCACCGCTCCTGCTGTTCTACGTGCTACTCATTCAGATTTATGAGTCGCTCCGCTTTATGCTCAGCTAAAATCCCATATTTTAGGTATTGTGTGGTTCCTGTTTTCTTCCTATCTTTGCACCCAGAAACTTTAACCACATAAATAATAGCATAAAGTATTTGTTTAGTTTAGTATAAAATTGGGTAGACTGTGAAGTCTGCCCTTTTTTGTGCGGTGTTTTAAAATAAAAAATGTATATTTGCAGCCCGAACTTAGAACTAAAACAGATGGATATGATTAGACCGTATTTTCATGTGAGCAACGAGATGATGAATCTTGTCGCTGAAATTTCTGAACAAATTGGGACGTTGTCAGATGGTGTTGATGCGCGTACGACAGCCTATCGACCACCGTATGATGTGATGAGCGAGGTCGATTTCTTGAGGGCTCATAGCGAGCTCTCTGAGGGTCAGACCGGCAGGGTAGGGGAGTACTCTGCCGACGATCGGATGGTGCCACACCTGATGGCTGTACTCTTCAATTGGGTGGCTCAGACGGATGTGCATCCGTTGATTTCGAGCTGCGTTTTTCACTACGAGTTACAACAAATCCGACCCTTTTCGGGGAGTAATGGTCGCCTCGGAGTGCTCTGGCAGTTGCTGCTGATGGCCCGCTGGCGACCCCTCTTGGCGTCAATGCCCCTGGAACAGGCTTTTCAAGCGTGTTTGCTCGATTTTGGCGAGAGCGTTGAAACCGCAAAAATCGACCATTTCATCGAGAAGATGTTACGCTGCGTGCGCGATGCGCTGACTCAGAAGGTAGAGGATAAAGTAAAGAATAAAGTAAAGAATAAAATCGCTCGAAAAGTAGAGAATAAAATCTGCTGCCACAGTAGAGGATAACGCCCTGTCACGCTCGGAAAAACGCATTGTAGACTTACTTTCTGAAGATGCCCGTCTGACCATCGGAACCCTTGCACAAAGGGCAAAGCTCTCTGAGGCAGGCGTCAACAAAATACTGGCCTCGCTGCGTCGTAAGGGTGTCATCGAGCGCATCGGTGCCAACAAGAATGGTTACTGGCAAGTCAATATTTAATTAAATCATTGCTTTATATCTTTTGAATTAACCTTTTGAAAACTAGATTTGTAACAATTAGAGCACATCCTTGTTTTGGCGTGCTCTTTTTGCTGTTTTTGCCCTATTTTGACCCCTGCCAACTCTATTCCCTGGCGTCATCAGCTTCAAAACCCAAATATCTCGCCTTGGTTTTCACGGAGCCTGTCTTTTGCTCTCTATTTTCCAGGAACGATGTCGCTGGTTTGATACCAGTTTTGGTGGTTCGTGAGTCTGACTTGATGTCCTCGATCTTCCGTCTTTCGCTCTGGTCTTTCGTGCGTTCGGTTCGTGATGCTCTAGGTGCTTCCCCTTCGCTTTGTTTCCTTTAGCATTCTTCATCTCCCCATCGCTACACCTCCTTTTTCATAAGTAAAATTAATAAACAAAACTCTATGTGTATATTTTACACTCTATTCTAAAACCCTTGTCAGAAACGAAAAATGGGCTCCATTTCTGATGCCCTAAAAAGGCGCATAATTCCAAATAATTTCTCTTTTTTCTCGATAATCTTTTGTTGAATCCCAAAAAATGAGTACCTTTGCAAAGATATTACAGCCAAGACCTGAAATGATCATCAACGGTGATAAGAAATATGGTATTCTGCTGCTGATGCTGGGCATGGTGCTCGGCATGATGGCTCAGGGTGACGAACGCGAATTCTACGTGTTCGACGCCTCGAACGGTATGGCTGCCAATAGCGCCCAGACCATCAAGTGTACGAAGACGGGACGCATGGTGATCACCACCATTGGCCACGTGAACTTCTACGACGGAAACAGCTTCGCACACATATCGCCCGAACAGCGTGATTCCTATGCGCTGAGCAAGTATAGCGGTAACTACCGGCAGATGTTCGACCGCCATCACCACTTCTGGCTGAAGGATAAATACCAGGTGATATGCGTGGACCTGCTGACGGAGACGATGCATCACAACGTGAAGGAGGTATTCCACGAGATGGGGATAGACCAGAAGGTGGACGACCTGTTTGCCGACAGCGAGAACATGATGTGGATGCTGACAGGCGGCGACCTGGTGAGTACGGACCGCCAGCAACGGCTGAAGTTGCGCAAAGGGGTGCAGCTGCACGATGTCGACGTGGTGGACGGCAAGCAGGTGCTGCTGTTCTATGGCGACGGCATGATGGTGGCCCACGACCTGAAGTCGGGCAGGAAGATTTATGAGGTGGCTGTCGACACGGCACTAGCCAATGGCCATCTGAACTCGTCGGTCGTCATGCCCTATGGTGAGGGCTACTACCAGATACGCAACGGCAAGAAGGGTGGTCTGCTCAGCTACCTGGATCTGGAGAAACGCCAGTGGACGAAGGTGATGGAGCAGGAATATCCGCTGAACAACATGACGGTATACAAGGACACGTTATACGTGGCTTCGATGTTCGGATACTGGACGATAGACCTGAAGACCGGGCGGCAACAGCACGTGGAAGAGCTGAAGCTCAGCAAGGGACGACGGCTGAAGACCGACGTCAACGTCATCGCCTTCGACCGACAAGGCGGCATGTGGATTGGTACCGAGCGTCGTGGACTGCTCTATGCGAAGCCTTACAGATCGCCCTTCAAAAAGTACAGCTGGAGCGACCCGCAGTCTGGCCACTACTACAACCTGATGGCTGCGAAGCTGGACCTGACGCTGAAGCCTTACATACGCCACGTGAACAGCATCTATCAAGACAGCCGCGGATGGACGTGGACGTGTCTGTACAGCGGACTGAAGTTGCAGAAGACGGAAGGCGGCGAGGAGCGCGTGTTCTCGCGTCGCGACGGACTGATGAATGAGATGGTGCACAGCATCGTGGAGGATGACAATCACGACCTCTGGGCCAGCACGAGTTTCGGCATAGCCCATCTGTATATACGAGGTGACAGCGTGGCGCGCATCGAGACGTATACGCATCAGGACAACGTGCCTAACGAATCGTTCGTCAACGGCATGGCTGCCAAGCTGGACGATGGCCGGATTGTGATGCAGTCGCTGGACAATATGGTGGTGTTCAACCCTGCCGACCTGCATCCGATGGACACACCGGAATACGTGCTCTACCCGAAGTTGGTGGGGCTGGAGGTGAACGGCCAGCAGATAGAGCCTCGCAAGGAATATCGCGGACAACAGATCCTGGCGCGTGCCGTGACGCGCTCGCAGGAGATTAATGTGAACTACGACCAGACGACGCTGCTGCTGACCTTCTCGGCGCTGAACTACTTCCGTCCGATGCAGACCTACTACAGGCTGAGGGTGAAGGGCTCGCGGAGGTATAACGACTGGTGCGTACTGTCGCACGGCAAATACCCGAACCTGGTGAACAAATACGGGCTGCTGAAGCTGCAGCTGATGAATCTGGTGCCAGGCGACTACGAGGTGGAGCTGCAGGCTTCGCTGACACCCGACAACTGGAGCCAGGAGCCTTACGTGTGGACCATCAAGGTGCACCAGCCCTGGTGGCGAACGACGGGCTTGTATCTGTTGCTGGCCGTCTTGGGACTGCTGCTGGCGGCTCTGAATGTGGTTTATTACAACCGCAACACGAAGCTGCGACTGATCCGCAACGGTCAGGAGTCGGACCTGCTACGACGTATCAAGACCTTTGCCAACCGCTGCGAGACCATGTCGCAGGAGGTGCTGACACCCTATACCATGACGCAGAACAAGAGCGGCATTACGAGCGAATACGGCGTGGTGAGCGACGAGTTTGCTGAGGTGATGCTGAAGATCATACCCTACGTGAACGGGCTGAAGGACGAGCAGGACTTCAACGTCACGGAGCTGTCGAAGCTGACGGGCAAACCCACCATCGAGCTGTATACTCTGATGGCCGACCAGCTGGACAAGAATCCGCGCATACTGATAGGACGGCTGAGGCTACAGGAGGTGGAACGCCTGTTGCGCGAGACGACACTGAATGTGGAAGAGATTGCTGACAAGTGTCACTACGTATCACCGAATTACCTGATAGCAGCGTTCTATCACCGCTATAGAATGACACCGAACGACTATCGCAACTCGAGTGCGCGATAGCCCACCAGGCGCCAGGTACGCGCGCCTGTTTCCTTATAATATACTAAGACCTGGTAGCGATTCTCCGTCTGGAAGAAATTGCCTTCCGACGGTGGGTTGGTGCCTGCCGGCGTGAGATACTGGTAGGAATAGTAGCCCTGCTTGAGCAGGAGGGCATGACGGTAGGTACCGCTCAGCGTGTCGTACTGCATCTGGTAGGTCTGGCGCTGATAATCGGTAGCCCAGTGGCCCGACAGGTAGATGTCGCCCTGAGGAGGAGCCTCGAGTGAGAAGTTGACCCAGACGTAGTCGCAGGTGTAGTCGGACTCGGAGCGGTCGCTATTGCGGATGCAGAAGGCACCATCGGCATCGACGTCGGTCAGGTAGTTGCGACGCACGGTGGCCGTGAAGGGGTAGGCCTGATAGTAATGGCCGTCCCACTCGATACGGTCAAGTCCCATGGTGGTGTGCTTGACATCCAATACCTCGAACTTATGAAACTCGTTGCCGGCATCGAAGATGAGCTGGCGGTTGTGTTGCCACGAGGCGCCCAGATGGTTCTGTAGGTTGGGGCGCACGTTGATGCGGGCATTGTCGGAGCGCCAGTTCTGCATGACGACGGTGTAGAGCTCGTCGTCGGGCGAGTTGACACGCAGGTCGTTATAACCCACTGAGAAGGAGAGTTGCTGGTGGCTCGCGTTATGGTCGATGTCGGTATTCGTGGAGGCCGTGACGGCTACGGTCATGAGGGGCTCGGCGACGTAGAACTCGACTTCGAGCAGGCGCTCATTGTCGTCGTCTTCGTCGAAGACGGTCAGCCGGTAGTTGCCACTGAGTTTCAGCGCACAGCGGTCGTTGGGGATGCTGAGCTGATAATGGGTGTATAGCACGGTGGTGTTGATGGAGTTACGATAGTCTTCGATGGGATTGTCGTTGAAGCCCTGGAGCCAGTCGCTCTCGAAGATATCCTCGGAGGTGGACCAGTCGGCCTCGCAATGTTCCAGATGGTAGGTGAGGCGACGGACATCATGCGACATCTCGTCGAAACCGATCGCCAAGCGGTCGGAGCTGCCCAGCGTCAACACCGGACGGTTGAGCCAGTCGCCACCGACGGTGCTGGTCAGCGACTTGACACGGGGCGAGAAGATGCGGTTGTCGGCAAAGCAGCAGGTCGTCAAAAGCAGAAAGAATGACAATATTCGTAACTTCATACTGCAAAGGTAAGAAAAAGTTTAGAAATTAGCGTTTAGAGTTTAGAGAAAATTACTATCTTTGCAATCGGTTATGAGAAAATTTGCAATTCTTACAGTTACCTTGCTGGTGGTGCTGATGGCCTCGTGCGGTCAGAAAAAGCGCGATGCTGCCTACTACGAAATGATGGTAGACAGTATTCGTAAAGCCGAGCAAGTCAAGGAGATACAGAAAAAAGCTGGAGTAACGAATGAAGATCCGTTGGAGGCTTTCTTCCTGAAACTGAGTCGGCGCACACTGCCTATCCAGTCGGAGGGTGCACACTGGGAGAGGCTGGGCGAGTTCACGGAGTTGCCCCGCACGCTGAACGAGAGTTTCGGCTACATGTCGGAAACGGAGCTGAAGGTGCTCTCCATGCCCCCAAGGGGTCATCACCAGGTGGTCATGTTGCTGGAGATGCAGGACTCTATTACACCGGCACTCTACCTCTATACGATGGACTCGCAGCATAAGGCCATCGACCTGCTATGTCTCTACGAGGAGCGTGCGGAAGACCGGGGCACGGACTTCGGCAAGACGCGCCTGGAATATTTCATCACCAGCGATTATACCATCACGCTGATGAGATACTACCAATCGCACGAAGCGACGAGACCTGAATTGGAACAGACTCGCCGCTACGTAATCAATAAAAAGGGGGAATTCGAAGAGGTGATTATTGAACTGTGACCTTGACGGGTTGCTCGACCTCTTTCTTCCACTGTTTCAGATAGTTGAACCATTCTTTGGCTGAATGGTAGCCAAACGACTCGTTGGCCGAGGTGTAGGTGACCTTATAGGCCATGCGGTTGCCATTGACCTTCAGCACGTAGGTATAGTTGTCCTTGTTGGCGGGTTGCTCGCTGACGATGTTTTCACGAGGCACGTAAACGGCCAGTCCCACCGTCTCGCGCTTCCAGTTGAGCGTGTCGGTCGAGGGATAGTCGGTACCCCAACAGGCTCGCAATCCTTTCTTGTCGCTGAACTCCTCAGAGCCCTTCACGTTGATGATACCCGTCGAGAAACGATAGTCGCTGACGTTGTGGTTGAACATGACGTCAACATCGGTATCGCGATGGCCTGCATACTGGGTATAACGGAGCGTCATATTGACGGGAGCCTTTGTGGCATCAGCCTTCCATCCGCGGTCAACGACTTCAACGATAGCACGCAGGGGACCGTAGCTGATGACGCGTTGGGTACGCGAGCGGACGGGCTCGACGAGGGTAGGTTTCTGACCGTCCCAGCCACGAAAGGCACCGAGTCCGAAGGTCTGACCCACCCATAGCACATCGTCACCATAACCTTTCTCCTTGAGGTCGGCAGGGGTGTAGAATTGGGTCTCTTTCAGTTCCAGCTGTTTGTTGAATTTGCCGTAAAGATCCAGTGTCTGACGGGCGTCGAAATAGATGCGGATGCCATTCAGCTCGCTCTCGAAGTCGACACCGTGATGATGTTGTATATTGTAGGTGTATGCAGCATCGCCTCGGGCAGTCAACGATTCGATGTAATTATTCTGCTGATGTTTCTTCAGCTTCTTGTCCTTGTTGTTTGACAGCACCATCTCAGCATAGACACGGGCAGGGTAGGTGCGTAGTTCACCCTGGTCCATCAACTCAACAGTATATCGCTTGGTCTCCTTCTTGTCCAAATTGGCCAAAAAGCAGAGCTCATCGAATGTCTCGTCCTGGTTCAGGTCGTCCAGCTGACAGGGAATCTCCTGACCCGACAGCGTGACGAGCGCGGAGCAGACTTCACCATAGGGTGTCAGCGCAATGACAACAGGCACGTCGGTGCGGCTTGTGCTTGAGGGGTTGGTTACTGTGACGGTAATGGTACGGCTGGCAAAGAGCGTGGTGCTCAAGAGGGCCAACATAAGGAGTGATTGGATTCGTTTCATGTGAAAAAGTAGTTTTATTTCTTGCAAATTTCACACAAATAAACGAATTTGAGCGGTACAAGAAACTTTTTTTTTAATTTTTTAGTTTAAAATTTGGTTTTTACAACAAATTTTAGTAATTTTGTCACGGATTTTAAATATAGTTAAGAACATCGCTGTTATCTACATGAGAAAAATTTACGGAATATTAGTCTTGTTGATGATGTTGTGTCTCGGCTGTCAGTGGCAGCTGAAACCCAATGATGATGCGACGAATGAGCGGAGCGTCACAATTCAACGCTATGACCGTATAGAGAACCTATATTTGACAACGGGCGACTTTTCGGCTTTGCAACAGATGAATACCGTCTTCCCCATGCAGACGCGTATGTTGATAGAGGATGTGTTACAATTGGGCAAGGTGAACGATAGGGATATCAACAGCAAGTTCCTCAATTTCTTCCAAGACTCGACGTTGCAGGTGATGCTGGCTGACGTACAACAGCAGTATGCTGATATGGATGACATCAATACGGAACTGAATGTGGCCTTTGAACGTCTGAAAGAGGAAATGCCCGATATGGAGTTACCTGAGGTTTATACGCAGGTGGGGTCGTTCGACCAAAGCATTGTGGTGAGCAACAACACTTTAGGTATCAGTCTGGATAAGTATCTGGGCAAGGACTATCCTTTCTACGTGGCGCACTACACGCAGGAGCAGCGTAGCATGATGGATAGGAATATGATAGTGCCCGACTGTCTGGGTTTTTATATTTTGAGTCTCTATCCGCTCTCTGCGGAACGTATGGAATCACAGATGGAGCGAGACATGCACATGGGTAAGATACAATGGATAGTGAACAGCGTGACGGAGCGACAGGTGTTCAACAATGCGTATGTGACGCTGATAGCTGATTTCATGAAGGAGAATGCTAAAGTCAGTTATGCACAGTTGTTGCACCACACAGACTATAGTGTTTTTAAAAAATAGTAAATCGACTAAAATTTTGGGAGCAGGAATGGCGGTGTGCCCATTTTTTTTTTGTATCTTTGCAACCCAAAACAATAAGTAATCATGCCAGAACAGACAAATAATAGTGGAGGACAGCGTCGTCGCAGACAGCAAGCCGTTGACAATACCTATGCTCACGTGCAGCCACAAGCTCCTGATATTGAGCGTGCTGTACTTGGTGCCTTGATGATTGACAAGGATGCCTATGCTGTAGTATGTGAGATGCTGACTCCTGAGAGCTTCTATGAGCCGCGTAACCAGAAAGTGTATAACGCTATCCGTGAACTCTCGATGCATGAGAGCCCGGTCGATGTTTGGACGGTAACCGAACAGCTGGCCAAGCTGGGTGACCTGGAAGATGTGGGAGGACCAGGCTACGTGACGGAGTTGTCTTCGCGTGTAGCTTCTTCAGCCAATATCGAGTATCACGCTCGCATCATTGCACAGAAGTCGCTGGCTCGTCAACTCATCTCGTTTGCCAGCGTTATTGAGACGAAGGCTTTTGACGAGACAGTCGACGTGGATGATTTGATGCAGGAAGCGGAGGGCTCGCTCTTCGAACTGGGTCAGCGTAACATGAAGAAGGACTACACCCAGATAGATCCTGTTATCAAAAATGCCGTGGATGTTATTCAAAAGGCTGCGGGCAATAAGGATGGCTTGACGGGTGTGCCTACAGGTTATAACAAGTTGGATGATATTACCTCTGGATGGCAACCCTCTGACTTGGTTATCATTGCAGGACGACCAGCTATGGGTAAGACCTCGTTTGCCCTCTCGATGGCGAAGAATATAGCTGCCGACTATAAGGTTCCAATGGCTTTCTTCTCGCTTGAAATGTCTAACGTTCAGCTTGTGAACCGACTGATTTCCAACTGTTGTGAGATTCAGGGTTCGAAGATTCTGAACGGACAGTTGCAGCCCGATGAATGGGAACGTCTGGATAAACGCATTAACGGACTTTTGGGAGCTCCACTCTATGTTGATGATACCCCTGGACTTTCTGTCTTTGAGTTACGTACGAAGGCGCGTCGTCTGGTTCGCGAGCATGGCGTGAAAATCATTATGATTGACTATCTGCAGCTGATGAATGCCAACGGCATGAGATTCTCCAGTCGTCAGGAGGAGGTTTCCACCATCTCACGTTCGCTCAAGGGATTGGCCAAGGAGCTGGATATACCCATCCTGGCTCTGTCGCAGTTGAATCGTGGTGTGGAGAGTCGTGAGGGGCTGGAAGGTAAGCGTCCCCAGTTGAGCGACCTGCGTGAGTCGGGAGCCATTGAGCAGGATGCCGATATGGTATTGTTTGTGCATCGACCAGAGTATTATCATATCTATCAAGATGATAATGGTCGCGACCTGCATGGTATGGCGCAAATCATTATTGCCAAGCATCGTAAAGGTGCTACGGGCGATGTGCTGCTGACCTTCCGTGGTGAGTTTACTCGCTTTGAGAACCCTGAGGACCGTCGACTGGGTACGAAACATCAAGACGATGGCGGAGGTGAGATTCTGGGTAGCAGAATGAATGGCAACTCACAGCAAGATGCTAATGAATCGCCATTTGGTTATGAGGAGTCAGGAGGACCCTTGCCCTTCTAACACCTATTATCTCTAACCTCTCACTTCTTAGAATATCTGTCTATCAATGATTGAGCTTGGCTGTTGCCGAGCTCTTTTGCTTTGTTGAGGTTCTGCAGACCTTCCGACTTCAGACCTTTCACACATTGGGCTAGCCCGAGGAACAGATAGCCGTCACTCTCCTGCGGCGCCATATTCACCAGACTTTTTGCTGTTTCAATAGCCTCGTCAGTCATTCCCACACGCAACTCTACATTGGCCTTCTCAGCACGATAGACAGTCTCGCTGGGTTCCATCTCTACCGCACGTTTGATGTCGTCTAAAGCCTGCTGGTACAGGTGGCCTGCAAACTCAGCCTGTTCGCGGAGGAAGTAGAAGTTGGCACCAAGTTGGGCTGACATGAGTGTGGCATAGTCGTTATAGTCATTAACCGCAGGGCGGTATTTCTTGGCATTATAGAGCATCTGAGCACGAGCCAGCAAATAGGGCGCTGCTGTCTTGACGTAAGGCTTACTGAAGGTGTTGACGGCACTGTCGAGCAAGGCGATAGCTGTCTCTTGGTCGTTGAGCTGCGTCTTACATTGTGCTGCTGCATAGTAGGACTCCGCCTTCATCACATCGTTCTTGGTCAGTTCCATATACACATCGTATGCCATATCGTATTTCTGCTGGGCATATAGAATCTGAGCCTGTTGCTGGCGATAGATGGCTTGTGGATTAATGGCATAGGCCGCCTGCGACTCCTGTAATGCCAGGTCGAGGGTCCAGGGCTCGAAAGGTTTATCGCTCTGATACACCTCTTTCTGATAAATAATCTGGGCATACTGATAATGCGCCTCGTCCTTCGCATCGGCAACCTTCAGCGCCTGCTTCATGTCTTCATCAGCAGCCTGGAAATTGTTCTTGGCAGCCTGTAGACGGGCTCGATAGACGTAGCCGTCGGTAGTCTGTGGGAACTTCTCGATAAAGCGATTGATGAGCTGGGCATAATCGTCAGCTTCCATATTGGTTGAAGCCATATAGAGCATGAGGGTGGCTTCCGACACATCGTCGGGAAGTGCCTTGGGGATTTTGATGTTGCGCAGTACGCGGTCGTTCAGACTCAGCCCTGACATACGCAGATTGTTGGCAAAGCTGGCACTCATGGCAAAGCTCTCAGGCTTGTTGCTATTGGTAGAGGGTTGCAGGATGCCAATAGCCTCGCCCTGCTCATTCAGAACGGGACATCCCACCTGTTGGTCTGTCGTGCTCATCGCTAACGTGTAGTAGGCAAAACCTCCGTTGAGCGTCTCGGCATTGCTGATGGTACCGCTGATGCAGGCAGGCGTCTTCTTTACAGTATACGGTAACAACCACACTACGCTACCGTTTGTTGCTGTGCCGTTGGCAATGGCGAGTGCTTGTGTCTTCTTGGCGTTAACCTGGAACTTAGCGACATCGTACATATCATTAACACCCATGATGCAGGTCACCTCCATCTCCTTGCCCTGCGCATCGATAACTACGGCTCGCTGAGAACCCTTAAATGGGGCATAGCTGCTGAGTGCCTCGCCCTGCTCACCTACGAAGAATCCATTGGTACTTGCTAGCAGGGAACCATCGGCACTGAAGGTCTTGAGGGTGAACACTGCATTGGCAGCTTTCTTGACCCACGAGGGGTTTTGCGCCACAGCGTGGCTCAATAATAAACAACAAATAATAATTATAAATGATAATCGTTTCATAGCTTTAAAAGTTCTTTTGCATGTTGTATGGCGGCTTCTGTCACATCACTTCCGCTGAGCATCTGTGCTATCTCCTTGATACGCTCGTCGTTGCTCAGTTCTTGCATCTGACTGACGGTGCCGTTCTTCGTCTCCTCCTTGGAAACGCGGTAGTGATGACTGCCTAAGGCGGCAATCTGGGGCAGGTGGGTGATAGAGATGACCTGACGCTCTGTGTGTCCCATCTCCTGCATGATTTGCGCCATCTTCTCTGCTATCTTGCCACTGACGCCTGTATCTATCTCGTCGAATATGATGGTAGGCAATTTGACAGCCCCGCTAATCATCGCCTTTAATGACAGCATCACGCGAGCTATTTCACCACCTGAAGCCACCTGGGCTACAGGTTGAAGTGGGGTGGAGGTGTTGGCGGAGAAGAGGAACGACACGTTATCCTGCCCGTTTTTGCCCAACTCCTCAGTAGTGATTTGTACGTCGAAGCGGGCGTGGGGCATGCCGAGTGCCTCCAGACGTTGAGCCAACTCACTTTTCATCTTCTTGGCAGTAGCTTGGCGCAGGGTACTGATGGTTGATGCCTTCTTGGTGCAGACGTTACGCAATTGCTCAACCTGCTTCTCCAGTTCGCTGACGGCTTCGTCACTATTCTCGATATTGGATAATTTCTGTTGCAACTCGTCGCGGAGTATGATGAGTTCCTCCACGTTATCAGTATGGTACTTCTTTTCCAGTTCGTAAAGACGGTCCAGACGGTTGTTGATGCTATCCAGTTCTGAAGGGTCAAAGTCGGTGTCCTCCAGTAGTTGGCTCACCTCGTCGGCAATGTCTCTCAGCTCGATGCGACAAGACTCCAGACGCTCCGTCAGTTCTGAGCTTTTGGGTAGCACCTTGCTGATGCTATTCAGTGAGTAGGCAGCTTTCTTCACCTGAGTGACGACACCTTGTTCGTCACCGTTCAGCGCATTGTCTGCTTCGTAAAGAGCTGTCTTTATGTCCTCTGCGTGACACATTGTCTCGCTCTGTTGTTCGAGTTCTTCCTGTTCGCCAGCATTCAGTTTGGCAGCAGAGAGCTCGTCAAACTGGAATTGTAGAAAGTCGATGTTCTGACGATTACGCTCAATGTCCTCTTTCAGCATTGATAGCTCGCGCAGTTTCTGTTGATAGTCGGCAAAGCTCTGTTGGTAAGCCTCCAGTTCCTTACTGTCGTTAGCCAGGATGTCGACCACATTCAGCTGGAAGTCTTGTTTGTTAAGCAGCAGGTTCTGGTGCTGCGAGTGAACGTCCATCAGCTGGTCGCCTAACTCTTTAAGCATGCTCAGCGCCACTGGAGTGTCGTTGATGAAGGCACGGCTCTTGCCGGCAGCAGTCAGCTCACGTCGTATGATGGTGTCGTTGTTGTCGTACTCTATGTCATTCTCGTCGAAGAAAGGCTTCATGTCGTAGCGTGACAGGTCGAAGTGAGCCTCTATCACACACCGGTCAGTTCCCTGCTTGATGGTCTTCGAGTCAGCACGCTGTCCTAACAGAAGTCCTATGGCTCCTAGGATGATAGACTTACCAGCACCTGTCTCACCCGTAATGACTGAGAAGCCTGGATGCAACTCGATATCTAGCTCGTCAATCAGCGTAAAGTTCTTGATGTATAATTGTCGTAGCATAATGTTATTTTCTGATTTTATCCCATGCGTTGCTTTGAGCTGCATTGATGTTCATCAATAGGTCGTAGATGGCTTCTTTCTCCTTCTGCGTACCCTTTCCCTCGTAAATGTTAGCCAGCTCGTCGCGCTTATAGTCCGTCCATATCTGAGGCAACAGGCTTAATGGCTTCTGTTCGTGAGCCACTTTCAGTCCTTTATCCAATGCTGTTGTGACGTTGGCTCGTCCGCGTTCTACATTGTTGGCCATCTCGTCGAGACCTGTACGATAGTAGTCGTATTGCAACTGGCGGAAAGGCTTCATCTGCTCGTCCAGATAGTCGTTGATGAGAGCAAAGCGGTTGCGCGAGTCTTCGAACGACTTCCATCCGGAGAAACCTAAGTCCTGTGCGTTGTTCACCAGTTGCATACAACGTTGCAGTACGTCGGTTCCTCCCAAGGGAGCAAAGCTGTCCAGATTAAGTCCGATAATCAGATAGGCATAGTAGGCCATCAGTGCTGTCAGCTGGTTGTCAACGGTCTCGTCGTTGTAGTTCAGTTGGTCGAACTGTGCAAACTGGAAGTTGAAGTCACCATCTTTATTATTATATAAGGTGGTGGTGTAGGCAGAGTTGTATACAGGTCGGTTGGCCTGTATCATTGCTGAGCATTCAAACAGGTTATTTGAGGCATCGTACTTCGTCACCGTCAGGTTGAAGTTCACTACAATCCGCTCATGCTTCATGAACTGCAGCTCTGTCCATTGGCGGTCGTTCATCCATTGCTCCAAGGTCTGTTGCAAGTTCTCGAAAATCGACTTGTCCGTCCGCTCGATCTGTTGTGTGTTGAGGTTGATTTTCACCTCTAACTCCTGAGCCGTTGCCGTGAAACACGTAAGCACAGCAATAGTCAAGATGGATAAACGATATGTCAGTGTGTGACGTTTCATAGTCGTTTGCTCAGCTCGTCGACGATATCTTTGGCTACCTGTTGTTTCGACTTCTTGTCGTAGTCTTGCTGTCCTTCGCGAGAGATGATGCTGATTTGGTTGTCGTCTGATTGGAAGCAGGTACCTTTGTGTTGCAGTGAGTTCAGCACGATGAAGTCGAGATTCTTCTTCTCGAGTTTCTTATGGGCATTGGCTTCCTCGTCATTGGTCTCTAATGCAAAACCCACCAGCAGCTGGTTTTCTTGCTTCATCTGTCCCAGCTGAGCAGCGATGTCGTAGGTGGGTTTCAGACGGATGACGAGGTCGTCCTTCTCACGTTTGATTTTCTCTGAAGCGATGTGCTCAGGACGGAAATCAGCCACTGCGGCACAAAGGATGGCAGCATCAGCATGAGGGAAGTTTTCCGTAGCAGCATGGTACATCTGCTCGCAGCTCTCCACGTCGATACGGTGAATCTGCGATGAACACTGTATGCTGACGGGACCGGCTATCAGTGTCACTCCTGCACCACGACGAGCACACTCCTCAGCCAGCGCAAAGCCCATCTTTCCGCTGGAGTAGTTGCCAATAAAGCGTACGGGGTCTATCTTCTCGTAAGTAGGACCTGCAGTGATAATGACCTTCTTGCCCTTTAAGTCCTTGGGCTCGAAGTAGTTATCCAAATAGGCCACAATCTGTTCAGGCTCCTCCATACGTCCTTTGCCCTCCAGTCCTGATGCCAGGAATCCGCTCTGTGGCTCGATTATCTGATTGCCGAACGAGAGTAGGCGTTGCATGTTCTGTTGGGTAGTAGGGTGTTGGTACATGTCCAGGTCCATCGCCGGAGCAATGAATACGGGAGCTTTCATCGACAAATAGGTGGTGATGAGCATGTTGTCAGCAATGCCATTAGCCATCTTCCCTAACGTAGAAGCAGTACATGGAGCTATCAGCATGGCGTCAGCCCATAGACCTAAAGACACATGTGAGTTCCACGTACCGTCACGTTGTGAGAAAAACTCGCTGACGACGGGCTTCTGGGTGAGTGCAGAGAGAGTGATGGGAGTGATAAACTCCTTGCCTGCAGGGGTAATAACCACCTGCACCTCAGCACCAGCCTTGATGAGTCCGCGAATAATGTAGCATGCTTTGTAGGCAGCAATGGAACCTGTGATGCCTAATACAATTTTCTTACCTTTTAGCATTCTTTACTTGTTGGCTTCGCGCAATCTGATGCGTGTCAGCACTTGTTTGGTGTTATAGGTGAAGTCGCCAGCCAATATCCAGCTGTAGTACCCAGAATCCATGCGTAGCACCTGAGCAACAGGTAATCCCTTATGCTTACCGAAGTTGAACACCTCAGTACGCTTACCGTTGACTTCAGCCCATACGATGCGTCCTGCGAAGTCAACATTGTCGTTGGTCTTGGAGAATTCTGCCAAAGCCTTCATGTCGTTGGGTAACACGCGTCCCTCAGGGTCTTCACCCAATTCTCGTTGGCGCTCCTCAGTATAGCGATCCAGTTCGCCCATCAGCACTCGATAGGTTGCTTCGGTATCCTGGTCGGCACGGTGAGCCTCGAAGTCATCCTCCATCTTGCGTCCACAGTAGAACTTATATGCGGAAGCCAGATTGCGACGCTCCATCTTCTTAAAGATAGTACAAGCGTCGATGAGGCACGCTTTCGAGAAGTCGAAGTCGATACCTGCGCGCAGGAACTCTTCAGCCAACAGGGGGATGTCGAAGTAGTTGGAGTTGAATCCGGCTATGTCGGAGCCTTGGAACACTCCCTCTATTTTCTTAGCCAATTGCTTGAAGGTGGGTTTGTCTTTCACGTCTTCATTGGAGATTCCAGTCAGCTGGGTAATCAGCTCAGGTATTCTCATCTCGGGATTGATGAGCTCATTGCCGCGTTCCTCCTTGTCGTTGGGGTATACCTTAATATATGACAATTGGATGATACGGTCCTTGACCAAGTCAAGTCCCGTCGTCTCCAAGTCGAAAATCACGAGAGGTTTTTGAAGATTCAGTTTCACGATTTATCTTTTATCTTTTATCTTTTCACTTTTCACTTCTTAGTCATTCAGTAACATGGGCATCATCAGCATCAGAATGTCCTGATTTTCAGGCTGCTCAGAAGGCAGTACCAGTCCTGCACGACTGGGGTCTGCTAACTGGATGAGAATCTCCTGACAGTCGAAGTTGCTCAGGATTTCAATGAATGAAGAACCCTTGAAGCCGATGCTCATAGGTTGCCCGTTGTAGTTGCATGAGATGCGCTCTGTGGCCGTCTTAGAGAAATCGTAATCCTCGGCATCCAGCTGGAGTGTTCCACCCTCTACGTGGAAACGGATTAGATTGCTGGAGTCGTTGGCAAAGGGCTGCACACGACGCAATGCAGCAAGCAGGCCTTGACGGTCAATAGTCAACTGATTAGGATTATTCTGAGGAATAACAGAGTTGTAGTTGGGGTAGCGTCCCTCAATCAGTCGGCATATCAGTTCGCCGTCGCCATAGTTGATAACGGCATTGCGCTCGTCAAACTTGATGCTGACATCACCACCATCCTTGCCCAGCAGGTTCTTCAACAGTGATGCAGGCTTCTTGGGCAGAATGAAGGCGGCAGGTTGTTCGCTCTTGATGCTCAGCACCTTGTTGCGTACCAGTTTGTGTCCGTCGGAAGCTACGATTGCCAGACAGTCGGGAGTCAGGTCGAAGTATATACCATTCATCACAGGGCGCAGCTCGTCCTGAGCCGTAGCAAAGAGTGTACGGTTGATGTTTTCTGACAGGAGTGAATTGGAGATGGTTATCTCGTTGGCGTTAAAACTGATGCCTTGCGGCTGCGGGAACTCGTCAGCATTCTCAGTGGGCAGTGAGAACATACCATTTTGGTATGAAATCTTAGCTAGGTTGGTTTGCAGGTCAACTTCAAATGTGATGGGTTGCTCGGAAAATCCCTTGACAGCCTCCAGCAAGTCGTGGTTGCCAATAGCGAATCGTCCGTTTCCGTCGCTTTCTGTCAGTTCAATCTGTGTCTTCATTACATTCTCGCTGTCTGATGCTGTCAGATAGAGCACACCGTCGTGGATGTCGAACAGGAAATCAGCCAGAATAGGCAACGAGTTTTTGCTGTTAATAACTCTCGAAAGAGCATTGAGTTTGCTGCTTAGCGCAGTGCTTGATACGGTAAATCTCATGAGTATTTATATTTTTAGTTTTGTCTAAATGTCCTAATTGAGCACAAAAATACAAAAAGTCTGGCTCAATAGCAAAAATATTTGCCGAAAAATTCTCATTTTAGAATTATTTTCCGTAATTTCGCAATCTGAAACAGTTAAACATATAAAAAATAAGGTATAAAACAATTATGGAATTAACAGGAAAAATCATTGCTGTAATGCCAGCAAACAGTGGTGTCTCAGCACGCACGGGTAACTCATGGATGTCTCAAGAGTATGTGATTGAGGTACCAGGACAATATCCCCACAAGTGTCTCTTCCGCATCTTTGGCGAGGATCGTATCAAGCAGTTTAACATTCAGATGGGCGAAGACCTGACAGTCAGCTTCGACATCGACGCACATGAGTATAACGGTCGTTGGTTTAACGAGATTCGAGCCTATAATGTTAGTCGTGGCACCGCTCCCGTAGCCGCTCCCGGTGTGGCTCCTGAGGCTGCTCCGTTCCCTCCTCAGCAGGCTGCTCCGTTCCCACCGGCACAGGAGTCGGCAGGCGAGGGTAGTACTGACGATCTGCCCTTCTAAGAGAGTTATTCATAAAATATCGCGCGTACATTATTTATTATTTTAACCAATATGCTTACACAACAAGACCTAAAACAGCTTGCTCAGAAGGGAATCTCTGAGCAGCAGATTGAGACCCAGTTGGGACAGTTCAAGACTGGTTTCCCGT
>ERZ842401.2185-NODE-2185-length-26525-cov-73.763090_pt1 | contig 26525 bp, 8 predicted proteins | sample MGYA00521270_ERZ842401 | MGnify/ENA primary metagenome ERZ842401 (study PRJEB31892, sample SAMEA3878208) | bioreactor metagenome | biome: Moose rumen | place: Sweden | collected 2011-10 | study: EMG produced TPA metagenomics assembly of the PRJEB12797 data set... | reverse complement strand
ACATCGATGCCAGCTGGACGAAGAAGCGTGGCGAGAACCACTATGGCTACAAGGATCACGTCAAGGCCGACAAGAAGACAAAGCTCATCGAGAAGTACCACACCACGACTGCCAGCGTGCATGACTCCAATGTCATCGAGCCTCTCATTGAGGAGAAGGACAAGGGCCAGAACCTCTGGCTTGATGCCGGATATGTCGGCAAGGAGGATGTCGTCACGAAGTGCGGCATGATTCCTGTCATCTGTGAGAAAGGCTACAGGAACAATCCACTGACAGATGAGCAGAAGAAGAACAACCGTGAGAAATCACGCTCAAGGTGCCTTGTCGAACACATCTTCGGTTTCGTGGAGGGCGCGATGAACGGTTCGCTGGTGCGAAGCATCGGCATGATCCGGGCCAAGGCATCCACAGCACTTACCTGTCTGGTCTATAACATCTTCAGATACGAACAGCTCTGCCGCTGCCAGCCTGCCCTCGTGGAGAAGGCTTTGGCCAACGTACAGGGATAACTGTGTCCATACATGTCAAATCGTCTAAATCAATAAGCCAATGAGCGGATAAACGAACACTATCGCGAGCCGTACCCCTCTTCTGAGGGTGAGAATCCGAAAGAATCAAATTCTACGGAACGGCTTCCGCTTGAATTTATGTATTAATAGATATTACCATTAAATTATAGAAGTGATGGCTTTTTATCAGAAGAACGGGTTTACCCATCTCTTCACCTCGGAAAAGCAGGAATCGGATTATATGGGTTTGAAAGACCATGATGTCCTCACCACACGCCTGATGTACTTCGACCTGATGAACTTCATAGCTGCTTGATAGGCAGACAACATAATATATATAGTAGACAAACAAACATCAATTAATTTAAATTCATAATTATTCATTAACTAACAAACAAAAAGCGTATGAAACAAAAGATCACGTACAGACTTTTGCAGCTTGTCGCAGCGCTACTACTAGCGCCGGCAAGCACATGGGCTTGGAGTGGTTCAGGTACATCGGTTGACCCCTTCGTTCTTACGGATGAGGCCGACCTGCAGAACTTGGCCACTAACGTAAACGCTGGCAACTATGATGCCGTAGCTGTCTATGTTGAGTTAGGCAGCAACATCGTTTGCACAGGTACGTTTACCACGCCCATCGGCCAATACGACGATCATCCCTTCTCGGGACAGTTCGACGGTAAAGGCTACACAATTAGTGGCATGAGTTTGACAAAGGATGGCGACTATGTAGGCCTCTTCGGCTACATTGCCCGTTCCATTCATTTCTCGTCAACTCAGCCCAATCCTGCTGTTAAGAATCTGACCATCACTGATGCAACTATCACGAGTACTGGCTCGAATGCAGCTGCACTCGCAGGTTATATTCTGAATGGCAGCGTTGACAATGTAACGGTGAGCAACACCAATATTGTCACCAATGGTTCCATTGAGAAGTCCAACATTGGTGGTGTCATCGGTTACATCCAGTCTGGTTCTGTCACCAATGTGACTGTTAAGGGTGTTGTTGTCAACAATGCAGAGCCTGCAAACAGCAGCAGTGTTGGTGCCATTATCGGTGGCATCACGCCCAGCGTGACGCTTACTGGTAACAAGTACGACATCCATAGTACGATCAATAACAATAAGTATGCTACGGCTACCGGCTACTGGGACACCAAGAAGGCCGACGTCAACAACCTTATTGCTACCTATGGTGCCAACGTGCGTCCTGGTGTTGCCATTGGTACTACAGGCGACACCTACTCGTTCGACCTCAAGGGTCAGGCAGAGTATAAGACTACCACTCTCGCAGCCACTATAGCTGCTATCACACCTTACCATCAGGCAGATCACTTCATCTACAACTTTGGTGAAGAGATTATTCCTGTCTGGACTGGTAACTATCCTACCCCTGACGCATGGACTACAGGCGTGTTCCCCTATACTGCCACTACTGGTGAGATACACATCACCGACGATGCTATAGAGATTCCCCACAATGTCTATGTAGCACTTACCGATGAGAACGACATCACCACAGGCGACGTCACCTCTATCGTTACATGGACCAACAACATCAATGTTGGTACTGCCACTGGTAACTTCACTCTTCGTAATGAAGAGACAGTCTCTGCTAATTTCACTATCGAGGCCTACGACCTCGGCGCTGCCTATTCTACGGCAACGATGGCCATCGACCCCACTGAGGTTATCTACAAGGGTGCTGACTATACGGTGAAGGCTGATAACACTGGCGACATCAAGCTCACCAGTCTTACTGCTACCTATAAGAAGAATGATGGCACCGATGCCACTCATACCTTCTATGCTGATCCTTCGACACTCAATGTTGAGTTCACCATCGTAGCCGACGCTCAGACTAATGTGGGTACTTATGACTTCACAGTCAACGGAAAGGCTGGCAACTTCACTGGTACCATTACGAAGCAGTGGGAAATCAAGCCTCTGAAGCTGCATCAGGGTGATGCTACGAAGGCTGGCTATGTCACCTTCAGTGCTATCGCCGATGATACTTATACTTATGATGGCAACGAGAAGAAGCCCGAGCCCACCATCAGCATCGTGATGACCGATGGTGCTGCGGCTACTGCTTTTGCAGGTACGCTCACCTATGCTTATGACAACAACATCAATGCATGGGTTCTTACTGGCGAAGAGGATGACACCGATGACAACAAGCCTAAGGTTACTGTTACGGCTCTTACTCCTGGAGGCAACTTCACGCTTCCTGCCGGAACTACCGACGATCCCTCGCTGTTCACCAACTTCAAGATTCAGCGTGCTCCTATCGATGGCGCTAACAAGAATGACTACATCCTGATGGGTGGTAGTGCTTTACAGCGCTTCCCGTCTACCTACAGTGCTGGCAGCTATGTCGATGGTACTGAAGTTATCTACGACGGTAGCGACTTTATCGACAACGTCAAGTCGTTCCTGTCTACCAGCACCGCACCTGCTGCTTTCACCTGGAAGAAGTATAAGGGTTCAAGCCATCGTGCTATGGTACTGGGTACTGACTACGAGTACAACTGGTATGGTCTCGATGCCAATAGCAATGGCGCTTGGGACGCTGAGGAGAAGGTTACAGAGCTGAAGAACGTGCTTTATGATGGCTCTACGGTGGCTGACTATACCTTCGTGATTACTGCTCATAATAACTATAAAGGTACGCGCGTGGCTTACTTGAAGATTGCTCCACGCGACTTCGCAACCTATAATCCCACCATCACCGTTACTTCTAAGGTCTACAACACCTGCACCCAGGTGGCTACCGAGTACACCGTGAAGAACGACAAGGGCGTTGAGCTGACCGAGAGTGACGTGACTTACAACGGCACTAATACCGCTGAAATGACTAAGGACTACTTCGTTAAGACCAACAACGGTGGTATCGATGCTGGTAAGTACAATGTTGAGATTGAGGCAAGCCCCAAGGGCAACTACACTGGTACTTATACCTTCACCAATGCCTTTGAGATTACCAAGAAGAGCATTGCTGCTTCTCAGACCGACATCGTAGTGAAGTTCATTAAGCCAACGGCTTATGTTGACCTTGCTACTGAGCCTACAACGGCTGATGATGTAAACGTGAAGTACACTTACACTGGTTCAGCTATTGCCGCTATCGACGATGTGCTGTTGCAGTACAACTGGGTCAACAACCCCGCTGCTGTCGTTGCTGAAGGTACCTCTGGTACTAAGGATCTTGTCCAGGCTACCGACTACACCTATGGCTACAAGAAGTATGACGGTACTACCTATAAGCCTTGTGCTGCTTCTAATGTGAAGGACAAGGGCCTCTATAAGATAGAGATTTATGGTAACGTCAACTACACATCTACTCGCGCTCTCTACTTCAAGATTGAGGCACAGCACATCAACTCTAAGTACATCAAGGTTGCTTTCGTTGACAACACTGATGCTGCTAACGAGATTAAGACCAAGAGCTTCAACAATGGTCTCGCTTACACTGCCGTAGGTCAGAATCCTCAGCTCAAGGTTTGGTACGATGCCAACGATGACAATAAGAACGATGGTACAGAGTACAACCTTGTGCAGGGCACTGACTACGATATTACCCTCACTGACTGGGCTGGTACCACCTTCTATGGCTCTACATGGCCTGCACACGCTCGTCGTGTTGACGTAGTGCTGACTGGTAAGGGCAACTGGGACAACACCAACGATGGTTCTATGCCTGCCTACGAGGACAACACTGGTACTGATAAGACAAAGGGTGGCTACTACTATGCAGTGGGTGTTACCAACACTAAGACTGCTGAGACTGTTGCTGCCAACCTGCTGACCAATCAGAATGTTGCTACTGGTATCCACTACTGGATTGAGCCACGCGACATGAGCACTACAGACAATGTAGAGATTACTCACGCTGTCGATGTAACGCTCGATGCTACGGTCAATCTGACCAATGCTAACAATACGTCTGCACTTGCTTTTGATCTGACCTACACTGGCAACGAGGTGACCTTCGCTAACAACGCTGCTACTGAGGTGGCTCTTGTACCTGCTACTATGACTGAAGGCGATGGCGCCGACCACGACTACACCATGTCTTACGAAGGTGACTGCAAGGACAACACCAAGAAGCCTACCAACGTGAAGTATGAGAGCGATGGTACCACTATTGCTGCCTACGAGTACTACTTCAAGAACAACGGTATGGGTAACTATAAGAACGACCTTACCCTGTACTTCAAGATTATCCGTAAGCACATCGGTAACCACGATACCTATGTTGTGGACGATGAGAACACTACAGGACTTATTGTCTATGCTCCTGCAACTCCTATCACCGATCAGGAGTACACGGGTAAGTATATCGTTGACCAGATTGGCTCTGTTTCGTTCGACGCTACTATCACCGACAATCCTTCTACTCCGGAGGACGAGCGTCTGGTCACCAGCACCGATGCCAATGCTTACCGTTGGGTAAAGGACTACAGCACTAATCCGTTCACCTTCTATGATGCTATTGCCATCACTGATAATGGCAATTCGCTCACTTTGGGTACTGACTATGAGATTCTGTTCAAGAACAACTTGAAGCCTGGTGCTGCTACTATCGAGGTGAAGGGTATCGGTAACTACGACTACAACTTTGCCAAGACCTTCGAGATTGTGAGAAAGAAGATCTGGGGCGTTGACATCGTCAATGTTAAGGTGCCTGAGGTCGACGTGTTGCTCGACAACGATGCTCCGCTGCATCCGGGCGATGTCGACTATGCCGACTACTACAAGAAGGTTATCCTTTATAGCCAGGATCCCTTCACGGGTGAACTCCTCCAGCTGAACTACAACGACGATCCCACAAAGGATGTCGAGGGAGCCAAGGCTTGGGTTGAGTGGATGACCTGGAAGGATGAGGATGGCAACAATGCTACTGGTCACAATGCACATGCCAACAAGACCTACACCGTAACGGCTAAGGTATGGCTGGGCGATGACACGCCTATTGCACAGGGTGGCTACTTCAACCCTGCTGAGACCGAGGCTGAGCATGCACTGCCCGGTACCACTTGGTATTCTAACTACTTCGAGTTCGGCGACCCGCTCGATGCACCTAACCTCCGCATCAACAGCAAGCAGGCCAACTCGCACATCCAGAATAAGAAGAACATCACTATCGACTACACGTTCATCATGACCGCCGGTCAGCCTGAGTTCGCTTACAATCCTGAGACACGCCGCCTCACCCTGAAGGTGCGCGTCAACAAGGAGGCCGACGTGAACACCTATCTGGTATATCAGGTGAACGACGACGAGCCTGTCACTATTGGCAAGACCACTGAGGACAATATCATCAGCCGTCTCGACGATGCCAACAAGGCTCTCTACGAGAGTGCTTCTCTTACTGATATTCCTTACTACAGCTACGAGCTGCCCGCATTTGGCGTGAACAGCAACGTTACTGCACGTATCGACTATCAGAAGAACCTGCCTTCTGATCCTTGGACATCTACCATTGAGGAGGTGTCGCGCGGTAAGCTCAAGACCGACAAGTACTTTGTCACCGCAGCTCCTGCAGTGGGTCAGATTGCCAACACCGTTGTTGCTGAGCAGATTGATGCTCAGGTCGAGCTTGCAAGCCTGCCCGACGCCGTGCGTCCTACCGCACAGATCGGTACCGCTGCTGGTGAGAATGTTACTGGTGCCAAGATCTACTACATCAAGACTACCAGCGACACTGACGACGACGCCTTCGACGCTGCTTCTACCAACGGCGAGCTGGCTGCCGCTATCGACTGGCACAATGGTCTCTACGACAACAAGGCCTACGAGGCTCTTGGCACTGACGAGAAGGCTAAGATGACTCTTGGTAATGCTGATAAGCAGCTTACTAATGTTGCTGGAGAGTGGAAGGAGTATACCGCAGAGGTTTCGCTCGATGCTGATCCGCTGCACAAGTACACCACCTACTATTTCATTGCTAAGGATGGTAACACCGAGGCTGATCCTGCCGATCCTCACTACGGTTACTCTGAGATTACGAAGTATCGTGCTGAGAAGATGCTCGAGCTGACTGCCGACCATGAGTGGAAGACCTACTATGCTAAGGAAATCTATCTTGACTACGACGGTATTACTGAAAAGTCTATCGATGGTTTCAAGGTGATTGGTGCCGATGTCTACAACATCACTGCTACCAACCCCAATGCTGGTACGATCACACTTTCGGCTATCTCTACCGATATGCCTAAGGAGCAGCCCGTGCTGCTGCGCACTAAGAACGATGCACAGAAGATCTACCTCAGCTCGCTGCGTTACGAAGTTGCTGGCTGGAACGGTGGTACCTCTGCTACTGAGTTCGTAGGTGCTGCAGAAGCTACTACTATCGACGGTGCTGCTTATGACTACTTCGTTCTGAATAATGAGGAGTTCGTTAAGGTAGACGAGAATCCTGCTGATGCTGCCAATAAGGTTATCCCCGCACACCGCAGCTGGCTGCAGTATACCGATGGTAGTTATCCCGCACTGGCTCGCATGCGCTTCGTCTTCGACGAGGCCGATGCTATCGAGGCTCTCACTGCTGAGGATGTTAAGAACGGCGAGTGGTACGACCTGAACGGTCGCAAACTCGACAACGCCCCTGTTCGCAAGGGTCTCTACATCTTCAACGGACGTAAAGTTGTTATCAAATAACTAAAGTAATATTATATGAGACAAATTTCAAAATCATTCTGGCTTACGCTGCTGCTGACCGTCTTCATGACGGCCAGCGCGGCCGCTGCCGTCGTCAAGAAGGGTAACTACACCGACGTGTCGAAGATTGTTACCATTCCTGCCGCCGAGGAGCTGACCACAGCAGGCGTAACAGCCACGGGCGATGTCATCATCGCCGTGACCCCGACGACAGACTACTATGTCGCCGAGTTGAAAGTTGTTCAGCTGGTCAACGCCAGTGAGGCTCAGGCACGCCGTGCCCCGGGCTTTGCCGACGATGTGAAGGTGACTGAGATTGTTCCTGACAATACTCAGCTCACCGCCGCAGGTCTGACCGGCGCAGACGCCTACTACACCTCGGGTGTGCGTTTCTACAAATTCACGATGCCTGACAATGGACGCAGCGTGGAAGTGAGCGCCAAAGCTCTTGCTCGTACCGATTTCCCCATCGCCGACCTGGAGCTTGACCCCACTGTGTTCACCTACAACACACAGCGTCAGGTGCCTGTTGTGAAGAAGGTTGCCACACCTGCTACCCTCCAGACTGTCGACCGCGACGGTACTGCCTGGGTGGCTGTGTTCCCCCCCGAGAGCACCAATGCAACTGCTATCGATGGCACTCCCTTCACAGGTGTCGATCCTTACAAGGTGACCATCTATGGTATTGGTAAGTACAAGGGCACGTTCGATAACCACCTGACCTACAACATCAATGCCAAGACCATCACTCCTGAGATGGTTACGCTGAGCGAGCACTCGTTCATCTACAACGGACAGAACCAGAAGCCCGCTACTGTCACTGTCTACTTCGATCCTCAGAACCAGACGGGCACCGATAAGGTGGTGGCTGCTACTGAGTACACGCTGACCAACGACGGCGGCACCAATGTTGGTACCTACGATGTGGTGGTCACTGGTAAGGCTACTCCCGCCGTGCAGGCCAACTACACTGGTACTGCTACTCGTCACTTCACCATCAACAAGTTCGACATCAGCAAGCTGACATGGGAAATCAATCCCCACGACCTGGTGCGTGATGCCGACGATGCAGAGTCAGAGTACAATGCTACTGCTCATGTCATCACCTACGACGAGCGTTCGCACAAGTACAGCGTGAAGGCTCCCGTCATTCCTACGGGTGTCGACCTGACTGCTATTGATGCCACTGATTATGAGGTGACATGGCCCGGCACTACCGATTTCATCAACACTGGTAATATTCCTGTTCAGGTAACCGCTGTTGGTGCTAACTTCACCGGTGTTGTCGACCTCTCTTATGCTATCATTGAGAAGGGTATTGAGCCGTTCGAAGGTAACATCACTCTCACCGAGGGCGGTGTCGCTGTGGACAACACTACCTATACCTATGACAATACTGCCAAGGAGCCTGTTGTCGCTGTGGTGAACCACAACGGTGTGACGATGGCTACCGACCAGTACACTGTCGAGTATAAGAATAACATCAACGCTGGTACGGCTACTGTGATTGTCTCTGGTAAGGGACACTACAGCGGCAAGATCACCAAGACGTTTGTCATCAATCCTCGTGCTATTGACCATACCGACGTTACTGCTGCTGCTATCCCCAGCATCCAGTACACTGGTAAGTCGCTGCGTCCTATCCCCGTGCTAACAGCCTATGGCTACACGCTGAACATGGAGAATGCTGGCGATCATGGTGACTTCAGCGTGGTTTGGGCAAACAACATCAACGCTTATGACACGCCTGTTGTGACCATAACTGGTCATGGCAACTTCACTGGCACTCGCGAGCTGACCTTCGACATCACGCCGAAGCCCCTGAGCGACGAGATGGTGCAGTTCGACAAGGACTACTTCATCTACAACCGTGCACAGCAGAATCCTGTCGTGACTGTTACTGACAACGAGACTCTCGACGACGGTACTACCAGCGCTATGGTTGTTTCTACGGCCAGCGCTCCCGGTACTGCAGAGTCGACCGATGTCAAGATCACCATTCCGGCTTCTGTCAACGCTAAGAACGCAGGCATCGAGACCTATACCGTAACCGTTGTGGCCCAGACCACTGGCAACTTCAACTATATCGGTACAATCACCAAGACCTATGGCATCGACGCTAAGGACATTGCTACTATCGATGCAGCTTGGGAGATTGAGCCTACCGATGTTTTGCGTGCTGAGACTGACGGCCTGTATGATGATGCTACCCGTAGCATCGCTTACGACCAGCAGACCCACAAGTATGACGTCGTAGAGAATACCTACCTGACCGTCGCACTTGCTGAGGGTACTGACTACACACGTACATGGGATACCACCGACTTCACCAATCCTGGTGTGAAGGGTATTCACCTCGAGGGTACGAACAACTTCAAGGGTCAGGTCGACCTGAGCTACTCTATCGTGGAGAAGGGTATCGCTGAATTCACCGTTACTCTCTTCACCGACGACACTCAGGCAACGGCTGTCAATGCTGCCACCTATACTTATAATATGGCTGAGCACAAGCCTTACGTGAAGGTTGTCAACCATGAGAACCAGACGCTGAACCTGAACGAGCACTACAAGGTGCAGTACAAGAACAACGTCAACGCCGGTACTGCTACTGTCATCATTTCGGGCGAGGGCCACTACAGTGGCTCTATCGTGACCACCGAGTTCACCATCAACCCGAAGAACATCTCTCTCGACACTGAGACTATCAACCCCTCGGCTGATGCTGCTGTTATCGATTACACTGATCCTGCTGCCAAGACCTACAATGGCCAGGCTCAGACCGACAAGCCCGCTATCAGCTATACTGTTGGTGGTAATAACGAGAACCTTATCCTCGGCTACGACTTCACTGTGGATGCCTGGCAGAAGAACACCAACGCCAGTGCTAATGACGGCGACGCTACCGCTACCGTTACCGGTATCGGCAACTACACCGGCGAGCGCACGCTGACAATGGTGATCAACCAGAAGCAGCTGAACGAGAAGATGATTAAGTTCACCGACAACGCCGACTACTTCGTTTACAACCGCGCTCAGCAGAATCCTGAGGTGACTGTTGCCGACTACGATGCTGCCCTGCGTAGCACTGTTGCCGCTGCCAACACCGCCATCACTCAGGCTTTCACTGCCGACAACGATGTTAACATCACTGTTCCTGCCTCTGTCGATGCACAGAACAGCGAGGCTAAGATCTACACCGTTACCGTTACCGCTCTGGACAATGGTAACTACACTGGCACTGTGACCCGCGACTATAAGATCGATGCTAAGGACGTGAACGAGCTGACTTGGAAGATCTGGCCTGAGGACATCGAGGCCGGTGGTGGCAAGGAAGCTGCCTTCAACGAGGCTACCAAGTCTATCAAGTACGACCAGAACCAGCACAAGTACTCTACCAACAACACTGCTACCGGTTATGCCACTGAGTGGCCTGCAGGCACGCAGATGACTGTTACCACCGAGTACACGCTCACTTATCCCTCTGCCGACTACACCAATCCTGGTGTTAAGGAGATTGTCATCACTGGTAAGGGCAACTTCAAGGGCGAGACCACGCTGGCCTACAGCATCGTCGAGCAGGAGCTTGAGGACATCGCTGCTGCCAACATCGTGATGCCTACCGCTACTTATACTTATGATATGAGCGAGCAGAAGCCCGAGCCCACCATCACCAACAATGCTGGTGAGACGCTGGTGAAGGACACTCACTACTATCTGGAGTATAAGAACAACGTCAATGCTGGTGAGGCTACCGTCATCATCAGCGGTACCGGTCACTACAGCGGTCAGCTGGAGCGCACCTTCACCATCGCTCCGCGCGATGTCAACGACGCTGTCATCACCTACGCTGACCCCGCAGCTGTTGTCTACAACGGCGTGGCTCAGGAGGCTCAGCCCACTACGTTCAATGCTAACTATGGCACCCTGAGCGAGGACCTCGTTCTCGACAAGGACTTCACCATCGGCGCATGGAACAACAACACCAATGCTACTGAGGTTGACGGCAATGCTACCGCTACCATCACCGGTATCGGCAACTACACCGGCACCCGCACTCTGACGCTGGACATCGACCAGAAGGAGCTTACTCTCGACATGCTGCACCTTGACAAGGACTTCTTCACCTTCAACAACAAGGTTCAGGAGCCTGTTATCACCGTGAGCGACGACGAGGGCGACAACTTCCTGATTGAGACCCGCGATATCGAGTCTAAGGTTATCACCAACAGCTCTAACGAGGTGACCACCGGTACTTCTACCGCTGAGGACGAGTACACCGTGACCATCACTGCCAAGGCTGATGGTAACTATAAGGATCCCGCCACGAAGGTTGCTAAGAAGTTCTGGATTGGCGAGAAGAACATCGACAATGCCGACGTTGTCACCGTTACGCTGACCAACGGCACTGAGTATGTCTACACTGGTCAGGCCATCGAGCCCGCCTTCACCATCACGCAGCTCAATGCTGCCGGTGTGGCCGAGACGATGCCTACCGATGAGTACACCTACGAGTATGTTGATAACATCGACGTCAGCTACAAGGGCGACGCTGTGGTGGCTGGTGCTGCCCTCGTCATCAAGGGTGCTGGCAAGAACTACGACGCCCGTTCTAAGGTGGTCGTTCCGTTCACCATCACTCGTCGTGACATCAGCGATCCCGCTCTCGTTACCTTCGGCGGTTTGGTCGAGAAGACCTTCACCGGCGATCCTATCGAGCAGGACATCGTGCTGACGAACACTGCTACCGGTGCTCAGCTTACCGAGGACGGCGACAAGGCCGACTACATGGTTGAGTACAGCAACAACGTGAAGGCTACCACCACACCTGCCACCGTGGTTATCACCGGTCAGGGCAACTACACCGGTACCATCACCGAGACCTTCGTCATCAACGCTAAGGATCTGGCTGGCAACGTGCGCATCCAGAACATCGAGGATCAGGTTTACAACGGCAGCGAGATCACTCCCGCCCTGGTTGTTACCGACATCGCTTCTGGCCGCAAGCTGGCTGAGAACACCGACTATGTGGTTGTCTACAGCGACAACATCAACGTGGGTACCGCTACCGTTCAGCTGACCGGTGCCGGCAACTACACTGGTACTGAGGAGAAGACCTTCCAGATTGTGCCTCGCGACATCAAGGAGCTGACTATCACGCTCGATCCCGACCGCATCAAGTACACCGGTGAGGTGGTTACCACTGAGATTGCTTCGGTCATCGACGAGGGTATCGACGCTACCGTCGAGCTGAAGGATGGCTTTGCCATCGTCGGCTACGACTGCACGCCTGGCTGCATTGAGAAGGGTACACACTTTGCTTATGTCGAGCAGGTTAACAACCCGAACTACACGGGTCGTGCCGAGGTGCCCTTCACCATCTATGACAAGGACTTCAACGATCCTGCATTCGCATTCGACCTGAAGCTTGAGGAGACCCTGTTCGTCTACGACGGCACCCGCAAGGAGCCTAAGGTGACCCTGATTGACAAGAGCGAGGGCAACGACCGTCTGCTCGTCGAGGGTACCGACTACACCCTGAGCTATCAGGACAACTACGGTGCTACCGTGAAGAAGGCTGGCGAGCGCGAGACTGTTGCTGCCACTACTGGCAATGCCGATCGCGACGCATACGCTCTCTATACTGACGAGACTGTGAACCTCGACGATCCTGCTGACACCTATCGCAACATCCCGACCGTGGTCATCACTGGTAAGGGTGGCTTCGTAGGTACCATCAAGGCCGAGTTCTACATTGCTCCGCGTACGCTGATGTTTGCTCACGTCGACGAGCCTTTGGCCCATGTCGAGTACAATGGCTTCGCCCAGAACCCGCAGGCTAAGGACTTCATCGTGAAGGACATCAACGGCAACCAGCTCATCGAGGGCTACGACTTCACGTTCGAGCCTGCCACGAGCATCAATGCCGGCGAGGCTACCACCACTATCCGTGGCCGCCACAACTACGACATTGAGACCACCCTCGAGGGCAAGTTCATCATCGACAAGAAGCCTCTCACCGAGGAGATGCTCAGCTTCGATAAGTACTACTTCGTCTACAATGGTGAGGCACAGCATCCTGTTGTGACCGTGGCCGACGGTGATCCCACCGTGCTGTTCATGGACAAGGATGTCATCATCACCATGCCTGAGAACAACAAGGACGAGGCCAAGCGCAAGGATCCCGTCGAGGTTGGCACCTACACCATCGAGGTGGAGGCCACCGAGGAGGGCAACTACAGCGGTTGGATTGCTAAGGACTATAAGATTGGCACGAAGAGCGTGAACAACGTTCAGATTGCTGCCATCGCCGACCAGACCTTCACTGGCGAGGCCATTGAGCCTGAGCTCACTGTGACCCTCACCAACGAGAACGGCACCGCGCTGACTCTCGTGAAGGACGAGGACTACACTGTTACGTATAAGAACAATGTGAACGCAGGTGAGGCTACCGCTCAGATTGTCGGTAAGGGCAACTATGACCTGGAGACCTTCGCCGAGCAGACCTTCACCATCCTGCCGAAGAGCATTGAGAACGCTGCCGTTGCCGGCATCGTCGACGTAATCTACAACGGTGCTGCCCAGGAGCAGAACTTCACCGTGACCGATGAGGACCGCAACGTGGTGCTCACCGAGAACGACGACTACACCGTTGCCTACGAGAACAATGAGGTTGCCGGTACCGCTAAGGTGACCATCACCGGTAAGGGCAACTACACCGACGCTATCGAGAAGACCTTCACCATCGAGGCCAAGACCTTGAACGTGAACTTCGCCGATATTGCCGACGTGGTCTACAACCGCGAGGAGCAGAAGGTGGCTCCCGTCGTGACCGACGCTGACACCAAGAAGCAGCTCGAGGCCGACGTCGACTACACCGTTGCTTACTCTGCCGACGTGACCAACGTGGGCGAGGTGACCATCACCATCACTGGTAAGACCAACTTCCAGGGCACTGCCGAGAAGACTTACAACATCGTGGCCAAGAACATCGCCGACTTCGACGTGACGCTGACTCCCGATGCTTACGAGTATGACGCTACTGCCAAGGAGCCTGTTGCTACCGTGAAGGACGGCGACTACACGCTCGCCGCTGACGAGTACACCGTGACCTATGCCAACAACACCAACGCCGGTACTGCCACGGCCATCATCACCGGTCAGGGCAACTACACTGGCACTGTGGAGAAGGCATTCAACATCGGTGGCAAGAGCATTGAGAACTTCGATATCGTGCTCGGCACCTACGATGCTGTCTACAACGGACAGGCTAAGACTCCTGCCGTTACGATGAAGAACCAGGCCAACCAGACAATGACCGAGAACACCGACTTCACCGTCGACTACAAGGACAATGTCAACGCTGGCACTGCTACCGTCACCGTCATCGGTAAGGGCTTCTATCATGGCTCAGTGAGCAAGACCTTCCAGATTGATCCTCGCAGCATCGACCTGGCCGCTATTGCTCCTATCGCTTCGCAGCAGTTCACTGGCAGCGAGCTTACTCCCGCTGTGGTGGTGAGCGACCTGAACACCGTGCTCGTCGAGGGCACCGACTTCACCGTTGCTTACGCTCAGAACGTGAATGTGGCCGACGCTCCCGTCGTGACACTGACCGGTATGGGCAACTACACTGCTACCAAGACTCTGAACAGCGCATTCGCCATCACTCCGAAGGCCATCACCGCTTCGATGATTGCCCTGTCGCAGGAGAACTTCGTCTACAACCGTGCTAACCAGAAGCCCGTTGTCACCGTCACCGACGATGAGAATGGCATCGACCTGGTTGCAGCCGGCTATGCTACCGTCACCAACGACGGCGGTGTGGAGGTTGGTCAGTACGAGGTTAAGGTTGTTGCTTCTGGCAACTACAGTGGCACGCAGACCAAGCAGTTCAGCATCGTGAGCGAGAACGCTAAGGTGTTCGACGTGGCTCTGGCTTACACCACTGCCGAGTACACCGGCAGCGCTCTGCAGCCTGCTGTCACTGTGAAGGACGGCGCCGCTACGCTGGCTACCGCTAACTACACTGTGAAGTATGAGAACAACGTGAACGTGGGTAAGGCTGTGGTGACCGTCACTGGTCAGAACGGCTACGAGGGCACTGTAACCAAGACCTTCGACATCACGCCGCGCAGCGCTCAGAACATGACTATCGCCGCTATCGCTGACCAGACCTACACGGGCAACGTGATTGAGCCTGCCTTCAACGTGACCGACGGTACCAAGACGCTTGTGAAGGGTGTCGACTACACCTTCTTCTATAACAACAACCTGAATGTGGGTCGCGCAAGCCTCACCATCCAGGGTAAGGGTAACTACAACAACGAGAAGGTTGTCAACTTCAATGTTGTTGCCAAGAACGTGGCCGAGCTTACTGTTGCCGCCATCGCACAGCGCACCTACACTGGCCAGGAGCAGACTCCTGCCGTGGTGGTTAGCTACAATGGCAAGCAGCTCGTGGCTGGTCAGGACTTCGACGTTACCTATACTGACAACGTGAACGTTGGTACGGCTATCGCCTCTATCAGCGGTAAGGGCAACTACACCGGCATCAACGGCGTGCCCTTCATGATCACTCCGAAGGCTCTTAACGCCGGCATGCTCGAGCGTTACGAGACCATGTTCACCTACAATGGTGAGAACCAGAAGCCCGTTGTCAAGGTCATCGACCGCGAGCGCAACGTGCAGCTGGGTGCCGACCAGGTGACCATCACCAACGCTGGTGGCACTGAGATTGGTAACTACGAGTTCACTGTCGAGGCTAAGGCCGGTGGCAACTATGCTGGAACGCTCGAGGGCCAGTACAGCATCGTCGACCGCAACGCTGCTAACTTCGATGTGGTTCTTGAGTACGCTCACCACGTCTTCACGGGCGAGGCTCTGCAGCCTCAGGTCACTGTGACCGACGCTGGCAATGCCCAGCTGACCGACAACAGCGGCTTCACCGTGGTCTACGACAACAACGTGAATGCTGGTAAGGCCAGCGTCAAGGTTACCGGTACTGGCAACTACCGTGGCGAGGTGACCAAGTTCTTCGACATCACTCCGAAGGACATCGCCGAGCTTGCTGTGGCTGGCATCGAGAACGTGATCTACAATGGCGAGGCCTATACTCCTGAGGTGACCGTGACCTATGGTGACAACACCCTGGTTCTGGACACCGACTACACTGTGACCTATGCTAACAACACCAACGCCGGTACGGCTACCGTGACCCTGAAGGGCTGGGGCAACTACACCGGTGAGACCACGAAGAACTTCGTGATTGCCCAGAAGAACATCGCTGCCGACATGGTGGTTGTGGCTCCTGAGACCGTTGTCTACAACGGCGAGCTGCAGAAGCCTGTTGTCACCGTGACCGACGCTGAGCGCAACGTCGTTCTGACCGAGGGTGTTGACTACACGCTGACCAACGATGGTGGCGAGAACGTGGGTAGCTACGCTGTGATGGTTGTCGGCTGCGGCAACTACACCGCTGCACCTGCTGTGCTCAAGACCTTCACCATCACTCCTGCTGAGATTGCAGTTGTCAACGTTGCCGAGATCGAGCAGCCTGTCACTGGCGAGCTCCTCGACGTAGACGCTGTCTTCGAGGCTGAGGGTGTCGACGCTATCTCTGCTGTCAACTGGACACCGGCTGCTGCCGATGGCGTTGCTGAGGGCGAGACCGTCTATACTGCCAGCGTTGAGCTGACCAACAACAGCAACTATGTGTTCGCTGACAATGTCGTTGCTTACGTCAACGGTGAGGCTGCTACCGCAACCGTCGCTGCCGATGGCAAGCTGACCGTCAGCTACGAGTTCGAGACCACTCTGAAGGTTGTCATCATCGACAACACCTTCGTGGTGAACGTGACCGATCCTCAGAACAAGACCGTGGTCATCGACAACACTGTGCCCAACAACCAGACTGTTGTCTACATTCCCGCTACTGTCGAGATCGACGGCGTGAACTACGACGTGACCGAGGTTGCTGAGGATGCCTTCAAGAACTGGACTGCTCTGACCGACGTCTATATGCCTGAGACCGACGAGCCTCTCACCATTGGCGAGGGTGCATTCGACAATGGCACTGTGGTGACCATCCACACTCCGCTGTCGCTGCTCGACGACTATGCTCTTGCTCCTGCTCTCGAGGACAACTTCGAGGCTGGCAAGATCGAGGCTCCTATGACGTTCTCCAGCCGTCTGGTGACCTTCTCTTGCGGTGTTGATGTGCAGGTGCCCGAGGGTGTCGTTGCACACTATGTGAAGGCTAAGAACGATAACGCCGTGACCCTCGTCGACCTCGAGGCTGCCGACCTCTATGTTGGTGGTGTCGCTGCCGTGAAGGCCAACAACGGTGTCATCTTCTCGGGTGTGAAGGGTCAGACCTACACCATCGTTGCCCACGCTGGTCGCCAGATTCCTGGCACACCGGTTGCTACTGGCGACGCCGAGGACTATGCCGACAACCTGCTCGAGCCTGTCATCGAGGCTAAGAGCTATGACGCCGACAAGTACTATGTACTCTATCAGGACGAGTTCCGTGTGATTGCCGATGAGTCTAAGGTGCCCGCTAACCGCGCCGTGCTCCGCAAGCCGTCTGTGAACAGTGCTGCTCGCCTCATCATCGATGTCGACATACAGGATAGCATTGAGAACATTGAGGCTATCTTCGGTGGCACCGAGAGCAAGTGGTACGACCTGCAGGGTAACCGCATCAACCGTCCGAGCGCTAAGGGTATCTATATTCTCAACGGACATAAGGTTGCTATCAAATGAATAAAGCAAGAATAATCCTAACACTGACGCTGGCGTTGCTCTTCACAGGGGCAGCGTCAGCCCAGTCGCAGGCTTCGCAGGCCGAGGAGACGTTCAAGCCCCACTGGTACCTACAGCCCCAGTTCGGCGTTGGACATCATCGCGGCGAGGCGAAGTTCGAGAAACTGATAAGCCCTACGGCAGCACTGTCGCTGGGCTATCAGTTCAACCCCATCCTGGGGCTGCGACTTGGGGCCAGTGGCTGGGAGGCCCGCAACGGCCAGGCCCATCCCCTGCGCCACTATAAGTGGAACTACGTCCAGGGCAACCTCGACGTAACCGTCTCTCTGCTCAATCTGTTCAAGAAGAAGGCAGTTCGTCCCTTCGACCTCTACCTGTTCGCAGGTGGTGGCGTGGACTACTCTTTCGAGAACGACCAGTGTGTTAAGCTGGCTGCTGCTCAGCCCGACGGCAGTGTGCTCTACGAGAAGCTGTGGTGCGACCACCGCTGGAACCCCGTGGTTCGTGGCGGTCTCGGCATCGACGTGTTGCTGACCAAGCGCATCAAGTTCAACCTCGAGGGCAACACCAACATGTTGCCTGACCACTTCAACTCGAAGAAGGGCCGCAGCGACAACAAGGACTGGGTGAGCAATGTGCTCGTAGGCCTGAAGATTGCCCTTGGTCCCACCACCCGCACGGTGGCTCCCGCTGTGGTGCCCGTTGTGCAGGAGGTCATCGAGGAGCCTCAGGCCCAGGTGGCCCCCGCTCAGGTGGTCGAGCCTGCTCCCGTTGTTCAGCAGCCCGTTGTTGAGAAGCGCGAGCCCATGCGCATCGAGGTGTTCTTCGACATCAACAAGACCGTCATCAAGTCTACCGAGACTGGTAAGCTGCAAGAGCTTGTTGCCTATCTGAAGAAGTATCCCACCGACGTGGTGAGCCTCACCGGCTATGCCGACCGCGACACAGGTACTTCGACCATCAACCGCCGTCTCTCCGTGGGTCGTGCTGCTGCTGTGAAGAAGTACTTGCAGGACAACGGCATCGCTGCCGACCGCATCGTCACCGATGCCAAGGGTGACACTGTTCAGCCCAACAACACACCGGCTTCTAACCGTGTCGTGATCTGTATCACAGAAACCAAGTAAAGAACAAAAAACAAAAAATTAATAAGTATGAATACAAAATTTATTAAACTGTTGGCTCTGCCGTTGCTCTTTGCGGGTGGAATGATCACAGTGTCCTGCACTGACTATCAGAGCGACATTGACGAGGAAGCCCGTCTGCGTGAGCTGGGCGACAGAACCCAGAAGAACCGTGCCGACCAGATTGTGATTCGTCTCACAAGTGTTCGTGACTCTCTGGCTCAGGTGGCTATGAATCTGAACAACCGCATCGACTCGCTGGCCCGCGTCACTCTTACTGACGAGAACAACCATGCAGCCGACATCGCTGCTGTCCGTTCGGAGCTGGCTGCTGAGGTGGCTACGCTGAACACCGCCCTGAACAACTACCAGCAGATTGTGGCTGGTTACATCAACACCATCAACACCGACATCAACAACCTGGACAGCCGTCTCACCAGCCAGATCACGACCATCAATGGCGACATTACCGCCATCCAGGGCCGTCTGAACACTGCTGAGACTAACATCCAGACCCTGTTCGGCAACATCTCGACCATCAACGGTCAGATCACCGGCATCCAGGGTGACATCACAACTCTGCTTGGCCGCATCGGTGGTCACGACAACTCTATCGCCGTGATCAATGGTACGCTCGACAGCCTGAAGAACGCCAACAACGGCCAGTTTACCATCGTGAACGGTCGCCTGGAGAACATTGCCAACAGCATCGTGCTGACCAACGACCGCATCGACAGCGCTAACGCCGAGTACAACCGTCAGATTCAGCAGCTCTCTTCGCAGCTTAGCACTGCCAACCGCGACCTGCTGCAGCTGCACACTGATCTGGCTCACACCGATTGGCGTATTGACAGCCTGAACAGCGCTCTTGCTACTGAGCTGATCACCCTGACCAATGGTCTGAGCACCGTTCGCACTGATGTGAACAACCTGACCTCTCGTGTTTCTGCTCTCGAGACCAACCTCGTGAAGGCTAATGCCCGCATCGACTCTCTCGCTGGTGTTACCAAGAAGCTGGAGACTGAGATGATTCAGAGCCTGGTCTTCGTTCCCGAGTATGAGGATGGCGCCATCACTGTCGACGGCACCAATGCCATCACGCTGCAGTATCATGTGATGCCTGCTGCCTTGGCTCCCGTCATCGCAGCCGATCAGGCTAACCTGAAGCTCGTGGGCGAGCAGCTGAAGACCCGTACGGCCACTGCTGCTGCTCTGACCATCAGCGCTGCTCGCGGCAACTCGAGCACTGGCATCATCGAGATCGACGTTACTCCTAACGACCAGTTCCTTGGCAATGCTGCCTATGCATTCGCTCTGGAGTACAACAATGGCTACACTCAGTATCGCACTGAATACAGCCCCGTGTATGTAGTCGTTCGTCCTGTTAGCTTCGTGCTCGTGGTTGATGGTGTGGCTGCTGGTGCTACCGATGTGCCCGCTGGTACTACAATCAAGCTGAACCCCGTGTTCACTCCTTCGTATACCAACGTCACTGCCATTACTTACACTTCGAGTGATGAGAACGTGGCTACCGTCGATCCTGACGGCACCGTTCATGCCCACAACAATGGAACAGTGACTATCACTGCTAAGGTTGCTGGATGCGCAGATCAGGTGATCACGCTGAATGTTACTGGTGGCACCATCGTGGTGAACCCCAGCGACGGTGTAAACCAGGAGGATGCTCAGTAAGCATCTTGCTGACACCAATAAATAGGATTGGGACCTGCCGTGCAGGTCCCAATCTTTTGTTAGTATATGGTTTACGATGGCTAAGTAGCATACTTACGAGTCGTAAACCATATACTTTTCACTGCTAAGTTATGGATTTGCATAGACATACATGCTATTGGTCAGCAGAAACCTGCATTTCCTGCACTGAGCACTGAATGTCAGACGTTTATGCCGTTTTTTCCTGCACTGAAACTTGCACTGAAACCTGCACTGCATTTTCACAGGAGTCTGCAGGAGTCACGGCCCTGAAGATTTGTCTGTAAGAGCTGACAGCCGATTTTCAGTGCAACTTGCAGTGTAGGTTTCAGTGCAGGAAATTTGTATGTAAGTGTCTGACGTTCAGTGCTCAGTGCAGGAAATGCAGCTTTTTTGCTAAGTGATGATATAATCCCCAATCGGTCTTTAGACCGATAAACCCCAAATGGTCTTTAGGCATGGAAGAACACAATAAGATAATTCAAGTTTCGCATGTTTATTTACTATTTTACTATGTACTATTTACGATTGATTGACTATTTGATTATTTGGTCATTTTGCCCACCCGGATGGTGCGCAATCAATCATCAAATAGCTAAATCGTAAATAAATTGTAAATCGTAAATCGTCAAATCGTAAATACATAGAGACTTCAGAAAGTTGAGTAAGATAATTATGTCCATCTACTTAATATCTATAAAAACACAGGGGCTGCATGACGACTGCAGCCCCTGTGTATTTTTTATTACAAACGTTGATTAGTTCAGCGCGTCGGCCAGCTCGGCACCAGCCTTGAACTTAGCCACCTTCTTGGCAGCAATCTGAATCTTAGCCTTTGTGGCGGGGTTGATGCCCTCGCGAGCAGGACGCTCGTTCACCGAGAACGTGCCGAAGCCAACGAGAGAAATTTTGTCACCAGCGATGAGGGCGTCCTTCACAGCCACGATAGCTGCATCGAGAGCCTTCTTTGCGTCAACCTTAGAGATGCCAGCACCAGCTGCAATCTTCTCAACCAATTCTGTCTTGTTCATAATTCTTTGTTTTTTAGTGTGAATAAAAAGGTTTGTTTCGAATTTCAACGCAAATATATTACAAAGTATTTAGAAAACAAACAAAAAATCCGAAAAAATGAGATTTTTAATAAAAAAAAGTGCGATAGGCCCCTTTTTTGTGCCGTAGAACGGATATTTTTCGTAATTTTGCAACCACAATTCACATTTTAGTCATTCACACATAAACAACATAGTAAGACCGTGTTTCGCTCCATACCCAACATTACGAAGAACTTGCTCATCATCAATGTGCTGGCCTACCTGGCTGCCGAGGTGCTGAAGCTGCGTGGCATAGACCTGTCGAGCATGGGAGGACTGCATTTCTTCCTTGCGCCCGACTTTCATCTTTATCAGTTCCTGACCTATCAGTTCCTGCACGGCTCGTTCCTGCACTTGTTCTTCAACATGTTTGCCCTCTGGATGTTCGGCGGCGTGGTGGAGAATGTATGGGGCAGCAAGAAGTTCCTTTTTTATTACATTTTCTGCGGTATCAGTGCTGGCATTTGCCAGGAAGTGGTGCAGTATGTGAACTATGCCAGCGAGGGCTTGGCAGCCTACGATGCCGTCAGTGTGCAGGGCTATGGCCAGATGGCCATTGGCGACTATCTGAACCACTGGGTCACCATCGGCGCCTCGGGTGCCGTCTATGCCGTGCTGTTGGCCTTTGGCATGACGTTCCCCAACGAGCGCATCTTCATCTTCCCCCTGCCCATCCCCATCAAGGCCAAGTGGTTTGTGCTGGGCTATGCCATCATCGAGCTGGCCTCGGCCATGAACGCCCCTGGCGACGGCGTGGCCCACATGGCCCATCTGGGCGGCATGCTCTTCGGCTTCTTCCTCATCCGCTACTGGCAGAAGCATCCTGGACAGAGCTTCAACATTGGTGGCGGCCAGCAGTTCTTCGACCAGATGAAGCGCAGCTTCGAGCAGCGCCGTCGCGAGCGCACCCCAGAGCGCCCCACGGCCACCCGCGAGGACGACATGGAGTATAACGCCCGCAAGAAGGCTCGCCAGGAAGAGGTCGACGCCATCCTCGACAAGATCCGTCGCTCGGGCTACGACAGTCTGACTAAGGCCGAGAAGCAAACCCTGTTCGATGCCAGTCGCGAGCGATGAAGAAAAAGCTCACCCAGCTTGTGCTACGCATAGTGGCTGGTGCCAACGTGGCCACCATCGTGCTGTTGTTGCTGGTGGCCTATAGCGACCGCATCGACCCTGAGGCCCATCCGCTGCTGGCCTGTGTCGGCATGCTGATGCCCCTGTTCCTGCTGCTCAACCTGGCTTTCCTTGTGTTCTGGCTGTTTGTGCGCTGGCGCTGGTCGGTCATTGCCGTGGCCGGCTTTGCCCTTGCGTATGAACCTATTACTATATATATGCCGCTGCGCGTGCTGGCCGACCCGCCGAAGGACGCCGTGAAGCTGCTCTCGTACAACGTGCGGGGCTACTGCGGCATGGCAGCCACCACCAACACCTTCGACTCTATCGTGGACTATATGAAGCAGTTCGACCCCGACATCGTGTGCCTGCAGGAAGAGAACGACACCTGGCGCCACAGCGACGTCGTGCTGGCCGAGCTGTTCGGCTATAACGACACAGTGCACATCAACCGCACGCACCGCATGATCAACGCCGTCAGTGTCCATTCGCGCTATCCCATCCTGCGGCACGAGACCATCGAGGTGGCCTCGGAGACCGAGGTCAACGGAGCCGTGGCGTTCTATCTGCAAGTGGGGCGCGACACGCTGCTGCTGGTAAACGTGCACTTGGAGAATGTCCACCTGAACACCGAGGACCGCAATGTCTACAAGAGCATCTTGAAGGGCGAGATGGGCCGCGACACGGCACAGGCCGAGGGCTTGCAGCTCATAGACAAGCTGGCCGGCGCCTTCCGTGTGCGTGCCGCTCAGTCCAAGACCATCCACCGCTACATCGAGCAGCACCGCGGCACGAAGCCCGTCGTGGTGTGCGGCGACTTCAACGACACCCCCATCTCCTACTGCCGCCGCACGCTGGCCATGGGGCTGAAAGACTGCTATCGGGAGAGCGGCCGCGGCCTGGGCTTGTCATATAATCAGAAAGGATTCAACTTCCGCATCGACCATGTGCTGTGCTCTGACGACATAGAACCCGTGCGTTGCGAAATCGACTCGAAATTCGGCCCGAGCGACCATTATCCCGTGCGTTGTTGGCTAAAAATGCGGGATAATCCTTAAAAAATGTAGGAAAATGGGCTGGAAATTTTCCGCAATGTAAAAAAATCACTATATTTGCAAGCTAAATTGTGTGTATATAGTAAATAAATAACATAACAAACAAAATGCAAAACAAAGGAATTGTAAAGTTTATTGCAGTACTGCTCGTGCTGGTCTGCTGCTTCTACCTCTCCTTCTCGTTTGTGACGCGCCACTACGAAAGCAAGGCTGCCGCCATGGGCGAAGTGGAGGGCCAGGAGTTCCTTGACTCAGTGAACAACGAGAAAGTGTACTTAGGCATCTACTCGCTGAAGCAGTGCCGTGAGATGGAAATCGGCCTCGGTCTTGACCTGAAGGGCGGTATGAACGTTATTCTTGAGGTGTCGGTGCCCGACGTCATCGACGTGCTGGCCGACCACAAGCAGGACGCCGCCTACAAGAAGTCGATGGAACAGGCCAAGAAGGAAGAGGAGACCAGTCAGGACGACTTTATCTCGCTCTTCATCAAGTATTGGAAGCAGAACGGCCAGGGCCGTCCCCTCGCCTCGATTTTTGCCACTCAGCAGATGAAGGGCAAGGTGAGCACGCAGTCTACCGACTCGGAGGTGGAGGCCGCTCTCCGCGCCGAGGTGCAGAGCGCTGTTGACAACTCGTTCAACGTGGTGCGCAACCGTATCGACAAGTTCGGCGTTGTGCAGCCCAACATCCAGAAGCTCGAGGGCCAGAGCGGCCGCATCATGGTCGAGATGCCTGGCATCAAGGAGCCTGAGCGCGTGCGCAAGCTGCTGCAAGGCTCGGCCAACCTGGAGTTCTGGGAGACCTATAACACACAAGAGATTGTGCCCCTGCTGGCTCAGCTGAACAGCCGCTATGCTGCCATGAACGGTGAGCAGGTGGCCGACACCACTGCTGCTGCCGCTACCGACAGCACCGCCGTGGCTCAGGCCGACTCGGCCGCTACCGACACCACCAAGGCTCAGAGCAGCGACCTGGCCGCCCGACTGGCCAAGAAGGACAACAAGGGCACCGACACCAAGGCTCGCGAGGACGCGCTGAAGCAGAACCCGCTGTTTGCCATCTTCCAGCCCGCACAGGGTCAGGGCCTGGCCATCGTGGGTTATGCTAACGCCCGCGATACTGCTGACATCGACAAGGTCATCTACAGCGAGGTGGCTCGTCAGATTCTGCCCGCCGAGTGCAAGCTGCGCTGGGGTGCCAAGGCCGAGGACTTCGGAGGCCAGACCACCCACGGCGACATCTTTGCCCTGTATGCCCTGAAGATTACCGAGCCTAACGGCCGTGCTCCGTTAGAGGGTGACGTCATCACCAGCGCCAAGGACGACTTCGACCAGATGGGCCATCCCTCTGTGTCGATGCAGATGAACAGCGACGGTGCACGCCGCTGGTCGCAGATTACGAAGATGAACATCGGCCGCGCCGTGGCTATCGTGCTCGACGACGCCGTGTATAGCGCTCCGCGCATCCTCTCGCAGATTGACGGCGGTAACTCGCAGATCACCGGTTCGTTCACCATCGAGGACACCAAGGACCTGGCCAACACGCTGAACTCTGGTAAGATGCCCGCCCCCACCCGCATCGTGCAGGAAGAGGTGGTAGGCCCGTCGCTCGGTGCACAGTCCATCCAGCAGGGTATCATATCGTTCATCGTGGCCTTCGTGCTGCTGATGATCTACATGATCATGCTGTACGGCTTCATCCCCGGTATCATCTCTGATATCGCCCTGCTGTTCAACCTGTTCTTCACCCTGGGCATCCTGACGTCGTTCCAGGCAGCACTGACCATGCCTGGTATCGCAGGTATCGTGCTTACGCTGGGTACGGCAGTCGACGCCAACGTGCTGATCTATGAGCGCACGAAGGAAGAGCTGCGCCGCGGCCTCGGTGTGAAGGAAGCCATCCAGAAGGGTTATTCGAACGCCTTCTCGGCCATCTTCGACTCTAACTTCACCTCTCTTATTACTGGCATCATCCTGCTCTACTTCGGCACGGGTCCTGTGAAGGGCTTCGCCACGACGTGGATCATCGGTATCGCCGTGTCGTTCTTCACCGCTGTGTTCCTGACCCGTCTGGTATATGAGCACCAGCTGAAGAAGGACAAGTGGACCAAGCTGACCTTCGTCACCGCTTACTCAAAGAACCTGATGCAGAACACGAAGTTCAACTTCATGGGCATGTATAAGAAGAGCTACCTCGTCTGGGGTATCGCTGCCGTGCTGTTCATCGTGAGCTTCTTCGTGCGCGGCCTGAGCCAGAGCATCGACTTCACGGGTGGTCGCAACTATGTGGTGACCCTCGACAAGGAGGTGAATGTTGAGCAGGTGCGCCAGGTGCTGAGCGGCACGTTTGTCAACACCATCGGCGAGAAGGCCGGTCAGGCTGCCAACACGAGCGTCATCGCTCTGGGTACCGACGGCAAGACCGTGCGTATCTCGACCAACTGGGACATCGAGTCGAACAATCCTGAGGTGGACGACCAGGCAGAGAACA
>ERZ842401.2184-NODE-2184-length-26528-cov-19.755978_pt1 | contig 26528 bp, 26 predicted proteins | sample MGYA00521270_ERZ842401 | MGnify/ENA primary metagenome ERZ842401 (study PRJEB31892, sample SAMEA3878208) | bioreactor metagenome | biome: Moose rumen | place: Sweden | collected 2011-10 | study: EMG produced TPA metagenomics assembly of the PRJEB12797 data set... | reverse complement strand
ATGGAGAAGCAAACTGCAAAAATTGTCAGCATCACTATTAATTGCGGATTTTAGGCATACATAAAAGGTTCGGAAATGCCAGAAGTATTTGAATTCCGAATTTTGGCATAACTGAAAAAATAACCATTGTCTTCACCCGGAATTTGTAGGAAATATGGATTGCGCAGCTCAGTTTTCCCTATGTTTAAAAATTTTTCGTAATCATATCTGGGCATACATACATCAATATCGTCATCCCAGGGTATTATTCCGTGATGTCTTATAGCCCCTAATAGTGCCCCAAAAGATAGGAAATAGTTGAGATTGTATTTCCTGCAAATATTGTCAAATATTAAAAGTAAGTCAATGGATATTGCCCATAGTCTTTTCCTCTTTTCTGTTACGAGGAATCCGCACAGTTCTTCCTCTTTGAAAAAAGTTTCAGGTAATATACCTTGTTTGATTATTCTTTCACATTCAGTCATAATCGGGGGAATTAAGTTGTTTACTTGCTATATTAATACATTGAGGAAGTCTACTGGTTACAGTTGTCTTTTCATGAAACATGACGTGGAGCTGGTATTCCCGTCATACTCGAATCCATGTTTAAGATATGCTTTCTGTGCCCTGACATTTTTTTTGTCCACTTCAAGGCGGATTCCTAAGAATCCTAATTTGCTAACGTATGTTAGAACATTTTGGAGCAGGGCAGAGAATATTCCTATGCCTCGGTATTCCTTGTTGACATATATGTGAGGGATATATGCAATCTTTGTTTCTGGTTGGTTGGCATAGAAGGCTATCATTCCAACAAGTTGCCCTTCTTCATTCCTGCATGTGCAGAACTCAGCATACTTATGCCATTTCTCTGCTAGCATGTTGAGGCGTTGATCGTCCTTGAGATTGGGGAAGGCATCATCTGCCTGAAGACGCAAAAAATCCTTTAGTTCTTCCATTTGAAGGTGCTCAATAGTGAAAATCATAATGCGAGCATTATTTATTTACCTCGTCTTGTGGCAAAAGTTATATCACGTGCCACATTTCCGTTCATAATAGTCGTAAGCATATATAGGCCACACTCAGTGAAAACCTTGGTTGGATTGCAGTTCATTATTGAAACATTTGTGGTCGAAATTTTTGACCGCAAATCATCCAACTCAGTCATATCCATATAACTAATTAATTTATTTCACCTTAATATGTACATAATCGTCCATGTGCTCAATGATGTCATTCATCTGTTCTGCGCTGTCATATTTCAGCAATAGTTCGCCGACGCAGTCTTGGGCATCGCGGTACTTATGTACAGAATCGCCAGGATTGATGTCTGTCACGAAGTCAACGAGGTTGTTTTGTTTAAAGATTTCATCATATTCGATACCGGCATATTTGCCAGTCTCGTTTGCATGAGCCATATAATTACTCCAGAACCCTTTAACTGGTGCCATCTTAATGTCGGAACAGTCCTCACCAAGGGCAGCCTTGATGACGTATGGAACCATATCTACACCAGTTGCCAAGGCTGTGATTTGGGGAATCAGACTTCCACCACTTCTTGCACCTAATTCAAGAATATATACTTTGCCGTCTTCGCCATATATCGCTTCAACGTTATAGGCGGTAGATTTCATGCCAAGACTAGTGATTAGTCGTTGTATGTTTTCTGCCAGTGTGTCAATTACTTCCTGTGGCATCACCGTTGGCCAGCACTCTCCCAGTGGAGCAAAGTCTTTATCAACCTTCGTGCTGTAGAACTCATTTCCAAGACAATGGAACACCAGCTTGCCGTCTACAGAAAAGGCATCGCCAGAAATCTGCGGTCCATTTTTAACGATGAACTCTTCAATTAACACAATCTTGTCACGTGAGTAGCTAAGGGCATCATCAAAGAATGCCTTCAATTGCGATTTGTCCGTCAGTTTGTTGATTCCTTTGCTGCCAGAGGAATCAACCGGCTTCACCATAATAGGTAAACGGAAGTTTTCAATATCAGCAACAGCTTCCTCGTACGTCTTATAGCTTTTGGCTTTGGGAACATTGAAGCCATGCTCTGTAAGATACTGACGGAAAAGATGCTTCTTGGAAAGAATTTCGACAGATTTATATGGGCTGGTCGGCAGACCGAGCTGTTCACAGACATATGCCGCTGTAGGCGCAGCAGGATCGGAGGCGTATGCTACGACTCCATCAACCTTCAATTTTTTAGCCAGTGCAAGCACGCCCTCCTTGTCAGTTGTGCTTACATTGTAATATTCATGCGAGTACTTGTGACCAGGATTGTCTGGAAGGTAATCGCAGGTTATGACATGGTGTCCCTGTCGTACAGCCTCTTTTATGGCGTATGTCTGGTAGATGCTTCCACCGAGCATTAATACTTTTTTCATCGTAATGACTGCATGTAGTTGTTTATTCTGGAAATACCCTCTTTTATCTTTTCCTCGTCAAGGGTGAAAGCAATACGAACGTACTTGTCGCAACTTTGACCATAAGCGATGCCTGGAACCAGAGCTACATGTGCCTTTTGGAGCAAGTCGATAGCAAAATCTTCAGAAGTCATACCAGTCTCAGAAATGTTTACCATCAAATAGAAGGTGGCCTCTGGTGCATTACAAGAAAGTCCAGGAATGGCTTGTATGCCCTTTACAAGCAAATCCCGTCTTTGACGGAACGTCTCAACCATGTGTGATGAATAGTCTCCTTTTCCGCTTAATGCTTCAATAGCGGCATATTGCGAGGGGAGGGGAGCGCAAGCACAAACGTTTTCTTGTAACTTGGTCATAGTTGCAATGACTTCTTGTGGACCGAGAACATACCCAATGCGGTAACCGGTCATACAAAATTCCTTGGAGAGACTATTGACAAGTAGCGTTCGTTCGCGCATACCGTCAATGGAGACGATACTACGGAATGGTTCGTTACTATATATCAGGCATTTGTATACTTCATCGGAGATTATCACCAAATCGTGCTTTTTTGCAATAGCGGCCAATGCTTCAACCTTTTTCCAAGGTATCAGTTTTGCTGATGGATTGGAGGGAGTATTGATGATGATGGCTTTTGTTTTTGGCGTGATGGCAGCTTCCACATCTTCGATGTTAAAACTTAACTCGACATGGGGGGTGTCCACAATTACAGGAATACCATGACATAGATATACCATCTGAACATAGTTGACATAATATGGTGCTGGGATAATAACCTCATCACCAGGATTAATCAAGGATAACAATGAAAGGTATAATCCTTCCATTGCTCCAACAGTGACAATAATCTCTCCGTCAGGATTATAGATGTATCCTTCTTTCTGTTGATAATAAGTGCTGATGGTCTGACGCAATTGTAATAGACCTGCATTTTGCGAATATCGTGTCTGTCCTGCTTGAATAGCAGCACAACCGGCATCTTTAATCGTCTGATGCGGTTGAATGTCAGGGTCACCTAATGTGAAGTCTATTACATCATCCAGTATTTTTGCCATATTGAACAATTTGCGTGTTAATGATGGCTTCACTTGTTGAGAAATTATTGACGGTTGTATCATTTACTTTTTAACAATTTATATATTAACCTTTTGGATTTCCTATATACAAAACGAACGGGAGAAATGAATACGAGTAAAGTGTATTGATTCTCTATATATCTTTTGATGGGATTATTCCATCCCACATAGTGCCAGTTTTCTTTGTCGGTTGTTTGTAGTAAATTTCGAAAATATAAATATCCTTTCTTGTTCTTCCATGATGTGTTTTGTATCATACGAAGATGTATGTGTTTCACTTTGCTTCCTCTAATGAGATTTTGCAGATATTGTTCTTTGTCAGAAAAGAAATTGGATATGACAGAAACGGAAACATAACCTTGTCGTTGTATGTCAATATTGGCTTGAATATTATTTGTTAAAGACGTGTTGTTGTTGATGTTATAGTGATATATATATTTATCTATTCCTGAAACTTTATTAGCATAGTAAATAAGGCGTGGAAATACTTGATAGTCTTCTCCGCCACTACCGGCCTCATTTGCTACGATACCATGGTCGGTATATAAACTTTTTCTTATTAGACGTCGCCATAGGCTTGAACTAACACGGTATGTCAAGACAGATACCAGAAGTCTTTCTTTGTCAAGATTCCAACCGCTATTCTTGTGTGGAATCTCTTTTCCTGCCTTGTGGTCAATTGCTTCTCCACTAACAATATCAGCCTCAGTTTCTTGTTGCTTCTTTACCAATAGGCTAACAGCCTCTGATTCAACCCAATCGTCTGAGTCTACGTGGAAGATGAATTTACCCTTACATGCTTGTACGGCACAGTTTCGTGTTGCTGCTAATCCCCTGTTTTTTGTGTGTCGTATAATAATAGAATGTTTCTTTCGTTCTGGATATTCACACAAAACCCTTTCTAAAATGCTGATGCTATTATCAGGAGAAGCGTCGTCAACAAAAACGTACTCTATATTGTCATATGTCTGCTCGAAAACACTGCGTGCGCAACGCTCTATGTAGTTCTCGACCAGATAAACAGGTATTAATATGCTAACTAATGGGTTCGGCATGAATGATTTGAGCATCTCTTTTTGTTAAGAGATATTTTTATTCTATGCAATCAATAATTCTATTAATATCTTCCTCACGAAGTGAATGGTGCATAGGAAGGCAGATAACCTCATTTGCCATCTTTGTAGCAATCGGGAGATTTTCCTTCGTTGCACTTGGGAGATTACGATAGGTTGAGAATTCGCTGATGAGTGGATAGAAGTAACGACGCCCAAGGACTCCTTGCTCTCGCATCTTGAAATAGAGATCATCACGGGCCATACCATACTTCTTCGCATCAACAAAAATGGGGAAATAAGAATAGTTGTGCTTCACGCCGGAAAGGTCATCCCAAAAGTCAATGCCTTCAACTTCACGTAGAGCCTCTCTGTACTTGATGGCTATCTGATGACGGGCTTCTATAGCTGCATCAACCTGCTTGAGATTAAGAAGACCATAAGCACTACGCATCTCATCCATCTTGCTGTTAATACCAGGACCGACAACCTCTGTCTCTCCAGCGAAACCGAAATTCTTTAGATAATCAATACGCTGCTTGGTCTTGGCATCATGCATGACCATGGCTCCTCCCTCAATAGTATTATAGACTTTGGTGGCATGAAAACTTAAAGTGCTCATATCACCTGCATTCAAGACACTCTTACCATTTACCTCTACACCGAAAGCGTGAGCAGCGTCATAAATGACTTTCAGTCCATATTTGTTGGCAATATCCTGAATAGCTTTGATATTACAGGGCTTGCCATAGACATGCACGGGCATGATAGCAGCGGTCTTTGGTGTGATGGCAGCCTCAATCTTGTTGGGATCCATACAACCTGTTTCCCATTCAATATCTACAAACACGGGCTTACACCCGTTCCACCAAATAGAATGGGTGGTAGCAACGAAGCTATAAGGTGTCGTAATGACTTCACCTGTTATGTGCAATGCTTGTAATGCAGTCAACAACGGTAGTGTACCATTGGTAAACAGACTAACATATGGCACTTTCAGGTATTCTGCCAACGCAGCTTCCAGTTTCTGGTGATACGAGCCGTTATTAGTTATCCATTTACTTTCCCATATATCCTTGAGAAGTTCATGGAACTCTTCAAGGTCGGGAAGTAAGGGAGAGGTAACTGTGATCGTTTTGTTTTTCATGTTAATAACAGCAAATTATTTTTTCATATTCTTACATCTACGTCTGTCCGATGTCCCAGTGGTGGGCTTGCTTGACAACAGTCTTGTCTTTGGGCAGGTCGAACTCATCCATTATGATTCTTTTGCAACTTTCCACTCTGTCATTCGTCTGGTCTCTGACGAGAAGTTGACGCCAATCTTGAATAACTGGCGAGGGTCTTGGGCAAAGACGGCGGCATATTGTTTGTCTTCTATCTGTTGCAGTGCTACATCGGCACTCTGGTCTATCTTCAGTTCGAGGATGTAGATGTAGTCGGAGGTCTTGACAAGGATGTCCATCCGTCCGTCAGTGGTGTGGCGCTCTACATCGACATAGAAGCCGAGGAGCTTGAAGAGAACGTAGAGCACATTCTGGAAGTAGAGTTCTGCTTTGCCTGCCACCTGATAGTCGCCGCCTGCAAAAAAGGTCTCCATGCGACGCATGAAACTCTCAGCATCGCCAGCTTCCAGATCGCGAATGAAGTTACGCACGAATACCTGCGACTTCTCCGACTTGTTCGGGCTGTAGAAAGGCACGAGGTATTTGATGAACCCTTCTTCCACCTCACGGTTGGGAAATCCTAATTGATAGACATGAAAACGTGAATCGTAACCCTTGATGGTGAGGTAGCCGCTCTGATAGAGCAACGGCAGTGGGTTCTCGTCCATGATGTCGATGCTGTTGAGGGTGTCCTCATACAGCTCCTCGCGTGTCATCTCCTCCAACGGGTAATTGGTCTTCTGTAGCTGATAGACCAGGAACGACGGGGTGCCCGTTTCGAACCAGTAATCGCGGAACTGCTTTGTTGCCAATGTGTTGAGTACGCTGAAAGGATTATACATGCCTGGGGCATCGACATCGAAATGGTATCCGTCGAAATCCTTCTTCAGCCGTTCGTAGCATTGTTCCTTTGTCAGATTGTTGGCTTCTGCCAATGAATCTATGCTATCGTCGAAATACTGATGTAGTTCTTCTGCTGAAATGCCGCAGACGGTGGTATATCTTTTGTCGAAAGACAAGTCCCAGAGGTTGTTCAAGTCGCTGAATACACTCACTTTTCCGAACTTTGTCACTCCCGTGAGGAAGGCAAACTTTATATACCGGTCGCACGACTTTAGCACACCGTAGAATGCCTTCAGCGTACTGCGATATGATTCCTGAAGCTCTTTGTCGTCGATAGCCTGCAGCAGTGGCTTGTCGTATTCGTCAACGAGGATGACCACCTGCCGACCTGTCTTCTCGAAGGCATGGCGGACTACATGATAGAAGCGTTCTTCCAAGGCACGATTTTTGAAATCGGCACTGTACAGATTCTCCCAGCCTTCTAAGTGTTTGTTCAACTCGTCCTTCAACGACTGTCCGTCCTTGTATTCACGTGCGTTCAGGTCCAAGTGCAGTATGGGATATTGCTTCCACTCATTTTCCAACCGTTCCATTGCCAAGCCACGGAACAGGTCCCGCTCGCCGGAGAAATAGGCTTCCATTGTCGATAGTAGCAGCGATTTGCCAAAACGACGAGGGCGTGAAAGGAAGTAGTATTTCCCTTCTGAAATCATTTTGTAGATCAGTGCCGTCTTATCAACATAGATATAACTGCCGCCTATAACTTCGCCGAAATTTTGTATTCCTATAGGATATTTCATGGTGTTGTAGTTCTTAATATTAGGATATTTACGTTCTGTTTCGTCCCTAAAGCAACAATAATCACATTGCTGCCATTATATAATTTTATCATAAAACACCTCCCTGCCGATGGCAATATTCATCCAAATCATTAACAACTTGGTCGTAATCTTGCGTATGAATATAGCCATAATGATTGACAAGTAGCTTGTCGCCGCCATATCTGCTGATATATTGGAAGGCGACAGGTTCGCTATATTTATGCTTCTTTGCAAATAGAGCTACTATCATTGCAACGAAACGAATCTTGTTCAGTGTTAACTCTGGCATAATTTGTTATATTACTTCTACATCCACGTCTGTCCGATGTCCCATTAGTTTGCTTGCTTGACAATGGTGTTGTTTTGACATTTATTCCAGTACCACCCATTCCTCCGGCATTCGTGTGTCTGCATTGAATTTCACACCAGTGTGAAGCCATTTCACATTTTTATATGGGTAGGTGTAATCGACATATAGTATATGAAGCTAATAATCATCCAAAGAAAGTCCTGTTGCCTGGATAATAATCTCATCAGAAATGCCAAGTGCCTTCATGTTTTTTGCGATTGTCTTTGCCTTTTCGGTTCTTCCTTGCTCCAAACCTTCTAAGACTTTCGTTTCCAAAATGTCATTTTGAACGCGGATGTTGTCAAGATGGCGGTCATATGCAATTCTTTCCTCGCGACTCATCCTTAGATACTGTAGCTTCTCTTTTGCCTCTTGTAACCCCGGTGCCGTCGTGTCTTCTTTGATTCTTCCAGTTTTGAGATATTCAATCCATTCTTCCAGAGGTGTCTTTGCCACAGTGTTGAACTCATTAACCCTGATGAGATAGTATTCCGGGAAAATACTCTCGGGTGCCTTCATGACAATCTGGTTTCTCTCCCTTGTGTTTACATGAAGCTCGTCTTTTGTGTGTACCCCAATGAACTTGGTTTGTCCGTGATACAGGTAGTCGGCTCCTTGTCCCAGATCGAAATATAATACATTGATGGAGTAGACTTTTTTTACGTTTGCGTAGCTGTCTCCTGCGGACATATGCTCACTGACAGTCTTGGCGGCACCGTATAGGATTCGCTGCAGGTAGTACAGTTCTCTTGTCTGTTGTATCTCAACGATGATAATTTCTCCTTTGGAGTTGAGTGCTTTAATGTCAACTCTGTTGAACTTGTCATCATCACTATCTTTGTTTGACTCGCTTTCCAGTAACTCCGTGATGGTTATTTTCTCACCTAATAATACCGTGATTAGCCCTTCTAATACGTCGAAGTTGGCTTTGTCTCTGAGCATTCGTTTGGCAGCCCAGTCGAATCTGATAATATTCTCCATAGTTTTATAGAATTATGTTAGTGTTTATGATTTTTCTTATGTTTCTGTTATTCTTCAATCACCCATTCCTCTGGTACTCGTGTGTCTGCATTGAATTTCACGCCGACTTTGACCACTCGGTGGCTGGCACTCTGGTAGGGTAGGGCATACTCTTTGCCGTCGATTTGTTCCAAAGCTTCCTGTGCAGTGCCGTTGACTTTCATCTCGAAGACATAGACGGTATTGGGCATCCATACTACCATGTCAACACGCCCTCCGGCACATTTTACCTGGGTGCGCACATAGACGTTGAGCATGGAGAAGATGAGGTACAGGGTGTATTCGTAGAACCCTTCGGCGTTAGCGGCATCAGCCAGTTTGCGTTTGAATCCTTCGACGTAGGGGATTCCTGCCATGTAAGACTGCATCTCCCGCATGGCGAGGTCTGTGTCCCCTTGCTTCAGAGCGCGCCAGAACTTCAGGGCAAAGCCAGCCTGGACCTCATAACTTTTCAGTCCCAGGTATGCAGGAATAAGTCCGTTAGTATACCCAATGCGTACCTCCTGGTTTGGAATGGAAAGAGTGTATGTCTCTGTTTCCCTTTCATAGTCTTTGATAGTGAGGTATCCGCTTTGGTAGAGCAGCGGTAGCGCATCTTCCATGTTCTCTGTCGGTTGGTCGAAAGCAGATGAAGGAACCTCCAGTTTGTCTAATGACATGATGTTGGTCTGGAAGTGCTGCATCTGGTGAATGAGGAACGTAGGGGTACCTGTCGCAAACCAGTAGTTGTACAGTTTCTTGTCACCGAGGGCATTCAGTAGGCTAAACGGGTTGTATATTTCTTCAGAGTCCTCAGAGAAGTGATAGCCGTCGTAGCGCAGTTTCAGTTTCTCATGCATCTCCTCTGGCGTACACTCATATTTGACAGCCATTTCCTTAATATCATCTGCCAATACCGTTACCAATTCATGTTCCGTGATACCACAGATACTACCGAACATAGGATTCATGGTGACATTCTTCAGATTGTTTAGCGTGGAGAAGATGCTGAGTTGCGAGAACTTAGTGATGCCTGTGATAAAGCAGAAGCGTATCATCGCCTCGCATGCCTTTAGGGGCTGGTAAAACTCCTGCATGACCTTTCGGAATGCCGGCAGGTTTTCTTCCTCGTGGAGCACGTCGAGCAGAGGTGCATCATATTCATCGACGATGACTACCACCTGTCTGCCTGTCTGTTCGTAGGCACGGCGGATTAATCTTTCAAAGTATTCACCAGGTGTCTGCTCTTCTTCTTTCTTGGCATAATTGCTGATATAGGACAAATGGAGTTTAAGCGACCGTTGTAGCTCTAAGGCAGAATTCTTTCCCTTTAGAACACTTAGGTCTATATGCAGGACAGGATATTGTTTCCATTCTTTTTCCAACGGCATGATCTTCAACCCCTCGAAGAGCTCCTTCTCTCCACGGAAGTAAGAATACAGCGTGGATGTCAGCAATGATTTGCCGAATCTGCGCGGACGACTCAGGAAGATGTATTTGCTATAGTTTGCCAATTGCCAAACCAAATCGGTCTTGTCGGCATATATGTATCCGCCCCGAATTATCTCTGAGAATGTCTGTATGCCAATAGGGTATTTTCTTTCTGTCATAGTATTTGTAATATGGTGTATTTCTTGTTCCTAACTTAATATATGGATTTTTTTTCTGCATATATTTGGGGTGAATGTACCATAGGCGGGTTACTTGAATTAGGAACCAAAACGCTGACTATTGGTAGAGTTTGCATGATGTAGGAATTGTGTTTTTTGTGTGAGGTGGTTACATGCACGATGTTCCAGTACTTTGCTTGCTTGACGGTGGTGCTGCTTTGACATTTATTCCTGTACCACCCATTCCTCTGGCACTCGTGTGTCTGCATTGAATTTCACACCGACCTTGACCACGTGGTGGCTGGCACTCTCGTAGGGTAGGGCATACTCTTTGCCGTCGATTTGTTCCAGAGCTTCCTGTGCAGTGCCGTTGACTTTCATCTCAAACACATAGACGGTATTGGGCATCCATACTACCATGTCAACACGCCCTCCGGCACATTTTACCTGGGTGCGCACATAGACGTTGAGCATGGAGAAGATGAGGTACAGGGTGTATTCGTAGAACCCTTCGGCGTTAGCGGCATCAGCCAGTTTGCGCTTGAATCCTTCGACGTAGGGGATTCCTGCCATGTAAGCCTGCATCTCCCGCATGGCGAGGTCTATGTCACCTTTCTTAAGAGCGCGCCAGAACTTCAGGGCAAAGCCAGCCTGGACATCCTCACTTTCCAATCCAATGTATGCGGGGAGCAGCCCTTCTGTATAACCAATACGCACCTCGAGGTTGGGTATGCTGAGCGTGTACATCAGCGAGTCGCGGTCGTAGTCCTTAATTGTGAGGTATCCGCTTTGGTAGAGCAGGGGTAAAGCTGTGGTCATAGCCTCTGTTGGCTTGTCGAAGGCGGATGCCGGCACCTCCAGTTTGTCCAATGACATGATGTCTGTCCGGAAGTGTTGCATCTGGTGAATGAGAAACGTAGGAGTACCTGTTGCAAACCAGTAGTTGTCTATTTTTTTGTTGCGGAAGGCATTGAGCAGGCTAAACGGGTTGTAGAGGTCTTCCGATTTTTCTGAGAAATGGTAGCCGTCATAGCGCAGTTTGAGTTTCTCATGCATTTCCTCAGGTGTACATTCGTAGGCAGCGGCCAGTTGGTTGGTGTCTTCTGCCATCTGTGTTGTCAATTCTTGTTCTGTGAAGCCGCAGATGGCGGAGAAGGCTGGCAACATGGAGACGTCTGTCAGGTTGTTGAGTGTGGAGAAGATGCTGAGTTGCGAGAACTTGGTGATGCCTGTGATAAAGCAGAAGCGTATCATCGCCTCGCATGCCTTTAGGGGCTGGTAAAACTCCTGCATGACCTTTCGGAATGCCGGCAGGTTTTCTTCCTCGTGGAGCACGTCGAGCAGAGGTGCATCATATTCATCGACGATGACTACCACCTGTCTGCCTGTCTGTTCGTAGGCACGTTTAATCAATCCTTGCATCAAGCCGCCAGGGGTTATTTCTTCATACTTCTTGCCGTAGATTTCTGCATAGTCATCGAGCAGCAACAATAATCTTGCCCGTAAAGCTTCGGCAGAGTCCTGTCCTTTTACTGTGCTCAAGTCTATATGCAGGACTGGATATTGTTTCCATTCTTTTTCCAACGGCATGATCTTCAACCCCTCAAAGAGCTCCTTTTCTCCACGGAAGTAAGAATCCAGCGTGGATGTCAGCAATGATTTGCCGAATCTGCGCGGACGACTCAGGAAGATGTATTTGCTATAGTTTGCCAATTGCCAAACCAAATCGGTCTTGTCGGCATATATGTATCCGCCCCGAATTATCTCTGAGAATGTCTGTATGCCAATAGGGTATTTTCTTTCCGTCATGATTTGTGGATTTTGATGCTTCTCTATATCAGAATGGAATCGTATATCGAAAGGATGGTATCTGTATCTAATCCCACGGGATTGTTCCTTAAACGTATTGGGTTGACTGACGTAGCCAGAATGTTTAATTCAGCTTTTCGGTCTTCGGATGTGGGGTAGGAGAGTGACATCTCTTTCAGCATGTCTCTAAAGCAGGAAATAGCCTCAGCAGAGTTTCGTGTTCCCATCGTAGTTGCTATCTCCTGGAAAATATGCTCTAAGTATACTTTGCCACGTCGGTCAATACATTTATTTGTATTGTCAAGCATGTATTGCCAGATCTCCGGGAGACTAATGGCAACAGCATGACCATGGGGTAAACTGTAGATGGAAGTCATCTTATAGCTGAAAGCGTGGGGAGCCGTGGTCTGTGTGATGCAGATGGCACGACCGGCATAGTTGGCTGCCTCCATAATATGCTTTTGGGAATCATCTGTGTTCTCAAAGATGTATTCACGCCACCATCTCATAATAGTCTCAACGGCTTTCTTTGAGTATGTTTTGCTCTCATCTGTGGAATTCACCGACCACCATGACTCTATGCCCTGGCATAGTGCATCCATCATTGTACACTTCTTCTGGTATAACGGTAAGGTCTTCAATACCTTTGGCTCTAAAATGGCAACATCTGGAATGATGCTATCGTGTGTGACACTCTGTTTCTTGTTGTCATAGTAGATAACAGCATAGCGGGTACTCTCACTTCCTGTACCAGCAGTAGTAGGAATAGCAATTAGTTTGACGCCAGTGTCCTCGTATTCTTGCTCGAGATAAAGTTTGTCCTTTGGCATTTTGCAGTACAGCTTGATACACTTTGCTACATCCATGGCACTACCTCCACCAACAGCAATAATAGTGTCGCAATTCTCTTTGTTGAGAACATCAACACCTTTACAGACATCCTCATATAATGGATTAGGAGTGAATTTGTCGAATGTGACATATTGAATACCCATAGCCTCAATATTCTCCTTTATGCTTAAAAAAGGGAAAGAACTGTCGACTACTAACAATGCTTTCTTCGAACCTTCCAAAGCCTTTTGTAAGTATGAGATCCCTTTATATATCGTTTGCATCTTGAATATGTGCTGAGATGGTTATACAGACGTTAGTCTTTAAGGAATCTCATTAAAGCCTCTTTGTTTTGTATCGGTGTCGTTGTCGGACGACCGAGGTCTTTGCGGTTGCCCTTCTTTACACGAACCTCCAACAATATTGGAGATTGGGTTATAGGTGAGAGATTATTGGTTATAGAGGCCAATGCTTTTTCTAAAGCATCCTTATTATCTACGCTAATGGCTGTTTTATACCCAATAGCTTTAGCAACAGCAGGCAGGTCGATGGCAAGTCCTACCGTCGTCTGACCTCCCACGGAGTCATGAGCACCGTTATTGAAGACTACGTGGATATAGTTCTTCGGACCCTTGGATGCAACAATCGCCATGTTACCCATGTGCATGATGCTCGCTCCGTCACCGTCAAAGCACCAGACGCGACGGTCTGTCTTCTCTAATGCGATGCCGAGGGCTATCTGGCTGGCATGTCCCATGGAGCCGACAGTAAGGAAGTCACGCTCATGGCTTTGACTCATTGCTGTGCGATACTCGAAGAGCTCACGTGAGATCATACCGGTGGTGGAGACTATTACGTCCTTTTCTTCCAATGCGGCTGCTACGGTCTGTATAGCTTCTTCCCTGGAGAGCGTCAATTCGTTCTTCTCTACGTTTTGTCGTGTGTTGGCATCAAACGTATCCTTCTCGATGACTAAAGCATAGCACTCTTTGGTGCGTTGCATATAGTCTACTGCCTTCTGAATCTGAACAGCAGCCTTGTCCTCGTCTTTACTTAATACGGTATAGTCAATACCCATGACATTCAGGAGGTCGGTTGTTACCTTTCCTTGTTTGACGTGTTGGGGTTCATCATGTACTCCGGGCTTGCCACGCCAGCCTATGACCAGAAGAACCGGTATGTTATAGACTTCCTTGTCTGTCAGCGATGCCAGCGGGTTAATGATGTTGCCCTCGCCGGAGTTCTGCATGTAGACTACCGGTATTCGACCTGTTGCCAAGTAATGACCGGCAGCCAGTCCCATGGCACCGCCCTCGTTGGCTGCAATGATATTGTGGCTCGCGTCGGCATGGTCGGTGATATAGGCACAAAGGTTCTTTAAAAGGGAATCGGGTACTCCGGCATAGAAGTTGATACCGAAGGACGCTAATGTGTCGTAAAAAAACTTGGGTGAAACCATATTAGTTGATTTCTATAATTAGTATATATTTATATTTTGTATTGTTTATTGTTCTGGTATGAGCGTGATAATCTCTTTGATAGACATGCAATTGTCATCGCACTCCTTGGCACGATGGTTCTCAAGAATGGTACGTGCGGCATCCTGCATGGCGGGGAAGCCAGTACGGGTGAGCTGATTAGCGTAGATGACAACATTCACACCACGATCTTTGAATTCCTGTTCGGTTACGGTGTTAAAGGAGGTGGGTACAACTACTATCGGAATGGAGGCGTTCTTGGAACGGAACTTTTCCACGAATTCAAAGATCTCTGACGGATCCTTTTTGCGCGAGTGAATCATGATAGCATCAGCACCTGCCTCCGAGAAAGCGAAGGCACGTTCCAGGGCATCGTCCATCCCCCGCTCAAGAATAAGGCTCTCTATACGGGCACAAATCATGAATTCCTTAGTCTTCTGGGCTTTCTTACCTGCGCGTATCTTCTCACAGAAATCAGGTATGGACGCCTGTGTCTGTTTCACCTCTGTACCAAAGAGAGAGTTCTTCTTCAAACCGGTTTTGTCCTCGATGATTACCATCGATACTCCCATGCGCTCAAGTGAGCGGACGGTATAAACGAAATGTTCCGTGAGTCCACCGGTGTCGCCGTCAAAAATGATGGGCTTGGTCGTAACCTCCATGATGTCGTCAATGGTACGGAAACGTGAAGTCATATCAACAAGCTCTATATCTGGCTTGCCTTTAGCCGTGGAGTCGCAAAGTGATGAAACCCACATGGCATCGAACTGATAGGTCTTGCCTTCCTGCAAAACCTTCGTGTTCTCCACAATCAAACCGGTGATGCCGCTGTGAGCTTCCATAGCAGTAACCAATCCCTTCATGTTAATAAGTTTACGAAGGCGGCTGCGGCGTACATCAGGCATGGAGGCTTCTGCCCGGTGGCTGGCATCCAGCTCCTTGTACATAGGATTATTACTATAAGGATATTCTACAAGTTTCCCACCATATTCTGCCAATACCTCACAGACTTCCTGACGGATAGGCTTCTGAAAGCCCTCACACCAATCGTTGCCGTGGACGACATAGTCGGGCTTAAGCAAACGAAGATTGTCAGCGTAAGACAGGCTTTTCTGCTCAACAACACGCTCGACTCCAGAGAGGTTCTCGAAAAGTGCTTTCCGCTCTTGGTAAGGAATAAGGGGATAGCGCTTGAAACTTGCCACTGCCTCGTCTGAAAGGATGCCAATAATCAGACGACCAAGGCGGCGTGCCTTGTTGATGATCGCAATATGCCCTGAGTGGATGTACTCAGTGGAGAAACACATGTATATCGTACGCTCATTAACCTCTGCCAGCCTCTTTGTTACTGCTTCCAGGTCTTCAGGGGTGTCAATCTCCGCACATAGCATGTCCTTTACGTCGACGGGGTATAGCTTGCAACTGCCAGATACTTCATTGAAGGCGTTCTCGGCATAGCACCTGCGGTTGCCGTTCTCACAGAAACGCTCGATATTCTCCAACCATACCAGCCAGTCATCCTTTAGTATCTTATACAAAGGCTGTGCAGCCATTGCATCATCAAAGAACTCTATACCAACCTTATCTATCCTTACATCTTTGATTACCGCCTTGAAATCTTTTTCGGGAAGAGGTTGAGTACTACTGACTGCCATACAACTGGCTGGACTTTCAATGACTGCCTCCATGACAAGGTTCTCGAATACCAAGTCGCCATGCATCAGTATGATGTCATCGTCCTTGAGAAATTCCCTGGCACAATAAATACTGTAAATGTAGTTTGTGGTGTCGTATACAGGGTTGTTGACAAATGTGAACTTCAACGGTAAATGCAATCTATTGCAATAATTCACTAAAACCTGATCATAGTAACCTGTGGTTATCACCACTTCCTCAATACCGAATGACACGAGCTGCCGCAACTGGCGACTAAGTATCGTGTTTTTGTAAGAGATCTCGGTCATACATTTCGGGTGTTCTTTGGTGATTACACCCATTCTGTGACCGAGCCCACTGTTTAATATTAATGCTTTCATCTTAGTTTCATATTTTCCAGAATAAGAAAAATAATACAGACATAAAATTCTCCTATCGCATTGTTTTTTCAGTTATAGATTCTGCGGAGCGATAAAGGCATGACAAATCCTCCTGTCTGTTGACAGGTGTAAAAAAGATTTCCATCATGGCATTTATCGCAAAAACCGCTGTAGAGTAAGTATTTGGTTCATGCTAAAAAGAAATGCTTACCCGCAGAATCGTAATAGTTGCCTTAAAACAGTGCAAAGATACGTTTTTTTTCTGGCATAAAAAAGTTTTTTTAGAACTTTGTTATGTGGAAGTAGCTGTTAATAAATAAAATAAAAAAAACAATGGTCTTTTACAGTAAGCTGATGGATGTTTAAATGACAATATCCATACGAATGTCTGTTGACTCTGTTGGAATGCCAGGGAGTTTCTGAAAGTCAAAACAGATTCCAATCTTGTAAGCCTGGGGTATTTTCAAAAGAAAACGGTCATAATAACCTTTACCTCTTCCCAGTCGGTTACCCCTTCCGTCAAAGCTCATGCCCGGTATGACAGCGACATCAATATTCTTATAGTCGGAAAAAATCTCACCTATGGGTTCCATAATATTAAAAAATCCGCCTTGCAAGTCTGATACTCCAGTGTAACACCGTAACTCCATGTCGTTTTCATTGATGCAAGTGGGCAGCAACACAGTCTTCCCTTTTTGCACAAAAGAATCTATAGCGTCATGGGTGCATACCTCGTCATCCAGGGAGTAGTACATAAGGATGGTATTGGCTGCCGCCACATTCGGGTTTACCATTAGGCGTTGAATAATTGGTAGCGACAGCTCACGCAATTTTTCTTGTGAGAACTGTCGCTTTAGCATCCTTATGTGTTGTCGTAATTCTGACTTAAGCATAATTTGTTGGAATACCCGAGATACGTTGGAAGTTTATTGCCTTACTCTTTAGTGCGACTTTTTTGTTTGCTTTGTCGTTTTTGTCATCTTTTTTCTGTGGGAAAGCCTCTCCTTTGCGGAACACCTCCAATGCCGATTTGATGGTCTCATCATTCTGGTTTACAAATTCTGTCCACGCCTGTTCGTCAAGCATATTGTAGATAATACGGCTGTTGATGAATTTATCCAAAAGATTATACGACTTGTTAATCATCAAATTCCTTCGTTTCAAACCGTTCTGTTCTGCAAAGACAGCAAATTTTTCCACCAGGTTCTGACGCTGGAGATATTTTGCCAATTGTGGCATCTCATTAAACGTCTTTAGCTTTTGACGATTGTCATCAGTGTAATTATATGCGAACTGTAGTATAAGTCCGCTCATAACTGCCTCCTTGTAATATGATGTTATATTGGTCGTATCCTCAGGAATGAATATGTCTGGTGTGATACCACCGCCGCCAAAGACCTCTCTGCCAAGTCTGGTATGGTAGGCAGGTCCGGTATGTTTTATACTATCCTGTGAAAAGAACTCTCCATGTTGATAACGGCTTACCAGGTCTTGCTCATAGGCAGCATCGCTACCTGGTGTGTATGGCTTTTGTATACATCTGCCTGATGGGGTATAGTAACGGGCGATGGTCAGTCGTACCATGCTGCCGTCAGGGAATCCTATCTGTTGCTGAACAAGTCCTTTACCGAAAGAACGACGTCCAATGACAGTTCCTCTGTCATTGTCTTGTATGGCGCCAGCAAAAATCTCCGATGCTGATGCGGAGCCTTCGTTGATAAGTACTACAAGTGGAATCTGTTGGTAGCTTCCGCGCCCGTCACTCTTATAGTCCGTTCTTGGTGACTTTCTTCCCTCGGTGTACACGATCAGTCTGTTTTTCGGAAGAAATTCATTAGCCATCTGTACAGCTTTGTCAAGGTAGCCGCCGGTATTATCTCGCAGGTCAATAACTAAATTACTGAATCCTTCAGCCGACAAGAGGGCAAGTGATGCGAGCATCTCAGCATACGTCTTCTCTCCGAAGTTTTTTATGCGAATATAGCCAGTGGAATCGTCGAGCATATATGTGGCTGTTATGCTCTTTGTCATAATATCATCACGTGTGACGGTGAAATATTTTATTTTTTTCTCACCATATCGCACGACTCCAATCTTAACCTGGGTTCCCTTTGGACCTTTGAGACGGTGCATGGCTTCCTCATTTGTCACCTCTTTGCCGACAAAAGGCTTGTCGTCGACATTTACAATCTTGTCGCCAGCGAGAAGCCCGGCTTTCTCTGCCGGACCGTCTTTTATCACATTTTGAATGTGGAGAGTGTCTTTCCTGATGGTGAACTCAATACCTACACCGGAAAAGGAGCCTTTTAAGTCATCTGTGGCAATCTGTACATCCTTTGCGGATATGTATACAGAATGCGGATCCAATTCTGTAAGTATCTGTGGTATGGCTTTCTCCACCAAGGCATCGATATTAACGGTGTCAACATACTGGTCATCAACAATATGGAGCAGATTGTTCAAACGGTTGCTGCCACTGTTTATAATGTTCAGTCTGTTGCCAGAGAAATGGTTCGCATAGAAGGTGCCGATGACGATGCCGATAATGGCAGATAAAGCCATCAGTAAGGGCATGAAACGATTCTTGTTTTGTTGGTTCATTGTGTTACTGTAGGGGTTATATTTGTTCTTGTGTAGTATCAGGATTCAGGTATATTACCTCAATACCTGCTCTGCGCAGGAGGTTGATACCGTCCTCCAATCGATATTTCTCTCCATAGACCACACGGCTGATGCCCGCCTGAATGATTAGTTTTGCGCATTCAATACAGGGTGACGCTGTGACGTAGAGCGTGGAGCCGTCAGAGTTGTTGGAACTCCGTGCCAGTTTGGTGATGGCGTTGGCTTCGGCGTGCAGCACATAAGGTTTTGTCACATTGTTTTCATCCTCGCATATGTTTTCAAAACCGCAGGGAGTACCGTTATATCCGTCGCTGATAATCATCTTGTCTTTAACCACAAGCGCACCTACTTGCCTGCGTTGGCAATAGGAGTTCTCTGCCCATATTCGTGCCATGCGTAGATAGCGGAGGTCGAGGTTTCTTTGTTTGTCTGCCATAATTGTTATTGCTTCTTAATGCCATTGCGCTCCAAAAGGGCATCGATGGTTGGCTCACTTCCTTTGAATCTCTTATATAAAGTCATGGGATGCTCAGTGCCACCGCGTGAAAGGATGCAATCTCTAAACCGTTGTGCTGTGGTGGGATTGAATATCCCTTCTTTCTTAAACACACTGAATGCATCGGCGTCGAGCACCTCTGCCCATTTGTAACTATAGTATCCTGCTGCATATCCGCCTGCCATGATATGTGAGAACTGTACTGTCATGCATGTATCTGGCAATTGTCTGCCTATAATAGCTTTCTCCCATGCTTTTTTCTCGAAAGTAAGAATGTCTTCGTTGAAATCTTCCTTTTGTGTGTAATATGCCATGTCGAGTAAGCCGAATGACACTTGTCGCAGGCATGCCGTGGCAGCATTGAAGTTACGGCTTTTTATTATGCGTTCAATAAGCTCGTCAGGAATAGGGGCGCCACTTTCGTAATGAAAGGCGAATGTTCGTAAGAAATCTTTCTCTACGGCGTAATTTTCCATGAATTGTGACGGTAGCTCAACGAAGTCCCACCATACGTTAGTACCGCTTAGACTCTCGAAGCGACTGTTGGCGAAGATGCCATGCAGGGCATGTCCGAACTCATGAAGGAATGTCTCCACTTCGCTGAGGCGAAGTAAAGCCGGCTTGTCTTCAGATGGTTTTGTGAAATTCATCACCAGACTGGCATGAGGTCGTATGTTGGTACCGTCTTTCTTGATGTATTGCCCTTGGTATTCAGTCATCCACGCACCATCACGTTTGCCTTTCCTGGGGTGGAAGTCCACATACAAAACCGCAAGATATGAACCGTCTTTGTCATATACCTCGTATGGTTTTACGTCAGGATGATAAGTGGGAATGTCTTTGTTCTCCTTGAAGGTGATGCCATAGAGCTTGGTTGCCAATCCGAACACTCCTTGTATGACACGTCCCAGTTCCAAATAAGGACGTAGCATCTCAGGATCAAGATTATATTTACTTAGCTTCAGTTGTTGGGAGTAATATGCTATATCCCATGGCTTCATCTTAAAGTCTTCACCTTCTATCTTTCTGGCAAAGGACTTTAAGTCATCCATTTCCTTCTCTGCTGTTGGCTTATATGCGTCGATGAGGTTGTCAAGTAATTCGTAAACCTTACTTACACTTGTTGCCATGCGATATTTCATGACATAGTCTGCGTATGTCTCGTAACCTAACAGTTGAGCGATCTCTCGTCGTATGTTGATAAGACGCTTGCAGATGTCGATGTTGTTCTCATCGTTATCCTTAATGCACACTGTATTCCGCGCCATATACAACTGCTCGCGGAGCTCTCTTTGAGTGGAATATGACATGAAAGGACCATAGCTCGGTGCGTCGAGCGTGATAACCCAGCCATCCTTTCCAAGCTCTTTTGCAGTCTCAGCGGCAGCCTGTCGAATGGTTTCCGGTATTCCGTCAAGCTGCTCTTCGTCGGTGAGATGCAAAATGAAAGCTTTGTTCTCTTTCAATAGGTTTTGAGAGAATTGTAAGGACAGCATACTTGCCTCCTCAGTCAAAGTGCGGAGTTTGTCTTTCCCCTCCTCATCGAGCAACGCGCCACTACGGACAAAACCATCATAGGCATTCTGCAACAACATGTCTTCTTCCTGTGTAAGCTTGCGTGGTGGCGTAACTCCCTGTGCGGTGGGGTGGAAACTGTTATATACCTTTTTGACTCTCTCGAAGAGTCTTGGGTTGAGGCTGATGTCGTTGGAGTGTTTTGTGAGTATCGGACTCATCTTCTGTGCCAGGGCGTCCATCTCATCATTCGTTTCAGCACTTAGCATGTTGAAAAACACATTCTCCACTCTGCCCAGCAGGTCATAATAGTGAGACCTACCCTCAACCTCATCCTCGCGTATGATAGTATTCTCGAAGGTGGGCTCGGCGGAATCGTTAACCAGCTTATCTATCTGCTCATTCTCACGACGTATGCCTTCCAGCATCGCTTCTTCGTAATCGGCAAGCGTGATACGGTCGAAAGGAACAGTGTCGTGAGGTGTGTTGTATGGCTCGAAAAAAGGGTTCTTTCTCATAACATGTAGTCAATATAACCTTGCAAAGGTACTACAAATTTCCAACAATCACGCATTTACACATTTAAAATAATATAATCTAACTCGTTTTTACCCAATTCCTACCGTGGAAGATGTTCCAGTGCAGGTATATGGACTCTACCTCTGTGGAGTTCCAGCAGGTTGGATGACTGCATGGTATTCAGCGCTCGGGAGATGTCTAAACGGCTGTCATTGAGTTCGTCTGCCAGTCTTGTCATCTTGATGTACAGTGTCTTCCCTCCAGTAGGAAGCAGACACCGTGACCGTATGAACTCTGCGATGCGTAATGAGAGTGAGGCAGGTGGAGTGCGCCACAATCGTCGGCTTAGCTTCTGGCATTGTGTAGACAGGATGTTCAGGAAGTTGAGACGGAAAATTATGAACTCATCAAGTAGTCGCATCACCTCGTTCTTGTCTAATGTGATGAACTGACATTCAGTCCGTGCTGAATATGTACGGTTGTGGTATTGGTGAAGGCCAAACATCAGCTCTGGCTGTAAGACTGCAGGGGCATGAACTTCTTCTATAAGGCGATAGCCGTGATCGTCAGCATATGTCTCGACAGTGAGGCTCCCTTTCATCAAAAAAAAGAGTGTGTCGCATGCGTCGTATTCCTTTATTACTGTTTTCCCGCCCTGGAATTTGTGGAAACCGAACTTTGTCTGTCCGATGATGACAGAAAGGTCCGCATTGCTCATTCCTTGGAACAAAGGCAGGTCCAGTAGCTTGTCATGTAGTTGGAATCCGGGCATTATTGGTTATGGATTTTCTTTTCCATATTAGGTGAGTACCATACCTCCATCATTCCCTTGCTGTCGCTGTATATCATATATGCAAGTAGCTCAGGATGGCGGTCAAGTACTTTTTTTGCTTTTTCTTTTCCCATAACCATAAATGCTGTGGCGTATGCATCTGCAGTGGCACAGTCGTTTGCCAATACCGTAGCGGAAAGAAGGTCGTGTTGTACGGGGGAACCCGTCTTGGGGTCTATGGTATGGGCATACTTCTTTCCGTTCTTATAGTAAAACCTGCGATAGTTTCCACTTGTCGCCATTGCCTTGTCTGTGATATTAAGTACAGTCTGCACTTCATTACTCATGTTAAGTGAGTCGTTGACGGGTTTCGTTACGGCTATTCTCCATGGCAGGCGTTTGGGATTGTTACCGCAAGTGATAACCTCTCCGCCTATTTCTATCATGAAGTTCTTGATGTCTTGTGACCGAAGATAGCGAGCTACAACATCGCATCCATACCCCTTGGCAATAGCACTGCAATCGAGCATCATGCGAGGGTCTTCTTTCTCAACGGTCATTGTTTTTGAGTTGAGTTTTATTTTTTTATAGCCAACAATGCCTCGCAAACTGTCTATCGCATGGTGTGTGGGCATTGTGCCATTCTTGAAGCCGAATCCCCATGCGTTGACTAATGGTGCCACGGTGATGTCGAAAGCCCCTTGGGTGTCTTCAGAGATCTTCTCAGCAAGTCTGAATACCTCAGCAAACATGTCATTTACGTGGTAGTCCTCATTGCGGTTTACGTGTGATATTACAGACTCCTCATTAAACATAGACAAGGCGCTGTCTACTTTGTGTAACTCTTTCTCAATCTCTTCCTTCAGATTTTTGTCATGTTGGTACGTGATGTTATACATAGTGCCAAAAACTAATCCCGTATCGTGATGGTACGGCATGGCTTGCTGCTGTCGGATGATGAGAATACTACCTATAATGAGTAGCGCGAGGAATGGCAGTTGCCACGTCAGTCTTTTCTTTCTCTTGTCGTCCATGACTTACCTTAGATTTCAAATATTGCATTAAAAGTAACACCCAGTTGTGAAGTGCCTGATATTCCATATCCTGGAACATACCAAGGTTTTCCTATCTCTCCATCCTTGTGAGAGACACGTGCCTTGTAGCGGACACTCCATCCCAGATGAAACGGACCATAGATTTTTGCGTCAACACCGACTACAGCTTCTGCCCAATGGTATTTACATGGTGATTTGGAGCCTCCCCAGTGAGCCTCCCCTCCCCATACCGGGTCTTTTATGTCAGGACCGACAAGGTCGTAGTCGAATGATGTATAGGCATAGCGCCCACCTATGTACAGGCGGTAGATGTCGTGCTTGTTGCGCATGACGTTGAAGTCAAGACCAATCTTGCCATACAAGGCACTTGTCTCATACTTGATTCCTGTTACGGGGTCATAATCATGAAGGGCTATGCCTTTACCGATTTCAACAATTGGGAAATAACGGTCGCGGAGGTTTACGCGCAATGCCGCTTCATATTGTCCATAGTCACTGACTGCTTTTTGTACTATGCCAACAAGGTCGACGCTTGCTGACAGTCCGTTGAAGAATGGTACAGAGTCTGTCGTCTCGATTTTAATTCTTTTCTTTGACTGTGCGTGTGCGTCTAATGGCGTTAGTGAGAGTAAACTAACGGTTAGGATGGTAATATATATACAGATGTTCGTTAGTCGTGTCATTGTCTACGTGGGGATAGTTGATTACTATTGAGTCGATGGCATGGTGTGTGTGGTAGATGCCAATAATGTCGTGGAAAAAGGTTGGTCCGCAGTCAACTGATTCGAAATGTGGATGGTTGCTCTTTGTTATACGAATAGTGTCTGACACCGTCCCAGTGGTATCGGTAACATCGAATGCGAGAACGTCCTCTTTGTTACTATAGCTTGGCGGAAATGTCAGGTATGTTGTGTAGGTCCCTCTATTGAAGAGTATGGTGTCACTGCCATCTGCGCGAAGTGCTCTTACGGTTAAGGTGTCGTTTAAGGTGTCTACTTCACCTTTCATGCAACATTTTATGCTTACTTTGTTGTTTAGCGGACAGTCGAGAGATGTGCAGGCTGAAAGATAAAATGTCATGACGACAAAGGCTATAAAAGAAAGTGGTAAGATATACAAACCTCTCCTCTTTGCCTTTCTTATATTGTTGTCGTAACTCTTTGATACTCTTCTGTTCATACGTGTTTGTTAAATAGTTTCTTCTATTTGGTAATCATTTCTCTGGCTGGAAGAGCGGCTAACCAAGTCACCAATGAAACCAGCGAGGAAAAGTTGAGTTCCAATCATCATTGTAGTCAGGGCGATGTAGAACCATGGAGAGTCCGTGATAAGATTGTGGTAAATACCGTTTGACAGATCAATAACCTTGTTTACGCCAATTGCTATGACTGCAATAAATCCGATGAAGAATACTATTGACCCCATGAATCCGAATACATGCATCGGCTTCTTGCCAAATGTACTTAGGAACCATAATGTCAACAGGTCGAGATAACCATTTACAAACCTGTTTAACCCCATGAACTTCGAAGTACCGTATTTACGTGCCTGATGATGTACAACCTTTTCGCCAATTTTATTGAAACCGGCATTCTTCGCAAGATATGGTATGTATCGGTGCATTTCTCCATATACCTCAATGTTTTTTACAACGTCTTTCCTATACGCTTTCAATCCGCAATTGAAGTCGTGGAGGTTGTTGATGCCGCTAACCTTGCGGGCTGTGGCGTTGAATAGTTTGGTCGGAAGCGTCTTTGACAATGGGTCATAGCGTTTCTGCTTATATCCGCTAACAAGGTCATAGCCGTCCTCTGTAATCATCCTGTAAAGTTCTGGTATCTCGTCTGGCGAGTCTTGTAAGTCGGCATCCATTGTGATGACAACATTACCTTGGGCTTCCTTGAAACCGCAGAATAGGGCAGGACTTTTGCCGTAGTTCCGGCGGAATTTTATGCCCCTTACATTGTTTTCTTTCTCGCTGAGTTGCTTGATGATTTGCCAGGAACTGTCGGTCGAGCCGTCGTTGACAAATATCACCTCATAGGTGAATCCGTTTTCTTTCATAACCCGGTCTATCCATGCGTGAAGCTCAGGGATAGACTCTTCCTCATTGTATAGTGGGATTACTATTGATATATCCATTTTGTTGTTGTTTTTGGAATATTGTTCTTACGGTTATAATTGAGCATTTGAATAGGAAGAACGGTCTTTCTTCATTATAAATGCGATGATAAAGCTGAGTCCTATTCCTATCATGCAGTTTTCAATGAAATAGGTTGTGGCAAACTCTATTGGGGTAATGTTTTGGAAAACTTTGACTGCTTCTTGCAATAGCTCTTGTGGATAACCAGCCTTTGTCATAGCTTCCTGCATCTCCGGGGATGCTACAGACGTCTGGATGAAACTCGCAAAACGCCCGTTGTCGATGAACTGCATGTATGCCCACTGCGCAATGGCAAACAGTAATGCGGCATTCAGGAAAACTCGGATGCAGTAAACAAATGCGCGAAGGAAGGATATGTTTCCTTTCAGCCCTTCTTCCCGGAAGAGCCGTAGCCTGTAAGCCACAAAAAATGGTGTCGAAAGAGCAATGAGTACACTGATGATGCTAAGTGGTGGAAAGATGGCAATACCTCCCAAGCAGGCAAAGCTCGCTATCCAAAGGATAGCAAGGTATATACCATCGTACCATGAATATGCTCTTAATTGTCTGTATTCCTCAAATGTCATTTAATAAGCTTATTGATAATTTGGCACATTATTCAGAAAAACAGTGCAAAAATACAAAGATAAATTCAGAAAAGTTGCATTGTGGTAGATAATTTTTGCTTTTAATGAGACGAAAGTGTAAAAAATAATTAAAATACGCCTTTTTTCTTTCTGTAAACAGCTCATTGTTGGGAGAAAAACATTACCTTTGCATTCCCAAAATAACACGGGTAAGTCTCACACGGCCAGCTCCTGATGAATCCTCCAGGACGGGAACGTAGCAAAGGTAGTTGGTTGTAGCGGCGCGATGTGAGTAGCTTGCCCACCCGCCTCTTTAGCTCAGTTGGCCAGAGCACGTGATTTGTAAT
>ERZ842401.2182-NODE-2182-length-26547-cov-43.950740_pt1 | contig 26547 bp, 27 predicted proteins | sample MGYA00521270_ERZ842401 | MGnify/ENA primary metagenome ERZ842401 (study PRJEB31892, sample SAMEA3878208) | bioreactor metagenome | biome: Moose rumen | place: Sweden | collected 2011-10 | study: EMG produced TPA metagenomics assembly of the PRJEB12797 data set... | reverse complement strand
GAGGAACTGCTGACGAGCTTCAACAGTTTCGTCACAAAGATGAAGGAGATGGCCAATAGAGGCAAAGACAAAGGATTGGGTGATTGGCTTGATAACCAGGACGTTTTTCAAATGCTGAACATCAGTCCAAGAACATTACAGACTTTACGGGATAATGGGACGTTGGCCTATTCTCAAATCAACCGCAAGCTGTTCTATAAGTCTGAGGATGTGGAGAGTATTATTCATGTTGTGGCAGGAAGGGACAAGAATAGTAAAATGTGTAATCTCAGAACGAGTAGCCTATGAACGAATTGATAATGCCGCATAACGTTGGAGTAAAGAATGCGCTGGAGAACATGAAGGAGGTGCTAGCCCTATACAAGAAGGTGATAGGCAATTATCGTCCATTGCTTGATGGTGAACGCTACCTGACAGACAGAGAGGTGGCGCAGATTCTAAAAGTCAGCAGAAGAACGCTACAGGAATATCGTAATGATGGTGTGCTACCTTATGTATTATTAGGTGGCAAGGTCCTTTATCGTGAGAGTGATTTGGAAAGGGTTCTGGAGAGTTGCTATCATCCTGCATATAAACGATAGGGAAAAAGAACGAGCCGTCAGTGATTCAAGTGCTGAGGAAATATAACGCAGAAAGACGGATGACAGACTATCGCTAATCATTCGTCTTTCTGCTTCGAAGTATTTATACGTCGTTAGTGGTTATGCTCTCTTAATGTCCTTGAATGAGGCGTTGAGTTTGTTACCAAGCATCGTCAGGTCGTTATCAAGTTTTTGGCTTGTGATGCGGGCGTAAATCTGGGTGGTCACGATATTGGTGTGTCCCAATACACGGCTTACGCTCTCAATGGGCATGCCCTTTGAAAGCGCCAAGGTTGCGAACGAGTGCCGTCCACAATGATAGGAGATGGCTTTCTCAATGCCACAGGCAGTCATCACTGTTTTCAGTTTCTTGCACATTGACCAGTAGTTCATCTTTCCAAACACCAGTTTGTCTTCCTGTAGGTGTTTGTAGCGGTCGATAATCTGCAAGGGTGCGTCCATCAGTTTCACCTGAAAGGGGATGTTGGTTTTGTGACGCTTGCTGATGATCCACTTGTCGCCATTGATGTCCACGATGTTGTCCGTCGTCAGGTTCTTCACGTCGATGAACGAGAGAGCAGTGAAGCAGACGAATACAAAGATGTCGCGAACAAAAGCCAGATTGTCGTCCTCGAACTCATGGGTTACGACAGCCTTCAGTTCTTCTTCGGTCAGGAACTCCCTTTCCTTGCAGTTCGGACTGATGTGGAATTGGACGAACGGGTTACGGGGAATCTTGCCGTTGTAGTGTGCTCTCAGCACAACACCTTTCAGCCACATGCACCTCTGCCAGATAGTACCGCTTGCTAACCCACGCTCAGTACTGAGATAGGCGGCGAAATCCTTGATGAACTCAGGCGTCAGTTCCAGCATCGACATATCCGTGCGACAATAGTGCGACTGGATGAAGTCTGCCACATCCTTACGCGAACGCTCCATAGCCCAGAGAGTGCTTGCCGCTCTGTCCTTGCCTACGCGCTTTTTCTGATTGGCGATGTCCTTGTCAAAAGCACTTAGCAGAGTTTCATATTCGCTGCCGAAACCCTGATATGAGTTGCGTACCATCTCTGCCGTCACGAAAGCCTCGCGGTCTGACAGATGCTGATAGTGCTTGATAATCTGTGCCTTGATGTTATCAAGTTCACGGTTAATCTGCAATGCCTCCTTGCTGCGGCCCTTGGCACAATTACCCTTCACGTCCCATAAATCAAGCGGAATCGTCTTCTTACAACTGAACTGGCTCTGCGTGCCGTTAATCGTAACCCTGCCCATAACTGGCACCACACCGTTCTTCTCCTTACTCTTGTTCACAAAGAACAGAATGTTAAAAGTACTTCTCATATTTCTTACTCCTTTTTTAATTTTGGCTGCAAAACTACTATCTTTTTAGGCATCCTTCGCTATGCAAAATGTAGCAGTTTGCGGAATAAGAAACGAACTGTGAACAGGTGGTGAAAGATGCACCATTTTGCCCAGATCTGCTTATTCGATTAACCTGCATCAGGACCAATTTTTGGGTTACGATTTGGCAACCTAACTCCTTCACCAATCTTCTCCAATTTGCTTTTTGACCCAAATTGAACTTCCTCATTCTTCCCCGTCTTGTCTTTATTTCAGGCCGAATTGCGTTAATCTTCCAAAATCGCTTCGTAACTACAACTTTTTTTCGTAACTTTGCCGTTGGAATTAAAGAAAAACCTAAAATGACAATGAAAAAAATGCTTATCTCAGTTCTTGTCCTACTGCTGGTAGGAGGGAGCATTGCAAGTGCCGAGGACGGCAGCCAGTTATGGCTCCGACTCAGCCCAGTGAACAAGGCAGCCACTGTGACTGGCGTGAAGGGTACGGCGATGACCGAGTTGCAAGCCTACTGGCAGGGGGGACCTGTCGTGCTGAAACGGCAAAAGGAACTGCCCTTGGACGGCTATACCATTAAGAGTCAGGGTAGAAAGACAATAATCTGTGCAGCCAATGATGCCGGTCTGCTGTACGGTGCCTATCACATGCTGAGACTGCAGAAAACAGGACAGGCCAACGACAACGCACTGGACATCAAGGAGGTGCCAGCATACGACCTGCGCATCCTCAACCACTGGGACAACCCCAACGGAACCGTGGAGCGCGGTTTTGCAGGCAAAAGCATCTTCTTGAACCCTGACCCGCAGCGCATGAAGATGTATGCTCGCGCCAATGCCTCCATTGGTATCAACGGCACCGTGCTGAACAACGTAAACGCCAAGCCCGAGGCTTTGTCGACGGCAAGTCTGGAGAAGGCAAAGGATATTGCCGACCAGTTGCGACCTTACGGCATACGCGTCTACTTGTCCATCAACTTCGCATCACCCATCAAGGTAGGCGGACTGAAGACTGCCGACCCGCTGGACGCTGATGTCATGGCCTGGTGGAAGGACAAAGTGAACGAGATATACAAGCTGATTCCCGACTTCGGCGGATTCCTGGTGAAGGCCAATTCCGAGGGTGAACCGGGACCGCAGGATTTCGGACGCACGCATGCCGACGGTGCCAACATGCTGGCTGACGCTCTGAAGCCCCACAAGGGCATTGTCATGTGGCGCGCCTTCGTCTATGCCCCGCAGAGCCCCGACCGTGCCAATCAGGCATACCTCGAGTTCATGCCTTTGGACGGCCAGTTCCGCGATAACGTCATCATCCAAATCAAGAATGGTCCCGTCGACTTCCAGCCCCGTGAACCCTACAGCCCGCTGTTCACCGCCATGCAGAAGACACCGATGATGGTGGAGTTCCAGATTACGCAGGAGTACCTCGGCGCCGCCAACCATCTGGTATACCTCGCCCCGATGTGGAGGGAGTTTTTCTCGTTTGTCAAACCTAACAGTCTCAAAGCCATGGCTGGCGTCGCCAACATCGGCGATGACACTAACTGGTGCGGACACCATTTCGCACAGGCCAACTGGTATGCTTTCGGCCGTCTGGCCTGGAACCCCAACCTGACGTCGGAACAGATTGCCGACGAGTGGCTCAAGACGACCTTTGGTCAAGGGGAAAAGCTAAAGACAAAAGACGAGGAATTATTGCTTAACATGATGATGGACAGCCGTGAGGCATGCGTCAGCTACATGATGCCACTGGGCATCCACCACATCTTTGCCGGCGGACACCATTACGGACCGGAGCCCTGGTACAGCCCCAAGGGTGTGAGAGCAGACTGGACCCCACCCTACTACCACAAGGCTGACAGCGTCGGTCTAGGCTTCGACCGCACTATGAAAGGCTCTGGCAACGTTAAGCAGTATCCCGAAGAACTCTGTAAGTTGTATAACGACATCAACACCTGTCCAGAGAACCTGCTGGCATGGTTCCACCATGTGCCCTGGGACTACCAGATGAAGAGCGGACAAACGTTCTGGAACGAGCTGTGCCATAAGTATAACGACGGACTCCGTCAGGCACGCCACTTCCTGGCCGTATGGGACACCATGCAGCCCTATGTCGACCAGCAGCGTTTCCAGGAAGTGCAGCACAAACTGCGCATCCAGGCCCGCGATGCCGAGTGGTGGCGCGATGCCTGCCTGCTCTACTTCCAGACCTTCTCAAAGCGTCCCATCCCGCAGGACATGGATCATCCCGTACACAACCTGGACGAGATGATGAAATTCCGCATCGACATCACGATGTACGAAAATCCTGAGTGCGGCTACACCAAGTAGCCATGCTCAAACTTTTGAGAAAGAAAACTCGTTAGCGATTCTTGTGAGCCTGGAACCACTGATGTGTAAAGAAATGGTACATCAGCAGGGCAGCAGTGGTCAGCGCCAGGCATATATATAATAAGGTGGTGCGCTGGTCGTAGAAGACGGCATAGCCCAGTCCTACGCCAAAGGCGATGCCGGTCTCCCAGCTTAGGAAAAACGTGCTCTGCGATGTGCCGCGCTGACAATGGCGACTAAGTTTGATGAAGAACAGCAGGAATCGCGAACCAATGATGCCCACGCTGAGTCCTATCAGCAGCGGGGCAACAGGTGACGACGGCGCCACCAGCAATACCAGCAGGGCAGCCACCAGGAGAATAAGCCCACTCACCACCTCAGCCTTCAGTTCGGCATTGCGGAACACGAAACGCTGAGCTAGCAGAGCCAAGAGGAAACCACCCATCATCAGCGCGTAGAACAGTACCTCCAGCGGAAGCGACAGCACCAGACCCACGGTGATGCTCACTAACAGAAGGTTCGTAAACAGCGCTCCACCATGTGATAACAGGAAGCGGTCGAGAGAAACGACATGTACACCTTCCTCGGGAGTTCTGAAGGGGAATGTCACCAGTTTAATCAGCACTACGGCCAACAAAGCGCAACCGATGGCACCATAGAGCACCTTGTCGAAGCCCAGCATGCCATAGGCCAGCAGTCCAGCCAACGGCCCTACCGACAGGGCAAAGCGTGCAAACCATGCCGCACTGTGGTTGGCCTCGGTGCGCTGGTACGACTCACAGGTGTCGATGATGAGCGTCGATGCCAGCACCATTTGCGCCAGTCCGAACGTAGCACCTAACAGCAGCCGCTGCAGCAGGATGACCCAGAATTCAACAAACTCGGAGTGCAGGCCATCAATATACCATAGCAGCGCCATGTCCAACGCCAACCCAATAACTGCCCACATACACACCACGTTGCGGCGGTAGCGCTGTACCAGCCACGAGCACTGTGCGCCCAGCAGGTACAGTCCCAGTCCGAAGGCACCCATCGACAGGCCTGTCTCCATAGGCGAGAAATTCTCCGTCTCCATCAGCCACTGGGGCATGGTAGGTATCAGCACATAGACAGCAGCTGTCAACAGCAGGTCAGCCACCAACAACAGCCAAAAGTCTTTGTGCCATAACTTAATGTGTACGGGGGTACTTTGTGTATTCAATGTTCAATAGGATTCGTTTTCATTGGGGAAGTCACCGCTCTTGACATCCTCTACGTAGCGGCCTACGGCATCGGTGATGACCATGCCGAGGTCGGCATAGCGGCGGAGGAAACGGGGCGAGAAGCCCTGCGTCATACCCAACATGTCGGGAATGACCAGCACCTGACCGTCGGTACCATTGCCGGCACCGATGCCGATGGTAGGACACTTCACGGCCTTGGTGACTTCGGCAGCCAGGGCTGCGGGCACCTTCTCCAGCGTGATGCCAAAGCAGCCGGCATTGCACAAGGCGATGGCATCGCTCATCAGCTTGTCAGCCTCAGCCTGTTCCTTGGCACGCACGGCGTAGGTGCCAAACTTATTGATACTCTGCGGCGTCAGTCCGAGGTGTGCCATCACGGGGATGCCGGCATCGAGGATGCGCTTGACGGTGTCGAGGATCTCGACGCCACCCTCCATCTTCAGGGCATCACAGCCGCTCTCCTTCATGATGTGGATGGCGTTGGTGACACCCTCAGCAGGGTTCACCTGATACGAACCGAACGGCATGTCGCAGATTACCAGCGCACGCTGTACGGCACGCACCACCGAACGGGCGTGGTAAATCATGTAGTCGACCGTCATGGGCAGCGTTGTCGCATTGCCTGCCATCACGTTCGAGGCGGAGTCGCCTACCAGGATAGCGTCGATGCCTGCCTTGTCGACAATGCCTGCCATGGTATAGTCATACGAGGTGAGCATACTGATTTTCTCGCCCTTCTGCTTCATTTCCATGAAGCGGTGCGTCGTCACCTTCCTATTGTCATTTACTAAATATCCTGCCATAATCTTTTTTTTTTGATGTTTGAAGTTTGAAATTTGATGTTTGATGTTTATGATTTGATGTAGTCCGATATGACTTCGTCGCAGAGGGGACGGATGGCATCGGTGGGGTTTGTGGTAGCCAGGCCAACGACATACATACCTGCTGCCCTACCCGACTTCAAGCCGTTGAAGGAGTCCTCGAACACCACACAGTGCTCGGGGGCAATACCAAAGCGACCGGCTGCCTTCAGATAGCAGTCGGGATCGGGTTTGGAACGATCAAAGTCCTCAGCAGTCAGGATGGCATCAAAGAGACCTTTGAACTCCGGATGCGACCGATAGACAGCCTCCATCTTGGGCTGGTTCGAACTGGTCACCACGGCGGTCTTGACACCCTGGCTGCGCAGGGCATGGATAAAGGCCTCGAAACCAGCAACATAGTCGTACGACATCTGGGCCTCGTAGTCATTCAGCCGCTCCGTGATGAGGGCCTGCTTCCCGGACAGTTCGCCTGAGAACCAGGCGTCATAAATCTGTACCAATGTCATGCCCTTGATTTCCTGCTCCAGTCCCGGATGCTCTGGATGAAACTCACGACACTGTGCTCCCCAGAACACAGTATACTGCGGCTCGGTATTGAACACCACGCCGTCGAGGTCAAATAAAGCGGCCTGAAAATTCTGCTTGCAGTCCATCTCCTTAAAGTTTACTTTCTTGACGAACTCTACCTTCTCGCTACTCTGGTAAACAAAAAATCAGAACTTGTAGCCGAGGGTGACGGTGACGACCCGATTGTGGACGGTTTCATCAGCGTTGCTAAAAACCTTTGTGATGCCAAAGTGGTAACGGGCATCGAGGGTGAAATGGCTATACTCGTAGGACAGACCGACGGGAACGGCAAGGTCAAACTTGTTCATCTTCACGCCCTCATCACTCAGCAGGAGGTCCACCGCACGGTCGAAGTCTATCTTCTCACTACCGTTAGTCACCTGGCCTTTGATTCTGTATGCAGGCTGCAAGCCAGCCTTCAGGGCCAGTCCCGGCAGCACGTAATAGTTGAACGTAAAGGGGAATGAGGCATAGTAGATCTTCATCGTATAATCGCCATCGGGTTCGTTGAACTTCGCACCTTGGTCGGTAAAGAGCACGCCGCCGGCGACACTGAAGTCGTCGTCAAAGAAATATTCTAACTCCACGCCATAGGTGACATTGACCTTCATCTTGGCATCGTCCATGCCAGAGAGTGTACTTAGCGTAATACCCACTCGGGGCTGATAGAGAAGCTCACCGTCTTCGTGCTGAGCACTCACGCTTACTGTAGCCATCATAGCGGTTACGACCATCAATAATAATTTCTTCATAGTACTTGTATGTGAATTTTGGCGACAAAGGTACGAAAGATTTCCAAAACATCCAAATAAAAGTGCACAAAGATTCGAAGGTGTGTCAAAATGTATCTTTCTCCCAATAAATTTGGCATTTCGCTCACTTATTCGTACCTTTGACGTTCCGTCGAAAGTACTTTCGTTCGGAAATGCTCAAATAAATTTGGCATTTCGCTCACTTATTCGTACCTTTGCAGCATGGAACAGATACTCAAGTACTTTCCGCAGCTGACCGAGGAGCAGCAGCGGCAGATAGCGATGCTCAACGAGCTGTATCGTGACTGGAACGCGAAAATCAACGTCATCTCGCGCAAGGACATCGACAACTTGTACGAGCACCATGTGCTACACTCGATGGCTATCGCACGGATGATCAACTTCCGCCCCGGCACACGCATCCTGGACTTCGGTACGGGAGGCGGCTTTCCCGGCATTCCCCTGGCCATCCTCTTCCCTGAGTGCCAGTTCAAGCTGATTGACGGAACGGGCAAGAAAATCCGTGTGGCTCAGGAGGTGGCCCATGCCATCGGGCTGAAGAACTGCCAGCCTGTCCAACTGCGCGGCGAGGACGAGAAGGGCAAGTATGACTTTGTGGTAAGCCGTGCCGTGATGCCCCTGCCCGACCTGGAGAAGATTGTGCGCAAAAACATCAGCAAGGAGCAGCACAATGCCCTGCCCAACGGCATTCTCTGCCTGAAGGGCGGAAAACTGGAAGCGGAGTTGCAGTCCTTCCGCCGCATCGTGGAAACTGCTGAACTCAGCCAGTGGTTCAGCGAAGAATGGTTCAAAGAAAAGTTTGTCATCTATCTACCACTATGAATATCCAACGTTTTATGTGCAACCCGCTGCAGGAAAACTGCTACGTGGTGAGCGACGAGAGTGGCGAGTGTGTCATCATCGACTGCGGCGCCTACTATAACGAGGAGAAGGAGGCACTGGCTGCCTATCTTCGTAAAAACAACCTGACGCCCGTCCACCTGCTGGCAACCCATGGTCATCTGGACCATAACTTCGGTAATGCCTACGTCTATGGACAATACGGACTGAAGGTGGAGATATGCACTGAAGACCAGCAATTGGTCGAACACCTGTCCGAACAGGCCAGCAACCTCTTCGGTATGGATATTGCCGAAGACCAGCCCCCAACGGGTCGTCTGCTGAAGGATGGCGACACCATCACCTTTGGCACCCATACGCTGAAGGTCATCCGCACCCCTGGTCACAGCCACGGATCATGCGTCTTCTACTGCGAGGACGAGGGTGTAGCCTTCACGGGCGACACGCTGTTCCGCATGAGCATCGGACGTACCGACTTCCCCGAGGGTTCGTGGACACTGATGGCACAAAGTCTGAAAACCCTGGCCCATGAACTGCCAAAAGAAACCATCGTGCTCAGCGGTCACGGTCCGCAAAGCACGATGGCTGACGAGTTGCAATATAATCCCTATCTCAGATAACGTTCAACGTTTCACCTTGACTTTCACTGTTTTGCTTTCGTTCTGAACGCGGTTCAGGGCGGTGACGACATAGGTGCCGGGGGATGACACCTCATAATAGGTATCCGTCGTGAAAGCAATGATTTTCGATGCATCCTCGATGTCGATGCGCTCGCCTTGTTCAAAGTAGTAAACGGCGTATTTGAAGACATCGGTCTGCCAGTTCTTCGACTTGGGAGCCGTCCAGAACAGGACGCGCTGACCATCAATGTCGAGGCATTTCAGCTTACGCACCTTCTTGGGAGCCTTTTTGCTGACATGCTTCTGCACCGGCATCAGAGCTGGCGTGCGCCAGTAGACGTTACGCAAAGAGGTGCCATAGTTGCCGACATTGTCGACGGCTGCCTTGGCATACCACAGCACAGTACCGCGGACATTGGAGAGCTCCCGATGCAGCGACATCTTGGCAGCCAGTTGGTGGCGGCTCTTATCCCTCAAGTCGGCATTCTTGACGGTACGCTCGACATCCTCACCGATGTAGAGGTCGGTATGGCGGATGTTGTCGTTCCACCAGTGTATCAGTTCGTCGTAGTCGGCAGCCTTGTGGCCTATCTCCCAGTAGATCTGCGGCACACAGTAGTCCATCCAGCCTTTTTTATCCCAAAGCAGCACGTCAGCATACAGGTCGTCGTAGTTCTGCAGGCCGTTGGTATGACTGCCGTTGGGGTCGCTGCGCTGGTTGCGATAGATGCCAAAGGGAGAGATACCGACTTTCACCCACGGCTTGGCCTCGTGGACAGTGTGGTAGAGCTGTTCTATAAACAGGTTGACATTGTAGCGGCGCCAGTCGCCCACGTTGTTGAATCCGTGGCTGTCAGACCGGAAATAGGCATTGTCCGGGATAGCCACGCCAGCAACGGGATAGGGATAGAAGTAGTCGTCGATATGCAGTCCGTCAACGTCGTAGCGTGTCACGATGTCACGCACCACGTCGCAGATGTAGTCGCGACACTCCTGCAGGGCAGGGTTCAGCAGCGTCAGTCCGTCATACTGGAACGTCCATTCGGGATGCTGCACGACCACATGGCGCGGGGCATTGGCATGAGCCACCTTCGTCTTGGCACGATAGGGGTTGATCCAGGCATGCAGCTCCATGCCGCGCTTGTGACACTCGCGAACCATCCATGCCAGGGGGTCCCAGTAAGGACTGGGGCGCGTTCCCTGCTGACCAGTCAGGTAGTAGCTCCATGGTTCCAGTGCACTCTCGTAGAGGGCGTCACACTCAGGTCTCACCTGGAAGATGACGGCATTGCAGCCATCCTTCTGCAGTTCATCCAGCTGGTATGTCAGCGTGCGCTGCATCGCTTCCGTCCCAACACCCTTGAACTGTCCGTTGACACATTGTATCCACGCTCCTCTGAACTCTCTCTTCTGCTGTGCTTGCATCGTGAGGGACACAAGCATCAATACGATAATAGTATGTAATGTCTTCATCATCAATTACTTAAAGTTTTTCATTGCTCGGTCCATGTCGCGGCGGTCTTCCTTTTCTTTCAGGGTCTGGCGCTTGTCAAACGACTTCTTACCCTTGCAGAGGGCGATGTCCATCTTGGCCCGGCCTTTCTGGTCGATGAAGACGAGCAGTGGCACAATGGTATAGCCCGTCTGCTTGGTGGCAGAGGCCAGCTTGGCAATCTCACGCTTGGTGAGCAGCAACTTGCGGTCGCGCTTCAGTTCGTGATTATTGTAAGAGCCATAGAAATAGGGAGAGATGTTCATTCCCTTCACCCATATTTCACCAGCAATAATCGTACAATAGGTGTCCACCAGCGACGCCTTGCCGAGACGGATGCTCTTGATTTCCGTTCCCGTCAGCACAATGCCAGCGGTATAGGTCTCGATAAAGAAATATTCAAACGAGGCCTTTCTATTCTTAATACTCACAGGACTCTTTTTCCTGATCAGTTCCTCTTCCTTATTCATAATCTTCTCCTTTTTTTAACACGGGATTGCATCGCCACATGTTGCACCTTCAGATCAAAGAACCCACCCTACTGGGTAATGGTGGCAAACCGTTCAATGTGTTCATCTATATAATGAGCGATGGCGCTGGTCCACTGCTCCTCCTGCTCCACGAATTCGTCATCCATGTCGTCGAACTCAGGGTACTGTTCGAACAGGGCCATAAACTCCTCGTCGGTACAGTCGCGCTCGATGGCAGCTCCATATTTAATATATAAGGTATGAGCGCTGTATAACAGCTTGGACAATTCGCGCAGTCCCCACAGTTTCAGCGCCTTGGCCAGCGGATTCTTGAAGATGAAAGGTCCGTAGCCATTGTGAATCAGTTGCACGAAGCCGCCGTCCATCACCTCGTCGTGCAGTGTCTGCCAGGCCAGCAGCGTAATCTGGTCGGCATTCAGCTGAGCCATGGTCTCGGTCGTCAGCTCACCACCAATGGCCTCGTGGATAGCCGTCACAAAACAGCCTACGAAGGCATCCATGTCCTCCCCTGCAGCCTTGCGCAAGGCTTCGTCTTTCACCCTAACCTCTATCATTGCGATTGATTCTTTTTATTCATTTACATCCTTACACCTACAACCGAATAGGTCATAATGGCTGCAAAGGTACAATTTTTTAAAGAATCAAGGATAAATAACGGCATAAAAATGATGGTTGTTTCAGTTTTTTTTCTTAAATTTGCAGCCATAACTACAAGAATAACTAAAAAACTAATATTAAAAACTATGACATTATTAATGGTTTTGCAACTCATGATTGTGCTGGGTGCACTCTGGGTTGGCTCTCGTTATGGCAGTCTGGCATTGGGTGCCATCTCAGGCATCGGCCTGGCACTGCTGGTGTTCGGTTTCGGCTTAAAGCCCGGTTCTCCTCCTACCGATGTTATATATATCATCATTGCCGCCGTGACGTGTGCAGGCATCATGCAGGCATCAGGCGGTATGGACTGGTTGATTCAAATTGCCGAGAGACTACTGCGCAAGCATCCGGACCGCATCACATTCCTGGCACCGCTGTGTACGTTTTTCTTGACCGTACTGGTTGGCACGGGACACGTCGTATATACCTTAATGCCAATCATTTGCGACATTGCGCTCAAGAAGGGAATCAGACCCGAGCGTCCCTGCGGCGTAGCCTCTATTGCCTCTCAGGTCGGCATCACCTGTTCGCCCATCGCCGCCGCTGTGGTAGCCTTCGTTACCATCTCGAATGCCAACCACTTCGACATCACCATTCCACGGGTACTGATGATTAGTATTCCAGCCTGCCTGTGCGGACTGATGGCCGCCGCTGCCGCCTCCTACCATCGCGGACTGGACCTAGACAAGGATCCCCTTTTCCAAAAGAAGATTGCTGACCCTGAAATGAAGAAGTACATCTATGGTTCTTCTGCCACCACATTGGACAAGGAGATTCCACAGTCGGCCAAGAATGCTGTTTTCATCTTCCTCGGAGCTCTGATAGTCATCGTGCTCTTCGCCGCCTTCCCCAACCTGCTGCCAGAATACGCCACGTTGAAAGCCGTCAAGGGAGCTGAGAGCGTGACACTCATCAGCGGTGTTACCATCACGCCTGAACAGCTTGCCAAGGCGGGTGTCGTAGCCAGCGGACTGACGGAGCACGGCATGGTCGACCTAAAGATGAACATCGTCATCCAAGTGGTAATGATTACCGCTGCCGCATTGATGATTATCTTCTGCAAGGCATCGCCCAAAAAGGCCGTGGCGGGTCCTGTGTGGCAGTCGGGCATGGTGGCTGTCGTTGCCATTTACGGCATTGCCTGGCTGGCCGACACCTACTTCTCGAACTACATGAGTCAGATGCAGACCATGCTGACCGACGTTGTCAAGGAGTATCCGTGGAGTATTGCCGTCGTGTTCTTCCTCGTCTCCGTGCTCATCAACTCTCAGGGTGCCGTCGTTGTCGCCATGTTGCCGCTGGCCTATTCGCTGGGCATTGCCGGACCCGTGCTGCTGGGTGTGCTGCCATCGGTCTATGGCTATTTCTTCATACCGAATTATCCTTCGGATATTGCCACGGTGAACTTCGACCGGTCAGGAACCACGGTTATCGGCAAGTACCTGCTGAACCACTCGTTTATGATGCCTGGCCTCATCTGCGTATTCACCTCAACCATCGTGGCATACCTCTTGACGATGATTTTCTATTAATATTCGGATAATATCCGTTTTCTGTTCAAGAAAACAAAGAAAGTGGGGCGGTCGTTTGGCCGTTCCCTTTTTTTTTAGTAATTTTGCACCCTATATTTTAATATAATAAGTAAAAAAGTGGAAAAAGACAACAACAAGCCAACTGCCATACTGCTTCTGCATTGCCCCGACCAACAGGGCATCATCTCAGAAGTCACGAAGTTTATCACCGACAACAAAGGAAACATCGTCTACCTAGACCAATATGTGGACCGTCAAGATGGCATGTTCTTTATGAGAATAGAATGGGAACTCGACGGCTTTCTCATTCCCCGCGACAAGCTCTACGACTACCTCACCACGCTCTATGCACAGCGCTACCAAATGAAGTTCTCGCTCTACTACAGCGATAAGCGCCCCAGAATGGCCATTTTCGTTTCGAAGATGAGCCATTGTCTCTACGACCTGCTGGCACGCTGGAAGGCTGGAGAGTTCAACTGCGACATCCCCTGCATTATATCGAACCATGAAGACCTGCGCTATGTCGCCGAGCAGTTCGGCATCCCCTATTATGTGTGGAGCATCAACAAGGACCACTCAAACAAGGCCGAGGTAGAACAGGCCGAGATGAAACTGCTGAAGAAGGAGGACATCTCGTTCATCGTCCTCGCCCGCTATATGCAGATAATCTCGGACGATATGATTGCCGCCTATCCGCACCACATCATCAACATCCACCACTCGTTCCTGCCCGCCTTCGTGGGTGCCAAGCCCTACCATCAAGCTTGGGAGCGCGGTGTAAAGATTATCGGTGCCACCAGCCACTACGTGACTGCCGAGCTGGATGCCGGTCCTATCATTGAGCAGGACGTGACCCGTATCACCCATAAGGACACGCCCGAGAGCCTAGTGCTGAAAGGCAAGGATTTGGAGAAGATTGTGCTGTCGCATGCCGTCAGCAAGCACATCCAGCGCAAGATTCTCACGTTTAAGAACAAAACTATCATTTTCTCGTAACATTACACCGCGGAATGATACCATAGTTATGAACGTAGCAATTGTAAAATATAACGCAGGAAACATCTATTCAGTGGTGAACGCCCTGAGGCGGATGGGTATTGCCCCCCTGCTGACGGACGATGCCGAGCAGCTGATGAAGGCTGACAAGGTATTGTTTCCTGGTCAGGGTCATGCGGGAGAGGCCATGGACTACTTGAAGGCTCGCCGCCTGGACGAAGTGATTCGCAACCTCAAGCAACCCGTATTCGGCATCTGCGTGGGGCAGCAATTGTTGTGCAAGCACTCGGAAGAGGGCGACACGGACTGCATCGGCATCTTCAACGCTGACGTTAGGCGCTTCCAGCCCCAGCGCCATGAGGACAAGGTGCCCTGCATGGGATGGAATAAGCTAAGCCTCCCTCAACCCCTCCAAAGGGAGGGGAGTGTTGACCCGCTGATGGAAGGACTATTGTCTCCCCTCCCTTTGGAGGGGCTGGGGGAGGCTTACGTCTACTTTGTTCATTCATATTATGTACCTGTCTGTGAGCATACTATTGCCACAGCAGACTATATACTCCCCTACTCAGCCTCCATGCACAAGGACAACTTCTACGCCTGCCAGTTCCACCCCGAGAAGAGCGGACAGGTGGGTGAAAGAATCCTGAGGAATTTCCTCAAACTGAAGTAATCATCAAACCCAAAGTTCAAAGAAAAATGATAGAACTGATTCCCGCCATCGACATCATCAACGGCCAGTGCGTACGTTTGACCAAGGGCGACTACAACCAGAAGACCGTTTACGGCAGTCCGTTGCAGATGGCCCAGGAATTTGAGGCTATCGGCTACCAGCGCCTGCATGTGGTCGACCTCGACGGTGCCAAATCGAAGCATATCGTCAATAGCAGCGTGCTCCGGAGTCTGGCGTCGCAGACCCGCCTCACCATCGACTTCGGCGGCGGCATCAAGACCGATGAAGATATCGAGGAAGCGTTCCGTTGCGGAGCATCGATGGTCACCATCGGCAGCATTGCCATCACCGAGCCCGACCGTTTCCTGCGATGGCTCGACAAGTATGGTGCCGACCGCCTCATCCTGGGTGCCGACGTACGCAACAACAAAATCAGCATCAACGGCTGGAAGGAAGACTCCACCGAGGACCTGCTACCCTTCCTGAAGAAATACATCGATGCCGGCGTCAGAAACGTGCTGTGTACGGAGATTTCCAAGGACGGTACGCTGGCTGGCCCTGCCATCGACCTCTACAAGCAGGTGATGGACACCTACCCTGCGCTGCATCTGATTGCCTCAGGCGGCGTGTCGAGCGTCGACGACATCAAGGCGCTGGATGCTGCCGGCATTCCCGCCGTGGTCTTCGGCAAGGCCATCTACGAAGGTCGCATCGACCTGAAGGAGTTGATAAACGGTCCTATTGTCAAATAGTCAAATTGCCAAATAACATGGGATTAGCCAAAAGAATCATTCCCTGCCTGGATGTCAAGGATGGCGAGACCGTCAAGGGCATCAACTTCGTAAACCTGCGTTCGGCAGGCGACCCAGTGGAACTGGGCAAGGCCTACTCTGACCAGGGCGCCGACGAACTGTGCTTTCTGGATATCACTGCTAGCTTCGAAGGCCGTAAGACCTTTACAGAGATGGTGACACGGGTGGCAGAGACCATCAACATACCCTTTACTGTCGGGGGCGGCATCAACGAACTGAAGGATGTCGAACGGCTGCTCTATGCCGGAGCCGACAAAGTCAGCATCAACAGCGCTGCCATCCGGCGCCCGGAGCTCATCAACGAGATTACCACCCGTTTCGGTTCCCAGGTGTGTGTCGTCGCTATCGACGCCCGACTGGATGCCGACGGCTGGCACTGCTACCTGAAGGGTGGTCGTGAGCGCACAGAGCGCGGACTCTTTGAGTGGGCCCGTGAGGCCCAGGAACGCGGTGCCGGCGAGATACTCTTTACGAGCATGAACCACGACGGCACCAAGAACGGCTATGCCAACGAGGCGTTGCGTGAACTGAGCGACACACTCAGCATCCCCATCATCGCCAGCGGCGGTGCAGGCTGCAAAGAGCACTTCCGCGATGTCTTCACCGAAGGCCACGCCGATGCCGCACTGGCTGCGTCGGTGTTTCATTTTGGCGAGATTCCCGTGCCGGAGCTCAAACAGTATTTACACCACGAAGGCATCAACGTAAGATTGTGAAATAGTATAATTGTCAAATAGTCAAATAGTAAGATGTTTATCGATTTTGAAAAGATGGGCGGCCTGGTGCCTGCCATCATACAGGACGCTACCACACGCAAAGTGCTGATGCTGGGGTTCATGAACGAAAAGGCCTACCAGAAGACCCTGGAGACCAAGCATGTGACGTTCTGGAGCCGTACGCGACAGACGCTATGGACCAAGGGGGAGACCTCCGGACACTTCCTGAACCTTGTCGACATGAAGATAGACTGCGACAACGACACCCTGCTGGTGCAGGTGAACCCTGTCGGACCTACCTGCCACACGGGTACGGACACCTGCTGGGGCGAAGAGAACAGTGCGCTGTCAGGCTCTCCCATGCAGAAAGAGTCGCCGCTCGCCTTCCTCAGTGAGCTACAGGACTTCATCGACAAGCGCAAGCAGGAGATGCCCGAGGGATCGTACACGACGAAGCTATTCAAGGACGGTGTCAACAAGATAGCCCAAAAGGTGGGCGAAGAAGCCTTGGAGACTGTCATTGAAGCCACCAACGGCACCAGCAGCCATTTGGTCTATGAGGCCAGCGACCTACTCTACCACCTCATCGTGCTGCTGACCGAAAAAGGCCTGCGCATCGAGGACGTTGCCGAAGAGCTTCATCGCCGCCATGACCCCGAGTGGGACCAGCAGCGCCGCAAGGCCAAGGCCGCCGGAGAGATGAAGTAAATTGTCCAATTGTCAAATCGTATAATTGTCAAATAGCAAGATGTTAATAGACTATCAGAAAGCGAATATCTACCAAAAGGACGGCATCCTGGTACTCAAGGAGGTTGATTTCCGTGTGGACGAAGGAGAGTTCATCTACATCATAGGTCGCGTGGGTGCCGGTAAAAGCACGCTGATGAAGACCATGTATTTTGAGTTGCCCCTTGACGAGGCAGAGACAGCACAGGTACTGAACCACGACCTGACAGCACTGAAGAAGAAATACATTCCAAGCCTTCGCAGACAGATGGGCATCATTTTCCAGGACTTCCAGCTGTTGGGCGACCGCACGGTACGAAGCAACTTGCGCTTTGTCCTGAAAGCCACGGGGTGGAAAGACAAGGCTGAAATCGACGAGCGCATCGACGACGTGCTGAGCGACGTGGGGCTGAAAGACATGGCCGACCGTTATCCTCATGAGCTGTCTGGTGGTGAACAGCAGCGTGTAGCCATTGCACGCGCCATATTGAACAATCCCAAGGTCATCATCGCCGACGAGCCCACAGGCAATCTCGATACTGAGACGGCTAGGCAGATCATTCAGTTGCTGCGCCAAATTACCCAGACGGGAACGGCCGTGGTCATGACCACTCACAACACCACCCTGCTCAAGGAATATCCCGGCATAGTCTATCGTTGTATCAACCAGAAGTTGGAAGACATCACCAACGACTTCAACCAGATGGCGCTCTATGACGAGGAATCCAGTTCGCAACCCAAAGGTGTCGACTACTCGGCCCGCGAGGACCTGTCCATCTGAAAGAAGAATTATAAATTTAGAATTAAGAAGTAAGAAATATATAAAACAGGTATGAAAGTAATGAAATTTGGCGGTACGTCGGTAGGTACGCCGACCCGCATGAAGGAAGTAACCAAGTTAGTAACCAAGTCCGGCGAGCCCGTATTCGTTGTTCTGTCGGCCATGTCGGGCACCACCAACTCGCTGGTAGAAATCTCCAATTACCTCTACAAGAAGAATCCCGAGGGTGCCAATGAGGTCATCAACCAGTTGGAGCGCAAGTACCTCAAGCATATCGACGAGCTCTACTCGACGGAGGAGGCTAAGGCACAGACCCGCGAATTCCTAACGGCCGAGATGAACTACCTACGCTCGTTCACCAAGGAGCTGTTCACCAGTTTCGAGGAGAAGAGCATCGTAGCCCAGGGAGAGCTGCTCTCTACCAATATGGTGGTCAACTACATGAACGAGCAAGGCATCAAGGCCGTGCTGCTGAATGCCCTCGACTTTATGCGTACGGACAAGAACTCCGAACCCGACCCCACCTACATCAAGGAGAAGCTGTCGGCCATCATGGAGAAAAATGAGGGCTATCAGGTGTATATCACGCAGGGCTTCATCTGCCGTAACGCCTATGGAGAGGTCGATAACCTGCAGCGCGGCGGATCCGACTACACGGCATCTCTCATTGGTGCCGCCCTGAATGCCGAGGAAATCCAGATATGGACCGACATCGACGGCATGCACAACAACGACCCGCGTGTGGTCGACAAGACGCAGCCCGTCCATCAGCTGCACTTCGAGGAGGCTGCCGAGCTGGCCTATTTCGGCGCCAAGATTCTGCACCCGACATGCGTACAGCCCGCCAAATATGCCGGCATCCCCGTTCGTCTGCTGAACACCATGCAGCCCGATGCCGAGGGCACGACCATCTCCAACCAGACCGAATACGGCAAAATCAAGGCCGTCGCTGCCAAGGACAACATCATCGCCATCAAGATCAAGTCGAGCCGCATGCTGCTGGCTACGGGTTTCCTGCGCAAGGTGTTTGAGATTTTCGAGTCATACCAGACACCTATCGACATGGTATGTACCTCCGAGGTCGGCGTGTCAATGTCTATCGACAACTCCGCTCACCTGGGCGAGATTGTGGACGAGCTGAAGAAGTACGGCACCGTGACTGTCGACACCGGCATGTGCATCATCTGCGTCGTGGGCGACCTCGACTGGTCGAACATCGGCTTCGAGACCCAAGTAATGGATGCCCTCAAGAACATCCCCGTACGCATGATTAGCTATGGCGGTTCCAACTACAACATCTCGTTCCTCATTCGCGAAGAGGACAAGAAGCGTGCCCTGCAGGGGTTGAGCGACATGTTGTTTAATTAAGGTGAACTATTTGCTATCGCACAAATGACTAAAGGACATTTTCCAATAGACAAACTGCAACAGATTCGCACACCGTTCTATTACTACGATGCGGAGCTGCTGCGCCAGACCCTGCGCACCATCAGCGCCGAAGCCGGCAAGCACGAGGGCTTCTGCGTCCACTATGCCGTTAAGGCCAATGCCAACCCCCAGGTACTGCGCATCATCCGCGAGGCCGGACTGGGCGTCGACTGCGTCAGCGGCGGCGAGATAGAGGCATCCGTGCGAGCTGGTTTCCCCAGGTCGAAAATCGTCTTTGCCGGCGTCGGCAAGAGCGACTGGGAGATTAATCTCGGTCTGGATAACGACATCTTCTGCTTCAACGTGGAGAGCATCCCCGAACTAGAGGTCATCAACGAACTGGCGCAAGCCAAGGGAAAGGTGGCCCGTGTGGCGTTCCGACTGAATCCTAACGTCGGCGCCCACACGCATGCCCATATCACCACGGGACTGGCCGAGAATAAGTTCGGCATCGACATGCACGACATGATGAGGGTCATCGACGAGGCAAAGGCCATGCCAAACGTCAAGGTCGTCGGCCTGCACTTCCACATCGGCAGCCAGATACTCGACATGGGCGACTTCGAAGCACTCTGCAACCGCGTCAACGAGTTGCAGCAGGAACTGGAGCGTCACCAGATTACTGTCGAGCACATCAACGTTGGCGGCGGGCTGGGCGTCGACTACCAGCACCCCAACCGCGTGCCGGTACCCGACTTCAAGGCCTACTTCGACACCTATGCCAAGAAACTCAGGCTGCGCCCCGGCCAGACGCTGCACTTCGAACTGGGCCGTGCCGTCGTGGCACAATGCGGGTCGCTCATCACGCGTACCTTATATATAAAAGAAGGCAGCGTCAAGCGGTTCTGCATCGTCGACGCAGGCTTCACCGACCTCATCCGTCCCGCCCTCTACCAGGCTTACCACAAGATAGAGAACATCACCAGCGACGAACCCGCTGCCACCTACGACGTCGTGGGACCCATCTGCGAGTCGACGGATGTCTTTGCCAAACAGATTGACCTCAACCGCGCACGCCGTGGTGACCTGCTAGCCATCCGTTCTGCAGGAGCCTACGGCGAAATCATGGCCTCGCAGTACAACTGCCGCCGGCTGCCTCAGGGCTACCTGAGCGATGAGATTTAGAACAAGCAGAAAACAACGAGACATGGCAACAGAAACACAGCATCCGGCGCTGTCGATAGTCATGGCAGTCCACAACCAGGGCACGGCCCTGGAGCAGCACCTGCCCAGCTTCCTCACGCTGCCTTACGAAGGAGACTACGAGGTCATCGTCGTCGACGACATGTCGACGGACGAGAGTCCTGACATCCTGCAGCGCATGAAGGCTGAATATCCCCGGCTCTACAGCACGTTCCTGCCCGAGTCCGTCATCATCAACCCCAGCCGGTTGAGACTGGCGCTGAGCGTGGGCGTCAAGGCAGCCCATCACGACTACGTGGTGCTGGCCAACATCAACCACCCGCCCGTCAATGCCGAGTGGCTGGAGGGGCTGGCCGACGGCGAGGCCTCGCTGGTCTACAGCACGCGGAAGGGTGACGGTGTGACACACGTCGTCGCCACGCAGCTGGAGGACCTCATCCCGGTGGTCCGCAAGGCCGAGCGGCGCTCCAGCCGCGGACACAGCGGAAGGTGGTTCAAGCGCCGCCGGGGTCTCTACGACGCGCTCTGCATCCGTCGCGAGCGGATGTACGATGCCATCCGGCTGTTCGACCTGCCCGTCCGCGGCCGCCGCCTGCTGGGCCTGCGGCTGCGCGTGTGGCTGGGATTCTGAAAAAAAACAGGAAGTCATGATAAGGATTCTGCACTACTATAGGAGCGACGAGCCGATGACAGCCCAGCATGTGGCTGCCCTGCAGCAAGGCATGGGCCCACAGGCGGAGAGCCATGCTGCCACCACGGCCGACGATGCCCGCGCACTGCTGCAGGGCAGCCGTTACGACATCATCCACCTGCATGGATGCTGGCGCAACTCGTCGTACAGCATCGTCCGCCAGGCCATGAAGAAGGGGGCACGACTGGTTGTCACGCCCCACGGCCAGCTGGAGCCCTGGGTGCAGAACGACGGCTACTGGAAGGAGAAGCTGCCCAAGCGGCTGCTCTACCAGCGCCGTCTGATGCGCAAGGCCTACGCCGTCATCATCCAGGGCAAGATGGAAGAGAAATGCATGCAGCGGCTGGCATGGAACAGCCGTTGCGTAATCATCCGCAACGCCATTGTCACCCAGAGCATTACGGCGCAGGAGATGGCCCGCCAGACCTTTGCACTCTATCGCAAGGTGGCCGACTCCAACACGCTGGCACTCATGACGCCCGAGACGCGCACCCTGCTGCGCCTCCTGATGAAGGCGGGCATCACGGGAGACATCCGCTGGCTCAGCAAGGAGGACAGCGACAGCCTGCAACAGCCCGAGGTACGCGGAAACATCCAGTGGCGCGAGCTGCTGTGCTATGCCCACCAGGAGCACATCACCGACACCATGCAGCGGGGCATCCGCATCCTGCAACTCGACGCACCCGACATCAACGTCGAAGCCATCCCCTACTTCCTACCCGACGGCTACCAGCCGACGAAGTCCATCGGCCAGACCATCGGCAACCAGTTTGCCTCCGAGAACGACCGTCTGATAGCCACCTTCAAACTCATCCGCAAGCTGATTGCCAACGGGCAGTTCAGCATCCGTCACCTCGTGGAACTCGACCGCGAGCTGCGACAGTACGGCTGCGACGAGGAGCTGCTGGAAGAACAGCTCGGCGAGCGCCAGCTGCTGCCGACGGCCCGGCGCACCATGCAACTCATGGCCGACACCACCGGTCTGACAGAGGGTTTTATGCCTGTCAGCCCGCTCAACGACAGAACAACCAAGAAGCTATACCTGAAAATAGAGAATCACCTGAAAATATAAGTCTATGGATAACGCTACCAACCGAGACATGCACTACCTGCAGCTGCTGTCGAACACCTTTCCCAGCATAGCAGCCGCATCGACGGAAATCATCAACCTGGAGGCCATCCTCAACCTGCCCAAGGGCACAGAACATTTCCTGGCCGACCTGCACGGCGAGAGTGCAGCCTTCCAGCACGTGCTGAAGAACGCCTCCGGAAACATCCGCCGCAAGGTGAGCGAGCTCTTCAAGGGCGACATCCGCGAGTCGGAGCGCCGTGAGCTCTGCACGCTCATCTACTACCCCGAGGAAAAGCTGCAGCTCATCAAGGAGGCCGAGAGCGACATCGACGACTGGTACCACATCACCATCCACCGCCTGGTGGCCGTCTGCCGCGACGTGTCGTCGAAATACACACGCTCCAAGGTCCGCAAGTCGCTGCCCAAGGAGTTCAACTACATCATCGAGGAACTGCTGCACGAGCGTACCGACGACATCGACAAGGCGGCATATGTCGGAGGCATCGTCGACACCATCATCTCCACAGGACGCGCCGACGACTTCATCGTGGCCATCTGCAACGTCATCCAGCGACTGGCCATCGACCAGCTGCACATCCTCGGCGACATCTACGACCGAGGACCCGGCGCACACATCATCCTCGACACCATGCGCCAGTACCACTCGTGGGACATACAGTGGGGCAACCACGACGTGCTGTGGATGGGGGCCTGTGCCGGCAACAACGCCTGCATCTGCAACGTGTTGCGACTGTGTCTGCGCTATGCCAACCTGACCACTATCGAGGAGGCCTACGGCATCAACCTCGTGCCACTGGCGACATTCGCCATGGAGGTCTACAAGGACGACCCCTGCACCGAGTTCTATCCCAAGCTGCTCAAGGGCAATACGATGGAGGAGAAGTACCAGCGGCTGACGGCGCAGATGCACAAGGCCATCACCGTCATCCAGTTCAAGAAGGAGGCCCTCATCTTCCACCGCCGTCCCGAGTGGCAGATGGAAGACCGCTGCCTGCTGGAGCACGTCGACTACCAGCGCGGCGTCTGTATCATCGACGGCCAGGAGTACGACATGCGCTCGTGCAACTTCCCCACCATCGACCCCGAGCATCCCAACGTGCTGACGCCCGAGGAGCACCAGCTGATGGAGAAGCTGCACCACTCGTTCCGCGTCAGCGAGAAGCTGCAGAAGCACATCAAGATGCTGCTGTCCCACGGCTGCATGTTCACCATCTGCAACCAGAACCTGCTGTTCCATGCCGCCATCCCGCTCAATGCCGACGGCTCGCTGAAGGAGGTCGAGCTGTATCAGGGCCGGCGCTTCAGCGGACAGCAGCTGATGCACAACATCGGCATGCTCATACGTGCCGCCTTCGAGAGCGACACCGACCAGGAGCTGCGGCTCTTTGCCCGCGACTACTTCCTCTACCTGTGGTGCGGCAAGGACTCCCCGCTGTTCGACAAGTCGAAGATGGCCACCTTCGAGCGCTACTTCCTCACCGACACGTCGACCTTCAAGGAGGAGAAAGGCAACTACTTCCGGCTGCGCGACTCCGAGGAGGTGTGCGACCGCATCCTCGATGCCTTCGGCGTCACCGGACCCCACCGTCACATCATCAACGGCCACGTGCCCGTACATGTCGCCAAGGGCGAGAACCCCATCAAGGCCAACGGCAAGCTGATGGTCATCGACGGAGGTTTTTCCGAGGCCTACCACTCGGAGACGGGCATCGCCGGCTATACGCTGGTCTACCACTCGCGGGGCTTCCAGCTGGTGCAGCACGAGCCGTTCACCAGCGCCCAGGACGCCATCCAGCGCGGCATCGACATCAAGTCGACCACCCAGCTGGTCGAACTCTCCGCCCATCGCATGCTGGTCGCCGACACCGACCGCGGCGTGGAGCTGCGCGCCCAGATTGAGGACCTGCGCCAGCTGCTCTATGCCTACCGCCATGGCATCCTGAAAGAGAAGAAGTAGCACGTGACACATCATATCATCATCGCCATCGGCTCCAACGCCAGTCCTGCCGCCCACGTGCAGTGGGCCTCGCAATGGCTGTCAGGCACGTTCCGCGACGTGCGCTTGTCCCGCACCCTCTGGACGCCCGACGTCAAGGGCACAGGGCGTTGCTACATGAACCGCCTGGCCGTCGCCACCACCAGCCGCTCCTGCCAGGACGTCGAACGGCTGCTGAAGCAGGCCGAGGGCCGTACCGGCCGCACACCCGGCAACGTGACGCTCGACCTCGACCTGATGCAATACGACGGCGCCCGCTACCACCTCAGCGACTGGCCACGACCCTACATCCAACAACTCATCCCCGACATCCTATGAAAACCATTCCATCGCTTATCCTTCTGGCCGTTCTGGCCTGTTCGCCGCTGTCTGCCCAGGACTTCGGCCACCATTTTGCCGACTCCACCCTCCGTCTCGACTATATCTTCGCCGGCGACGCCCGGCAGCAGGACATCTACCTCGACGAGCTCGCCATGTCGCCACGGTGGTACGGACGACGCCAGCATCTGGACCAGCTGCCGCTCAAGGGCAACGGCAGCGTCACCGTCACCGACAAGCAGAGCGGACAGGTCGTCTACCGCCACTCCTTCTCCACGCTCTTCCAGGAGTGGCTGGCCACGGCAGAGGCCAAGCGCGTCAAAAAGTCCTTCGAGAACGTCTTCCTCGTGCCCTTCCCCAAAAGGCCCGTCACCGTCAGCGTCGAGCTGCGCAACTACCGCGACAGCGTGACGGCCACCATCCAGCACGATGTCGACCCCGCCGACATCCTCATCCGCCGCCTGCAGCCCCGCACACCCTACGTCACCCTGCAGCAGGCCGCCGACACCACGCGCTGCATCCATATCGCGTACGTCGCCGAGGGCTACACCGCCCAGCAGATGCCCACCTTCCTCGATGACTGCCGCCAGGCCATGGACGCCCTCTTCCAGCACGAGCCCTTCCGCTCGCTCCGCGACCGCTTCCATATCGTCGCCGTCCTGTCGCCGTCCAAGGATACCGACGTCAGCCAGCCGGGCAAGGGCATCTGGCTCTCCACCGCCCTCGACAGCCATTTCGACACCTTCTACATGACGCGATACCTCACCACCCTCCACCTCAAGCAGCTCCACGACGTGCTGGCCTGTACCCCCTACGAACACATCATCATCCTCGCCAATACCGCCCACTATGGCGGCGGCGGCATCTACAACTCCTATAACCTCTCCTACACGCGGGGCAAGCACTTCCGGCCCGTCGTCGTCCATGAGTTCGGCCACTCTTTTGGCGGACTGGGCGACGAGTACCCCTACGGCGACCAGGACCCCATGTATTTCAGCGACGTAGAGCCTTGGGAGCCCAACCTCACCACCTCCACCGCCTACCCTGCCAAGTGGCAGTCGCTCATAGACGCCGGCCAGGCATCGCTCATCGAGGGCGGCGGCTACCTCTCGAAGGGTGTCTGGCGTCCCCAGGAGGACTGCCGCATGCGCACCAACGAGCATCCCGACTTCTGTCCCGTCTGCCAGCAGGCCCTCCACAAGCTCATTGACTTCTACACGCGGTAGCTTATTCTTTTTTTTCCGTTTTCCAATAAGTAAAAGAGCACTGTGTACACATGACACAGCGCCCTTTGTTTCTGACAACCGTAAGGACTCTCTAAGGAGCCTCAAGGGTTGTATCGGTGTTCTATTTCTTATAGTCTACAGGGAAGCCAGAAGCTGAACCGTCCATACTTATCTGAATCTGGTACTTGCCATCCTTGGTCTTCTGCAGGTTACCGTTACGCATGATGTAGCTGTCACCCTTCTTGGTGATGAGCGAAATAGCAAGCGAGTAGTGAGTGATAGGGTAAGGATACTTAGGGCTCTTGAATGTGTGCCAATCCTTCTCCTTATAAATAACCTCTACAAACTGCTCACCGAACTCCTTAGCTGAAGCCTGACCAGCCTTGGTGCCGTTGGTCTTGGTGGCAGCATCAACAGCTACGCCCTTTGGCACTTCCTGCTTGGCCATACTGCCATTACGGTAGGCATTGATGATATCGAAGTACTGTCCCGTGTAAGGCTTGGCGACATGGGGCAGCTCACAGTGGCCGAGGATCTGGGCGTCGGGGTAGTCCACCTTCAGAAAGTGACAAGGGACTGGTTCCTGTCATACTTATTATAATTATGGCCGTCCGTCGTGGCGGTCTTTTCCTTTGTGCCCCTCTGTAAGGTTAGTAGGTGGT
>ERZ842401.2181-NODE-2181-length-26557-cov-11.788582_pt1 | contig 26557 bp, 26 predicted proteins | sample MGYA00521270_ERZ842401 | MGnify/ENA primary metagenome ERZ842401 (study PRJEB31892, sample SAMEA3878208) | bioreactor metagenome | biome: Moose rumen | place: Sweden | collected 2011-10 | study: EMG produced TPA metagenomics assembly of the PRJEB12797 data set... | reverse complement strand
GCGCAGTGTCACCATCGAAGCACGCCAGGCCAGCATGGCCAACAGCGCTAGCATCGCCGGAGCCAAGAGGCGAGCGCAAACCCGAAATGGCAACGTCCAGATAAGCGCCGTCCGCGCGATATGTTGCGGACGTTCCTCCGAGTTCTGCCGGGACACCAGCTAGACCGTTAAAGTTGATGGTCTTGATTTGGTTCCATCCGGAAGCCTGTACGGCCGGAAGGGTTCCGACCTCAAGCATATTGGCGTAATCGTTAGGATCCCATGTGGTCAGTGATGACCGGGGAACATAAAACTTATATGACCCGTCCGACTGTTTGACGCCGATGATGCGGTTCTTCCCAAGCCAGAGATGGCCGTATAGCATCTTCAGCCCGCAAAACACCGGTACCGGGGCGTTGTAAACCGTTTCGCCGTTAGCATCCTTCACTGCGTACATGGAGACGCCGATGCCGTCTCCAAGTTCTACGCCTGCAGATAGCGGGACTACGGGATAATAACCATTATAGCCATTCCAGTCGGGCATGTTGCTGACGCCTGGGCCAAGACCGCCCTGATGAAGTCCGTTCGCATCCAAATTGGGGTTGAAAGCCTCTTGCGAGTGCGTCGTGCCCATGATGATGTCGAAAAGCAGCATCGTCACGGCTTCAATCCATCCCCAGCCAGCACCCCAGCCGGTGCCGCGCTTGGCGCCGTACACCTCGAACTGCTGGATTTGGATGTTTGTAGCTGCGTACCCAAGCATGGAAGCATTTTCTGCAGAATTGTTCTTCCCGGTGATGGCCGAACCTGAACCGCCCCGGTACTGCTCCGCCTGCGAGAGCAAGGAACAGAGAATGAGGTTGGTCCTGTCCATGACACCATGGTTGCCGGCACCCTTTGAGAAGACCGGAATCCGGTAGCTCGGTTTGCCGGGAATCGGCTTGAGCCCGACGGCTTCATAACGGTAGTTGCCTTCTTTCCAGACAGACAACCAGAAATACCTGCGGACGCCCCACATATACTGGCCCATTGAGCCGTCAAGGGCCGCAGGGGCTCCGTCTTCAAACAAATAGTGGTTGCGCGGGTCAAGTTTCCTGCGGCTATGGTCATCCTGGACCAGGTAACAACCCAGGCCGAGGATGTTTTGCAGGTTGCGCAGCATGCTGATGCTGCCATATACGCCCGCAGCGGTCGGTGTGGAGAGGGATTCATCCCAGTAGCGGCCGCAGATTTCAGTGGTCTGCACCGCCTCGGATAGGTTCATCCTTTTGGACTCTCCTCTTTCCATGACTTCAACCTGGACTTCCTCCGGGCCTCCGGAGGCATATTCCAGGTCCCCGATCTTCTTTCCTTCCTCGAAGGCGGCCAGCATCGCCAGCACTCTTTCTTCTTGATCTTGTGTCATTGTTTCTTAGTATTAAGTGAGTCTGATTCTTCCTCTCGAGTCAAGGCGCATCTTCCCGGACGATGTGAGCCGGATGGACGGGGCCTTCACCTCGATGGTGATTGTCCGATACAGGTGCGTCGCCTGGGTGGGGATGACGTGGATCTTCGAGATTCCTACCTTGACCGGGGTAACGGTTCCGTCAGGGGTAACAGTCACCGCCGCATCATCGCCCAGGAACAGGACGTTCTGTAAAGTATAACTCGGGAGCAGCCGTGCTTCAATCTTCTGCTCACAGGGATTCCGGAGCGTGAGCTTGGATGGATAGAACAGGAGCATCTGGTTCGGGGCCATTGAAGATGCCCCGGAAATGGACTGTTCCAGTTGTCTCATAAGCACGAGTTCCGCTTCCGCATCAGCGGTCACGGCCGTAGCCCTGGCCGCGGCCTCAAGGGCTTCCCTCTTGGCCTCCGCGACATCGGCAGCTGCAGCATCTGCCCCCTGTGCAGCAGTGGCCGCAGCGCCTGCCTGCCTGGTGGCATTGGTGGCCGCAAGGTCGGCATCGGTCTTTGCCGTTCTGGCCCCAGCAGCTGCAGTGTCGGCCGCTGTCTTCGCAGCAAGTGCATCAGAGGCCGCCTGCAGTGCTGCGTCCTTGGCGTCATCGGCCAACCCGGCTTTGGTGTTTGCATTCCCGGCAGCGGACCTTGCATCGGCGGCCGCCGAATTAGCCCCACTGACGGCGGCGGAGACGGCATCCAGTGCAACTTGCTGGAGAGAGCTCACCTTTGCCCGGACCACTTCCGGGACCCCACCGTTGAACCGAAGGGCGGGGAGCGATGAAATGCCCGTGAGGTCGCTGACCTCGGGGACATCCCCAACGCTCCTGGAAGTCTGCCGCATGATGGAGGCAACCTCACGGGCAATTGCATGTATTTCTGCCTGTGTTAACATACCAGACTAATTTATTCGACCTCGGGGAACTCTTCCGCAACATCATCCAGGATCTTGTCCACGACTGCCTTGCGGGTTTTGTTGTCAAGGCCATTGCCTTCATTGATGGAAATGCCAAGCGTCCCATTCGGACGGGCATTTGCTGAGCCGATAATTCCGCTGTCCCTGGAAATGGTGGCCAGCACTTCTGCCGGAGCACCGTCCTTGCCGGTCTTCACTGCATAGCGGATAGTCACATCTTTCACTCTCGAGATGCCGACTTTGGTTGTGTTTTCAATCTGCATATTATTGGGGTTTAATTGTTGTTTAAACGGTTGGTTCCGGAAGCGGGTTCCCTTCAATCACATCACACAATTGCCCGTATGAACCTGCGGTCATATACGGGCCTGCCTGGGCCTTGATGAAGGAGAGCTCCTCCGTAGTGAAGTCCTGCTTGCCGGATGCGATTTTCCGGCCAATCTGGTAGGCCTTGAATTTGTCTTCGTTGCCCAGGGAGCCGGTTGAGCCCAGCGAAAAGAGAATTTTCAGAAGGTCATTCTTCAAGGAAAGCTTCTCCCCACCGGGGGCTACCAGCTCCCTGCCAAAGAAGTCCACGAGATTGATGTTAAAATTTACTTTCATTTTACTGTTCTTTATGGTTGTTTATAATGATGACCAGGTAGTTCCCCCATCAGTTGATTTCTGAATCCCCAGATCTGTGGATAGGCGAAGCATATTACGTCCCCTCCGGACAACGAATTCAGACCCGTTTGAGAAGAGGAGGCCATTTGACATTACTTGCATTAAACCATCGTCCCCAATATGGGTATATTCATAATTTGTCCTCGAAAGGGAGAACTTAAAAACTGACGTGATGTCGATGGACGTGGTTGCGCCTCCGCTCGAACTATACATGTAACAATTCGAGGTCTGCATCACCGGTCCTGAATTCCTGGTGGTATAGACACGGATTGTGTATGTCCCGTCCTCCGTTACGGTGTAATTGAATGACGGAGTAATCGTCACGGAAGTTGATTGCCCCCCGGTAAGGTTAATGGGGCTTACACTTACATTCATGCTTGCCACATCTTCCCCGTCTTTATAAAGAGCGCAGACAAACTGGGTTGGATACATATACATGTGGACATTTGCGTTGGCGCAGGTGAATGCGATGTTCATCGCAATTGAGTCCACCCTAATCACGCTATTCTTGTCACAATAGCCCAAATTTAAGAATGCGAACAGCTCCCCACCAAAGTAAATATTTTGCTGGGCGGTATATACGTAGACCCCCGTGTTCCTCGTTTTGCTCAGCCCGGATGAAAGATAATTCAAATTTCTCTCAAACATTAAGTCCTCATACATACCAACGGTCTTATTGTCTATCCGGATTTTACGATAGCCATTCCCATCATACGTACTTAACCCGTCACCGTCAATACGGGTTTTATTCTTTGTAGCGGACGGGGCGGTATCGATGACACCGACCACCAAGGCCTCAGCATTGATGAGCGTTGTCTTGAGATACCCGCCAACGATAATTGTTGAGCCAAGGTCCGAAAGGCTTACTACATCTTTTCCGGCCAAAGCGCCGAGAGAGCTACTGTTCGCCTTCCCGTCGATGATGCTCTGAATAGCGGCGGCGAGGTCCGACCAGGACACGCTACTTTTTCCGGCCAGAGAGCCAAGAGAACTACTATCGGCTTTCCCGTTGATAGAACTCTGCAGGGCAGCGGCAAGATCCGACCAGGCAACGCTGCTCTTTCCGGCCAAGGCACCCAGTGAACTGCTATCCGCTTTGCCGTTGATAGTATTCTGCAGGCTGGAGTCAAACGCACTGAACGTAACGGCCCCTGATATATTGATTCTGCTGGCGGAAATTGTCAGCGTGGTCGCGCTCTGGTTAATGTAGGATATAATACTATCCCCGCTCTCAAGGGACTTCGAAGCCCACAGCGTGTTCCCATCGGCTGTCGTTATCCATCCGGAACTTGCCGTCTCCAAGGATGTCACCCGGCTGGCCACACTCGTTATGGAAGTGGCGTTATTGGATATTTGCGTCGAGTGGTTGTCAACCGTTCCGGTCAGTTCGTTGAAGGAGTCCAATGAGGCCCACAGCCGGTTTCCATCGGCCGTGGTAATCCACCCGGCACTGGCCGTTTCCAAATTGGTGACTCGGGTGGCCATGGCAGAAATCTGTTCAGCCGTCTGGAGCAATTCTGTAGTATGGCGGGCCAGCACCTGACCTTGCTCATCGACCAGCGTTTTGCTCGCCCAGAGACGGTTCCCGTCGGCCGTGGTAATCCACCCGGCGCTGGCCGTTTCCAATGATGTCACACGGGTGGCTACGGCCAAGATGTGCTCGGCGGTCTGCTCGAACTGCGTTGAAACCTCCTTCTTATAGTCTTCAAGAGGGTGATTCGTCAGCATCAGGGTCTCAATATAAATGTCCCCCGTGAAGGCAATCCGGAAGTCCCCGGTTCCATCCCATCGGCCGCTGACCTCAATCGTGGCAAAATCATCGGTGGCCTGCAGCTGCCTGGAAATGAATATATCCGTCCCTTGAAAACCGGCCGTCAGTGTGCCCGGCTCTTCGCACCTGTACTTGATGGTAAGGTACAACTTATTGTCCTCAAGATTTTCCGGCTTTCGGATAGATGCGTTGGCCTGAACAATAGAACTGTCTTTAATCCTTAGCATCAGACGCCCGTCATACTCCACGGCTTCCGCGACTTTTTCCTTATCAGAGTAGTATCCGGAGACAATATCCAATAGCCCGTCACCGACCATATACATCGCCCCGGTGTCGGCCGGGGCCCAGTCCCTCAACTCATCTTTGAACGTTGCGTTTGAAAGGTAATTATCCTCTTCCTGAAAGGTGTTCACAAGGCTCTGCATGGCAGACTGTATCTTACCCTCCAGAATGTCAAACTGGGTTCGGACATCCTTCCCGTTCCTCAATCGAAATTCGCCTGTCAAATAGGCATTGTCCGAATAGAGCCCATAGCCGCTGAGCTGCCCCCAGAGGTAGGTTATAATTCCGGTCAACCGTCCAAGGCGAAGCCGCAAGGAGTTGTCCGGGTCCGTTAGCATCCCATATATTACATCAATATACGGGGAGCCGGATTCCACGGAGGTCATCTTGATGGTGCCCTTGCGGTCGCTGTCCGTAGCCGAATCAACCCGCGTCAAAACATCGCGTGCGGCCACCGTAGACACGTCCCCGACAAAATTGGTGTAGGTGATTCGGTCCAACCGATTTTCACCGTCGGCGGTGTTCCCAACAGAGGCGGTCTCTACCTGCAGCTGATACTGCTTGATGATTGTATCCCCCTGGGAGAACTGTTGCACCATTAAAAGGTCACCGGCTCTGAAAGGGTTATAGAGCACGCCCCCATCCGTATCCAGGAAGATCGTATGCGTCTCCGGATCAATATGGTCAACCCGCATCATGTCGGTCACCATGTGGGAGCCATTCATCCCCAGCAACTGGGAGATAATGAACTCGTAGACCCGCATGGTTCCACGGGCCACAATGTCATCTATCTCCAGCTCATATTTAGTTTGCTTGACACCGGCGGCATTCTCCACTTCACGCGGGGTAATGGCCCAGCCCTTCCCCTCGGGGAACCCGGAGACAAAGTTCCTGGAGCTAATGATGTCGACAATTGCCCGGGTCAATTGTGCGACTTCCCTCACAAGGAGGTTCTTGAACTCCCCGTTTCCTTCCTCATCTATGCACGCGCCAGATTCGCCCTCCTGATAGTTGGTTGTCATAAAGGCGTCCGCGATAACAGCGAGGAACCTGACAATATCCTCTTCCCGGACCGGTTGGTCAAGGTAGTCTTTGAAAACATGCCCCGACCAGCGGTCAGAGTCTTTGGCATGGTCGGCCTCCGTCGCGTGGTCCGCTTCCTTTGCGTGATCAGCTTCCGCTGTGGCCCCAGCTTTATCAGCATAACCGGCCTTGACCTTGCTGGTCTCGGAGTCATCCGCATCCTCCGGCTTCTGCTTCAAGTAGAGATAATTATCATTATCTATGCTAATTGCATCAAGTGCGGCTTTATTGGAGTGAGTATGACCATCGCCATTGCCCTGGGAGGAAGACTGTTCCGCGGCGATGACGGTAGTTCCCCCAGGAGTCTGGGAGAATCCGGCATCACGGAGTCTCTTACTACGCGGTACAACGGGCCGCCCAGTCGTTATGACATTATATCTTTTCATCCTACTCGTAGTCTATTCCCTGATAATTATCCTCGGACAGCTCGGACATGGTAATCTCGGACGTGTCGGATTTACAGTCCTGCACCTCCGAAAGGAGAATGAACTTTCCTTCCGTGGCCGCATCTGAGTATAGCCCGAATGTTGGTAGCAACCTGGCCGTCCCGGACAATACATTATGCCGGGAGGCATATTGGCTGTATACCGTTCCGATAAGAAGACGTTCAAGGCGATCCGTCACCCCGGCGCGATGGAACTCGTATATAACGTTGTTGCCCGATGGATTGAAAAACTGCCCTTTTGCGTTTGGGACCCCATGACGCTCATGCAACGTCCCTATCTTGGTATCAATTGACAACTCCTCCTTCGCCGCACGGTTCAACCAAGCGGAATCCTCCAGGTCCTCCGCTTCGGCCTCTTTGTAGTTTTTCCGGCAGAGGGTGATGGACGGCTCCTTATAAGCAATCCAACGGCAGAATTTGTAGATATCCTTGACCTCTCGCTTGTAGTCAAACTGATGGATCCCGCTGCCAATCTCCAGCAAGAGATATCCCCCAACCGGAGGAAGATCAATATACTCCCCGTCATCAAGGGCCTTCCACTTATCCGGCAGCCCATCACGGTAATAACCGATAATCTGCCTATTGGATTTCCATCCACCGAAGCCCGTCTTGCTCTTTCGATCTTCAAAGTCATAATAGCAGAGGTAGGCCTGGCCCCAGGAAGCGGCCCCGGCCACCCATCTGGCTTTGCCAGAATGGTTATAACTGCTACTTTCCAGCACGGATCGGTTCTCAAAATGATATAGGGCATTGCCTGCAGCGTCAACCAGGGAAAGCTTTATCGGCACATAGCCGAAATTGCACCAGTCCTGCATATTCTGGTATGGGCCGTCGTGCTTGCTTAAGTTGAAAAGCCCGTTACGCCAGCTTGCGTTGTCGTTATAGTCTCCTTCCTGCTCAAAGGGGTTGTACCTGACATCAAAAAGCAGCTGCAGATTAATCCGGAGTTTATATTCGCTTCGTCGATAGGACACATACCCAAGAAATGCTGTCGGGCATTTGATGATTGTCGTGGAACTGACATTCCCATTTGCAATGGTTCCGCAGTCCTTTGGTACCATGAGCCGATGCGTGACATTACTACTCGCTCCGTCCTCTTCGGCCACGGCAGAATGGCCGTGTTTGTAGGTCGCAATCACTCCGGTTTCATCCTGACCGCTGTAGATGGAGCGGATCTGGAAAAATTTGACCTTCTCACCGAAGATTTCCATGTTGCTTTCATGCCTGTCATCGTAGAACAATTTGAACCCGTCCAGAGCAACTAAGGCCCCGTAAGCATCCTTTTCGTAGTTCTGCTTTATAGTAGTTCCCCCGGAACTCTCAGCCGTTTGTGCCGGATCCTCCTCCACAGTGCCCTTCATCATCTCGGCATCCCCATAGGGCGAGAATGTCACCCTTACATTATTGTAGATTTTATCTGCAGACAGAATCGCATCCGTTCCATCCCATTGTATCCGGGATGGTGACAGGGAATAAACTGCGTTCAGGTCGTAAATATAGATAGCCCCGGCCTTCTGAATGATTCGCAGGGCAAGGGGGCGAAGCGTTTCCTCAAGGACCTCCCTGGCGGTCATAGGTATCCCGTCTTCGTCGTAGAAGTTCTCCTGCAGGACAGAGATATCCTCCAGAGTCAGCCGCGAGGAGGAGTACAAACCCGTGCTGATGTTGCTGCGGTTAATGCCGCTGAAATGAATTCCTGATCGCTCCAGGCATGTCGAAATCAGATTAAACACCGTTATCAGTCCCGTTCCGCTCCAGTCCATACGGTCCAGCGAGGCGAAGTCCGAGAAAGTAAGAGTCACTGTATAGCCGTCTTTATAGGAATAGGGCTCCTCATACAACTCCGTATCAAGAGTGCCGCTCCAGTAGAGGGTGTTATTACGATAAACGTCCATTCGAATCGCCCCGACATCCACCGTATAAAGATCAATGAACCTGCGGTCAGTGTCACTGATTATCTTTAGCGTTGCGGAGGACGACTGTACCGGATCCAGTTTATCCGTCTCCTTCCAAGCAATCTCCAGCGGGGTATCACCACCATCTGGGAAACTCAAAACCCCCGGTTGGGTGCCACCATACCCTTCCTGAAGGATATCAACCCTCCAGGTGCTCCCGTCCAATGAATAGAACGAACCGCTATATCTGATTCCAAGTGCCATTATCCGACTCTCGAATTAATCTGGTTTACTTTCTCAATGACTCCCACAAGGTCACGCCCCCTAATACGGAAGTTGACATCTCCGGACAATCCGGCCGGAGCCCCGATAAGCGTTTTCAGCCTGTCAAGCGGGGCAACCACCTCCGGATTGTTCGCCGCCCCGGAATACTCGCCGAAAAGGCCCAGTGTGGGACCGTAGGCAATACCGCCGTTGGCAAACTTCGGGATGGCCATGATGGCCGCAATCACACTGGCAAGAGCGGCAACGGCCAAAATCGGTCCCACGTATGGGATACTGGACACAGCCGACGCGGCACCGGCACCCGCATCCAGAGTTTTTGCCCCGGCCTCGGTTGTCTTCGCCACCGTCACCGCCTCACTCGCCGCAATGTCCGTAGCGGCCGCAGTAGCGGCCTTCCCGGCCTCTATGAGGTTTTCGTTCCCCTCCGCCTTCTTCGCCAGTGTGTGGGCATTGGTGACCGCCGTCAGCATTTGGATAATTTCAACGACCCCCTTAAAGCCCTCGTAGAGGGAGAGGGTGCCATCAATTACGGCCGAAACATTCTCCCAAGCGTCCCCATCGCCCTGAAGGGTTTCAGTGAGGCCTTGGATGCTGTTAGCCATCCCCCTTATATTGCTCCAACCTTCGCTAAACGAAACGTTACTTCTCTGAAGAATCTTCTGGTAGTTGGAATAGGATGCAATCAGCTGCTCAACCTCTGCCCGCTGACTGGCGTCCAGCGGGTTCTTCGTATCATCCAGCATCTTCTGCAAGGAACGTATCTTCTCTTTTATCCCGTCCAGGCCGATAAGATCCAGCTCAAGTTTAAGCTGCTTCCCGGAAAGCCCATCCAGGCCGGACAGTTCCATCTGCATCTCCGGGATGGAGGCCACTTTCTCCATCATTTGGCGTTTTGCCTGGAGCGCAAGGATGGTCTCCTGAATTCCGGCGACCTCGCTGGCCTTGGCCTTCGTCTGTTTCGCCTGGTAATAAGAGATGGCCTCATCCAACTTCTCCATGGAGTCAAGCGTGCCTATATCACCGGGTGCTTTGAGTTCGGCGGCGGTCTCATCCCACTTCTTCCTCAGTTCCTCCAGAGAATTAATCCGGATCTGAATGGCTTTCCGATCCTCTTCGGCGGCATCCTTCAAGGACTCGTTGCAATACTGAATTGCAGCGTCCAGCTGGGCATAAGTCGTAATGACGGCCTTTTCATCGGACGGATCAAAGCCCGTTTCAAACGCCGTTTTAAGATTGTTCAAATGCTTAATCTGCTCATCAATCCCGGCGATATCCTCGGCCTTTGCCTTGCTTCTGAGGGCCTTCTGGAAGTTGATGGCCTTATTGATGTCTTCCAGCGATTCATACTCTACCGGGATACCGGCCGCGTCCGCTGCAGCCTTGATGGCGGCCTGCTGCTCCTGGAGTTCGGATATCTTCTGGGAGTAAAGCTGGATTGAGGCCGTATCCGTGGCGTTGGCCTCCTCAAGTTTATTCTGGTAGAACTTGATATTGTTGCCGAGCTCCTTGTAGGAAGATGCGCCCTCAATAAATGAGGACCCGTCGTATTTGTCCTTTCCCGAGGAGGAGCCAAGCCCGTATCTGCCCTCAAGCGCTTTCTTGCGGGCCTCCATCTGCTGGAGCATCTTCGCCTCATCCCTTGCCCGCTCATCATTCACTCCGGCGAGGGATTCAACCACGCCTTTCTGGGTTTGGATAGCCTTCGTCAACTGCTCCAGGCTCATCTGCTCCCATCCGGCAACCGTAGAGGTATATTCAATTTCCTCCTGCAGCTCCTCCTGAGCAGCGGCCATCCCCCTCGTGCAGGATTCAAACTTCCTATCCAACTGCTCAATCTCCCCGCCAAGGTCCTGGTACTGCTTCAACAAACCCGCATACTCCTTATTCTCGTACCGGTATTCCGTTCCCCAACCGGCAACGTTTCCGGCATCATCATGAACCAGGCCGAAGACCTTTTTCTGGGAATCCTTTCCCTCGCGCTTCATCTGCAAGAGCCTTTCCTTGATGGCGTCCTGCTCAAGCTGCTTCTCTGCACGCTGGGAGGCCACAATCTTGGCCTGGGCCTCATAGCCTACCTGGCGGCAGTACACGGCACTTTTCTTCGTCAGCACATCATACCAGGTCGCGGCCGTGTTGTAGTAGCCGAAGGATTCACCATATTTGTCGTTCAGTTCCTTGACCGCCTGAGCGTCGTTCTTGTGATGCTTGATGATATCCTCCAGTTTAACCTGGTACATGGCCAATTCGCTTCGTGCGTCTTTGGACGCCTGCGTAAATGCTTCCGAAGCCTCATCCACCTCTTCCACCGAGTCGGCCGCATCCTTGCTCTTGGAGGCGAGCTTGGCAATCAGCGCCACAACGGCGGTGATGGCCAGGGAGAGTCCCATTGTCATGGCCGCTTCCAGTGCTGCAATGTCAATGCTCAAAGCCTTTGTAGCAACGGAGGCCTGCCGCTCTGCCGCAGTCAGTGCCCGTGTCACGGCCGCCTGGACCCGCTTGGCGGCAGTCAATGCAAGGGTCTGGATTTTAGCAAAGAGTTCACTCTTCCCAACCGCCTGAAAGGCGGCCGAAAGTTTCAGTACCCCGCTGGCGGCCAAGGTCATTTCCGCAAGCCCACTGATGAGGGGCATAACCCCCTGGACGGCCTGCCCGATTCTTTCCTTGATATCCCCGATGGCATTCGCCGTCTGCTGCATCCGGCCGGAGGGTGTCTGGGCCATGGCCGCGTTCATCCCACCGACGGACTCGGAAACAACATCGGCAAGAACGGCCGCCCGCTCACTCTCCTCCCCGTATTTCAGAATCTGCTTCTGAGCCTCATCGAATTTGTAACCGTAGCGGCTCAAGGCCTCAGTCTGCCCATTCATCACCTTGCCCAACATGGTGGCAATCTGGGTGGCGCTCTCGGCACTTGCCCCAAGGCCCAGCTGCTGGGCAATCATGTCATTCAAGACGGGAAGGATGGTCTTGAGGCTGTCGGAGAATTCCAGGTAGGTGGCCAGCTCCTGCGCGGCAGTAAGCTGAACCTCATCCCCAACTATCCCCAGTTGTTGCTGGGCGGCCGCCAAATCCTTGATGGACTGTATTTCTTCATCGGAAGCCCCCATGGTGTTCCGCATAGCCTGGGCCAGGCGGGTCTCCGCCGACTCCTGCACAGAATATGCCGATGTGAAACCCGAAAAGACGGACTGCAACTGCCCCACGGCACTGGCGACCCCATCAATCAACTGCACGGTGGAGGAAAGGGAAACCAGCTCGCTCTTGAGGCCCTTGACATTAGCCTGTACGGTGTCGAATGCCTTCGCCAACTGTTCGGCATCGACGGAGACGTTTTTGATTCCCTTCTCTCCCTCAATCTTTATCTGTAATGTAACAGTATTTGCCATTGTCCGTTTCTTTTGCTATATTTGTCTCACTATGGGTGAGTTCCTACATACTGTCGTTGAATTGATTCGGATTATAGGACCTGGGAAGTTTCTTTTATTCCTCTTAGTCCTTTTCGTCCTGCTTTATGTCATGTTCGGAATCTATCGGAAAGGCACCGAAGAGGATAAGCCATCACAGACTCCGACTCGTTAAGTCCTAATCACGTTTCACTCTCGCCTCAATCTCTTTCATCCTTTCAAAACTGCTCGTTCCTTTTGGAACACCGGCAGCGGGTTCATTGTCTTTGTCCCACGGCAGCGGGAAAGCTTTCTTCATATCAATGGTTTTCTTGCTGAACAAATTGGCCACAGAAACCACCTGAACCCGCGTCTGTTCCCATCCCGCTCTAATAATGGCCTCCGTCTTCTCGTTGGCCGCCTGAACTATCTTGGTAAATTCCAGTGGGGTGCATCGTTCAAAGTCTTCACGACTCATCCCCACGCGCCCCACCGCAATCCCATATAGCGTTTCAATGTCCGGTGTTACTTCTCCTCCGGGCTTTTTTTTTGCTCGCCCTCCGGAGCCTCCGCCGCAAGACTGGAGATGAATTCCTCCAGAACATCGGCATCCAGCGTGTCTGCGAAGAGCTCAAAGGAGTCATCAAAAGACACATCGTCTGCATTGCATGCACTCTTGATGCTGCACCACAGCAGGAGAACAAGGTCGGAGATGTCACCGCTCTGGATGGCAGACACATCGCGGCCTGTCTCTTTCTTGAAACGGACCATGGCTCCCATTGTCATGCGGCAAGGGAGCTCACGGCCCTTATACATGATTTTCTTCATGGCCTACTCTGTCTCTGCATTCAGATCCAGGTTGTCCTCATCAACGGTAACTGCACCGTCATTGTCGAAGGTGACGGAGTAGGTCGCATCCTCTCCTGCAGGAGCGGTCTGCTCAATGGAGGAGATGATGAAGTTGCCGCTCACGTAGGGCTTGGTGTCCTGGGAGCGTTCGAACAGTTTCAGTTCCACATGCTGGCCTTTGGACCAGGGGGCAAGCGCCGCCTTGAATCCGCTTTCGGCTTCATTGTAGAACTGGAGGCCGTCCGCTTTCACCTGGACGGAGAGGCCGGTCACCCTCTTGGACTTGTAGAGGGATCCGGAAGAAGGGGCCGTGGCCGCAGTCGGTTTGACGGCAACATCCTTGGTCTCGGTGTTGAAGGTGGCGGTGTGGCTGGTGCAATGGCCGACAGCCTTGCCGGCTACGGACACCAGGAGGTCACTGCCATTTACGTATTCTTTCATCTTTTAATGCTGTTAAATTGTCGTTTAAATGTCGTTTGAGGGCTTATCCTGGGCAATGAGTTCCTCTATCTTGCGATTGAGTTCCTCAATCTTACGGTTAAGTTCCTCTATCTTGCGGTTGTTCTTCTCAAGCTGCTTCTGGAGCGTTTGCTTTTCAGCCAGCAGCTGACGTTTGTCCTCGATGTCCTGCAGACGGGCCATCTGCTCCTCCTGGAGCTTCTGGATCAGGTCTTTGTTTTGTTCGGTCAGCAGGCGGACGGATTCCACCAGCGGATTGATGGCTTCATTGAGGAGTTGGATATCATCGTGCTTCTTTTCCCGCCGTGTCATCAGCAGTCGGCCAAAGAAGCCGACTGCCAGAGACACTAACGAGGTAACGATGAGAGCAGTAATTTCGCCCATAATCAGTACACGCCTTGGGATTTGTCCTACGAATTGGTGCGTTTGTCCAGCCAGACGACTTCCTCATCGAAGGCGATGTTGGTGTCGGCCTTCATGAGCATCTTGAAGAAGTACAGTTCGCCCATGTTCGACACCTTGTCAATCTGGATGACGTCCTCGTCCTCGGAGAGGTTGACGGCGGCCCAAAGGTTGGAGTCCAGGCCGGGGCTGGCGAGCGTTCCCACGAAGAGGCCCTGCGGCCACTGGGAGAGGGTCTCAATGCGGATGCCACGGAACCCATCCGGGGTGGCCTGATTGTAATCGATACCCTTCTGGGGCTTGTCGATGAGCTCCTCACCGTAGGTGCGATGGTCGGCGGTGGACATGATGATGCAGAAGTTGGGATCCTCGATGATAGCATCGGGAATTTTCTTGTACAGGGCGTTCAGGCGGCCCAGGACAGTGGTGGCCTCGGTTTCCACTTCAATCTTGTCATTGGCAGATTCCATACGGGTCACGATACCGTCGAAGAGCTTGTCATCGCCGTTCTCGGCATACACGCCATTGATGTAGTGGCCGCCGAGCTCGAACTTCACCTGCTTGCTGAGTTCATCCAGCAGGGCGTTCTGCCCCTCGGGAGGCAGCTGGGCAAACACAAGGTTACCCTTGGGCTGCCACTTGCGCCAGATGCGCTCAAAGCTGCGGGGATTGAAGACGGTGAAGGCCATGAAATCCTTCGGGGTGAGGGTCCTTTCGGAGTAGTTGAAATTGCCCTTGGAGTCCGAAGTGGTGGGCATCTCCTTGCGCTTCTGGAGCATTTTGGTGCCCTTGAGGCGCGGGATGTTCAGGGAGTACTGGATCTGGGGCTCCACGTGGAGCAGACCCTTTTCCACAATTTGGTTTCCGGTAGCGGCCAAGGTCAGGAGTTTTTCCAAAACTTCACCGCTGTAGTTGGTGTTGACGATGTTAAGTGCCATTGTCTGTTAGTTTTTTGATTTTGTTTCTTTGCTTTTCATCTCGGACCGCTTGGAGCGATATCCGATATTGACCATTTTCGCCTGGTTGACGGTCCCACCGAGTACCTTTCTGGGAACGGACGGGACATTCGCTTCCTTCTTTCCCATGGCCTGACTACTTAAGGTTCCGGCGAATCTGGTTCATCTTTCTGTCCCAGGCGCCTTCGTCCTGGTTGTCTGGAGCATCGCCAAGGTCGTTCTTGATGCTCCTCTTCGGCTTGAGCGCCGTAAGGATCTTCTCCGCGGACTGGCGATTGGAGTTGAGCAGGGCGCGGTAATCTTCCTTCTCGCCCTCATCGATCTTGCCGGCCTTGACCGCCGTTTCAAGAATCTTCTCGATGTCTTTGTCCTCAAGCTCCTTGATTCTTGCCTTCAGGTCCTCATTCTCTCTCTCAAGAGATTCCTTCTCCCCAAGCAGCTCATCGATGACTTTCAAGACATCGTCCTCGCTTTTCACGTTTTCAAAGCGGGTTTTCTGACTGATTTTTTTTACATCGAACATATCTTTGATTATTTGTGAGCGGATAGCCGCCCGGTTAGTAAATACTTTCTTATAAACATCCTGTGGACTTTCGGCCCCACGGAGTTCAATGTCCAGGTCATAGATTCCATCGGCCAGTCCTGCGGCCACGGCCTGCTCGGCGGTGAACCAATGGTCCGTCCCGTCAAAATACGCTGACTTGACCTCCTCCGCGCTCCTGCCCATCCTGGAGGAGATGATATCTGCAAGCGTATCCTCCAGCGCAAGAATCTCATCGATGGTCCCTTCGAGGTCCTTCTTGTTTCCATAGACACCGGCGCTGACACTGTGAATCATCAGGCGGGCATACTTGCTCATGTAGTGAGGGCGTCCGCACATGGCGATGATTCCCGCGATACTTGCGCTAATCCCGTCGGTATAGACCACCACTTCCTTGCTGCAGGCGCGGAGGGCATTGAAGATGGAGATGCCGGCATACACTTCTCCGCCTTCGGAGTTGATATGCACATTGATCCTGTCACAACTCTGGGACAGGCGCATAAGCTCGGTAACCACATCGACGCTCAGCACCACGTCATCGGCACCGGCATTGTTGGCAATCTCACCGTAGAGAAAAATATCGGCTTCGCGGCCGTTGATGATAGAATTTTCCTTATTCATTGGGCTCGTATTTTTGCGCAAGTTTACACAGCCCCGCACTCTCTTCAAAAAAAGTCTCCAATCATTGGAGAATGTTTTCCAACGAGTGGAAACATTTTTTGTTGCAAGGCCTTAAAAGGCCACTTTTGCGGGAGCAAAAGTATCAGAGCATGGCAACATCACTTACAAACAAACAGAAAAAGGATCTGGCGAAGGTGCTCTACCTGAAAGAGAACCTCACCCAGCAAGAAATCGCCGACAGGGTCGGTGTCTCCCGGGTAACGCTGTCCAGATGGGCCAAGGAGGAGCAATGGGAGAAGATGAAGGTTGGACTCACCCTGACGAAGGACGAGCAGATCCAGAACCTCTACCGCCAAATAGCGGAAATCAACACAACCATCGCAACCAGGGACCCGGAGCAGGGAAAGCGTTTCGCCACCCCGGCCGAGGCAGATACCATCGGCAAGCTCTCCAATTCCATCAAGAAACTTGAAGGGGACATCGGCATTGCCGACTATGTCTCCGTCGGCATCCGGTTCATCGAATGGATCCGCAAGACCGTCAACCTTGACACGGCCGTGCAGGTTACGGGCCTTTGGGACTCATTCATAAAAGAGCAGCTGTAATATGGCCGAGAACAAGCAAACCAGCAGGCAGGCCCTCCAGACTTGGGAGGACTACATTGCCAACATACGGCGGGAGACTCCGGTGGAGTCCAATCTTTCCCAGTCAGACATTGAGAAGAAAAAACGCTATCTGGAGGACCACCCCCTGGAATGGATCAAGTATTTCTTCCCGAATTACGCCAAGTACGATTTTGCCCCGTTCCATAAAGCGGCTATCCACCGGATGATAGACAACGACGAGTGGATGGAGGTGCTCTCGTGGAGCCGTGAGCTGGCCAAGAGTACCGTCGTAATGTTTGTCGTGATGTTTCTCACACTGACCGGGAAGAAAAAGAACGTGATGCTCGCGTCCGCCACCCAGGACTCGGCCCGCCGTCTCCTGGCGCCATACAAAGCCAACCTGGAGGGCAACCAGCGAATCATCTCTTTCTATGGTGAGCAGCAGGGAATCGGGAGTTGGACCGATTTGGAATTCATCACCAAGGGCGGTGCCGCTTTCCGGGCCATAGGTGCGGGCAACGCTCCCCGTGGATCCCGCAATGAGGCCGTCCGTCCGGACGTGCTGCTGGTGGATGACTTCGATACTGATGAGGAATGCAGGAACCCCGATACCATCCAAAAGAAATGGGAGTGGTATGAACAGGCCTTCTATGCCACACGTTCCATCTCTGAGTCCACTCTCGTTGTCTGGTGCGGGAACATCATCGCCAAGGATTGCTGCGTTGTCCGGGCCGGTAAGTATGCCAACAGCTGGGACATCGTCAATATCCGCGACCGGAACGGGAAAAGCACTTGGCCGCAGAAAAACACAGAGGAGCATATCGATACCGTCCTTTCGAAGATTTCCACTGCCAGTGGTCAGAAGGAGTACTTCAATAACCCCATATCCGAGGGCGAAATCTTCAAGACAATTACCTGGGGCAAAGTGCCGTCCCTGTCCAAGTTCCGGTTCCTGGTGAACTATGGGGACCCGGCACCGGGTGAAAGCAATAAGAAAGGCGCATCTACCAAGACCTGCGCCCTGGTTGGAATGCATGCCGGGAAGCTTTATATCATAAAGGTACATCTGGACCACGGTCTGAATGCGGATTTCATTCAGTGGTATTTCGAACATGAGAAGTTCGTGGGCGGGAAGTGCCCCGTGTACCACATGATGGAAAACAACAAGCTTCAGGATCCTTTCTTCCAACAAGTCTTCAAGCCCCTGGTGGCCAAGGCCCGGAAGGAGCAGGGCATTTCCCTGAGCATCAAACCGGACGAAGAGCGTAAGACCGACAAGGCCACCCGTATCGAAGCCAACCTGGAACCGCTCAGCCGTGAGGGCCTCCTGGTGTTCAACGAGGCCGAAAAGGATAACCCGCACATGCAGCGCCTTGTGGAGCAGTTCTCACTGTTCACCCTTAGCCTTAAGTTCCCCGCCGACGGCCCCGACTGCATCGAGGGCGGTTACCGGGCAATCAAAAACAAAACCGTGGAGCTGCAGCCCACCATTACGCTGCCGCCCGCAAAAAACAGCAAACGTATATGAGCCAGTTCATCAACCCATCCGACTACGACGCGTCCATCCACTCCGAAATCCTGGACGCCGTCACTCGCAGCGATGAATCCATCGTTGAGATATGCGAGGACAGGGCAATCGCTGAAATGAAAAGCTACCTGCAGTCCCGCTATGACTGCGACGCCATTTTCTCCGCCGCCGGGGAGAGCCGCAACCAACTCATCCTCATGATGGCCATCGATATCTCCCTCTACCACATCTTCTGTGCGCACAACCCCCAGAAGCTCTCCCAGATGCGGGTTGACCGCTACAACAGGGCATTGGAATGGCTGAAGAAAGTGAGCGAAAGCAAACTCTCCATAGCCGACGCACCACTCCTGCCGGAGGCGGAGCGTAGCGAAAACGCCGTGGCCCTTATGACCTCCAACCCCAAACGAACCCAACACCTTTAATAGCATGGCATCAAACAACATCATAAGCCGGTTTTTCAACCGCAGGGCAAATTCCGGCAAGAAAATAACCGCAGGCGGACAGGTTACCGCCCCGAACAGTACAATCATTACCACTCCGCCGCAGCGCTTCGGAATGGACCTTTCCCAGTATATGATGGCCATCCGGGCCGCCGAGAACATGGACTACACCCAGCGGGTGCTCCTATATGACATGTACGATGGGGCGCTGCTGGACACGCATCTTCTCAGTGTTCTGGGTAAACGCAAGAATGCCGTCCTGTCCAGCCCCATTGAGTTCTGGAGGGACGGTGTCCCCGACGATAAGATCAATGTCCAGATCCGGAGCCCCTGGTTCAACCGGTTCGTGAAGGATATTCTGGATGCCCAGTTCATGGGCTTCACGCTCATGCAATTCAGCGTCGGAAAGGACGGGTTCATTGAGTATTTCAATGTCCCCAGAAAGCATGTTGACCCGCAACTGAAGCTTATCCGGCGCTACCAGAACGATATTACCGGAGTCCCCTTCGAGGAGTATCCCAACCTCCTTTTCATTAGAGGGGAAATGCCACTTGGCCTCCTGGCCGCCTGCCTTCCTTGGGTCATCCGCAAGAATGGCACCGTGGGTGACTGGGCACAGTTCAGCGAGCTCTTCGGAATGCCCATCCGGGATTACTCCTATGACGCGGCGGACGAGGATGCAAGAAAGCGCACCCTGCAGGACGCCATGAACCAGGGCTCGGCCGGGGCTTACATCCATCCGGACGGGACAAAGCTTACCTTCATCGAGGCGGGCAACAAGACCGGCAGCGCCGAGGTATATGACAAGCTCGTGGAAGTCTGTAACGCGGAACTCTCCAAGGCCGTTCTGGGCAACACCCTCACCACAGAGGCCTCCGACACCGGCACCCAAGCCCTGGGCACCGTCCATAAGAAAGAGGAAGAGGGAATTGCCGAATCCGACCGGAACTTCATACTGAGCGTACTCAACTATGACATGACGGATATCTTCACCAACCTGGGCATCAATACGGAAGGAGGTGAATTCGTGTTCGTGGATGCCGACTCCGTCCCCAAGGTGGAGAAGGCGAAGCTCTTCGATACGGCAAAGAATGTCCTCGGGCTCCCCATCGATGACGATTATATGTATCAGGAGCTGGGCATCGAGAAACCAAAGAACTACAACCAGATGAAAGCCGATGCCGAGAAACGCCGGGAGGAAACACTTGCCCGCCTGGCCGCTGCACGGGAAGCTGCAGGAAAGGAAGCCGCCACGAACCGCCTGAAAGGTTTTTTCGGGGACAGCCCGGGCTACCGGGCTTTAAACTGGTAGTCGATTCCCTGTACGGAATTCACGGGGGCAGACCGGCGAATCAGGTCGCGTTGCCGATTGACCTCACGGATGCTGTAAAGGCCGCCCTTAAATCGGTCTATAAGCGCCATTCAAGCGCTTCCGACCTGGTGCCGGCGGAATTACTCAATGGGATTACGGAAACGCTGAATTCGGCCGTTTCCGACGATTTTATGGCCGAGTATCCGGATCTGTGCGAAACCATCCGGCACAACAATGAGGTGTTTTCGGCGTTCAAGGTCCATGATGAATGTTCCAGGATGGCAAAGTTGCTCCTCGATGGGGACGGAAAGCTGAAGGGCTTTGAACAGTGGGCCCGCGACGTGGAACCCATCGCCAGTCATCACAACAAAGTGTGGCTCCGGACAGAATATGACCAGGCCCTCCGCCGGGCACAACAGGCCCGCGACTGGAAGCAGTACGAGGAGGAATCCGACGTGCTGCCCAACCTCCGGTGGGTACCTTCCACGGCGGCGCATCCGGGCGCCGACCACATGCCCTTCTGGAACACGGTCCGTCCAATCAATGACCCGTTCTGGAGTGAGCACAAACCCGGGGACCGCTGGGGCTGCCAATGCTCCTTGGAGGCCACCGATGACCCCGCGACGGATATTCCGGAGGGAACCGACCGCGACAACCCGGCCCCCGGCCTGGACGGGAACCCCGCCGTCACCGGCCACCTCTTCAGCGAGACTCATCCTTACTATCCCTCCAGCTGTGGCAGCTGCCCGTTCTACAAGGGTAATCCCTCCGACTCTCCCTCGAATAAAGCAAAGGACTGTGGCCGGTGTCCCTTTGTGGATCTGATTATTTCGGAAAGCAAGGACGACGTATCGCTGCCTAAACGTATCGAGCAGAATAGGCGGGAGTATTTACGCCTTAAGGACAATCCGGATTATGCCAGAGAGGGATACCCCGTTGAGTTTAACCCGGAAACGGGTGGACTGAAGGCCATCCACGTCAAGCACAATCTTGACTCACCGGGAGCGGACAGTGAGATTCAGGCCATGAATGTTGGGTACGAAAGGGGCGATAAGGTGATACTGGAGATGGAGGACCATTCTCAATATAAGAAGCGCCATACTGAGGGCTCGTGGAATGACCAACCTCACGAGGTCTCAGAAAGGGGGACGGGCACCAGCAATAATGTCCGTGATGGCCTTAAGCACTGTGCCAGCAAGCCTGGATGCAAAGTGGCAGTTCTGGTCTTCAAAGACGGCTGCTTCTCAAATGAGAATTTCTGTGACGGGCTCCGAAAATATTCCGGATTGAAAGGCACATCACAGTGGGCAGACTTCGACAGAATCATCTGCATACAAAACGAGGAAGTCGTAAAAGAGATAATAAAAAAGACCAACCCGTAGAGGCTGGTCGGAGTGGGACGCCCACAAAGGTTGCACCTCCCACATCGCAAATATACGAATATTTTTTTAAAACCAATCCGTTATGAAAATTTCTCTTCCTATTCTGCTGACGATTATTTTCGTCATCCTGCGCCTCTGCGGCGTGATTGCCTGGTCCTGGTGGTGGGTATTCTCCCCATTATGGATTATGGCCATTCTGGTGATCATCTATCTGGTTCTTGAAATCTTCATCATCAAAGACTGATATGACGCCGGAGGAATTCAGTCGGAGGATCAAGGCCCAAGAGGCGGAACTGCAACGATACATCCGGCGGCAGCTGCCCGTCAAGATTGGGGCCAAGGCCAAGTCCATCTTTCAGGAGAACTTCCGAAAAGGAGGATTCCAAGACGGGGCCGCCTTCGAGGCATGGCCGCAGACCAAACGCCAGGCTTCCGGGCGTGGGGCAGATGCCGGGCGCGGACCACTTCTTTCTTCCCGGAAAGTCCTGTACTCATCCATCAAGTACGTGCCGGGGAACGGCCTTGTGGTCATCTCCTCCGATGTGCATTATGCGGGTATCCATAATGACGGTGGCATTACCCATCCACGTGTTACGCCCAAGATGAGAAAATACGCCTGGGCCCGCTACTATGAGGCCGGTGGAAAAAAGACCGCTTCGGGGGATGCCGATTTCTGGAAGGGACTCGCCCTGACGAAAAAACAGACGCTCGGCATCAAGATTCCCCGCCGCCATTTCATGGGTCCGACGGCCACCCTCACAAACGCCATTCAAACGATGGTCGAAAAGGATTTGAACAACATTTTAAGCAAGTAGCCATGGAACAACACTATCAACAGCTAAGGGAGGTTCTGGAAGAGCTTCAGGGCCTGAGTTACATCGATGAAGACACGGGGCAGCTCGAAGCCATGCTCAATGGTGAAGACACCTATCCCATCACTTTCCCGGCGGCGCTCGTAAACTTCGGGGACATTCTTTGGGAAAATTTCAAAAGCGACGGCACCCAGAAGGGCAAGGGCCTTGTGACCATCCGGGTTGCCTTTGACTGCTACGATGACTCCCACTATGGGGCGGGTCAGGATGAATACGGAGCCGAGCGCCGGGCGTTTGTCAACCGGATTCACAAGGCCATCCACGGACTCCGCGCGGTCGTGACCGGCCGCCCATATCTCCGAACGGCAAGCCATGCATACGCACTTCCAGGAAGAATCAAAGTCTATGAACTCGACTACTCCTACACAACCGAGGAGTAGGATCTTGCCATGTTCACTTTACCTCAATTTTCTCTCAAAAAAGCCGGCCCCGCTGTGAAGCGCGACCGGCTTAATTCATTCCTGACTTGGGTATCATTAAAGGGGCATTGTCTGGAATATTCCCCCTTGAAGTACCTTCCCGTTCTTTCGTTTGTTCCGCTTGATACCATCACTGCCCCAGGTTCCCCACTGCTTAAAGAAGAAGGCTTTCCCTACATACTCCACCTGACGTTTGATACTGAGCACCCATTCTTCTTTCATAGGTCGAGCCATGCGGCCACTCTCTCCTCCAACAATAATCCAATCTATCCCTTCCAAATTCAATTCACCGAGATCCTCCAAAAGAGGTTCACAGGAAAGAAAACGGATTGGAACATCTTTGATTCCTCGAAGATAATCGATTCTTTGCTTAGATGCTTTTACATCTACCGTCACTCCCAGCCATGCATTGGGAGGGACGGACCGCGACGAAAAATACTCTGCCATCCTGTCGGCTCGCTTTGTCAACAACTGATACCGGTGGCGAGGAGTCTGCCTGATGGTCTCCATGACTCTGTCTATAAATTCAAAGGGAACATCTTTGTGAAATAAATCACTCATGGAGCAGACAAAGATGGTCCGCGGAGACTTCCAGCCGAACGGTTCCTTAAGGCACTCCTCATGCAAGGTGACGGTGAATCCGTTCTTATATTTATCCACCCCCATGGCACAAAGTCTCCGGGACATCACCTCTGCGTAGCAGTGCTGACAACCCGAGGAGATTTTTGTGCATCCGGTTATCGGGTTCCAGGACGCGTCGGTCCATTCTATTTTAGTTGTGCTCATCGCTTCTGATTAATTATTTGCTGTGCAATCTTTGTGGCCGTTGAATTCATGGACGCAAAGGCCAAATGAAAGATTGGGACATTGTGGTTATTGTATAATACAAGAGGCGTCTCGGTAACGTATTTGAAGCATCCCTGTAGCTTTTTGACATACAAATCGGCAATCTTTTTTATGGAGTCCGTGGTTTTAGTAACTTCTGTAACATCCTCCTCAAATAAAGTGGACGTATGCGTTGTCTCATAAAAGAAATTAAAAATTTCATCATCCGGCATTCCAAAGAAGGAAGAAAGCTTCTTAGAATGGATCAATCCCTTATCTAAATTGACGCGCTTCTCAAGAAGCCGGTTTATGATAACACCCGTCGGAATCAGGATCCATAAATCCACACCGTTTATACTTAATGCTTGAATGGTGCTCCAATCAATTTGCATCCCGAAAGGATCGAGGAATACAAGGGCTTTCCTGCTGCTATTCTCTCTTAGGTAGCCGGCAAATCTACAGACAACCTCATTCGCGTCCCCAGGAAAGTACTTCTTGGATCCGGCCGTGGGAATATTATCTAATCGTGCCCTGAGGGCCTCCCGACTGGAGTCATCTTTCTCGACAAAGCAGAACATGTCAAATGAGGGTGTCCCATCTTCCTCCAATCGGACAACCCTCTCTGCCGCGCCTCTGTAAACGCCAAGTTCGTCTTTCGTAACATCTTGCTCTCCAAAAAGACTTGCAGTGGATTGGAATTCCTGGTCCTCCTCTGCGGAAGACCTTGATCCGGAACCGGCAAAGCCGTCGAAGTAAATGGTTTTCCAACCCCACTTTCCTTTATTCTTGTTCATGATGGTCAAGTATGCCTTGACATACTTCTCGAAGGCGTCAAGTTTCTCCTCCGTCCACTTACCTCCCCATATTGTCTTTGCAGGTGCCATAATCTTAACACAATTAAGTTAGGCAAAGTTACGAATAATTATTGTCTATCAAAGAGCCTGCTCATTTTTCTGCCCACTACGTAGTTCTTGCAACATGATACTTTTCGCGACGGCCCACTCTATGCCGATGGCGGAATCCGGATCCATCGCCTCCAGCTCCAGCTGGTAAATCGGGGCGGACAGTGCCCTGTCACTGTCCGCTGCAATCCTGGCGGCGGCAGCGGGGCTCCCGGTGTGGGCCTGCATGACGGTCTTTACGGCCTCGACGATCCCCGCCGGTAAATCGAACATGACTAACATCTCAGCAGATCCTCCACTATCATTCTTCTCTTGACATCGTCATGATAATTCTTGAACGGCTGCCCCGGCATCTCCCAGACCTCCCCATGGGCGTTCTTTACAACCTGGCTCATTCCGTCGCTCTCAATGTAGCGAAAAGCTTCCCTGCGTTCGATATCCTCCGTAAAAAGGGGGACGGAAGCTACCCCTTTGAATTCATGCCTCTCCCGCGCCTGCTTCCTGCGGAGCTCCGAAATACCGTCCTCATCAATGGCCACCAGTGCCCACCGCCATTCCACAACACCCGGGGCCAGAGGGCTTGTTATTTTGTATCGGATGACGCAGTAGTCCACCTCGCCGTTCCGGATACGCCTGATAATGTTTTTCATTTGTCACTCCTCCATTCTCTGTCCGGCAGGAACCGCCGTTCGGCGTCGGTCAGGAACCCCCGGCTTGGCCGGAAGCTGATGCATGCCACGGAATCCCCGTCCACCGCGAACGGCAAGCGGCAGGAGACCGCATCCGCACAGTTCCGGCACCTGGGATATCTATGTTCAACGACTATCATCATCAAATCCGTCAAACAGGCCGGGCTCCTCCGGCCGATTCGCCTCATCACCGAACTCCTTACCGAAATAGTTGTACAAGGTGCTTTCGCTGATGGGAAACTCCGGCTGGATATAACGCCGTAGGATCTCTCTTGTGGAGAGACCCTCGTTCACATGGGCGTTGTAGATATCAAGCACCCGCTGCATGCGGTGCTTGTAACTCGTGCCCCGTATCTTACCCCGGTTCTTTATCATCCCATCAGCGGTTGCACATTCACTTTACTGCTGGGCCTCCTCGGACTTCGGCTCCACGTAGAAGGCCTCATCCTGGACCACCTGCACCCCGCACTTGGCCATCCGGTCCACCATGGGGACCTCCACCCCGTCAAAGGTCAGCTTGGCATCCCTGTCGGCGAGCAGACGATCCTTAGCCACCTCCTCGCTCGTTCGGACATAGCCCGGGAGGAACTCCTTCGCAAGCTCCAGCACACTTGCCCAGGTGAAGCCCTTCAAAGTCTTGAGCTTGGGCGTTCCGGTGCGGAACCCGATGATGCCGTGCGCCATTTCCAGGCTCTTTTTCCGGGTGAAGAGTTCCGCCTTATTCTCCTGGGCAAAGGCCTGGAGGGTGGCAAATGCGGCCTCCTTCTCGGAGGTGAGCGCCGTCAGCTGGGCGGCGTACTTCTCGCGGATCTTTGCGCACTGCAGCTCAATGTCTGCGGTGATTTTTGCGCTCTGGGCTTCGGCTTTCGCGTAGGTTGCGAATGCCTCGTCAGCAGCCTCACGGGTCACGCCCTCAATGACGATTTTCTTTTGTCTTGCCATTTTTGAAAAGTGTTTGAATGTTATTTTACAATCTCGATGTACTCTGAATAAACTATCTCTGTATGTGGGTTACTGGAGATAATCTCCTGCCGGATAGCCTTGGTCCCGTAGCTGAACCAGAGGAACTTATGGGGAACCCTGTGCACGACCTGTTGAAGCGTGTCCCTGGATGAGACGCTGACCCTTGCAAGCCCGCCGTTCACCTCAGCCTTCACGGACACCCAGGCATCGGCCCACTCCAAATGGCCGATGGGCTCCAGGACGGGAAGGGAGTCCCTGGGACCGGCCGTAACAAAAGGCGTCACCGTATCTACCCGGGTCTCCGTCACCGCCTGCGAGATACTCTTAAGCCGTTTCACCTTGAGGCCGAGGGATTTGATCTCCGCCTCCCTGTCGGCGCACATCTGCCGGAACTGCCGCGTGGTGAGCTCCAGTGCTTCAATGCTGGCGGCCTGCTCCCCGTTCTCCGTGACATAGTGCTCCAGATCCTGGGACAGCGCCCGGTTGTTCCGCTCCAGCCGCTCGATGGTGCTTCTTTGGCTCAGGCCGCCGGAGATAACGACCGCCAGCAGCACGGTGACAACAAGGGTGTACACCCAAAACAGTTTGTTCATATACTGGCTCACCTGAAAAGTTCCGTTGGAGTTTACCCAAAGATTGTGCATAGCCTGAAC
>ERZ842401.2180-NODE-2180-length-26562-cov-43.799638_pt1 | contig 26562 bp, 12 predicted proteins | sample MGYA00521270_ERZ842401 | MGnify/ENA primary metagenome ERZ842401 (study PRJEB31892, sample SAMEA3878208) | bioreactor metagenome | biome: Moose rumen | place: Sweden | collected 2011-10 | study: EMG produced TPA metagenomics assembly of the PRJEB12797 data set... | reverse complement strand
CATACATGCGGTGGTAGAGGTTGGTCTCGTCGATGTAGAGGTCCATCATGCCGGGATAGGGACGGCCAATCTGGGCGATATTGGTATCGCGGAAGCGGCGGCGCACCTGTGCGGCACGGCACCAGTCCTCAATCTCGGCCTGCACGCCGGGGTCTCCGCCTTCCACTACGCCGGTGATGACCGCCGAGCGCTTGCCGGCACGATTCAGGTCGGCGACCATCTCACCGATGGCACCGCAGGCATACAGGTCGCCGAGCCACGTGGGGATGTCGGTCTTGTCGTAGTCGGGAGCCAGCTTCTTCTGCAGGTTGACGATGACGACGGGGACGTCGAGGTCGCGCACGGCAGGCAGCATATTATACGAGGTGCAATAGGTCAGCATCTGCAGGATGACGAGGTCGACGTCGGCGGCGCGGAACTTGTCGCCGGCAGCCATTGACTGTTCCTTGGTGGTCACCATGCCGCCGTCGATGATCTCGATGGTGTCGGGCAGCGTCTTCTTGAAAGCCTCATACTGGGCCTCGAAGTTAGGAACTAACTGTGGGAACTGCGGCAGATATGCCTGCAATGCGATTGAGAACACGCCTACGCGTGCTTTGGTTTCTACTAATGGTTTTGCCATAATTCTGATTTGTTTTATGTTATTTTATTTTCTATGCTTCAAGATTTCGATGTTTCGTTATTTCGAGATAGCGCTCGTAAGCGTCAGCCCAGGCGCCCTGGTCGCCAGTGGGATGATAAGCCGTCATGTCCACGCTATCGGCGATGATCTGACGCATCTGCCAGATGTCAGCGACGCTGTCTGAGGCTTTAGCCTGCAGCATGATGTTGCCGATGGCGGTACACTCCTGCGGGCCTGCCAGCACCTCGATGCCACAGGCGTCAGCGGTAAACTGCGTCAGGTATTTGTTCAGGCTTCCACCGCCGATGACATGCAGCACCGAAATTGTCTTCGACGGTTTTGCCGTCGAATAGAACTCCTTGATCCACCCGAACACCTGCCGATATCTCAGCGCCAGCGAGTCGAAGATGCAGCGGCATATCTCCGCCGGCGTCTCGGGCACGGCCTGCCCCGTCTCGCGGCAATAGGTCTGGATGGCCTCTATCATGCTCGGCGGGTTGGCAAAGGCTTTGTCGTCGGGGTTGATGATGCTGCGGAAGGCCTCCACCTGCATGGCGGAACCTTGCAACTCGGGATGGCTCAGCTGGCGCACCTCCTCAGGCCATTCCTTACGGCAGCGCTCGTAGAGCCACATGCCGCAGATGTTCTTCAGGAAGCGGGTAGTACCCTCGATGCCGCCCTCATTGGTGAAGTTCAGCTCGTAGCTGCGGTCGTTGATGATGGCCTCCTTGGTCTCGATGCCCATGAGGCTCCACGTACCGCTGGAGAGATAGGCAAACTGCTCGTCCTTGGCGGGTACGGCAGCGACGGCAGCACCCGTGTCGTGACCGGCCACGGCAATGACCGGCACGGGTCCCAGGCCTGTCATCTTCTGCACCTCCTCGGTCAGCACGCCTATCCGGGTGCCGGGCTGCACCATGCGGCCGAAATGCTCGCGGGTCAGTCCTACGCTCTCTATCAGTTTCTCGCTGAGGTCGCCTGTGCGGGGGTCGAGCATCTGGCTCGTCGAGGCAATGGTATATTCGCACACGGCCTCGCCGGTCAGCATCCACGACAGGGCGTCGGGCACGAAGAGCACCTTCTTGGCCATCTTCATGGCACTGTTGCCGTCCTGCTGCATGGCATAGAACTGGAACAGCGAGTTGAAGTTCATAAACTGGATGCCGGTGATGTCGTACACCTCCTTCCGGCTGACCACTTTTTCCAAGTATTCCTCCATGCGTCCGAAGGTGTGCGGGTCGCGGTAAGCCATAGGGTTGCGCAGGATGACACCGTCGTCGCCGATGAATACAAAGTCCACGCCCCAGGTGTCGATGCCGATACTGGTCAGCGTGATGTTGCGGCGTGCCACCTCCTTGAGACCGCGTATCATCTCGAAGTACAGTGCATAGATGTCCCAATAAAAGTGTCCTCCGGTCTCGATGAGGTTGTTCGGGAAGCGTGTCAGTTCCTCCTGTTCCAGCCGTCCGTCGGCCAGCGTGCCGAGGATGGTACGCCCACTGGTGGCCCCGAGGTCCACGGCAAAATAATATTCCTTATTCATATACTGTCTGTATCTGTTGGTTGTTACTGTTCTGTGGGGTGCCGAAGTCCAGCGGCTGGCCGTCTAACGTGAAATCAACGAGCTCGTACTTGTCGCTGGTCTTCACGTCCAGCATCTTGGCCGAGCACTCCAGCTGTATGTTGCGCATCGTGATGTTATTGCAGCGCGACAGCGGCATCTCACGGTCGCCGGCCTTGAAGAACTGCGTCCAGGGATTGATGAAGAGGAAGCGCTCACACTGGCCCGTGATGTTCTCGACCAGCACATACTCGTAGTGCTGCGGGGTGTCGGGGCGCATCTTCAGCCACAGCACGCGGTTGGCACGCTCGGTGTGGCAGTTGCGCAGGATGACGTTGCGGTCGTGCAGCGACTCGGAGCCTAACGTCAGACAGCCGTGTACCCTGCCATAGCGGCAGTTCTGGATGAGGATGCGCTCGCAGGGACCGTTGGTCTCGTCCTTGTCGGCCCACGTGCCCTTGCCGCCCTTCAGCACGACGGCATCGTCGCAGACATGCATGTAGCAGCCGTCCACGATGACGTCGCTGCAGACGTCGATGTCGATGGCGTCCGACGATGGTGCGCCACGCTTCGGGTCACCCGACCAGACATTCTCGGTAGGTGCAAAGATATAGCAGTCCAGGTAGCGCACGTGGTCGCTCTTATAGACGTGGTTGGTCCAGAAAGGTGAGTTGATGAGGTGGACATCCTGAACGGTGACGTTCTTCGAGTTGGAGATATAGGTCAGGCGCGGACGCTGGGCATCCTTGTTGGTGCACTGGGGGTTCCACTTGCGGCGAATCCAGAACTCCTGCCAGTAGTGCAGTCCGTTGCCGTCGATGGTACCGCTGCCCGAAATGGTAAAGCCGTCCAGTCCGTCGGCATTGACCAAGGCCGAGAAGTACTTGCACGTCTCACCCTCGATGCGGGTGGTCAGGATGGGATAGTCGCTGATGCGGTCAGAGCCTTTCAGCGTGCCGCCCTCCTCCACATGCAGGTGTGTACCCTGTTTAAAGAAGAGTGCGCCCGTCATAAACGTTCCCTGCGGCACCACCACCACACCGCCACCCTCCTGGGCACAGCGGTCGATGACCGCCTGTATCTGCTCAGTCTGGATGGCCGTCGAGCCTATCAGCACCCCATAGTCCGTCAACACATAGCGTTTCCCCAATGTCGCTGGGTCAACCTTCTGCGTGTTCTGGAACCAGGCATCCATCACCGTGCCGTCGGGCCATGTCTCCGCGACAGCTTTCTTTGCTTTGGGTCTGGCTGCCGCCGTCAGCGTCAGCACTGCCAGCAGCACCATCATCGTCTTTCTCATCATCTGCGTGCCTTTTGTTTTAGTAGTATCTTTCACCGCCGTCAAGTCGGTTCATCGTGCAAAGATAGCACAATTTACAGGAAAAGCCAAATAAATTTGTAATTATTTAGCAAATTTCGTACCTTTGCAGCTTAGAAAACAAACATAACAAAACGAACTACATGAACAAGCAAAGGTTTTCGGCGTGCATGCTGCTGCTGACAGTATGGCTGACGGCAGGTGCAGTGGAACGCAGTAAACAGAACTTTAACAGCGGCTGGCAACTGGCCGTCGGTGATTTCCCAGAGGCTTCACAGCCGACATTTGACGACACGTCCTGGCAGTCGGTAACCCTACCTTATGCCTTCAACGGCAGCGAGGCTTTCAGAAAGGACATCGTGGACCTGACGGACACCATCTGCTGGTATCGCAAGCACTTCACCCTGAAGGACATGGCAGACAAGAAGGTATTCGTTGAATTCGAGGGTGTGCGTCAGGGTGCCGACTTCTACCTGAACGGCCACCGGCTGGGCATGAGCGAGAACGGTGTGATGGCCTGCGGCTTCGACCTGACGCCTTATATAAAAGAAGGCGCCAACGTGCTCGCTGTACGCTGTGACAACAGCTGGCAGTACCGTTCGCGCAAACACGACAGCCGCTACCAGTGGAACGACCGCAACTTCAATGCCAACTACGGCGGCATCCCTAAGAACGTCTTTCTGCACGTGACGGACAAACTCTACCAGACCCTCCCGCTCTATTCCGACTTGGGTACGACGGGCACCTACATCTATGCTACCGACTTCGACATCCCCGCCCGCAAGGCTGTCATCCATGCCGAGAGCCAGGTGAAGAACGAGGACACCAAGCCGCGCACCCTGACGTTTCAGGCCAAGGTGCTGGATGCTGACGGCAAGGAGGTGGCACGCTTTAGCGGCGTCCCCGTCACGATGCAGGCCGGCGAGACGCGCACCGTTCATATCCAGCAGGAGGTCAGTGGGTTGCACTTCTGGTCGTGGGGCTATGGGTATCTGTATACGGTGGAGACCAGCCTGGTCGTCGACGGGGCTACCGTCGACCGCGTAACAACCCGTACGGGATTCCGCAAGACGCGCTTCGGCGAAGGCAAGATATGGCTCAACGACCGTGTGCTGATGATGCACGGCTATGCCCAGCGCACGTCCAACGAGTGGCCGGGCGTGGGCCTCAGCGTTCCTGCCTGGCTCAGCGACTACAGCAACGACCTGGTGGTGAAGTCGAACGGCAACTTAGTGCGCTGGATGCACGTGACGCCGTGGAAGCAAGACATCGAGTCGTGCGACCGTGTGGGCCTCATCCAAGCCATGCCTGCCGGTGACGCCGAGAAAGACGTGGAAGGTCCCCGCTGGCAGCAGCGCACGGAACTGATGCGCGACGCCATCATCTACAACCGCAACAATCCCTCCATTCTTTTCTACGAGTGCGGCAACGAGAGCATCTCGCGGGAGCACATGGTAGAGATGAAGAAGATACGCGACGAGTATGACCCCTTTGGTGGACGAGCCATCGGCAGCCGCGAGATGCTCGACATCGACGAGGCGGAGTACGGCGGTGAGATGCTATACATCAACAAGTCGAAGAAGCACCCCATGTGGGCTATGGAATACTGCCGCGACGAGGGACTGCGCAAATACTGGGACGAGCAGAGCTATCCCTACCACAAGGAAGGCGACGGACCGCTCTACCGTGGAAAACCTGCCACCGAGTACAACCACAACATGGACGAGTTTGCCGTCGAGATGGTGCGCCGCTGGTATGACTACTGGCGGGAGCGTCCCGGCACCGGCACCCGCGTCAGCAGCGGCGGCGTGAAGATTGTGTTCTCCGACACCAACACCCACCACCGCGGCGAGTCCAACTACCGCACGAGCGGCGTCACCGACGCCATGCGCATCCCCAAGGATGCCTTCTTTGTCCACCAGGTGATGTGGGACGGCTGGGTGGAGCCGGAGGTACCCCGGACATACATCGTCGGACACTGGAATTATAATAGCACAAAGGGCACAGAGAAGACAGAGGGCACAGAGCCCATTGTCAAGCCGGTATACGTGGTATCGACAGCCGAGGAGGTGGAACTGTTCCTCAACGGCAAGAGCCTCGGCAAGGGTCAGCAGCGCTACCGCTACCTCCACACGTTCGACAACGTGGCCTTTGAGCCAGGCATACTCGAGGCTGTAGGCAGTGATGGCAGCCGCTACAAGCTGGAGACGGCAGGAGAGCCCTACCAGCTGAAGCTCACCGCCATCCAGAATCCGGAAGGCACCAAGGCCGACGGTGCCGACATGGTGATGTTCCAGGTGGAGGTGGTCGATAGGCAGGGACGGCGCTGTCCCCTGGACGACCGTCTGGTATCGTTCAACCTCTGGGGTGAGGGCAAATGGATTGGCGGCATAGCCACCCGCAACAACAAAGACTACCAGATAGACGAACCCAAGCGCGACAAGAGCCTGTTGGATGCTGCCAACAAGAAGAACATCTCCGACAACTACGTCGGCGCCATGGCTTTGCCCGTGGAGTGCGGCATCAACCGGGTACTCGTCCGCACCACGGTGAATGCTGGCAACATCCATGTCTCCGCCTATGCCGAAGGACTAAAGCCAGCCTATGCCGAAGTGAAGAGCGAAGACGTAAAAGTGGAGGAATATCTGCCGCAGCTGACGCTGAAAGGACGCTTGGACCGTGGCGAGACACCGCTGTCACCATCCTTCACAGAACAGGCCCGTCAGGTACCCATAGCCAGTGCCAAGGCGGGACATGACAGCCAACATGCCGCCAACAGCTTCGACGACAATGAGTTGTCGGAATGGAAGAACGACGGCAAGCTGTCGACGGCATGGATTACCTACCAGCTGGCACGCAAGGCCGTGGTCAGCGACATCTGTCTGAAGCTAACCGGCTGGCGCCTGCGCAGCTATCCGCTGGAGGTCTATGCCGGCAAGAAACTGATATGGAGCGGCGACACGGAACGCAGCCTTGGCTATGTTCACCTGACGCCGACACAGCCGATAAGTACCCGAGAGATTACCATCCGCCTAAAAGGTGCCGGCAAGGACAGGGATGCCTTCGGCGGCATTGTCGAGGTGGCAGAGCCTGCCGCCGGTGAACTGGACCTTTTCAAAGCCAAAAACGGTGATGCCACCAAGAACGAACTCCGCATTGTGGAGATAGAATTCCTGGAAAAGACGAACCCTTAATGCAGCTCTTCAGCCGCCTATCTTGGGCTTGAGCTCATCGGGCGACTCGTTGGTGAACATGTTGACCGGCGGGGCGGTACGCTCGAAGAGGTGGTGGATGGCATCGGGAGAGACGGTGATGGCTGGCTGGAAGTCCTCGCTCTGCAGATAACGCAGGATGCTGTAGCGCAGCTGGCGGGCAACGTGCTTTTGGCCATCAGCTGTCTGCTGCTGGCTGACGGGCAGGGTGGTCATCAGCAGACGACCGTTGAGAACGCGGGCCTCGACGAGCATGCCGAGTTTGCGGGACACATGCCACGTGTCGATGGGCTGCACGATGGGCTGGTAGTCAGCCGGAAACTCAGAGAGGTTCATGACCTGCGTGCGGTTGACCAGCTCCCACCAGTTCAGGTTCTGCCAATCGTCGGTGGGGAAGTCGCGGAATACGGGGTGCGTGTTCTGGATGTAGGCACCGGTGGTGTGCGGCGGGCGCATCTTAAACCACGACGTGTTCCAGAAGACGGGCAGGAAGGTATGGCGCACATCGTTACCGTAGCGGATTTTCCCTCCGGCACAGAGCAGCACGGTACCGCCCTTCTGCAGTACCTCCAAAGCACGGGCGTCGAGGGAGTCAGACTCGTAGAAAGAATCATGCGACGACAGATCAGGAGAGTCGTCCCCATGATCCTGCGGATAGACCCAGAAGTCCCAGTGATTCTTGATGAAGTCGGTAAACTGCACCGTCAGCGTCAGCTTGGTGGGACACTGCACGGATTCCAGCGGCAGCGTCACGGTACCCAACGGGATATTCTTGCCGATGGGAAGCGAGCCGGTATAGAGGTCGCCCTGAGCTACCACGCGCAACGAATCGTCGGTGACGACGTATGTAGCAACGGCATCCGTCACCGTGGTATCAAAGGCATTGTAAGCCTCAACGGGCACCTGGAGCGTCTCGTTGTTGGTGTAGATGAACTTGGGGAACTTAGCCAACGGCACGACGATGCTACAGAACTGGCGCCAGTCGGCAGCCGTACAGTAGCCTTTCTCGCGCCAATGGACGTTGAGCGGTCCGACAAGTGCCGTACCCTGACCGCTGTAGTCGTTGATACCCAGATACTGGAAACCAGCATATTCGGGGGTGCGCAGGTTACGCTCCGTCTCGTATTTGTAGCAGAGCGTCTGCAGACGACCGCTGGCCATCAGGAACTTTTCAGCCTGCGAGGCCATGCCGTTGTCACGCAACAGGTCCTGGAAGATTTCGAAGTTACGGGCTTTATAGGCACCGGTATACTGCGATATCTCCTTAAAGTCGGGGAAGGCACACCACTGACCTTGCTCGTGGGCTACGATGGGCGAGTGGTTAGGCAGCGTATCCTTGTAGTTGCGGGGGAAGAGAATCTGCTGGTAATAGTCGTCATCCGAACTGGGGGCATGCTTGTCCCAGTCGAGACCGCGGGCACCGGCCTTGACGTGATACTCCGAACCGTCGTCCCACGCCCAGCCACCACCAACGCTGGCCCCGGCATAGATCTTGGTAGGGTCGTACTTCTTCATCTCGCGCACCCAGTCGTTGCAGTAGCTGACCCAGTCGCCAGCGGGCTCATTGCCTGCCGCCATCATGAGGAACGACGGGTGATGACCGTACTCGTCGATGATACGCTTCGTCTCGTCCATCAGGTACTGGTCTATCTTCTGCCCCCGGCGGAGCTTCACGCCATGGTTGGGCCACGACGGTCCCTCGGGCTGTAGGTAGATGCCCACCTGGTCGGCAGCGGCAAAGGCCGCCTCGGGCGGACAGTAGCTATGGAAGCGCACGTGGTTGAGACCGTAATCCTTACACTTCTGGAAGATGCGCATCCACTCGTCGACGTCCGTCGGCGGATAGCCCGTCTCGGGGAAGCAGCAGTTCTCCACCGTGCCGCGCAAAAATAGCGGCTTTCCGTTGAGCAGCAACTGGCTGCCCTCGACACGGATGTCGCGCAGGCCGAAGGTCACCTCAACGGGCATGCCGTGATAGTCGACCGAATAGCGATACAGCTGTGGATGGAACTCATCCCATAGCACCGGGTTCTCGGGCAACGGCAGACGGCTGGTTTCGTCGTTGATGGTAATCTCCACATATCTGTCACCCAGATGGGGTACCACGCGTTTACGCCAGATGACCGGTCCTGCCTGCAGTTCGATGCGGCCCACCATGCCGTTCCAGTTGCCTTGCGTCTGGTCGGTGACACTGTGGGAGTCCTGTCCCACGCAGACATTTTCGATGCCGTTATAGACGCGTATGGTGATATCGTTCTTCTGGCCGCAGCGGATGTATCGCGACACGTCGAAGCGGTGCGGCACCGACAGCGACATGCCGTGCCCCACCTTGTGACCATTGACATAGACGGTGGTCTCGATATGAGGCCGTTCGATGAACAGTATGATGTCACTATAGTTCCACTCCCTGGGGACATAGACGGCACGGTGATACCATGCCGCCCCGACATAATGGCGCTCGGGGGTCAGGAAGAACGGAAACTTCATCGCACCCTCCTGACGGTAGCGCTCCATGTAGGGGTTGAAATAGTACGACGAGTCGTAAAGCGACCCCGTCCACGGGGTACGGGTGCTGACGACGTCGCCCTTGCCGTTGGTGAGCATCGACCCCGGCAGCATGACATAATCATGGAAAACGGTGCTGTCATTGAGGGAGAAGTCCCAGGCACCCGCCAGCGATAGCGTCGCCTGGGCATGGCCGGCAACATACCCCATCACCATCAGCAGGCAGGCAAAGAAGATTCGTTTCATCAGTCTGTTCCTTTCGTTCTATCATCCGTTGCTATCAGCATTCAGTCCAGATGGAACACTTCCTTCAGGGGCACCGTCACGGGCGAGTGGTCGGGATTGGTGTCCATGATGTCGGCCATCATGTCCCACCAGCGTTGCGTGATGGGGTCCACCTCGTCGGTATCCTGCGAGCTGCCCTCGCCGGCACACTCCTGGTAGCCGAAGAGGATATTGGTGTCGCGGTCCCAGTAGATGCTGTAGTTCGACACACCCTGGTCCTTAATCATCTGTACCAGTTCGGGCCAGATGGCGGCATGACGCCGCTGGTATTCTTCCTCGCAGCCAGCCTTCAGCTGCATCTTAAACGCAAAACGCCTCATATCTTTTTTTACCTCTTTACTTTTTTACCTTTCAAATAATTTGCCAGCTCGCTGCCGTTGGCACGCAGTCCCTTGGCGACGCTCTGCGCATTGGTCTTGGCACCGAGCAGCGACGTGTGGGTATGGTCGTGGTTGAAGTACTTCATGGCCTTCTCCTTCTTGCCGCACTTCTTGTCGAGGAAGTCGGCGGTGATGTTGTGCACGTCGACGAACTCCACGCCCGTGGCCTCGACGACCTCGCGATACCACTTGCCGTAGGTGTCGTTGCGGCGTTCTATCTTGCCGTCCGGCCACTCGTTGCGAGGTGTCAGCGAGAGGAGGATGGGTGTGGCACCCTTTTCACGCACGTCCTGGATGAACTTCTTCAGGTACCAGCCGAAGGAATAGACCACCTCGTAGCTGCCCACCTGGGTATTGCTCTTCAGCTTCTGGTCGATGACGTTCTGCTTCGACAGGTCCTCCTTCTCGGCCTGCATGCGGTAGACATGGCAGGTGTCGCTGGCCGTGGCGATAGCCCCTCGGTACTTGGGTTTGTCGATGGGACTGATGTCGTTATGTCCAAACTGGATGAGCACGAAGTCACCGGGTTTCAGCGAGTTATACACGCGCTCCCAGCGGCCTTCATTCAGGTACGAGCGGCAGCTGCGCCCAGCCATGGCGGCATTGACGATGTCGATCTTCGTCTCGTCGAACACGGTGTTGGCCACGGCTCCCCAGCCCCACATGCCGTCGGGGTCCTTGTCGGCGTTCTTCACGGTGCTGTCGCCGGTGATGAACACCACGGGCTTGCCCTCCGTACGCGTCAGGTCATAGACCGGCAGCTGTACGTTGCGCATCATGGCCTTCAGCGGGTTCAGGGCGGGATTGTGGCTGGCCATCAGTCCCTCGGCAGCCGAACGGGCATTCATCATGGCGCCGAAGCGGCTGGTGTGTATCTTGTCGAGGAAAAAGTGGTAGTCGGTCTTCCACGGCCCGTAGCTGTCGAGCTTCTGGGCGGAAATCTCGTTCAGGTCGACGAAGGGCACGCCCTCTTCGGCAGCCACCTGCATGAGCCACTGGGTGTGGGGCTTGCGCACTACCTTACCCTGCTCGTCGTAGGCATTGCGTGGTGTCAGCGACATCAGGATGGGGTTGCCGCCGCGTGCACGGACATCATCAATATACTTTCGCATGTAGCCGCCGTAGGTATAGACGGTCTCCTGTTCGCCGGTTTCCTTGATGGTGACATGCAGCGTGTCGTCGCCCACGCCGGGGATGCTGGCACGGGCACGGCCGGAGTCGTACGGGCCGTTGTCGTTATGGCCTATCGAGATGATGACCCAGTCGCCCGGACGGATGGCGTCGCGGATGGGCGCCCACAGTTTATTATAGAAGGTACGGCTGCTCATGCCGCCCAGCGCCTGGTTCTCCACCGTAATGCGTGTGGGGTCGAAATACTCATGGGCGTAGTAGCCCCAGCCCCACTGGCCGTTGTTGCCGTTGCCAAGGGTGCCGGTACGCATGGTGGAATTGCCGATTAAAAACAACACGGGATTGCTGCCCTTGCGGCTCGACCCCGGCACAGGGCGTGCCGTCATGGCCTTGGCGATACTGTCGGGGGTGTTGTCGACGACGCCGTTGACGTCCTTCACACCACTACGGTCGTTCACCTGTGCCGAGGCCGTCAGCACGAACAGGGTCATCAGACAAGAGAGGATACGTTTTGTCATAGCTGTTTGCCTTGTTTAGTAGAATTCACGTGCAAAGGTAGTCATTATTTTTAATAACAGGATATAAAGTTTGTTAAATAAACGTAAAGTACCTGTTCCAGACCCCTGTCTCCCAGCAGCAGCTTTTCCCTCACTACCCTCTCCCCCAGGCACCCCGTAGCGGAGGGCCTTTGTGCGCCGTGCAGGAAATTTTCCTGCGCCGTGCAAAGATATTTCCTGCACGGAGTTCCTCAAGTATCTGCTGCCTGCTCCCTGCCGCCCTAAAACGCCATCCTCCACCCTCCCGGCATCGCACTAAACACGGGGGGCTGTAAACGCCTCTCTTACATCTCTAGGTCCCCCCTATAAAGGGGGACAGAGATAAGTAAGAGGGGGAGGCGTTTCTGGGGGGTGCGATGAGGTGGCGGATTCAAAAATATTTCGTACCTTTGCACCGGAACAACAAACGCTCCGACAGGTTCATTCTCGTTTCAGAGGTCGCAGGGTAAAGTGGCGCCATTAGTGCAAAAATCACACTTTTTTCAGAATTATGCCCCGTACTAACACAAAAAAATCGCAAAAAAGTTTTTTATTTCATAAAATTTGATTAAATTTGCACCGCTTAAGCAATTCTATTAAATTCTATTAATGGTAGGAACTACTAATTATAACCTTTTATGAATAAACAAACTCTTTTCAGAAAGACTGTCATGTCCATGGCCATGATGTGTTCTGCGATGCTGTTTACCCCACCGATGCTGGGTTGGCAGACTGCCCACGCAGCAGAACAGCAGCAAGGGAACATCACTGGTACGGTTGTCGACAGCCAAGGCGAACCAATCATTGGTGCCAGCATTGTTATCGTAGGTGGCAAGACTGTTCAGGGAACAGTGACCGACTTCGACGGTAACTTCACGCTGAAGGTGAATCCTGGCACTCAGTTGAAAATCTCTTACGTCGGCTACAAAGAGCAGACGGTCAAGGCTGCTGCCAACATGAAGATCGTCCTCGAAGAGGAGTCTACCATGCTGCAGGGCGTCGAGGTCGTGGCCTACGGTGTGCAGAAGAAAGTCACCGTCACCGGTGCTATCTCCAGTATCAAGAGCGAGGACCTGACGCGAACATCGGTCGGTTCTGTCAGCAACGTGCTTGGCGGTCAGCTCTCGGGTGTGACCACCGTGCAGTACTCCGGTGAGCCGGGCAGCGACGCTGCCGACATCTTCGTCCGTGGTAAGGCCACATGGGTCGACTCCGCACCGCTCATCCAAGTGGATGGTGTCGAGCGTGCCATGGGTGACATCGACCCCAACGAAATTGAGAGCATCACCGTGCTGAAGGATGCTTCCGCCACCGCCGTATTCGGTGTGCGCGGTGCCAACGGTGTTGTGCTCATCACCACCAAGCGCGGTGCTGAGGGCAAGGCCAAGATTTCCTTCTCGCTGTCGTTCTCGGCCCTGACGCCGACCAAGATGGTCGAACAGGCCAGCTCCTACGACTATGCCGTGTTCTACAACCAGATGCGCGCCAACGACGGGCTGACGGCTACCTTCTCCGATGCTGTCATACAGAAATTCAAGGACGGCAGCGACCCCATCCGCTTCCCCAATACGCAGTGGGCCGACTACATCATGAAGGACGTCACTCTGCAGCAGCAGCATAACGTCAACATCTCCGGCGGTACGGACAAGGTCCGCTACTTCATCTCCGCCGGTATGTACACCCAGGGCGGTCTCTTCAAGGAGTTCGACATGCCCTACGACTACGGATATCAGTACCAGCGCTTCAACTACCGCGCCAACATGGACCTGATGCCCACCAAGACCACCACTATCTCGTTCAACGTGGCAGGTAACGTGAACGATGCCGACAAGCCCTACACCGGTCAGGGCTCGGGTGGTATGATTAAGAACATCTACTACGCTACGCCGTTCTCCAGCCCAGGTATTGTCGACGGCAAGATGGTGTATACCACCACCGACTATACCGACGGCCTGCTGCTGCCCTTCACCGGCGGCTCGGGCATGGCCTACTACGGAAACGGATTCATGCAGACCAACAACAATAAGATTCAGATGGACCTGGTGCTGGACCAGAAGTTGGACTTCGTCACCAAGGGTCTGAGCTTCAAGCTGAAAGGCTCCTACAACTCGGCCTTCACCGTCAACAAGCAGGGTAATTCCGGCGTCGCCTCCTACTATCCTGTCATCCAGAGCGACGGCAGCATGCTCTACCGCAAGAGCGGCGAGACGACCGTTCCCTCCTACAGCTACTCGCAAGGCAAGGCCCGCGACTGGTATTTTGAGGGCAGCTTCACCTACAACCGCTCCTTCGGCGACCACAACGTCACGGCACTGGCCCTTTACAACCAGAGCAAGCAGTACTATTATTCCACCACCTCCTATCCCGACGTGCCTCGTGGCTACGTGGGCTTTGTAGGACGTGTCACCTACGACTGGAAGAACCGCTACATGGCTGAGTTCAACTTCGGTTACAACGGTTCCGAGAACTTCGCCCCTGGCAAACGCTTCGGTACCTTCCCCGCAGGCTCTATCGGATGGATTATCAGCGACGAGTCGTTTTTCAAGCCCATCAAGAAGGTGGTCAGCTTCCTGAAGCTACGCGCCTCATGGGGTCTCGTCGGTAACGACAAGACGGGTAACACCACCCGATTCATGTACCTCTCCGACCCCTTCTACATCGGTTCGGACGGTTTGATGAGCAATGGCTACACCAGTGCTACCAACCACTACGGCTATGCCTTCGGTAACGGAGCGCCGCAGGTGGACGTGGCAGCCACCAAGGGTGCCTACGAGTCTGGAAAGAACAACCCCGACGTAGGATGGGAAAAGGCCTTCAAGCAGGACTATGGCTTCGACATGAACTTCCTGGACGACCGCCTGCGCACCACCTTCGACTACTATAGGGAGAACCGTAAGGATGTCCTGTTGCTCGACGGCACCGTGCCCAGTCTGATAGGCTTCACCGTTCCATTCGCCAACCTCGGTGAGGTGAAGAGCTGGGGTTGGGAAGTCTCCGTCAACTGGCAGGACAAGATTGGTTCCGATTTCCGCTATTGGGCCAAGCTGAACCTCTCATACAACCAGAACGAGATTATCGAGAGGAAGGAAGCCCCGCAGAACAACGCATACCAGTATGAGAAGGGCCACCGCATCGGTGCCCGCTCGCAGTACCAGTTCTGGAAATTCTACTATGAGGGTTGCGAGGCCGACTACGAGAAGGAGTTCGGTTCGCCGTTCCCCACCGAGCAGCTCGTTGCGCAGCTGCAGCCCGGTGACTGCGTCTTCGTCGACTTGGACAAGAACGGCAAGATTGACACGAACGACATGACCCGCGACATCGGCTATACCGACGACCCAGAATACATGGCCGGTCTGACCTTCGGATTCAACTGGAAACGGCTGACCTTCAACGCTCAGTGGACTGGTGCCTGGAACGTCACCCGACAGATTGCCGACGTGTTCCGCCAGCCGTTCCTCCGCGCTGCCGACAACCTGTATGGCGGTCTGCTGCAGTACCACGTGGACAACACCTGGACAACGGACAATCCGAACCCCGGTGCAGAGTACCCTCGTGCAACATGGACCAACAGCATCAACAACTATGCTAACTCCACCCTCTATGAGAAGGATGCCAAGTACCTGCGTCTGAAGACCCTCTCCATCGGTTACGACTTCAACAACGCATGGTTCAAGAAGATTGGCTTCACCAAGGTGGAGCTGACGCTGAGCGGCTACAACCTGCTGACCTTCACGCCGTACATCTGGGGCGACCCCGAGGCACGTGCTACCAGCTCGCCGTCATATCCGCTGCAACGTACCTATACGGCAAGTCTGAATATTGGTTTCTAAACGGAGTGACTACACCTATTTTAATATATAACTAAAAGAAACATCGACATGAAACTGAAGAAAATATTATATGGAATAGTAGCACTCATGCTGGCCTGCACAGCTTTTGTGGCCTGCACGGACGATGTCAAGTTCGGTGATGCCGCCCTCGACAAGGCCAGCGGCGCAGAAGCTACTAAAGACACCGTATTCAGCAATGCGGAATACACCCGACAGTTCCTGGTAGGCATCTACGCCTTGCAGTACTACGGACTGCCCTACGTCAATTCCTCGAACCTGCCCCACTCCACCAACCCCTACGCCGGCAAGTGCGACGCACTGACCGACTGCTGGCACATGGGATGGAACGGTGCCGCCGTCTACGGACAGTACTATACGGGGAGCCTCACGTCAGGCGTCACCCGCTCCGACGGACTCGACGGCCCGCTGTTCTCCTTCGACAAGGAGTTTGTATGGCAGGCTATCCGCGCCGGACACATCTTCCTTGAGAACGTGGATGGCGTGCCGGGCATGGACGACAACGAGAAAGCCCGCCTGAAGGCCGAGGCACGCTGCCTGATAGCCGCCCGCATGTGGGACTGCTTCCAGCGCTACGGCGGCATACCCATCATGACCCATGCCCTGGACGTGTCGGAGACGACAGCCGAGTATCCACGCAACACCGTGGAGGAATGTATCGACTACATGGTGGCACAGCTCGACTCGGCCATCCGGGAGCCACAGTTCCCGTGGGTGACTGCCGACCCGACAACGATGTCCGGACGCTGGACACGTGCCGGTGCCCGCGCCCTGAAGGCCAAGATTCTGCAGATGGCAGCATCGCCCATCTTCAACCCGAAGGACGGACAGCCTTACTATGCCGGAGCCTCTGACGAGGTGAAGCCCTACATCATGTACACCGACGCCTCGAAGTATCAGGAGCGCTGGGACCGTTTCTACCAGGCTTGCCAGGATTTCTTCGACGACTGGAGCGCCAACGGCTACTATGCAATGGTGCAGGCCGAGAAGAAGACCGACCGCTACTACCGTCTGGCCTACCGCAAGGCTTACGCCCTGCGAGAGTCTCCCGAAATACTGCACTCCGTACGCCATCAAGGCTATGACAGCTATACCGCCGGCCGTTACTGCTGGCACAGCTGGTACACCTCTAGCGTACCCCGTAACCTCTACTGGCCCACACAGGAGTATATGGAGATGTTCCCGTGGTCGAACGGCGACCCGTTCGACTGGGAGACTGCCTGGAACTATGTGTACAATGCTGACGGCACGATGAAGTACACCACCAGCGGCACGCCCAATGCCAGTGCCCGCGGTCTGAACAGCATGTTCATCCGTGGTACGGAGTCGTCGCTCTCGCAGCTGCTGCTCAACGTCACCTACACCCGTGACCCACGTCTCTATGAGGAGTGCATCGTCAACGGCATGCAGAAGCACCTCGACTGGACCACCGCCGCCACCTCCGGCGACATCTGGGAGCTCTGGTCCGGCGGCACCGACGCCCTGCTGGGCATCGAGACACAGTCGGGCATGTTCGGCACCGGCTACGGCTACAACAAATACTACATGGGCGACGGCACGACCGCCAGTGGTGACAACCAGCGCTACCAGACCCAGTGGGTGTACCTCTCGCTCAACGAGATGTACCTGATGTATGCCGAGGCGCTGATGATGAAGTCCTCGCCCGACATCCAGAAGGCCTGCGAGCAAGTGGACGTGGTCCGTGCACGTGTCGGACTCGGCACGCTGCGCCAGCGCGTATTCGGCAACAAGGCCTATACCGACGCCTCCTACACCGCCACCGTCAATGCCGGCAAAATCTATGAGTCGAACGCCCTGCTGGAGGAGATTCTCCGCGAGCGTGCCTGTGAGCTGGGCCTCCAGGACATCCGCTGGTTCGACATGATTCGCTACCGCCGCACCGACTGGATGACCAAGCAGCTGCACGGCCTGGAGATGCACCGCCTGAAGCAGAACGCCCAGGGTGAGTGGGTCGAGAACGACAGCCAGTGGACGAATGGCGACAAGAAGACCGACGCTACCTCACGCCAGCCGCACTACTTCACCTATAAGGTGGTGGAGCTGTTTGCCAACAAGCGCGACCAGTGGGGCAAGGACCCGGAGAGCAATGAAGTCCGCCGGTGGCTGCTCACCCCATTCCCCCAGAACGAAATCAACAAGGGCTATGGTCTCATACAGAACCCCGGTTGGGAGTAATCCTTCAAAAAGAAAATGGATAATTGATAATTGAAATAATTATGAAGAAACGAAATATATTCATGCTCACCTTGCTTGCAGGCATCAGCCTGCCGGCAGTGGCGCAATATGAAATCATCGACTCGGTCGACTTCAAGTCGCAGACCATCGATGTGGGTGCCAACAGGACGTTCACCCGTGAGCAGTCGACTGCCGCCGTGAGCGTCATCACCAATAAGGATGTCAACCACCGTGGGTCCAACAACATCGGCAACAACATCCTCGGCCAGGGCAACGGACTCGTAGCCCTGCAGGGTGCCGGCCTCTACAATGCCGCCAACCCCACCTTCTACGTGCGTGGCCTGCAGTCGCTGTCCACCAGCACACCGCTCATCCTCGTCGACGGTGTCGAGCGCAGCATTGACAACGTCATTGCCGAGGACGTGGAGAGCGTCAGCATCCTCAAGGATGCCGCCGCCACAGCACTCTATGGTTACAAGGGCGCCAACGGTGCCATCCTCATCACCACCAAGCATGGTCAGTACAACAGCCGTTCCATCGTCTTCACCTACGACCACGGCTTCAACTACCTCATCGACAAGCCGAAGTTCGCCGATGCCTACACCTACGGCATGGCCGTCAACGAGGCACTGCGCAACGAGGGGTCGTCAGTACGCTACAGCGATGCCGTGCTGCAGTCCTACAAGGAGGGCACCAACCCGCTCTATTATCCCAATGTCAACTGGGCCGACGAGACGTTCCGCAACATCAGCCACACCAACAAGTTCAACCTGGAATTCAAGGGTGGCAGCAAGAATTTCCGCTACTTCACCAACGTCAACCTGGTGACCAACAAGGGATTCATCAACAACTACGACTACAACGACGGCTACAGCACGCAGGACAAGTACACCCGTGCCACCATCCGCAGCAACATGGACATGGACCTCACGGACAAGACCAAGCTCCATACGCACATCTTCGGTCTGCTGTCAGAGCAGTCGCAGCCCGGCTCACAGGCTAACCTGTGGAACATGGTGTACACCGTGCCCGCCAACGCCTTCCCCGTCAAGGCTACTGACGAAATCTGGGGCGGTGACGGAACCTTTACCACCAACAACCCCGTGGCCCAGAGCGCCGGAGCAGCCTACTACAAGAACCACTCCCGCGCACTCTATGCCGACGTGGTGCTGGAGCAGGACCTCTCGGCCATCACCAAGGGTCTGTCGTTCAAGGCACAGTTGGGCTACGACACCCATAGCAACATCTACGAAGATCACTCCCGCACCTACCGCTATGGCTACTATACGGTAGCGAACTACACGGGTGGCATCGTCGACCCCGCCAACGCCACGCTGACTACCGACGGTGAGGACGGCAACATGGGTACTGGTGCCAACAACAATTCGTGGACACGCCACGCATTCTGGAACGTTTCCCTCAACTACGACCGCACCTTCGGCAAGCATGCCCTGTACAGCCAGCTGAAGTACGACTACGAATATAGCGACTACACCGGCACCAACACCACCATCTACCGTCAGAACTACTCCCTGTGGACACACTACGGCTACGACAACCGCTACATGGCCGACCTGGCCTTGATACTCTCCGGCAGCTCGCGTCTGGCAAAAGGCTCCAAGTGGGGATTCTCGCCGACGTTCTCTGCCTCGTGGAACATCCATAACGAGCAGTTCATGAAGGACGTGAAATGGGTGAACTTCCTGAAGCTGCGTGCCTCCATCGGCATGATTCAGACCGATAACCTGCCCGGCGACAACGTGTGGACCTACTACGACCAGTTCTACGTCATGGACGGTGTTACCTATCCGTTCTATTCATACGGCTCCAGCTTCGGCAGAACCTATATCGCACAGGCTGCCACCCAGAGCTTAGGCCGCGAGAAGGCCATCAAGTTCAATATCGGCTTCGATGCCACGCTCTTCGAGGGACTGAACGTGTCGTTCGACTACTACTTCCAGAAGCGCAAGGACATCTGGGTGTCGACAGCAGGTGCCTATACCGGCGTCTTTGGTCTGACGACTCCCTACGAGAACATGGGTGTTGTCAACAGCCACGGCATCGAGGTGGCTGTGGACTACAGCAAGCAGATTGGCGACTGGGCCTTCAACATCGGTGCCAACCTCAACCTGAACAAGAACACCATCAAGGAACAGGCCGAGGAGCCACAGCTCTACTCGAACCTCGTCAGTACCGGACTGCCCCTGAACCAGCTCTTCGGCTATAAGTCCCTCGGATTCTTCCAGAAGAGCGACGACCTCAATGGCGACGGCATCATCTCGTCCGACGAGTTTGCCACACTGGGCTATCCTGAGCAGACCTTCACCACCATCCGTCCGGGTGATGTGCGCTACGAGGATGTCAACAAGGACGGCAAGATTGACGCCAACGACCGCACGGCCATCGGCTACAGCACCAGCTGTCCCGAACTGGTTTACAACTTCCACCTCGGCGCTACCTGGAAGGGACTCGGCATCGATGCCGTCTTCCAGGGCGTAGGACGCTACTCGGGTGTCATGAACACCAACGGCATGTTCCGCTCGGCTGTCAGCACCAATACGCTGTCACAGTACCTCTACGACAACAGCTGGTCGGCAGAGCGCGGCAACACGGAGAACCCCCTGTTCCCCCGCCTCAGCTCCACCAGCAATGCCAACAACGACCTGACCAGCACCTTGAACCTCTTCGACCGCAGCTACCTGAAGCTGCGCAGCGTGGAGCTGTTCTACAACCTGCCGGACGAACTCATGGCCAAGACCAAGTTTATGCAGAAAGCTAAGGTTTATGTGCGCGGTGTCGACCTCTTCACTGCCGACCACCTCAGCGAGGGCGATGCCGGTTCCTATGGTGCTGTCATGCCGCTGACACGTAGTGTCCAGATAGGTGCTACTATGACATTCTAACTGTAACCAGAACATTGACAAAAGAGTATTATGAAAATCAACAAATATATTTTAGGTGCTGTGGCCTCTGTTGCACTGTTTTCGTGCAACAAGATGGACTACAATGAATATACGGCATTCGACCATGCCTATATTGACCGCAACTTTGAGTATGTAGGCGGATTCATGACCACCATCTATAACAACATCGACACCGACTGGGGCAACTTCAGCGGCGCGATGTTCGCCTCGGCAACCGATGAGGCTGAGTACAGCCACTCCGGCAATGCCATCGAGGACTTCTACAATGGTGCCTGGAGTCCGGCCAACCCCCGCATGACCATCTGGAACAACGCGTGGGCCGGCATCACCTACTGTAACGAGATGCTTGACAACTGGCAGGGGCTGAAATTCGAGGAGTTCGTCCTGAACTCCGACTATCTGGCCAAGCTCAACCAGTATAACAACTACAAGTACGAGTGCCGTTGGGCGCGTGCCTACTTCTACTTCACGCTGGTGCGCCAGTATGGCGACCTGCCGTTCAAGACCCATAACATGACGGGAGCAGAAGAGGCAGCGCTGACCCGCACGCCGGCTTCCGAGATTTTTGAGTTCATCGACAAGGAGTGTGCTGCCATTCAGGACAGCATCACCCGCGACTACACTGACCTGGGCGACCTCGCCACGGCCAACGTAGAGACGGGACGTGCCAACCGTCTGGCCGTCATGGCCCTGCGCGCACAGGCAGCCCTCTATCATGCAAGCCCGCTATTCAACACCAGCAACGATGCCCAGCTATGGTACAAGGCTGCCAAGGCCTATCAGGCACTGGTCGACAGCTGCGCCAAGGACGGTAAGAAGCTCGCCTCCACTTACAGTGCATTGTGGGGCACCGACTTCTACTCCAACTCCGAACCCGCTGGCGAAATCATCTTCGCACGCCGTACGGCAGCCTCCAACTCCTTCGAGAGTTATAACTTCCCCGTGGGCTACTCGGGCGCACAGGGCGGCAACTGTCCCACACAGGACCTGGTGGACGCCTACGACATGACCAACGGCAAGAGCATCGACGAGGAAGGGTCTGGCTATGACCCGCAGGACCCCTACACCGGCCGTGACCCGCGCTTCGCCATGACCATCGCACACAATGGCGACGCATGGCCTACCGACATCTCGAACACGTCGTACTCGGCCCTGCAGACCTACACCGGAGGTTACCATGCACGGCCCCGCGTGTCGTACGCCACGCCCACCAGCTACTACCTGAAGAAGTACTGCAACTCGTCGCAGATTCTGCGATCGGGCTACTCGACCACCAGCGCTCACGGTTGGCTGACCTACCGTCTGGGCGGCGCCTACCTGGACTATGCCGAGGCTCTGTTCCAGTGGTTCAAGTCGCAGGGCAACAGCAATGCTGCCGACGCTACCAGCAGCGAGTTCCCCAACTCTGCCCGCGAGATGGCCAGCAAGACCCGCCAGCGCGTCAGCATGCCGGCTTTTGCCACGGGACTCTCCAACGAACAGTTCTGGACGAAATACAAGAACGAGCGTCGCGTGGAGCTGGCTTTCGAAGGTCACCGCTTCTATGACGTGCGCCGTTGGAAGGAGGATGGCAACAAGTTCATGACCATCCACCGCATGGTCATCACGCCCGTCTATGCCGAGGACGGCACCACCATCGAGTCCTACACCTACCATGTGGAGGCCGTGACCCGTGGCAATGGCCAGTGGCTCGACAAGTGGAACCTCTTCCCCATCGCACAGACGGAAATCATGAAGTCGGGCGGCGCCCTGACCCAGAACCCTGGCTGGGGGGAATAAAACAGAAGAATCATTTCACACCATCATCCCTGCACCACCCCAACGGTGCAGGGATTTTTCGTTACCGACAACGACCACGAGATCAAGCACCACACCTGCAATATAGAATGGTATTCTGCCAAATAATGCCCTTGAATAGAAAAACGTTGCATGTAGAGTGTTAAAAAAAACAATATTTGTTGTTTTTCTCAAAAAATGTAACTATCTTTGCATCGTGTTTATAAACTAAAATAGAATTCTTTTTAAATATATTACTAATTAAAATCTTAATGTATGAAGAAAATTTACTTATTTCTGACAGCTGTCATGGCTTTCTTCGCCATGAATGCTAACGCTGACACGAAGATTATCTACCAGGATAATTATTCGAGCGCTGAAGTATCAAAGGCTAACTGGGCAGACAACCGTAGCAACGGAGCCATTGATTATGTTGCCACTCAGGACGGTAGCTACATGCAATTCAACCTGGCTCTCAACGGAAACAACTTCAACGGTACCCGTTTCTACTCCGTATGGGGAGCTACCCCTTGGGAAGGTGTCACGGTGCCTGCTGAGGGTTACAAGTTCGAAGTGTATTTCAACTTCGAGCAGTTCGGAAACAATGCGAATAGCAGTAAAGACGGAGCCTATAATCAGCGTAATCATGAAATTGCCATTATCAACAGCGAATATGGCAATATGGCTGAAGGCGTAACCAATATCGGCAATTATTGGGGAGACGCTGCTACATCGTACCCCAATTATTTGTTTAAAATCACACAATGCCAGACAGGTGATGCCGCTGGTGAAGGTGGATGGCCCTCTGCTGTGAATGGTACATGTGGTTTCTATATTAATAACGAAACCGACCTCATTACTGTTGCTGCTGCCACCTGGTTCAAACTGACTCTTGAAGTTGCTGGCCAGACCGTGAAATATGACATTGCCAGCATTGACGGCACTCCTCTGAAGAGCGGTTCATATACTTTGGCTGATGGTGTTGACAATCGTGCTGGCGGTATCTTGGTTTATGGTGCACGCTATGCCAGCAAGACGGATATTGGTATCAGCCTCAAGATTTCTATGGAGACCGATGAGGATGTTGCTAACGTTCCTACTGTCACGCTGAACCAAGTGATGGGTAACGACCGCGTCTACAAGGCAACCTTCGCTGAGGGTGAGACCCTGCACTACATCCTGCCTGGTGGTGAGGAGCAGGAGGTTGACTACTGGGATGCAGAAGACGAAGCCGGCAATCCTGGTTCGGCTACGCTGACCGCCACCCAGTCGGGTACGCTGAAGGCCTGGACGACCAAGAACGCGGCTAAGTCTGACGAGGTGACCCTCGAGGTTGAAGCCGGCTGGATTACGCTGGTGGAGCCTGTTGTAGCTATCAGCTCCGTTTCAGAAGGCTTTGGCAAGACCTACACTGTCACCTTCGACAACAATAATGCCCAGCACCTGCTGCCCGTTAGCGCAGCTATCACCTACACCATCGACGGCGGTGCCGCACAGGAGGTATCCAATGGCGGAACCATCGAACTGACTAACGCATGTACCCTGGTTGTCACTGTCAACCAGATTCCCGTAGGCGGTCAAGAGTACTACAACCGTAGCAGTGTTACTATCCAGAACGACGTAGAGTACGTGATTGCCAAAGAGGTTCAGTACATCAATTGGGATGACAACCATTTCACTGGCAATGCAGCTTGGGAGAAGGGTACCCTTTCAGACAGCAACATGTCGCACTGGGCAGGCCACTGGCAGGCTGCAAACGAGTTCGACTTGGAAGAGCAAAACAAGATGAAGGAAGACCCCACCTACGTTCCTCAGCCCACTCAGAACCCTGTCAAGGTGTACATTACCGACGGCAGCTATGACCTGCCCATCTATACGCTCATCAACGACGAGGCTGGTGTGAACTACGCCAACGAGCTGCTGCCCCTGATTCCCAACACGGCTCGCGCTAATATTGCCATCCTATTGGAAGAGGGTATCTTTGTCAATGGTACCAGCTATAACAACCTTGAGCTGACCTTCGATCCTCAGTATGTTACCGACGATGCCTCGAAGCCCAACTTTATCGAGATTCGCAAGACTAACAACTACGACCGTTACGACAAGGGTGCCAGCCGTCATATCACAGATATCGTGAAGACTGATGTCACAACCTATACGCTCTATCGTTTCGACACCGCAATTCACAGTGCTCGCATATTCACCTATAAGGGCTTCGTTCCTGGCAGCACCGGCATTCAGACCATTACCAATAAGGCCAACACCAATGCTCCCATCTACAATCTGGCTGGCCAGCGTGTCAACAAGGGCACGAAGGGTCTGCTGATTCAGAACGGCAAGAAATTTGTGGTTAAGTAAGCAACAGACTAAGATTGTATCAGTTCGGTCGAACGCGAACGAACTGACCTACACAATCCTCCGCACCCAACCTGTGGTGCGGAGGATTTTTTCATATTTGTTTGGAAATTACAAAAATAGTCCGTATATTTGCAGTCAAAATAGAAATCGCATGGGAAAAGAACGTACATACATCAGTTTCGACTGGGCACTCAAGCGACTGCTGCGTGACAAGGCTAACTTCGACGTGCTGGAGGGTTTCGTATCCACCCTGATCAACACCAACATCACCATCCACAAAATCTTAGAAAGTGAAAGCAACAAGGACCGTGATGATGCCAAAATGAATCGTGTAGACATACTCGCTGAGGATTCCGACCACGAACTGTTGCTTATAGAGGTGCAGGGGGAGTCGGAATACGCCTACTTCCAACGTATACTCTTCGGGGCGTCGAAACTAGTGACGGAGTATATAGACAGCGGGCAGAACTACAGCAATGTCAAGAAAGTCTACTCCATCAACATCGTCTATTTCGACCTCGGACAAGGGAAAGACTTTGTCTATCACGGAAAGACCGAATTCAGAGGCGTACACAACAATGAGGTTCTCAGACTCTCGACTTTCCAACGTCAGCAATTTGGTGTCAACGAGGTCTACCAGCTGTATCCAGAATACTACATCCTAAAGGTCAACGACTTCAATCGCTGGTCAAAAGTTCCGCTGGAACAGTGGATTTACTTCCTCTCCACAAGTGAGATACCGGAAGATGCAGATGCTCCAGGGCTGAAGGCCGCACGCGAGAAATTAAAGCTGTCACAAATGAGCAGGGAGGAGCAGGCTGCCTACCGTCGCTACTTGGATGACAGAGTGATTCTTGCCGACCAGATTTTCACTGCAAAAGGAGAAGGCCGATTAGAAGGCCAAGCTGAAGGAAGAGCTGAAGAAAGAATAGCCAATGCACGCAGCTTGAAGAAGAACGGCGTACCTACTGAAATCATTGCAAAAAGTCTAGGACTCACGGCAGAAGAAGCAGAATCTCTATAGCGAATTGGATTCCGAGGATTTTTATTGATAATAAATGACTAGAAAACCATGCTGACAATAGCCAATCCTATCTATGACTCGGTGTTCAAATTCCTTATGGAAGACGAACGGGTAGCCAGAACCATCCTCTCAGCATTGCTGAAGAAGGATATCCTGCAAGTGGAAGTGCGTCCTCATGAATATAGCAACGCACAACGCGACACGCTGTCAATGTTTCGCATCGACTTTGCCGCTACCATCCGCGAGGATGACGGACACGAGCATCTAATACTGATAGAGGTGCAGAAAACATGGTTAGAGACAGAGACGCTGCGCTTCCGCCAGTATCTGGGTGTCCAGTACCAGCGCAAGGAAAACATCATGGCCGACAGTCCGGAAGGATACGCCATGCCTATGGTGGCAGTGTATATCTTAGGACACAAGGTCGGCGACATCGAGGAGCCCGTCATCTACGTGCACCACGATGCCTACGACTACAACGACCAGCGCGTAACCAGAGGCATACCCAACCCTTTCGTGGACAGTCTGACACACGACAGCATTGTCGTACAAATTCCCCGTCTGCATGGACAGATAAACAACCGTCTGGACAAAGTGTTAAGCGTGTTCGACCAGACCTTGCACCTGCCAGACAGTGAACACTTCCTGAGTTATGATGACAGCCGCTATCTGGGTGACGAAGACATGCAACCCATACTACACCGGCTGTTGATGGCTGCCAGTGATGCGGACACCCGCCAGGACATGAATGTCGAAGACGAATACTATTCTATCATCGAGAAACGTGACACGGAGCTGATGCTGAGTGCCCGCCGTTTGGCAGAACAAAATGCGCAGCTCACAGAGCAGAAGGCGCAGCTCACAGAGCAGAAGGCGCAGCTCACAG
>ERZ842401.2179-NODE-2179-length-26566-cov-7.162951_pt1 | contig 26566 bp, 25 predicted proteins | sample MGYA00521270_ERZ842401 | MGnify/ENA primary metagenome ERZ842401 (study PRJEB31892, sample SAMEA3878208) | bioreactor metagenome | biome: Moose rumen | place: Sweden | collected 2011-10 | study: EMG produced TPA metagenomics assembly of the PRJEB12797 data set... | reverse complement strand
AGCATGGTTACGGCAGCATTGTATGCGGTTTGGTTGTGCTCGTATAGGTGCATTGCTATGATCTTTCCCTCCTTTGAATAAAGCACCCCGAAAGGTGCTTTAATAATTTAGTCTCTTCTGAAAATATCTCTCGTATAGACCTTCCCAGCTACATCATTAAGGCAGCTATAGGTATCCAATTCGTTGAAGCAGCTGACACTCATAGCGATTTATATATTAGCAAATAGCTTGACCGCTTCTGCTTCAGTGAAGCCCATAACAGAGTTTCAATATTCTCTTTGATAGTCCCTTCTCGCAGAAGCTCGGAAAAGTTGTGAGCAACCTTCACCAAACGCTCGTTGTCCATATCTGTGCCGACTATAATGCAGCTCGGATAAAGTTTATCGTAAAAAGCCTTTCTTTCACGGAGAAATTCGGGGCTGCTATTAGACTATAAATATTGAGCCAGCTTTCAGTCTTGTAAACGGGATTTTAGTCTTGGGATCAACGCCTTCAATGCGAACAGTCACATTAGTAACACCACTCTTTAATCCTTCAGTTTTTTCAAGCACATACTCTCCATCGCTTGAAAGCGCCAACTGATGAACGCTGACCTTCTTGGCATAGATGTCTCTGCCTTCAGTTTGCATTATTTCTGATCTAAGTCTATCATATGTGTTCGTAGGCTCAGAGCTGTTTGCGCTGTCTTGTTCAGATTGAATTGCTTCAATTTGTGCTGCATATTTATCATTGATTTCCTTTTCCGACAAGAACGGCGTACTGATCTCCGCTGTCACTCTTGTATCATTCATAATATCGGAGCCTTTAAGTGCTGATACACGAACTTTCAGAGCTTCATCCGCGTGGATACTTTTAGGCAGTATGAGGTTAGTTTTTATATCCGTGTAGAAATCTACAGCACCAATAGTTCCCGTAATGCTTTCCGTTGTGGAATACTGAATCAGGATCTTCCACACACCGGGCTTCATATTTTCAAGATTATAGATGCAATATCCTTCCTCTGCAATATCAGGCTTGATATCAGTTTCATTATCATCCGGATCTATCAGAATAACATTAACATTATACCCTCTGGGATAACCGTCTGTGTACCTATAATTCTTATTCGACCACACGACATTTAGCTGTGAGCAGTTGTCTCCTGCTGTAATCGTGAATTCCTTAATTAAATAATCAGAGCCTTGCTGATAAGAATCAAGTGTGTTCAGAATCAATTCATTCTCATTTGCATCTGCTACTATATAATTGAACATCTTCATCATCTGATGGGCACTCGGCTCATTATAGAACCTGCTTTTATTATTCTTTACAACAAGTCGATCAAAATATGACTTGCTCACATATCCAATTGCTGCTATATAGACAGGAGGCTCATTTCCAAGGACACTGACAGGATCAACACCTTGATTATGACGACCGTCACTTAGGATCACATAAGCTCTCAACCCTGCTGTAACATCAGATCTCTCAAGTATGTTGTTGCCAAGGACAATCGCTTCACCCATATTGGTCATATTGTGCGTGCTAAGCGCCTCAATATAGCCTGTAGCCTTTTGTGTCTCATAAAGTCCCTCAGTTATCGTGATTAGCCTCGGATCACTTCCGGTAGGGTAGACCCAGCCTGCATTATCTGAGAATTGATTGATTGCAAATTGATCTCCTACCCTTCCTTGTCTAACGAATGCTTTTGCATCAATCTTCACCAAATCTATACAGCCGTCCATTGAACCGGAAGTGTCAAGCATCATCACAAAAGCCAGTTTATTATCTGCCATAGTTATTCACACTCCATTAAATATACTTGTTCGCCGTTTAACGTAATCAGTTTTTTCCGTCACTCTCACGTCTTGTCTCTCGTACTATCATCATCTAAATAATCAGCCAATATATCTCCAAGAACCATATATTCTCTGATATTCTTTTGAGAATATGTACTATCATCATTTTGGTATAGCTTTAAAGTAGCCCACAAGTAAATATCGCCTATAATAGATAACTTTTGAACAAGGATCGCTTCCCAAAGATATTTGTCAAAATAATGATTAACATAGGTATAAGAATCTGCTGAAGCACCTAAGAAAGCAACTGCTTTATACTTCCTGATCCAGCAAGCTCCAAAACATTCCGGTACATAAATATTATTATTGTCGCAGGCAATACTCAGAACAATCGGTGTATCCTTACCAACGTCGAGTTTTTCCACATCTTCATTTTTCAGTCCATTGGATGCCGACCACCTCGTATTGCTGCCGTGCCCTCTATAATTAATAAAGCTAACACCGCTTTCTATTGCATTGATAACCTCAGCTTTTTTATATTTGCCATCATAGCGCTTAATAACCGCAAAAACATTCTCCGCATTTGCTGCTATTGCTTCTTTACACTGTTCATATCCTCTACTACTATCATTGTAAGATGTAAAAACAGCCGTGTGCCTTTTGTACTCATCATAGAAACGATCATAGTATGTGGCTATATCAGTCTGACCATTAAGCTCTTCACGATTTCGCGCCGGAAATCTTGACAGAACGAAGCGAGGAAGCACCGTTGTTCCGTCAGTACAATAATAACTGTCGGAGGCAAATCCTTCAGAATCCTTATGAGTAGGTATCTGATCTACGTCTCCGCCTAAGACTACATAGCTTATGTTGTCAATTTGATACCTTGCATCAAGAAATGTTCTGATTGCTTCATCCTTTGACAGATTCGGATACTGAGCGTAAATATCGGATGTAAGGACCAAGTCCACATCATAGAGAAACTTTCTCTTGCCTTCATATATCCTCATGGAGTATTCCAATTCGTCTGTTGTAATAATCAGCAACGAGGGCAGAACACTATTTGACTCAGAGAGCAGCGGTTTCACGACCTCATCATATCCCAAAATAAGATTACTGCTCATTTTGTTATAAGAGGAAACTTTTGTTGTAGTGCCGGTAGTCCCTGCTTTGTCATCTTCAAAGTGAATTTGCACTTCAAGATCACTCGTAAGAGCTACTGTTCTATCCATCGGATTATAGTGCATTGGATAGATGAACAGGTGAACACAGTTTACGCCCATTATGTTTTCAACACCTGCAAATTCGGCATCAACAGCAGGGTAGATTGAATTGGAATTGTATATGTTATCATTCTTAATATAGTGAGGCTCCTCAGTTTCCAGAGTCGGTTCGGGTACAGGAAGTATATCTTGATTAGAATCGATCATAGAATCGGTTTTCTTGACGATTTCAATATGGCTATACTGCTTCCCAACAGGGATCGCAATGAAAACGCCTTCACGAACAAGCATAGGAGCGCCAACATCGCTGGTGTTTCCGGATTCAGGCATATCATACATTACATGACCTGGATTACCCATCGCATCTGTGATCTGCCACACACCATTAGACCTGTAAATGATTGTTGCTGTTGTATCGGCATAGGAAATGTTTTTGTGTGCTGGCAGAGATTCTGCTGCATTTCCTATCGAGAGCCATTTCATGTTCATAAGGTATACCTCCTTTTAGCTTTTACTACTTTTGGCATTGTATGTATCCATATAGATTCTACTTTTGCCAGTTCCAGTTATCCCTGCATATCGCATCAATACCATATTTAGCTTTCCGCCCTAATAATTGCTCCCCCTTGCTATAATTTCATTTTAATCCCGTCCGAAAATATCTCTTGTATAGACTTTATCTGAAATATCTTCCAGACAGGAATCGTAACGGTTTGCAATAACAGCATCAGATCGTGACTTGAATTTCTCCAAATCATTTACAATCAAACTTCCGAAGAAGGTTTCGCCGTCCCGTAATGTCGGTTCATAAATGATAACTGTTGCACCTTTCGCCTTAATTCGCTTCATTACTCCTTGAATGCTACTCTGGCGGAAATTATCGCTATTTGATTTCATCGTCAGGCGATACACACCGATAACAACAGATTTTTCTTTGTTCCGGTCAAACTCGTTATTAGCCTCATAACTGTAGTACCCCGCCATTTCAAGCACACGGTCAGCGATGAAATCTTTCCTCGTTCTGTTTGATTGAACGATTGCAGTCATCATATCCTGCGGAACATCAGCGTAGTTAGCAAGAAGCTGCTTTGTATCCTTCGGCAGACAATATCCGCCATAACCAAATGAAGGGTTGTTGTAGTGACTACCGATACGAGGGTCAAGGCATACACCGTCAATGATTTGTTTAGTGTTCAGACCTTTTAACTCGGCATAGGTGTCAAGTTCATTGAAATAACTTACACGCAGTGCGAGGTATGTATTTGCAAACAGTTTAACAGCCTCTGCCTCGGTGAAACCCATGAATAGGGTGTCAATATCTTCCTTGATCGCACCCTCTTGGAGAAGCTCTGCAAATTTGTGAGCTGCCTGCACTAAATGTTCGTCCTCCATGTCTGTGCCAACTATGATACGGCTCGGATAAAGGTTATCATAAAGTGCCTTGCTTTCACGGAGAAATTCGGGGCTGAAAATGATATTCTTGCTGCCCATTTTCTCACGAACGGACTTTGTATATCCAACAGGGATAGTTGACTTGATAACTATGATCGCATTCGGGTTGTACTTCATAACAAGCTCAATGACAGCTTCAACGGCACTTGTGTCAAAGAAATTCTTCTTGCTGTCATAATTTGTGGGCGCTGCAACGATCACAAATTCAGCGTCTTTGTATGCTGATTCAGCGTCAAGTGTTGCGGTCAGATCAAGTTCTTTTTCGGCAAGATATTTTTCTATGTATTCGTCCTTAATGGGCGACTTTCTGTTGTTTATAAGCTCGACCTTTTCAGGAATTATGTCAACGGCTGTTACCGTGTTATGCTGCGCCAAAAGCGTTGCAATCGACAAGCCAACATATCCTGTTCCTGCTACTGCTATTTTCATATTTTCTTATCTCCCATATAGAATTCCTTGTACCACTCTGCAAAATGCCGCAGACCTGTGCGAAGGTCAATAGTCGGCTTGAAGCCAAAATCTCTTTCCAAAGCTGAAGCATCGGCATAAGTCACAGGCACATCACCCGGCTGCATCGGCACAAGCTCTTTGTGTACTTCAAAGTCATAGTCAGTCGGAAGCACACCAGCACGAATAAGCTCTTCGCTGAGTATCTGAACAAAATCAAGCAGATTCTCCGGCTGACCTCCACCGATGTTATATACCGCATAGGGCGGTAACGGCAAACCGTCCTCACCAGTTTTCTTCTCAGGTGGTTTATTCATCACTCTGATTACACCTTCAACAATATCGTCAACGTAAGTGAAGTCTCTTCGGCAGTTACCATAGTTGAATATCTTTATAGTCTCACCCTTGACCAGCTTATTTGTAAAGCCAAAGTACGCCATATCCGGGCGTCCGGCAGGACCATAAACTGTAAAGAAACGAAGCCCTGTGGACGGAATATTATACAGCTTAGAATATGCATGAGCCATAAGTTCGTTGCTTTTCTTCGTCGCAGCGTATAGTGAAACAGGATTGTCCACCATATCATCTGTGCTGAATGGAACTTTTTTGTTGCCACCATAAACGCTGGAGCTGCTGGCATAGACCAGATGCTCAACAGGGAAATGACGACAAGCCTCAAGGATATTGTAGAAACCGATGATGTTAGAGTTTATGTAGGCATCGGGATTTTCAATTGAATAGCGAACACCTGCCTGAGCTGCGAGGTTTACTACAATATCGGGCTTGAACGCCTCAAATATCTGAACTATCAAAGCCTTGTCGGCAAGGTCACCTTTTATGAACTTATATGTGTTATTCGTATGGGTAGCTACTTTCTCTATCTGATCAAGGCGGTATTCCTTGATGGCAACATCGTAGTAGGCATTCATGTTGTCGAAGCCGATTAATGCGCAGCTGTCGTTCTCTTTTAGCAGCCTGAGCATTAGGTTTGCTCCGATGAAACCGGCTGAGCCGGTTACAAAAATCGTTTTATTATTGAACATCATCTATCCCCATACATTTTATCGTAGTAATCCATATACTCCCCGGAAATGATAGTCTCCCACCACTCCCGGTTGTCAAGATACCACTGTATCGTCTTCTTGATGCCGTCTTCAAACTTTGTCTCAGGTAGCCAGCCGAGCTCGTTGTGTATCTTGGTGGGGTCGATAGCATAGCGCATATCGTGGCCCTTGCGGTCGGTAACGTGAGTAATGAGGCTTTCGGGCTTACCGAGTTCCTTACAGATCAGCTTCACGATGTCGATATTACGCATCTCGTTGTGACCGCCGATGTTGTATACCTCACCAACTCTTCCCTTGTGAATTACAAGGTCGATAGCCTTGCAGTGATCTTCAACGTACAGCCAGTCACGGACATTCAGACCCTCGCCGTAGACCGGCAGAGGCTTATCATTGAGACAGTTGGCAATCATCAGCGGTATCAACTTCTCTGGGAAATGATAAGGTCCATAGTTGTTTGAGCAACGGCTTATCGTTACTGGCAAACCGTAGGTTCTGTGATATGCAAGCACAAGCAAATCAGCACCAGCCTTTGAGCTGCTGTAAGGGCTGCTGGTATGTATGGGGGTCTCCTCTGTAAAGAACAGGTCAGGTTTGTCAAGTGGAAGATCTCCGTAAACCTCGTCAGTCGATACCTGATGGTAACGCTGAATGCCATACTTGCGGCAAGTGTCCATAAGGGTCTGCGTGCCGAGGATATTTGTTTGCAGAAATATTCCCGGATCCTCGATGCTGCGGTCAACATGGCTTTCAGCAGCAAAATTCACAACGATGTCGGGATGCTCTTCCTCAAAAAGCTTTTTGACAGCCTCTCTGTCGCAAATATCAGCCTTTACAAAGCGAAAATTTGGGTTGTCCATAACTGGCTTTAGCGTTGAGAGATTGCCCGCATAAGTCAGCTTGTCCAGACATATGATGCGGTAGTCGGGATACTTTTTCAGCATATGAAAAATGAAATTTGAGCCGATAAATCCCGCTCCGCCGGTCACGATCATTGTCATATGTTTTCTCCTATTTTATGATACTTACTACTTTTCCGTTCGCTACAGTTTTAAGATGTTCACCATATGGGGATTTACCATATTTTTCCGCTGAAATAAGTAACTGTTTCTTATTGATCCAGCCACACCTAAATGCAATTTCTTCGGGAGCAGATATTTTTACCCCCTGTCTTTTTTCAATCATATGTATAAACTCAGCAGCTTCAAGTAAACTTTCCATCGTTCCAGTATCAAGCCACGCAAAGCCCCTTCCAAGTAACTCAATACCCAAACTATCTTTCTTTAAAAACATATCATTAAGCGTCGTTATTTCCAATTCTCCTCTAGCCGATGGAGTAACTTTCTTTGCCATTTTAGAAACACCCGAAGGATAAAAATACAATCCTGTAATCGCATAATTTGATTTAGGACACTTGGGCTTTTCTTCAACAGAAAGGACTTTCCCTGAATCGTCAAACTCAACAATGCCAAAACGTTCTGGATCATTAACATAGTATCCAAATACTGTAGCCTGCCCTTTTTCTGCATTCTGAACAGCTTCTCTTAACGTGTACGAAAAACCATTTCCGTAAAAAATGTTATCACCAAGAATCATTGCACAGCTATCATCACCAATAAAATCTTCACCGATTATGAAAGCCTGTGCCAAACCATCCGGCGAAGGCTGTACTTTGTACTGCAAGCTAATGCCGAACTGTGAACCATCTCCAAGTAAATTTTTAAACCGTGGTGTATCCTCTGGTGTTGAGATTATAAGAATATCCTTAATTCCTGCTAACATTAATGTGCTCAACGGATAATAAATCATAGGTTTATCATATACAGGAAGCAATTGTTTTGAAGTAACCATTGTCAAAGGATAGAGCCTTGTTCCAGCTCCTCCTGCTAATATTATTCCTTTCATAAGAACAGCCCCTCACTTTAGCATTTATACCCTACAATAAGAGTAATAATATACGAAATCACTATTTGTGGCAAGGACAGTTACCCCCCCCCGTGGTAATATTTGCCATTTTACTTATTTGCTTTGCTAATGGAACGTTTACTACATAGTGAACGGTTATTGAAACGACCACAACAATTATTAAAGACAAAAGCATAACAATGTAATTGTCAAGACTTATATTGTTAGTCATTGATACGATAAAATACAGCAGATAATATGTCGGAACATGCCAAATATATATTTCAAAAGATATATCTCCAAGAGTTCCGACAGGCTTGAAACAAATCTGCTTTACGTTTATCAGTAATAATAGTAAACCAGGATACACGAGTAGGGTTAAAGAAAGTCCTAATTGAATGCGCATAGCAATAGCCACAACACCAATTAATAAAATAATAGCACCGATAAGGAGTCTATTCTTTTTTTCAAGCTTTTCACTCGTATAATATAGTAGAACGCCTATAAAAAAAGCGGTATAGCCTCTTCCGTTGCTTTCATGAAGGAAAGGGAGATCTAAATGAAGAAATCTAATACCCATTCCTAATAACATAAATCCTACATAGCATATTATTTTGAATATGTTCCCTTTATGATATTTTTTCTCTGCAAAATCACTCAATTTATTGATCAAATAATAAACAATATACAGCCACAACAATACACATAAATACCACGTTGGATTATTGACTCCGATAAATTCAATTATCCAACCTTGATGTACCATTAATAGACTGGCAATTACACAGGGATCAGAGTAGCTTCGATCCAGAAGATGTGTTCCGATTATCATATAATAAACAACAAAAACAATATATGCCGTCAATGTTGCGATTAATGCATATGGAAATAACCTAAGCCATCTTTTTTTGACATTATTTACAAACGTATCTTTGTACTTGCTTTTTGCTACTAAATAGCCTGATATAATAAAGAACAGCTCAACCAAATAACCAAATGGAATCTTTCCACCGTAAAAGTTTAATCCGTTGTCGTATTTCACCTGAAATGCTTGCTGATAATGATGAAGAGCAATACATAATGAAGCAATGAACTTTAGTAAATCAAGATTGTATAATCGCTTATTTGTAAATTTGATTTCCTCCAATATTTTCCTCCAATATGCCGATTAATTCGATAACGCTTCGATTTTATCTAAAATCTCCCTATTTATTCCTGATTTAAAAAGATTAATGTTCGATTTTATAATTTGAGGATCAATATTCCACCATTGAATTTTCAAAAGGCGACTTATTTCATCTTCACTTGCTCTCATTTTTATTACTCGACCTGGAATTCCAGCAACAATCGAATAAGGCGGAACATCTTTTGTTACTATTGCACCTGCTGCAACAACAGCTCCATCCCCTACTTTTACACCTCGAAGGATTTGCGCTCCAGCGCCTATCCAAACATCATTTCCAACTTCACATGGTTCAGAGAAACGATCGTGCAATTCTTCGTCCTTTGTAATCATATCAAAGTTAGGATTATAAAGGAATGCGTGCGTAGTAATATTATTGTAATTATGATTTGCTCCGCCAATGGATACATTCCAAGATATAGATGAGTATTTGCCTATTTTACAATGCAGTGCAGTAAAATTCATTCCTCCATAAGAATAGATATCAATATTGCAGTTTCTAATCATAGAATTTCTGTTGATATGAACATAATATCCCAGCACAGAATCTGTTACCGTAGATAAATCTCCGATTGTAACATGATCGTTTATTTCAGAATTCACTACTCTGCAAAAACGATACATCTTGCAATCGTTTCCCAATTTAGAATTAGATATATAAGATGATTCATCTATAATTGAACTCATATTATCCCTTTCTGAAAATTATTTTATGATTATTTCAATATTATTCATAGCATCATCAATAATTGATTTTGCTTCCGCAGCACTATCTCCTATAGCTATAATTTGACCGATTCTATCCGGTCCTTTTTGGAACTGTCTAACTTTATCACCAATTGAATAATCAAAGGATAGATCAACTATTTTATCATTTTTAACGTTACTCGTATTAATTTGTTCGATAATGCCTGTTTTGTCAGAAATAAAGAGCATCTCCGCATTGGGTTGGTATTCTGAGATTGAAGGCTGAAAATCCGGTTTTATCCCTATAGATGCTTGTATTATTTTTTCATAATAGTTAAATCCGTAGTATAATCCCGTCATTTCAACTAAGCATGTAGCTCCAGCTCTGGCTCCAATTTCCAATACATAAGACTTTCCATCACATAGAATAAAATCAGCATTTATCGCACAGTTATTTAAACCTAAAGCGCTGACCGCAGCATTTAACTGAATCTTTGCATCTTCAATTATTTCATCAGAAATATCAAATGGCGCATAATGTCCTATTGGTACACCGGTATCTCCTTGGAAAACATAATCCCCATGAGGGAGAATAAACTGAATTTCTCCATCATAAATAAATGCCTGAGCACCAAATTCATCACCAGAAAGATATTTTTCAATAATATAAGTTTCAGATCGTGTATTCATTTTCACTTGTTCATAAGCATATGGAATATCGTCAGGAGAAGAAACCTTTGTGATACCTCTACTTCCAGATGAATCTATGCTTTTGAATATTACCGGAAAACCGATACCAATACATTCATCGACAGGATATTCATTTTCAATTGATACATATACTACTTCTGCCGTGCGCACATTATTGCGAATAAAAGCTTTTTTCATGTCTGCCTTATTTTGTGCTAATACGGCTGCACTATAAGATGGACCTTTTAGGCCCAATTGATCACAAACATAACCTTGAGTGGGTACAGCAACATCAGTCCCGCATACTAATATTCCATCTACGTGCTCTTCTCTGCATTTATTCAAAATAGCTTCTTTATCTGTAGTATTAATATATAAAACCTGATCAGCCATATCAAAACCAGGATATTTTCCAGGAATACTTGCAACATATGTATATAAACCCATTCTTTTTGCTTGTTTAATTAATGGAACTTGGTATATTCCTGCACCAAGGATTATTATTTTTTTCATGGATTTATCTCTCCTTATTCTGATTATTAAAATAGTTAAGTGATAAATCAATAACCTTTCTTAAATCATTATTATCCATATTATAATATAAAGGAAGTCTTACTAATCTCTCACTTTCCTGAGTTGTAAAAACATCTTCTCCGTTGAATCTTCCGAACTTCAATCCCGCAGGAGCGCTGTGAAGAGGAACGTAATGAAACACAGTAAGTACACCATTCTGTTTCATATAATCAATAAACATTGATCTATCTTTAATATCCTTGAGTTTAAGATAAAACATATGGGCATTATGAACACAGCCATCAGGAATAAACTGAAGTTCGATTCTTCCGGTATTAGCTATCGGTTCAAAAGCTTTCCGATACTCAGACCACACTGCGAGTCGATTGTCGTTTATCAGATCTGCATTTTCCAACTGAGCCCATAAATATGCAGCATTCAGTTCACTTGGAAGGTAACTGTCACCGAAGTCGACCCATGTATATTTGTCTACTTGTCCACGAAGAAATTTTGAACGATTAGTTCCCTTTTCTCTAAGTATCTCAGCACGTTCATTATACTTCTCGTTGTTAATTACAAGAGCTCCGCCCTCACCCATAGAGTAATTCTTTGTCTCGTGGAATGAATAACAGCCGAAATCTCCAATAGTTCCGAGGTATTTCCCTTTATATGTACTCATAACACCTTGCGCTGCATCTTCAACTACCATTATATTGTGCTGATGCGCAATATCCATTATTGTATCCATCTCACAAGCAACACCAGCATAATGCATTGCAACAATTACTTTTGTCTTATCTGTAATTGCAGCTTCAATTTTAGTTTCGTCGATATTCATTGTATCAGGTCTGATATCCACAAAAACAAGTTTTGCACCTGCAAGTACCGCTGATGTGGCTGTGCTTGAGAATGTATAGCTAGGAAGTATAACTTCATCGCCTTCTTTCAAATCACAAAGTAACATTGCCATATCAAGAGCTGTTGTACCGCTTGTTGTCAAAAGCACTTTCTGAGCATTGAATCTACCTTGAAGCCAGGAATTGCATTTCTTTGTGAACTGACCGTCACCACATATCTTTCGATTTGCGATTGCTTGTTCTATATATTCAATTTCTGTTCCGATATAAGGAGGAATATTGAAGCTTATCATATTTTCCATATTATTCTTTCCCTTTCTTCCTATTAAAAAACGGCTTAATCAGATTAAAAATATAGTAAAAAGAGTCATTCTTTGTTATAATTGATAGGCCGACATATATTACAACACCTATCAAAATTTGTACTAAAAATAATACTAATGTTGGAAGTTTGATCATTCCTATTAGCTTTACACATATAGCCATAATTAATCCAATACACAGGTTGGGCAAAATATCTTTAATTTGCTGAACAAAAGAGTAATTCAATAGTTTCTTTGTGGGCCACGCACAAATAACCATTCGAGGAATGGTACTCAATGCGTACCCTATTGCGATTGCCAAAGGACTAATAAAGACAGTAATAATTAAAACTATCAAGTCAAGTCCTGTCTTCCCTATCTCTGTCTTTAGTTTAAGATCGCTTCGCCCAACAGAAATATGTGCATTTTGATTTGCCGTTCCCATTTGTCCAAACATAAATGCTATACAGAATAGTTGGAGATAAGGAACACATGGAAGCCACTTGTCTGTAAGAATAACCTTTACAAAAGTGTCTGCGCATGCAGCAAGGCCAAGAACAAATGGACAAACTACAAACTGACTTGTTTTGATTGAACGACTCAACATATTTCTAACATGGACTTTATCATCCTGAACCCTCGACATAGCCGGGAACATTATGCTGTTAATACTTGCGTTAAGGTTTGAACTTAAAAGATTAGGAAACTGATATCCTTGATTGTAATAGGCCAAATCAGATTTTGTATAAAACTTTCCTACAAGCAATTGACGTAGTTGCTGATATCCTTGAAAAATAACACTGCTTGCCAAAAGCTTCCAAGCAAAAGGAAACAGCAACTTAACTCGCTGCAATGAAAACTTAGCTTGAGGTCGCCATTTAACAAGTATCCAAAGAGCAATAGTATCCACCAAATTATTACATACATACTGAGCCACTAAAGCCCATACACCAAACCCGTTATATGCCATTGTTAGACCTACAACAGCAGCGCAAACCGTTCCAATTAAGGTAGCAAAAAAGAACTTTTTAAACATCATATGTTTTGTAACATATGATTGCTGTATATTCTTTACACCTGTAATGAATACTGAAATACCCATTACCCTTACCACATTTGTCAGTTCGGGCAAATCAAAGAAAGATGCAAGAACTGGAGCTAATAGGAACAATAAAACATATAACAGCGCTGAAAAAGCTACATTAAAATAAAAAATTGAAGAATAATCAAGTTCATCTGCGTCTTTTTTTTGAATCAATGCATTGCCAAATCCACTATCAAGAAAAATATCCAAAATTGTAATTAAAACTGTTACTATTGCTATTGTCCCATAAACGCTTGGATCTAGTATACGGGCAAGTATTATTGATACAATAAACGATAAACCCAATGCACCCCAACGTTCGAGAGAGCGCCAAATAAAATTAGTAAAATATGTTCTTTTATCCATTATTGGTTTGTAATGCTCCTTCGGTTTCCCAATTATTATTTTTAAAATCCCGTTTTGCACATGGTACCTAAAATCAACGTGAATTCAGGCACTTTTTAGATGCTAAAATACCAATTTGAAATTTCGAGAACCCGAATTCGTCATAATCGCAATTGTAAAAGTTCGTAATTATGCTGTTTTATGCGATTTATCAGCTAATTCAGGTACTGTTTGCAAATCGGGATTTTTTATTTTTTATGATGAATGATCCACTTTATCAAGCTGGGGCAGGTCAATGAAAGATAATATGCAGCCTTACGAGAGAACGACATCTTTTTACTACTTCTCAGGATTTTCTTTTCTGGATAATAAATATTATTTTGAATACTGTTTTTAATAAAATCCATATTCTGCTTATAACAAGCTTCTACCCCATCTTGAGGATAATAAAACTCCATACTATCCTGTACTCTTTTGACAAGAGCTCTTTCAAGAGATTCACTAATAGGTCTTTGAATATCTCCATCTTCACAATGACAAGCATTTGTGACTTCGTATCCTAAAAAACCGTTTGCCAAATAATTATTGCTGTCGGGGACAATAACTAGGCCATTTTCATATGCGACAGCTCTTGCGCTTCCGCCGCCAGCTATAAAAACATCAACTTTTGCAAAAAGACTTTTTGGGATTGGTATCAAAGTTCCAACCATTTTGAATGAAAGATTTTTCGGTTTCTGATCAATTGAATTATATAATTTTATATATTTTTCTTTATCTCCAAGCATTATAAACTGCACAGATTTATCGGGATGATTTTTAGCAAATAAAACTACCTCATTTATAATTGTAGGAACATAGTTTTTTTCAGGACGACCAATATAACATATATTCCAGTGTTTCCTTATAAGGCCATCTATCACATTACAAGTTACATCTTGAACAGGATTCTCATCTATTAGATAAACATATTTTTCGGGTGCTGAAACAGGTTTGTGACCTTCAAACAGTTTAGAAAAAGCTGCTTGAGTACCTCCTATCTCTCCTCTGGAATATTTAAAATAGTAAAACCCTAATTTGTCCTCATAATATTTTTCTTTACCTCTGAATAGTTCATTCAATAAAACAACAATGTGTTTTGCCTTAAGCTTTGATGCTATTATCTCACCCCATAGAGCAAGCGAATCATTGTGAGATTCTATTACTACCTCACCCTTTTCTTTTCCAATACAACGCATTGCTCGCTTTAGTATTCTATTGTATTCGAATTTTGACCATAAAAATGGAGGTATATTTATTCCCTGTACCATGCTGTTCCTGAAACGGTTTAAAGAAGTCACTATACATATATCGTTCACATAGCTTGAATACAAGATTACAACTTTCCAGCCGTCTTGCTCAAGAAATTTCACTTTTGAGGATATATACATTTGAATACCGCCAAGACTAGTGATATCCGTTGTTAAAAAAATATATGTTTTCATTAATTTACTTCTTTCTCATATTTGTTTTTTGCTTTTATCTTATAGTTGTCTATAATTGCTAGCATAGTAATGTACAAAACAATGAATTTATCTCTATGTCGAATGGCTGTTCCTGTATTACTAACACCCCACGAAAAAGTGATTGCTGTAACCAGTGCAATCAGTGACAATAAAATAAGCAAGGTTCTATTTCCACCTTCTAACTTATTTCTGAAAATGTATTTTACTGATAGAATAATAATAGTAAGATATAATACGGAGCTGCTGATAAAAGAAATAATATCTCCCATACCTCGCCATTGCCACGGAAACGGTGAGAACATGAAATATATATACCGTGGAACAAGAAAAACTGTAAACCTTAATGGAGTTCGACTATCTCCCACATACTGTGCATAGCTTGATCCACCGAGGCTACTTGTTTTGGCAATAGTAGATATATCACTTATATTATCTAATTTAGTAAACAAAACATCTTTATAATTGTTAAAAAGAAAAAGAAATACTCCAAAGAATAATAACGATCCAAAAATGTTTGTGATTTTAAGTTTTATTTTTTGTGAGGAAGGATTATATAGAATCATTGTCATTATATAACCAACTGCTATTATTCCAGTTCCTCCGTGAAATAGAGATGCAAATACTGAAAATAATAAACATTTTACAAAGTTAATTATTCCTTTATTGTCAACCCACTTGATATAGAAAAGTAGCGATATCGATACGCAAAGAATAATTATCGATTCTCTTCTTAACATAGTTGAATATAATAGGGTGTAAGGTAAAACAGACAATAACCAAATGCATTTTTTTGAAGAAGAATAATTAATTTCCAATTCCTCATTAATCAAAATCGTAATATTAATACTTAAAACAGAAAAAAAGCTAACAAGAAATTCACCAAGTAATCTTGAGCAGCCCACTACTTTATAGATTGATCCTAGGAATGTTACAAAAAATCCGCCAGTAAAATTTGAATTCCCATTTACATAGCCAACAGCATTTGTATAGAAACTTAATGGATCGCTGAATAATTCCTGACTTATTACTGGAATAGACATAATATTGTTCAAATAAATATATCTAAATACATACAAGATAACCAATCTAAATAAAACCGCAAAAAACAACGGTTTGATGTATAATTTAAATCTTTTGCTTTTAGAAATATCAATTAAATAACACGTAGACACAGATAATATAGAAAAATAGACTATTATTTCATATATAAATGTATTATTAAAAATAGCAAGCAAACAGCCTGATAATAATATTGCAAAGATTGAAAACATTTATACATCACCATTAAATTAACTAATTGGCATTCAAAATCAACATTATTGTCAATGGTTGGAAAGCATGAAATGTTTTCCAGCTATAAAATCAAATTTGTCTGGGTCATATTTCATATACCCGCTAGCATTGTAAAATGTCAGCTCTCCAAATCTAATTGTTCCGTCAACGTTATATAAGTCAACTCGTACATGAGGGAAATCCTTACCTAATTGTTCAGCTATTTCAACCATTCGGTAATAGTTTCTAGGTTTCTGCATCTCTCCTGCGGGTAGATCCCCAACTCGGAGAACTGGGATTTTTTTGAAATCTCTATTGTAGATGTTTACTCTTACGCTTTCACCTATTACCCTCTCATCCATAGCATAGACAAATTCAACTTTTCCATTAAAGCAAAAGAACTTATAATCTATAAGACTATCATTATCAGGTTTAATATTTTTTTCGATAATGATTCTGTGATTTTTCCCACTATAATATGGCCATTCTCTTCCCCTATCTTTTTTGTGAGCATCGATTCGAATCCATTCTGACATTTTTTTCAACAACTGACTCTTGTCAATTTGATTTTTGTCATCGACAATTATAACCGAAGTTCCGCCTCCACCAAGCGTATCTTTGATGACGAAACTATTTGGTAAAACATCCCAGTCCAAATTTTCTGTAGTCTTATAAACTCCATAGCAGGGTATAAGGATTTTTTCGAGTCCTTTGGATTTTACATACGATCTGACATCGAATTTATCAACACACTGTATCATCAAAGGATTCTTATAATTCAATTTATACCATTGTATTTTTTCAGTAAATCGCTTTGGTTCCTTTAGATTTAATTTTCTCCCTGTTTTTAGCCTATACTGTAGTTTAATCATCGTTTTGTCAGGAATAAACGATAGCAACCTAAGAATAGATAGTCTAACAGACCTATTTCTTATTATTTTTTTATAGTCCATTTTATGCCACCTCCCTAAAAAAGGTGGTAATATTTCGTGAACTATTTATTCTTATTAAGAGGATCCCCCCCCCACTTTATCAATTTAAAGTGGTTACCTGCATCCTTATCAAATTCATCTGGGTCATACCGTACATATCCACTCCATGGATAAAACGTCATCTCTCCAAAATATATCTTTCCTTCAATATTATATAAATCTACTCTTACATAAGGAAACCCTTTTGACAACGTTGCGGCAATTTTCAACATTTCATCATAATTCTTCGGCTTCTCAATTTCACGATCACTAGCTGGACAATCACTTGTAACATAAAGATTATTCCAATCAGCATCATAAAAATTTCGTTTGTGACCAATATATCTATCAACATCAACTACAATAAACTTGGGCTTTCCATTATAACAGAAGATTTTATAATCATTCACTCCTGCCTCGGGATTATCTTTATTTACAAGTAACTCTTCTACTACAATACCTGTCTTTAATCCGTAATATGCCCATTCACGTCCTCCGCCATTATATTCAACTCGTTTTTCTTTGAAATCAAGTTTCTCACGTACTTCATCAAGATTCAAATTGCTTTTATCCGTACAAACAACAACGTTAAGACCGCCACCACCATGTGTAGTTTTTATAACAAAACTATTGGGCAAAGATTCAAAATCAACATCGCGAATGGATTTATAGTGGCCATAGAGATCAACAAGTGTATTTTCAAGTCCTCTGCCTTTAACAAACTTTCTCACTGCGTATTTATCAACGCACTGATGCATGATTGGATTGCGATAGTGCATCTTATACCATTGAAGCTTTTCTGTAAAACGCTGTGGACTCTTTAAATTCAGTTTTCTTCCAAGTTTAATTCTATATTGAATTTTTAACATAATTGAATCGGGGACAAAACTCAAAACTTTAAGAATATAAAACCTTGTTTTTCTATTTTTGATTATTTTCTTATAATCCATTTTATTATTTCCTCAGTTCCAACATATAATTGTTTACCGCAATATTCCTATCAAACTTTCTCTGCACCTTTTCTCTTCCCGAAAGACCCATAGCCTTTCTTTCATCATTAGAAAGAGCCATAAACTTCTCAACAGCCTCAATCAGCTTCTTACTATCCCTCTGCGGAATCATATATCCATTCACGCCATCATCAACAACCTCACGGCACCCTGATCTGTCTGTAGTAATGATCGGTCTTCCGGAAGCACAGGCTTCGAGAAGAACGTTACTGATACCTTCGGGGTAATATGTTGGGTGAATGACGCAATGAATGTTTCCAAGAAAATCAGCAACATCACGGATCATTCCGTGATAGATCACTGTACCATTATCGTTGTATTCATTCAGCTTGCCTTCGTACTCCGATTCGCAGAAGCCGCAGATATGGAATTCTGTGTTTGGATACTTGGACTTGATTGCTTTTGCCGCTGCGAGATACTGCTCAATGCCTTTTTCCTTCATTATTCTTGAAATAAAGGCAAATCTCACGACACCATTTTCTTCATCGGGATATTCTCTTAATGGGAATCTTTCAAGATTAACTCCGGAGCCGGGAAGCAGCTTATGTTTCCCCAATGCGATTTTATTATCAATAAAGAACTGCTGGTTTTCAGTGTTCTGGAAAAATACTCGTTGAATACCTCTGAAAGCATATTTGTAAAGAAGAACAAACACCTTCTGCTTCCAGCCGCCGTTTTCAACAGCCGTTCCAAGACCGGTTATATTTGCCACGAACGGTATCCTTGCTTTTCTTGCTGCTATCGCTCCGTAAATATTAGGCTTGATAGTGAAACCAAGAACAATATCAGGCTGAACAGATTTAAGCAGCTTCTTATATTCCTTTAGCAGCTTGTATTCAGAGATAGGATTCATTCCATGCCTATCCATTTCAATCTCATGGTATTTAGCTCCCAAAGCCACAAGATCATCAATCCGCTCACCGTAGGGCGATGAGATATGCACATCGTATCCTTCTGCAAGTAATCTCTCAACTATTTCAAGTCTGAAATTGTATATTACAACATCGTGGTTTACCAAAAACAGGACTTTTTTCTCATTTGAATTTGCAGATAATTCTGTAAGTACAATGGATTTTTTTAAGTCAGCAACCCTATAATTCTGCTTATACGCACTTATCGTCTTATCATAATAAAGATTCCCAAACGCCTTATCCACAAGCCCGGTAAAAAGCCCCAACAGCTTCAGCGCCCACTCAAACCCACGAATGAGCCTTACCTTCTTGCCGTGAGCCTCTCCGATCATCTTGACCATTTCGGAAGTATTGCTGAACTCTCTATTCTGCGGCCAGAATGTCCCGTGCTCGTCGTTTTCGATCATCAGGCGAACAAATTCGCAGAGATTTTCGATATACAGCATTGAGCGTCTGTTCTTGACGTAGGGGAAGATCGGCAGCTTTTGCGCCATTTTGGACATCAGCGGATAGTTGCCCTTGCTGCCCTTGCCGTAGATCATCGGAGGACGCAGGATAACCACCTTGAAATTATCATCATCAAGCGGTCTTAAACCATTCTCTGCCTGAACTTTGCTATCGCCATAGCAATTCGCCGGGCGCACAGGTGTATCCTTCGTAATCCGCTTGCCCTTGCCGATAGGTGCGCTGTTGCCGTAAACAATTGCGCTGCTCATAAAAATGAACTGCTTAACCCCATCTGCTTTGGCTTTTTTGGCAGTTTCAACGGTGAGGTCAGTGTTCACGGCGTAGTACGGCTTTTCCTTTTCCTTGCTGATCTTGCCGTTGTCGGAATGAGCGATACCAGCCACATGAAACACACAGTCATACCCGGAAAAATCCTTCTCCCTCCAGGTGCCGTCGATCATATCCACGGTATCAATCTGATACTTGTCACCAAACTGCGCCATGTATTTTTCAAACGAGGTGCCTATGTAGCTATTCGCACCCGTTATCAGAATATTCTTCATTCAGCCGACACCTTTTCTTTCTGCTTATGTATCACGCCAGTTCCGCCCTCAACAACTCCATCGCTCTTTAGAACCGCCTTGACCGAGTCCACAAACACCTTAATATCCATCTTCAAGCCCGACCAGCTGCTTTTTTTGAGTGCCGCCGCATACTCGCCGTCCAGCTTTGCCTTATCGGAAATCTCAAGCTCGTCTCTTCCGTGCGCCTGAGCAAGACCTGTCAGCCCCGGCTTAACATCATTTGCACCATACTTATCACGCTCTGCGGTCAGATAATCCTGATTCCAAAGTGCAGGACGGGGACCGATGATGCTCATATCCGATCTAAAGATGTTCCACAGCTGGCCAAGCTCATCTATAGAGGTTCTGCGGATAACTGCCCCCACGCGGGTCACGCCACCATTTTTCAACATATGAGTAGGCACATCGTCCGGTGTGTTTACAGACATTGATCGCAGCTTGATGACATCAAAATAGCCATTATGTTGCGAAATCCTTTTTTGTTTGAAAAACACCGGACCCGGATCATCTATCTTAATGGCTATTGCAGTCACAGCATAAACAGGAGCAAGAACAACCATGCCGCCAAATGACAGAATAATATCAAGGCTGCGCTTTATGTATCTATCATAAAAAGTCGGAGTGTAGCTGCTGTCTCCGATAGCTTCAAGATGCCCTCGCTTTCCGTCGGCATTTTCGGGTTCCGATTCATTTTCAACGAACTTGACTCTCTTTTTATACATAGGATTTTGATCATTAGTATTATTATATTTATTGCTTTTACGTTGTTTACTTGCAATTATGCTCATAACAGTAAACGCAGTACCAAGCACAACACTACTGCATATAGCAGCCTTTTTTACTTTTGTCCTGAAATTGGCCATAATTCTCACCCATAAATTCTTGATTAGAATACTTCTCCGCAATCCAATTTAGTCTTTTTTGGTACATTACTGTTAGAACGTATAGTTGCGTTGCAATTGATATGACAGCCCTCTCCAATGGTCGAGTTATGATTTACAACAGCACCGCTTGATATGATAGTGCATCTGCCAATCTCAACGCTGGTGCTCACTGCTGCCATCGGCTCAATGACACAGCCTTCGGCGATTTTAGCAGATGGACTGACAAATGCTTTGGGGCTAATGAAGGACTCTATCTTGTATCCGGCAGCTTTCAGCTTATCTGAACAATTTAGTCGAATATCTGCATTACCGACAGCTACCAAGGCACAGGGATACTTTTTGACAAACTCCGTATACTCACTGATCTTTCCTATTGCCTCATCACTATTATCATCAAGAAAATCAATTCTATCATAGATGTTAAGCGCTCTCGCTAATTCTTTTATCATAATGCCGTATTGACCGGCACCGATTATAAGTAAATTATCCATCAGAAAAAGTCCGCCTGTTCTTCACCGATCCAATTCACATCGTTTATCCTATCATTCTTTACAAGCCGGATAATGATTTTATCGTTCTCAGCGAAAATCGAATCTATAGTCATCGGCTCACCGAATGCTGCCTCAGCCAATATCTCACCGTCAGGAAAGTCGATAGAATTATCTCCGATCCTTACAGTAACAGCAGATTTGATCTTTTTCACAAACTGTTCGATCTTATATGTCATACATTTCTCCGTTAAAATATATCGCTAATTAAATCATTTACAGACAATCCCCCGAAAATACCCGAGATTAAAGGCTTTCACCGCCACCATTGACCACACCTGACGGCAAAATGACGTTAAGCCGACCACTTCATCAGCTTCATGCAGGATCGCTTGCGGTCGAGGTTTGAATGCACATAAAGATTCATTGTGAGCTCAATTTTCGAGTGGCCTAAAATCTCCGAAAGGGTCTTGATATCAAAGCCTACCTCTACAGCTCTCGAAGCGAAAGCGTGGCGCAGACTGTGAAATCTGACTGACGGCAATTTAGCGTTTTTCAGTATCCGGGCAAAGGCATACTGCATTTTGCGTGGCTCAACAGGCTGCGGACTGCCGCTTAAAACGTAGTTTTCGGGCTCTATTTCGGTATTTTTGAGCAAGGCATAAATGTCATCGGGAATGGGAATTTCCCTTGCGGAGCTGGCACTCTTGGGCGATGATATTATCACTTTGGTCTTTTTGCTGCCGTCAGGCACAGGCACTCTCTGTACAGTGCGGCTGACGGTCAGAATACGTTTTTTCAAGTCGATGTCCTTCCACATCAGCCCGCAGACCTCACCCACACGAAGCCCCATTGACTGCGCAAATATAACGCCCATATTTATAGGCGCAGGGTTTTGTAAAATGCAGCGTCTTAGCGTTTTCTGCTCGTCAGCTGTAAGCAGGCGCACCTCGGGCTTGGTGCATTTTGGCATGAACACATCTTCAAAGGGATTTGCAATGCCGTACTCACGCTTTGCGTACTTGAACAGGGACTTCAGCAGTATCATAATATCCGAAACGTACCGGGCAGAAAGCCCCGCAGTCAGCTTGTTTTGCATAAAATCATATGCCGATCTTGAGGTCACATCATAGCACATCTTGCCGCCGAATGCAGGCAGGATGTGCTTTTCTGCTTTCATACGGTAATTTGCCAGAGTAGACAGCTTAACTCTGTTAGCTATGATCGACACCCATTCTGAGTATAGCTCCTTGACGGACATTTCCGTTACAGCCGGTTCAAAAGCAAGGCAGCAGGCCGCAATTGCCTTTTGTTCGGCTTCTTCTTTAGATGAGCCGTAAAAATAGCGGTATGTACGCTTGGAATTGCAGTCAACTCCCTGCAAGACACGTGCTTCCCACCTGCCGTCCTTGCGGTGATAAGCGTTGATATTTCCCATAAATATTGCCTCCGTTCATTAAATAATCAAAAATAGTTCGAATACCGATGTAAATTATGCCAAAATGCCGATTTGCGATGTTTTTCAAACTTAGACACTTGACACTCTTAACCGTTTGTGATATAATAAATTAGTTGAAATAGGTGTTTTTGTGGTATGATAACTATTATAACCTATTTTATCGTGAATTGATTTATTTAACGATGACCCATAATAGCAAAATCGGCGCTATTATGGGATTTTTGTTATTCCAGCAAATTTACTGTTTTCTTGCCCTGCTGCTCGGCATACCGAACGGCTTTTGCCGCCCCTCCGCTGTGCTCGATTGCACAGATCACAAGGTCGCTGCGGTCGACCATGCTCTTGTTTCTTTCAAAGATAGCCGCCTTCGGGTGAGCCTGTGACGATTCATAGCATATCTGCACCTCGTCATAATACTCCTCAAAGCTCTCCTTGTTATCTCTATACTTCGCCCGTTCATAAGGCAAAACGAGTATCAAAGAAGCATTGCCGCTTGCATACTCCCTTATTGCAGCCTTCACTGTTGATGCAGCAAGCTGGTCGAAATCTCCGTCCCTGCCGACAAGGAATTCTACATATTCCTTGCTGTTTATCAGTTCACGCAGTATTGGCATCAGTTTATCTTCCAAAGCAAATAGGTTAGATATCTCCCTATGTCCGAAAAAGCTGACTGTATAAACATCAAGCATTTGTCCACCTCCACTCTTGCATAGCTGTTGCCAAAAGGTATATAATAAACCTATGACTGAATTTCGCAAAATTCAGTATTCGGAGTAAAAGGTCAACAAATCCTCCGAATACCGAGCTTTTTGCATAATCAAAATACGAACCGATGACGAACATTTGACGTTAAGCGGACAGCGATAGCAGATTCATGCAAGAGCGTTTCCTGTCCATAGAACTATGGATATAACGGCTCAAGGTAACTTCTACAGAGCTATGTCCAAGAATCTCGGAGAGCGTCTTGATGTCAAATCCGATCTCTAGTGCGCCGGTGGCAAAAGCGTGCCGCAGGCTGTGGTAGTTGATTGACGGCAAATTTGCGTTATTTAGAATCTTCTTGAACCGATTCTGCATGGTACGAGGCTCGACAGGCTTACAGGAGCCGGAGAGAATATAGGCATTAGGATTGCCTGCAAACTGTTTTAGCATGGGCATAATGCATTCGGGGATAGGAATAGTGCGTAACGAATTGGTACTTTTGGGTTCGCTGATAACAAGCCGTGTCTTGTGATTTTCCTCGAAACATTGAATACGCTGGATAGTCTTGCGGACAGTAAGTGTGCAGTTCACAATGTCGATGGGTTTATCGTTATCATCGAGTTCCTTGACCACTATCTCATACTCCGAGCCTTCACGCAGTCCCGTTATATATGACTTGCTGTTGCCCTCAAATTTGATGCAGATGTTCTCGGTATAACCGGTGCTGTCATCAGTTGGGGTTATCGAAAGCTCGTAGTCTGTTCCTTCTTCACCGTCCCATTCGGCTTTTATACAGCTGACCGATATTGTGGAGGCGGAAAGATTTTCGACCCTCGGCGGCTCTGGCGGAGCAGTCATCTGCTGTCCGAGCATTGCCCCTGCCATTGCCGCCTTTATAAACTTGTCTATGATATATTGTGCTAATAACATTTATTCCTCGCTTTCGTCGCTGCTATCTTCCTCACTGCTGTCATCGGGCGCGTTTATCTCGTCAATAGCGTCCTGTACCGCCTGCGGATACTCGATACCCTCATAGGTACACCAGCTCGTCCATGTGCCTTCCGACACAGCCTGCTTTGTTACATACCCGACTGTTTCATCACAGAACACAACCTCGCCCAGCCCGATATATATGCCGTGCTTGGTGCCGTCGTACAAGCCGATTCCTGCCACCTCGGTCATTGTGGTGATGTCGCCCTGCTCGGTGTAGGTCAACGTGTCATAATCCTCAGTGAAGGTCTTGCTGTCGGGATTATAGTTCAGATATCCGATCATCAGCCCTGCATTATCGCACCGCCTTATACGCTGCTCGCTGTCCTTTTCACCAATGAAACCCGACATATATCCCCAGCCTGACACATAAGCGTTGTTTGCCCAGGCAGCCATATCCTCGGCATTTTTGGTTGTCGTATCTGTAAACATATACGGATTTATCGTGCTGTTCATCACAAAAGTGTAGGTGTGCATATACTGTTCGTAGTCTATTTCAAGTCCATAGTTCTGATTTATACTGTCTATCAGAGCCGCATCATCAGGTGCTGCTTTGAACAGATTTGCAAAAAAGTTCGCATCAAAATCCTCTACATTCTCGAAGAATGAGGCATATATGAGCTGTGCCTTTATGGTCTGGTCGGTAATATCAAGGTTGGCCATTTCGGTCTCAATAGCTGTGCCTGCGTCCTGCATTGCGGTTATCTGCGCCGCCTGCTCGCTGTCAAGTGTCGCCATAAAGTTATCCTCTGTGAACTGCGTCATATCTATCCCTGCGGTGTCAAGGTCAACGGAGCCGAGATTAGATATGATGATGACCGGCAGGCAAAGCAGATAGATAAACCCGAAAGCTATGCTCAGTACCAATATGATGATCTTCTTCCGCAGCTTTTCGTCTGACAAAATTGTGAGAAGTATCTTTATCAGCTTCGCACTCATGCGGACACCTCTATCTCACGCACCTCGAATTCGGTGTTGTCATTGCAGCATTTCATTTCTTCGCTGTGCTTGTATTCCAGCGCTGCATACTCTGTAAAAAACAAAACGGGTGCGCCGTCCTGACGCACCCAATCTTCAAATGTGTTTGCTACATTCTGCGTGTAGCGAGTTTTCCAAATTCCGTATTTTCTCAAGCTATCAAACCTCCTTTACTGCATTGTCATTCCCTCGTTTTCTTCCAACTCAAAGTCAGTATCAAGATCATGCTTGTCATACAGGTCATATACCAGATCGCTGAAGGTCTCTCTTTCTGCAATATTCATTGGGTCATATCTGTATGCAATAGAACTGATGAGAGCCTCGAGCGGGTTCTTGAACTGCAACAAATATTCAGCCGCATCGTCAAGAATGCAGTCATGTGCATTTGCCTTTATGAACTTGGCCGCCGCTATCTTCTCGGCGTTCTCTATCAGTTCATCGGCGGTCATGTCCCACCAGCGTTCACGCATGGCTTCGTATACATTATTGTATTTGATAGTGATATGATTCCCATTACAACATTTATTTACCAACCGAATGAAGCTAAAAAGTCTATAGCCGCTTCTGGAAAAATAAAGCATATAGAGGAAATAAATGTCAGCACTTGGGAAGGACTTCTTGATTATTATAATATAGATAAATAACCATAAATTCTGATTTATCTTAGCAACAAAAACTGAATATCAATATCATATGCAGAGCAACACCAGCTCTGCATTTTTTATGCCCATTTCAAAATTCCCCATAACAATTTCACGATAAGAAAAGTTTTATGGCGCACTCAACTTCATGCGCACTGCGAATAGACTTTCACCCCGAAAGTGCGCTATAATTTTAGTAT
>ERZ842401.2178-NODE-2178-length-26578-cov-5.205520_pt1 | contig 26578 bp, 26 predicted proteins | sample MGYA00521270_ERZ842401 | MGnify/ENA primary metagenome ERZ842401 (study PRJEB31892, sample SAMEA3878208) | bioreactor metagenome | biome: Moose rumen | place: Sweden | collected 2011-10 | study: EMG produced TPA metagenomics assembly of the PRJEB12797 data set... | reverse complement strand
CTTTTATATTAATACCAAAAAAATTTATAGGAACAAATTGAAAAACAACATTTGCAAATCCAAGTATAATTAGTAAAAAATGTGCAGTATAAAATAATATATATTTTAAATTTAATTTAATTTTATTATTATCTTCATCATATTGTTCTTTTTTCTTCAAATAATAATTAATCATTTTAACCATAACAGGAAAAGTATAAACAAGAATTAATGAAGCACAAGCTCCAAAAACACTTAATAATTTAGCAAGAGTATCATAAAAAAAGTAAAAAACAATTAAACAAAGTAATAATTGACATAATCCACAAATAACGACATGTTTTCTACTTGGGTATTCAGTACCATAAAAAAAAATAAAAATTTGTAATCTAACAATATATAATAAAATTGGGAAAGCAGTGATAAAATGTACAACAATTAAAACTCTGAAACAAAATATTAAATAATTATCTGAATCAAAAAACATCAGCCAATTATCTTTAAAATTAGCCTTAAATTGTTTTCCAGAAAATCCAATATATCCAAGAATTCCACAAGAAAGATAAACCAATCCAACAAAAACATATCCTAAAAATAAATCTCGAATATTCTTTTCTTGTTTTTTATTACATTTTAAAACTGGTAAAATTGCTGTATGGCAAAAATACCCCATAGATAAAGTCCCTGCTAAAAGAGCAGGATTTATACCAAATAAATATAAATATCTTTCAGATGAATTATCTTTATTTTTAATGTAATCAAATTTAAAATCATTAGTAAATAAAGAATAAACACCTGTATATAAAACATATATAATTAATCCAGTTAGAAAATAACAACCAAAAGAACTTATAAAAACTAATAAACCAATATCTTTTTTTATTGATAAGGGAAATAAAATAAAACAAAGAATTATTCCTAAATAAATAGAAGAAAATCTACCAAATTCAGGAGTTAAATCTTCTGAATCAATATCTAATCCTATTTTATTTAATTCAATTTTGTTTATTTTTTTAGTAAATAACATAAATAATAATATAGTAATTAAATAACCATAAAATGTACATAATAACATAATATCATAAGGCATTTGTTTGTCAGTAGCATTGTATCCAAATAAATATGAACCACCTATTATAATTCCTTCTGCAATAATTAAACTAGCAAAATACACTACAAATGCAGACAATAATATTTTTAATGTATAAATTATTTTATTATCTACTTTTTTATTACTAAAAGGATTTAAATCTTTAATAATACTCAATATTTTATTCATATACTAAACACTCTCCTTTATAACACATGAAACAACACTCTCAGATTTGTTTTCTTCAAAAGGTCCATAGTGTTCAAAGAAACATATTATAAAAGCAATAATATCAATAACTAAAAAAGTAATAAATCCTATTAAAAATCCTTTAAGTATTTTCTTTATTGTTCTTGTTTGTTTTTCTGTCATTTTAATTTTTGATAAAACTACATTTTGTAAATCATTATCAATTAAATCATCTACACTAACATTTAATGCTTTTGATAATAATTTTAATTGTTCTGGATTTGGAGCAGTTTCCTCAAGCTCCCAATTAGAAATAGTTTGTCTTGTAACATTTAATTTTTCTCCTAATTGTTCTTGTGAAAGACCATTTTTCTTTCTTAATTCTAAAATATTTTGGCCTAACGCCATAATCATCCCTTCTTTCACTTAAAATTATATAAAACTACTACTTAACAAATCTACCAAATGTCTTTGGAAGTTTGTCAAAGTCTTTTAACATTTATATTTATATTAACATTATATCATACTTTTTAAACATTTCTTTGTTCGTAAGATTACTAAAAAAGGAACTGATTTCTCAATTCCTAATATCTTAATCTTCCGAGCTATTTATCTAAATCATTAATATAGTCTTTTATTATTTTTGTTAATTCATCTGGCTTTTGTTCAAAAATATAATGATCTCCTGATAATAATTTAATTTCAGTGTTACCTAATAAATCAATATAAGGAATAATTTGTTTTTTCTCAATTTCTATATTTTGTTCTATCAATTGTGTTATCTTATCATCTGATGGCATAGTTGTAATTGTTTTTAATCCTAATTCTTGTTTTCTTTTCTTTACCCATTTTAAATCTTCTTTTACTTCTTCAATAGTTCTAGCACCACGCGATGACTCGACATATATTTTTTGTATATCATTACTCTTAATACTTTGATAAGCTTTATTAACATTATTGTTCTTTTCTTTTATTTCAGAAAGTGGAGCTTTATTCATGCTTGATTTTATATTTAAATAATCAGTTAGTTTTTGTTGTTCTTTAGTATACTCACTAGGAAGAGAATCACTAACATCACGAATACTAAATCTTTGCATTCCTAATTTACATAATAACACATCAAAATAATCAGAAAAACTTACACTATAATCTTCGTTCTCATAAATATTCATTCCAAGTGGAGTCCCATCTATAAATATAACTCCTTCTATTTCATCAGGATATGTACTTTCCCAATATGTTGCATACACTCCACCAATTGAATGTGGCACAAGAATATATGGTCCTTCTATTCCAACACTTTTAAGAGCAGTTCTATAATCAGACACTATTTGTTCTACTGTTTGTGTTTTAGAAGTATCATCACTATATCCATAACCAGCTCTATCAATATAAATTATTTCATAATCATCTTTTAATTGTTCATTTACAAAAGTCATTTCAATACTATAATTATGAACACCTAATCCAGAAATACCAATTAATTTATGTTTACTATTTTTATTACCAATTCTATGGATGTTTAAATCATAATCTCCTGCAGAATATTTATTAATATATCCTAAATCTTTTAATTCATTATACTCATTATTACTTTTTATTTTATGAACTACAAATATAACAATAATAGATAATAATAAAACAATAATAATTCCCAATAAAATTTTAAGAAATAATTTTAGTTTTTTATTCATGTTACACACCTCTATTATATTCATTATACCATAAATTTTAAAAAATATTTTGCTCAGAATATTACTATATTACGATTAGTTAAGTTTATAATACCTATCTATCTCTACTAGTCTATCATAAGAACTCACACATGTGGAACTTCATGATAGAATTCTTTTTCAATACATTTATTTATTGTAGGTTCAATTATTGGTTGTTCCATACAACAAGAATTCATATTAGGCATACCAAATCCAAATTGTCTATCTTGACAACATCTTTTACCAAACATTTTATTTCCCCCTTATCTAGTTTATAATATGAAGCAATAATAAAAGAGAGTGTGTAAACTCCCTAATATTTTAATCTACATTTTTATTATTGTTTCTTACAATTATTAATACTGTTATTAATGCTCCAATTACTAATATGCTTATTACAGCTGTAACTGTTGAATTACCTGTTTTAGAATCAGTTTTTTCAGTACCTGTTGTTTCAGTATCAGTTTCTTCAGTAGTTGCTGGTTCTTCAGTACTTTCTTTTATTTTATCAGCACAATCTTCACCATCATCTATAAAACAACCAACTATATCTGCATCTCCTGCTTCATATGCTTCATTAATTACTGATTCTAAACTTTCACTATATGAAGCTGCAGCATATATATTACTAATTACTACAAATGGTGTCCCTTGATAACTAGCATTACTATATCCTTTTTTTAAGAATGCTTCTGCTACTTTAACACCTAAATCGTAATCTTCTCCTTCTTCCCAATCAACATGATCAACATATAATTCTTTTTTTACTATCTCAAATTTTTCTTTATATGAATCAAGTCCCTTTAAATATTCAATTTCAGCTTCACAATAAGGACATCCTCCTGCTTCAAAAACATATACTTTTACTTTTTCTTTAGCAGATGTTGTTCCTACAAATAAAATTGAACATAAAACAGTAAATAATAATAATTTTAATTTTTTCATATTTTACCTCCAATGAAATTATAACACTATTTTAATTGTTTGTCATTAAAATGGCATTTTCATATTTCCATTTTTCATCATTTTCATCATTTTTTTCATTTCTTCAAATTGTTTTAATAATCTATTTACTTCTTCTACACTTCTTCCACTACCTTTTGCTATTCTTTGTTTTCTAGATGCTTTAAGTACTTCTGGATGACGTCTTTCATATGGTGTCATTGAAAGAATAATAGCTTCAATATGAGCTATATCTTTAGGATCAACTTTTACATTATTAAGTCCCATTTTTTTAGCACCTGGAATTAATTTAATTAAATTTTCAAGTGGCCCTAGTTTTTTTATTTGTTTAAAAGTACTTAAAAAATCTTCTAAATCAAATTTACCATTTTGCATTTTCTTAGCTGCATCCATAGCTTCTTTTTCATCAATAACTGATTCTGCTTTTTCAACAATACTCATTAAATCTCCCATACCAAGTATACGAGATGCCATACGTTCTGGATAAAATTCATCAAGTCCATCTAATTTTTCAGATGTACCTACAAATTTAATTGGGACATTGGTTAAATGTCTAATTGATAAAGCAGCACCACCTCTAGTATCACCATCTAACTTAGTTAAAATAGCACCAGTTAATTTAAGTTTATTATTAAATCCTTCAATTACATTTATAGCGTCTTGTCCAGTCATACTATCAACGACTAATAATACTTCATCTGGATTTACTTCATTATAAATATTTTCTAACTCATCCATTAATTCTTCATCAATATGAAGTCTACCTGCTGTATCAATAAGTACATAGTCATATCCATTTTCTTTAGCATATTTAATAGCATTTTGACTTATCTCTACAGGATTATTTTTACCTTCTTCATATACTTCAATATTTAGTTCTTTTCCAAGTTGTTTTAATTGATCAATAGCTGCTGGTCTATAAATATCACAAGCTACTAATAGAGGTTTTTTCTTATGATTTTTTCTTAAGTAATTGGCAAGTTTTCCAATAGTAGTTGTCTTACCACTACCTTGAAGTCCAACAAGCATTAATGTAGCAGGATTACCTTTTAAATTTAAGTCTTCTTTTTCTCCACCTAGTAGTTCTACTAATTCATCTTTTACTATTTTAACAAACATTTCACCAGGTTTTAAAGATTTTGCTACTTCTTCTCCTAAAGCTTTTTCCTTAACATTAGCTATAAATTCTTTAACAACTTTATAATTAACATCAGCTTCAAGTAAAGCTAATCTAATTTCTCTTGTCATATCACCGATATTATCTTCAGTTATTTTACCATAACCTCTAATTTTATCTAAAGCATTTTGTAATCTATCTCCTAAATTTTCAAACATTATATCACCTATCTAATTATAGCAAAAAATACATAAAAAAGCCATAATTATGGCTTTTTCTTTGATTTTATTTTAATATCATCTAAAGTTACATCTGGATAGTTTTTAGCATATCCTACTATACTTATAGTAATTCCTAAAGCAATTGCTCCTGTTGAAATATATGGTGATGTAAATAGATTACCAATTCCAACTCCTGATATAAATGTTCCTAAAATAAAATTATTGTCTATTTTTTCTCTTTGTTCATTTAATACTTTTGAATATATTTTTAAATATTCAATTTGTTTTTCTTTTGATATTTTTTTATCTTTCATATCAATTATAAAATTATCTATTTCATTATTAAAATTATTCAATTTAATCCCTCTAGTCATAAACACATAATGATTTAATATAAATACATATTATAAATTAGGTGATTTTATGGGTAATGGATGGAAAAATTTCTTTTGTGGAAGAAGTAAATGGTTCACTTTTATCGTTATTTTTGGAATATTACTTGCTTATCAAATTTTATTAACATTTATTTTTGTAACTAGATTTAATTTACTCATATTATATTTAATGGTTGCTTTCATATTCTTTTCTATTATTAGAATATTCTTCTATTAACTTTTCAGTTTTATATATAGTATCTATCATATTACTTACTAATTTAGTATTTAAATATTCACTATGATTTAATTCAACTTTATTAGGTAAACTAATTAAGATAAATAAAAGTTGTTTTTCTTCATCTAAAAGTTTATAATTACTCTCATATCTTTTAAATATAGATTCAAAATCAAACATATTAGAATATTTTCTATATAATTTATATAAATCAAATATTGGAATATCTATTTTAGAATGATTCCAACTTATAAGATATGAATTATCATTTTTAATAAAGTGATCTAAATCTAAATTATTATGTAAGAGAACAAATCGTTGTTTTCTTTTTTTTTCTAATTTTTCTAACCATTTATCTAATTCTCCCTTACTATAATTTAAACAAGCAAATATTTTAGAAATATTGGTTGCTAAAACAAGTTCACTTGGGCTTAGATAAACTTTACTTTCAATTATCGTAATTAAATCACTATAGTAATTATATAAATGTTCAATATTATTACTAATATCTTCATATATTTTTTTATATTCATCACTATCTACATTTTTATAAAAAGTAGTTTTATTATGTAATAAACTAACTAAATCAATCATATCTAATATTTTTTGTTCATCTGGATATATTATTTCATCAATATATCTTGTTATTTGATATTTTGAATCTTCATTTATTATTTCTGGATAATATCTAAAACTTCTTGAGTTTAAATATTTATATACGTCATTATCTGGTTTTTCTTTTATAATTAGTTTATCATCTTTGGTATTAACAATTATAGCTTTTCCCTTTTTTTGATACCCATTAGGTTTTAATTCATATTTTCTTATTAAATCATTAATTTCCTTCATTTTTAACAGGTATTATTATCTTATCACCTAATTTTATTTCTGTTAAATCGTTATACTCATTTAAATCATCTTTTAATACATTATATTTTTCCATAATACTTTCTATTGTATCATTTTCTCTTACTATATATACTTTATATGTATTATAAGTATCTTCAATATTAATTGTATTAAATAAAGATAAATCGACATTTATATCTTCTTTTTTCTCTTCTACAACATCCTCTTCTTCTACACATCTTTGATCTTCTGATATTTCTCTTGCTTCTTCCATAAAATCCTCCTGTTCAATCTCTTCTATTTTGTCTACTAAGACCTCTATATTAACCGATAAAACACTATCATTAATTATTTCATAATAAAAGTCTTCAATATCTACAGAGGCATTATCTAAATTATATTTAGAATCAAACGCTATAGAAAAAGGTAATTCATATAAAAATTTTAAAGCATCAACCGATTCATTAGTAACTTTATATTCACCGCTTACTATAAAATTACCTGATACTATATTATCTTCTATTTTTAAGGTATTTTCTAATGAAATACTTGTTACTTCCGCTAAATTAGTTTTAAAGATAATATCTTTTTTAAATGGTATTATTTTATTCATATATATCCTCCAATCACTTTAAATATATGAAAAAAAGAGAATAATATGATTATCCTCTATATAATTTATTTACTTTTCTTTTAGTTATATTATTATGAATAGTATTTTTATTTAATAATGTCATTGTTCTATTATAAACATCTGGATCATCAAATAAAGAAGGCGCTAAAGCAATACATTTATTAATTGATAGATATATTTTATCAGTATTTTCTATTTCAGTAGATGTTGTTAAATAATTTAAATAATTTAAATCTTGATTTAATAATGAACTAATATCATATTCTATATTTTCTAATTTATCTAATATATCATATCTTAATTTATGTTCAGATTTTTTTAAATCAAAATCATATTCATTATTACTATTTAATTTACCAATATAATTATTATATTCATTTAATAATTCTTTTTTATTTTCTTTATCTAAATTATCAATATATAATTCTTTAAATTTAAATAGTATAACATACATGTTATTTTTTACACTTTCATTACTTATCAAATTATCATCAATTATTTGATACAACTGTCTAATAGTTTGATAATTAATTAATTCTTCTTTTTCTTTAATATATTCTCTATCATACACCATTGATTCTACTATTAAATAATAAACTAATGCTTTAAATTCTCCATAATTAAAAGTATTCTGATGCTTATTTATATGTTTAATTTTATATATTAAATGGTCTGTTTCTTCATATTTATTTTTATTTAATATATTAAAAGCTCTTCTTCTAATGTCTTTATCTTTAAACATATCTGGATAAGTTAATAAAAATTTCTTTATTGATAAAATATAAAAATAATTTTGATCTATCTTTATATTATCATCAAGTAAAGATGTAAAAGTATAATAATCAAAAATAATTGAATTTCTAAGTACTTCCTTATTATATGATTCATCCATAGCTGAATTTATATTAAATACTTTTAACATAGCTTCTTCATAATAAACCTCATCACTATATTCATAATCCTTAATTTCATTATATTTTAATTCAATTTTATTTAATAATTCATGAGTAGTATTATTTTTCAACAATTCAATTAATTTACCAATATTATCTACTATTTCTTTAGGATATTTTTTAGTATATTCTAATTCATTTAATAAATCTAATAAGATAAATAATACTTCTGGATTAGTTAATTGTTCTATATCATTTTGAACTCTAAGTACTACATCATCACAAAATAACACTGATTCTAAATATACAGAAATATAATATTGATATATACCTAAATCATTCATTAAAACCACTCCTCATAATATTAAGGGCTTCTATATAATTATCTACTGGAATAAATTTTATATTATCTTTTACTTCATCTGGTAATTTATCTAAATCATTTAAATTTTCTTTTGGAATAATAATTTTATCAATTCCATTTCTTAAAGCACCAATACTTTTTTCTTTTAATCCACCTATTTTAAGTATCTTACCACGTAAAGTTATTTCACCTGTCATAGCAAGTTTTTCATCTACTCTAGCATTTGTTAAAGAACTTATTATTGCAGTAGTAATTGCGATACCAGCAGAAGGTCCATCTTTTTTAATAGCTCCTTCTGGTACATGAATATGAATATCATTTTCTTTAAATAGTTTATAATCAATACCAAATTTTTTATAGTTAGATTTTATATAACTTAATGCTATCATACAACTTTCTTCCATTACTTTACCAAGTGATCCTGTAAGTTCTAAAGAACCTTTACCTTTATAGTAATTAACTTCTATTTTTAAAGTATCACCACCGTAAGGTGTATAAGCAAGTCCATTTACAACTCCTATTTCATTTTTAGTATCAAAATTATTCTCATATCTTGGTTTACCTAAATATTTATCAATCATTTTTTGATCAACATTTATTCTATTCATGGATATTTTTTTTCTAACTAATGTTGTTATTATCTTTCTTACTATTTTTGATAATACTCGCTCTAATTCTCTAACACCAGATTCTTTTGTATATTCTCTAATTATTTTAATGATTAATTCATCTTCTATAATTACACTACCATTTAATCCGTGTTCTTTACATATTTTAGGTAATAAATAATTTTTAGCAATCTCTAATTTTTCAAATTCTGTATATCCAGTCATTTCAATTATTTCCATACGATCTAGTAAAGGTTCTGGAATATTTTCTATATAATTTGCGGTTGTAATAAACATTACATTAGATAAATCCACTTCTTCTTCTATATAGTTATCACTAAAATATTTATTTTGTTCTGGATCTAATACTTCAAGTAATGTACTTGCAGGATCTCCTTTTTGATCTTTAGTCATCTTATCAATCTCATCTATTAAAAATACTGGATTCATTGATTTAGCTTTTTTAAGTGACTGAATAATTCTACCAGGACTAGCTCCTAAATAAGTTCTTCTGTGTCCAACTATTTCAGCTTCATCATTCATACCACCAACTGATATTTTAACAAAATTTCTATCTAATGCAGAAGCAACTGAAGATACAAATGATGTTTTACCAACTCCCGGTGGACCTACTAAACAGATAATAGGACTTTTTAAATTATTAGTTCTTTTTCTAACCGCAATATATTCAATAAATCTTTCTTTTAGTTCTTTTAATCCACTATGAGATTTATCTAATCTTTCCATAATTAAATCTAAATCATCATTATCCTTAGTATAAGTATTCCATGGTATATTAAGTAACCATTCTATATAATTTCTAACAATATTTACTTCAGGAGATGTTTCATTTAATGATTCAAATCTATTTAATTCATCTTCTATTCTATCTCTTATTTTATCATCTAAATCTAATGTTTCTAATTTATTCTTTATTTTACTTATTTCATTTTCTTTAATGCTTGTATTACCAAGTTCTTTTTTTATTTCTTTTAATTTTTCTTTTAAAATAAATTGTCTTTGATTTTCATCTATTTCATGTTTAACTTTACTATCTATTTGTTTTTCGATTTTGTACATTTCTGTTTCATTATATATATCTTCAAGTATATAAGTTAATCTATCAATTGGATTTATCTCATTTAAATATGTCATTGATCTATCTAAATCAATACCTAAGTATGGAACAATAACATCTGTCATTTTATCCAAACTAGTAATATTATTTATTAAAGATAAAATACTATTAGATACATATGGAATAGTTTTAGTATAATATTCTATTTCTCTATTTAATTTTTTAATTAAAGCTTCTTCTTGTTTTTCATCTATCTTTTTAGTTTTCATTTCTGTAATAATAGCTTCTAATATATCTTCATTTTTAGTATCATTTAAATATTCTTCTACTTTAGCTCTTTTTATACCAGAAATAACTAATCTAGTTTTACCATTAGGTAATTCCATTTTATGACTTATTTTAGATATTACTCCCATTTTAGGAAGACTTTTAAAATCAATACTTTCTTCTAATGGATCTTTCTTACTGATTATTAATACATTATTATCATGAAATAATTCAGCTGCATCAATTATATTTTTACTTACATCATTGTCAAATTCAAATCTTATATCGTTTCCAGGCAAAAGTACAATTCCTCTTAATATGATTACAGGTAATACAGTCTTTGTCATAATTTTGCCTCCTTAAATTGTTTTTTATTATATCACATAAATTTAATTTGTCTACAATTTTTATAAATTTTCCATTATTTGATAGATACTAGACAAATATTAAAAAAAAGTATATAATTAATGAAGTTGGATTTCTTATGAAAAGAAAGGAGTATAAATGTGAATTATAAAAGCGAAGATACAAAAGTATTCGCTTTAGGTGGACTTGGTGAAGTTGGAAAAAACATGTATTGTGTTATGACGGGAGACGAGCTTATCATAACAGATGCCGGGATGCTTATGCCAGAAGATGATCTAATGGGTGTAGATTATGTTATACCTGATTTTACTTTTTTAAAACAAAATGAAAGCAAAATAAAAGGTTTATTTATTACACATGGTCATGAAGATCATATAGGAGCAATTCCGTTTTTACTAACAATGGTAAATATTCCAATAATATATGCACCAAATCATGCAGTAGGATTAATTAGAAAAAAATTAGAAGATAGAAATATACAGTATAAAAATTTAGTTGTATATGATGAAAGTACAGTTGTAAAATTTAAAAAGACTAAAGTTGAATTTTTTAGAACAACTCACTCTATACCAGATTCACATGGTATTTGTATTACAACACCTAATGGTATTATCGTTTCTACAGGAGACTTTAAATTTGATTTAACTCCAATAGGTCCATGTTTCAATGTTCAAAAAATGGCTGAAATTGGATCAAGAGGTGTTACACTACTTATGAGTGACAGTACAAATGCTTTAAGTGAAGGAACAAGTAAAAGTGAATCTAAAGTAGATGATGTATTAAGTGAAATATTTAGAAGAGAAACTGGAAGAATTATAATTGCTACTTTCGCATCTAATGTTTATAGACTAAAACATATTGTTGATAATTGTAGAAGAAATGGTAGAAAGATAGCTATATTTGGAAGAAGTATGGAAAATAATGTTGAAATATCTGTTAAAGGTGGATATATCACTAATAAAGGTATATTTATTACTCCAGAAGAAGCTAATAAATTACCAAGTAATAAAGTATGCTTACTTTGTACAGGATCTCAAGGCGAACCATTAGCGGCTTTATCAAGAATAGCCGATGGTGTCCATAAACAAATAAAATTACAACAAGATGATATTGTAATATTCTCTTCATCTGCCATACCAGGTAATGCTGCAAGCATATCTAGAACTATAAATAAATTATATTTAAAAGGTGTTAAAGTATATACTAATACATCTTTAAATGATATACATGCCAGTGGACATGGTAACGAAGAAGAATTAAAATGGATGCTTAGAATAATTAATCCAAAATATTTTGCACCATTTCATGGTGAATATAGAATGCTTAAAAAACATACTGATATTGGTGTTATGTGTGATATACCTAGAGAAAATACCTTTGTTTTATCAAATGGAGAAGTTTTATCAATTTATAAAGGTAAAGTAAAAAGAGATGGTTTTATTCAAGCAGATGATATATATGTAGACGGTAATAGAATTGGTGATACATCAAATGCTATTATTAAAGATAGAAAATTAATGGCTAATGATGGAATTATAATTGTTGTAGCTAACTTAGATATGAAAGAAAAAAAATTATTAGGAAATCCAAATATAACTACAAGAGGTTTTGTATTAGTAAATGAAAATGAAGAATTACTAAAAAATATAGAAAATTTATCTAAAGAAGTTATAACAAATATTCTAAAAAAACAAACCACTTTTGGTGATATGAAAGCAGAAATAATTGCTCAAATATCAAGTTTTGCATATGAAAAAACAGGAAGAAGACCACTTATTCTACCTGTTATTATGGATATTAAGAGATAATCTTAATATCTTTTTTATTGATTATTTTCTAAATTTTCTATGATATCAGTTGCTACTTGTTTTGCTATAACTTCTGGTGGAACATTCATTAAACTTTTATCAATATTAATATTAAATTTAAACATCTTATTAGGAATATTTTTTAATTTCATAATATTATCAAATACTAAGTCTCTAGCATCATCATCTGTTACAACTAATTCAATAAGTTTTTCAATAACAATATCATCTTCTTCATTAAAAATTTTATGCCATATATTATATTCTTCCATATCAATCCTTTCCGTCTTCTTTTCTAACTAAATTTATCATAAAATAATATTAAAATCAAATGAATGATTTAACCCTTTTACATTAAAAATAAAGCTATTTTTTTAAATTTGTCTAAACAAAAATCAAAAATCTGTAAGATTATTCTTACAGATTTAGTTATTTTATATTATATTAATTTTTTTAAATAATTTGCTGTTCTAATCATTTGTGATGTATAACCATATTCATTATCATACCAAGAAACAACTTGTACTTGATATAAATCTTCATCTATTTTTGATACAAGAGTTTGAGTAGCATCAAAAACAGATCCTGCAGTACTACCAATAATATCAGAAGAAACTATTGGTTCATCTGTATAAGCAAATGAATCATTAGAATTATTTTTCATAAATTCATTTATTTTTTCTACAGTTATATCTTTACCTTTGATAACAGCAATTAATATTGTTGTAGAACCTGTAGGTACAGGTACTCTTTGAGCAGAACCAATTAATTTTCCATTTAATTCTGGAATAACTAAACCAATTGCTTTAGCAGCTCCAGTTGAATTTGGAACAATATTTACCGCTCCAGCTCTAGCTCTTCTTAAATCTCCTTTTTTATGTGGTCCATCAAGAATCATTTGATCTCCTGTATAAGCATGAACAGTTGTCATAATTCCACTTTCTATAGGAGCAAATTTATTTAAATTATAAGCCATAGGCGCTAAACAATTTGTAGTACATGATGCAGCACTTATAATATTATCTTCCTTTGTTAAAATATTTTCGTTAACACTATATACAATTGTTTTTAAATCATCACCTGCTGGTGCTGATATAATTACTTTCTTAGCTCCGGCATTTATATGAGCCATAGATTTTTCTTTACTTGTAAAAAATCCTGTACATTCTAATACTACATCAACATCTAATTCTTTCCATGGTAAATTATTTGGGTCTGGTTCTTTATATATTTTAATTTCTTTACCATCTACGATAATTGAATTATCTGTTGATTCAATTGTATGTCCTTCATATCTTTTTTGAACCGAATCATATTTAAGTAAATGAGCTAACATATCTGGGCTTGTTAAATCATTTATTGCCACTACTTCATATTCATTATCATCAAATACTTGTCTAAAAGCTAACCTTCCTATTCTTCCGAATCCATTAATTGCTAATTTAATCATATTATTCCTCTTTTCTATTTTGTAAAACTACTTCCACCTATAAATTCTCTTATTACAGAATCTTTTGGTACATCATCACTTGGTATTGGTAAGAAATTTCTAAGTAAGTTTATTAATCTAATTGCCTCAGGATAATTTGGATCATCTTCTGGAACATTAAATAATAATGGCTCAGCATATACCTTAAGTACTCCTATTTCATATACAAGTGCTGAATTAAGAACATAATCAGCGTCATCTTGAAAAGGAAATACATATTTTTCTTCTCCTTCTCTGATACCTGTCCACATATGTAAAGTTTCTTTCGCATCTTTTCCTCTATACTTATTATCTCTTACAATTCTTCTTAATTTTCTAGTATCACTTGTATGAATTCTGTTGTGATTATCTATATTTAATTGTGTTAAAGGACTTATATAAATTTTAAATTTATTTTTTCTATCAATAGACATAGTTAAATCTTCATTTAAGCCATGCAATCCTTCTATTATGATTACTTCGCCTTTATCAACTTGTAGATAATTTCCATTATATTCTCTTTTTCCTAAAACAAAATTATATTCTGGAAGTTCTACTTTTTCACCATCTAATAATTTAGTTAAATGTTTATTAAATAAAGTTACATCTACAGCTTGTAATGATTCTGTATCTAATTCTCCATTAGGTAAAGTTGGTGTTTTATCACGATCTTTAAAATAATCATCTATTGATATTTGATATGGTTTAATTCCTCTACTTTGTAAATAAACTTGTAATTTTTTAGAAGTAGTTGTTTTACCTGATGATGAAGGACCTGCTATTAAAACAATTTTAATATTTTCTTTATCTTCACATATTTTATCAGCTATTTCTACTAATTGATTATTATAATAAACTTCTGCTAAACGAATTAATTCATTATATTTACCAGCTGATACAATACCATTTAATTCAGCAGCATTTGTTACATCAATTGTTCTTCCCCATCTTGTATAACTTAAGAATTTATCAAATAACATTTCATGATGAACATAATCTAAAGTAAATTCTGGATTATAAGTTGTTGGATAATTTAATACAAACCCATTATCTTTAATATAAGTTAATTTAAAATCATTTATTTCTTTAGTACTATACGCTAATTTACCATAAAAATAATCATATATATCATCTATTCTATATAAATTAACATATGTATTACTTATATATTTTAAAGCATTTACTTTATCATATTGTTTTCTTTTTTCAAAGTACTTTATAGCATCAAATCTTGAAACACTTAACTTTTGTATTTTTAAATCTTGATCAGATAATTCATGCATTTTTGCTTCTAATCTTTCTACTACAGGTTTATCTAATTCTGTACCATGTATTTCACAATAAAAACCCTTATCAATAGAATGTTCTATAACAACTTCTACATTATCACCTAATAATTTTTTTACAGCAACTATAAGCAAGAATTGACAAGTTCTTCCATAAATACTATTTCCTGTACCACTTGATCTATCATAAAAATCTACTTTATAGCTACGATTGATTGTTTCAGTTAATTCTACTATATCATTATCTACTTTACCTATTAAAATAGGAAAATTAAAATAATGAGAAAAATTTTCACTTATCTCTTTTAAAGTTACTCCTGCATCAAATTCTTTAACTTCTAAATCTCTAAAATTTATTTTTATTTTTTTAGCCATATAATCCCTCTATTCTTAACTATAATAATTATATCAATAAAATAGTATTTTGTCACATATTTTATTGAATATTTAGATTTTTTTTAACTATTATAAATATAGAGAGGAGAAAAACATATGAACTTAGTTCCAACAGTTATTGAAAGAAGTAGTAACGGTGAAAGAAGTTATGATATATATTCTAGATTATTAAAAGATAGAATTATAATATTAAATGATGAAATTACTGATACTAATTCGAATATTGTTATAGCACAGTTATTATATTTAGATTCTGTTAATCATAATGATATTAGTATATATATTAATTCACCTGGAGGATCTGTAACTGCAGGTATGGCAATATATGATACAATGAATTTTATCAAAAGTGATGTATCAACTATATGTGTTGGTATGGCCGCATCAATGGCTGCTTTTCTACTATCAAGTGGTAAGAAAGGAAAAAGATACTGTTTACCAAATAGTGAAGTTATGATTCATCAACCTTTAGGAGGAGCACAAGGACAAGCAACTGAAATAAAAATAGCTGCTGAAAGAATACTTAAATTAAGAGAAAAATTAAATAAGATGTTAGCAAAAAATACTGGTCAAAAAATAGAAAAAATCGAAGAAGATACTGAAAGAGATCATTTTTTAGAAGCCCAAGAAGCATTAGATTATGGTTTAATTGACAAAATACTGGCATAATCATTGATTTCAGAACAAAAATATGTTATTATGTATACAGGTGAAAGAAATTTCATACAATAAAAAGGGAACATTCAGTTTTCCAAGTTGAATGTCTACCCATTTTTTTAAATGTTGAGACATTTAATTACTTGATGTAATTAAGTGTCATTTTTTTATTACTGTTACCATTATGGTAAGGAGTGATAAAATGATACAAATGTATCTTAGAACTTTTATTATAAAAATTCTTTTTGGCATTTCTATCAACCTCCTCTCATTATAAGAGTCGGTAGACACCCAACAACTAAATATTCCCTGTATAAATTATACCATTAGTATATGTAATTGTAAATATAAAATACGAAAATTAATTTGTATTATATAAATATAAAAATTTGTATAGCTATTGATTTTATATTAGAAATATGCTATTATGTATATAGATGAAGGAAACTTCATACAATAAAAAAAGGGAACATTCAGTTTTTCTCTGTTGAATGTCTACCCAAATTTAATTTAAGTGGACATTTAATTTTCTACGAAATTAAGTGTCATTTTTTTATAACCGATACCAATAAGGTAAGTAGTGATAAAATGATACAGATGTATCTTAGGATCTTTATAATAAAGATTCTTTTTTTCATCCTATCAAACCTCCTCTCATTATAAGAGTCGGTAGACACCCAACAACTAAATATTCCTTGTATAAATTATACCATTAGTATATGTATTTGTAAACATAAAATACGAAAATTAATTTGTATTACTGTAAATTAATCATAATTATATATAGAAAAACAAGAAAATCGCTTGACTTACAAAGTAAAAACGCATATAATTATATATGCGTATTCATCTAGCAGCTTTCTATAGATGTTATAACGTGTTTATTACTTATTGGTTATTAGTAACTAGCTGCAAGCGAAAATATTTGAATAAACACCCTATAATAATCATAGAATACTCTGATGGCTATAGCCTATTAAGGAGGTAAAAATATGTCAAGATACACAGGTTCTACTTATAGAAAAGCTCGTCGTGTTGGATTTTCTATATTAGAAAACGGTAAAGAACTTGCTAAAAAACCATATGGACCAGGTCAACATGGAAATGATAGAAGAAAAAAATTATCTGATTATGGTACTCAATTACAAGAAAAACAAAAAGTTAGATTCATGTATGGAGTAAGTGAAAAACAATTCAGAAAAATCTTCAATGACGCTGGTAAAATGAAAGGTGTTCATGGTGAAGACTTCTTAAAATTACTAGAAAGTCGTTTAGATAATTTAGTATATCGTATGGGATTTGCTACTACAAGAAGAGCAGCAAGACAATTAGTTAACCATGGTCATATTACTGTTAATGGTAAAAAAGTTGATATTCCATCATATAGATGTGTTCCTGGTGATGTAATCACTTTAAAAGAACAATCTATGGAACATCCAGCAGTTAATGCCGCTTTAGAAAATACTCATAACAGAGTTGAATTTGTTACATTTGATGATAAGAAAAAAACTGGTACTTATGTAAGATATCCAGAGAGAAGCGAATTAAATGCTGATATTAACGAATCACTAATCGTTGAATTCTATAACAGATAAAAATTTATCTGTTTTTTCTTGTGATAATTTATAATAACAAGTGCAACACGAGATAATTTTAAAATAAAAAAGTTCATATTTATACTCATGATATAATGTTGGTGTCTAATCAAACATTAAGGAGTAATAAATATGAACTATATACATCTTACCATAGAAGAACGTGCTTGTATAAGTAAATTTAAAGAAATGAAAATGAGTTTAAGAGAAATGGCTAGAATTTTAAATAGAAATGTTTCTACAATTTCTAGAGAATTAAAAAGGAATTCATATAAAACATCAATCAATTATTCAGTAACAAGATATTCACCAACTGTTGCAAATAATAAATATGTAGAAAGAAGAATTAATTGTCATAGACCTATAAAAGCAACTTATGCATCATTAGAATATATAAAAAATAAAATAGAATTGCATTGGTCGCCAGATCAAATAATAAATAGAAATGATGCAAATAAACCAAAAGATTTTCCCTCATTATCCACAATTTATAGATGGATTCATCTTGGTTATGTTCCCAAAACAAGTATTGAACATCTAAGAAGAAAAGGAAACTTTAAAAGGCCTGCAGAAACAAGAGGAAGATTTAATTTAGGGAAAACAATAAAGAAAAGACCTAAAGAAGTATATAAAAGAAATACATTTGGTCATTGGGAAGCTGATACGGTAGTTTCGGGTAAATTAGATAATTATACTTTAAAAAGCAAATATTGTTTTGTATCGTTAGCAGAAAGAAAAACAAGGTTATACTTAGTTAAATGGATTCCAGATAGAAAAGAAGAAACAGTTACTAATGCAATAATAGAATTATTAAAAGATTTTCCAAAAGAAGCAGTTAAAACAATAACATGTGACCGTGGAAAAGAATTTGCTGGATGGAAACGAATTGAAGAAGAATTACAAACTAACATGTATTTTGCTGATCCGTACTGCGCATGGCAGAAAGGAACAAACGAAAATTCAAATGGACTATTAAGAGAGTTTTATCCAAAGCAAATGGATTTATCTAAAACAAATGAAAAAGAAGTCCAAGATGTGCTTAAACTTCTAAATAATAGACCAAGAAAATGTATTAATTATAAAACACCACAAGAATTATTTAATGAGTATTTAAATGAATGTTGCACTTGATTTGACAAATTATCTTGTAAAAAAAAAAGCATTAGTTTAATGCTTCTTTTAATTTAGAACCAGCTTTGATTGTAACAGCAGTTCTTGCAGGAACTGGTACAGTAGCTCCAGTTCTTGGATTACGAGCTGTTGTAGCTGCTTTTTTCTTAGCAGTGAAAGTTACAAATCCAGTTAAAGTAACTTTTCCTTCACCTTTTAATCCTTTTTCTACACCTTTAACTAAAGCATCATATGCTTTTGCAGCATCAGCTTTTGTTAATCCAGCTTCTTCAGCTATAAAATTTACTAATTCAGTTTTTGACATTCTAATTACCTCCTATGTTTTGTTAAGCTATCTTGCTTACATTTTAATGATACTATTTTTTTTAAATAAATGCAATACTTTTCTTTAAAAATAAAGCATTTTTTTATATTTTTTTTCTTTTTGAATATAATTTTTTAGGAGAATAGGTATGAATGAATAATACAGATAAAGAAGAAGTTAAAATATTAGATTTGCAAAACATCATCACAAGTATTTATGTGATAAGTTTACTTATTTCTATTTATATTACAGCTATGGATAAAGATAGTATAGTTAATCCTAATAAAAAACATCCAAATACTATAAAAATATCTATTTTTAATCGTTCATTAGTAGTAATACTTACTCTATTCTTTTTATATATAAGTTATCAAAATAGAAAAATTGGTATAAAAAAAGGAAGAAATCCTAATCTTTTCAACCTTCAAGTTATGGCATCTGAAATATCTTTACTATCAACCATAATAGTACTTTATGTAGTTATTAAATCGATGGGAGAAAATTATACTATTATATCTGGTATTACAAATCCAAACTTATAAATTAGTAATTTACTTCTTTTAAATATAATCCTTCAGGATTCGCAGTTTTACCTGCTTTTTTTCTATCTTGACTTTCTAAAATATCAACTATATCTTTTGGTACTAATTTATTTTCCCCTACTTCTATTAAAGTACCAACAATATTTCTAACCATATATCTTAAAAAACCACTACCAACAAATTCTAATGTCATTATATTATCTTTTATATCAATATTTATATTATAAATTGTTCTTATATAATCATCTTTTGTAGTATCAGTTTTAGTAAAAGCTTTAAAATTATGGGTACCTATCAAACATTTGGAAGCTTTAATCATCTTTTTGATATCTAATTCTTTATTATATTGATAAACATAATTTCTATCAATTGGGTTATAATCACCTATATTAATTTTATAAATATATATTTTTTTTAAAACATTAAATCTAGCATGAAAATCAACATTTACTTTTTCAATTTCTTTGATATATATATCTTCAGGTATTAAACTATTTAGACCTTTTTTTAATTTATATAAATCAAATTCTTTATCTAAATCAAAATGAGCTTTCTGATTTAATGCATGTACTTTAGAATCCGTTCTGCCACTTGAATGAATTATTATTTTATTACCTGTAATTTTAAATAGAGCTTCTTCTATTTTATCTTGAATAGTATTTTTATTAGGTTGTTTTTGATAACCATTATAATTTGTACCATCATATGAAAAAGTCATTAAATAACGCATTAAATCACCCCAATTAATAATATTATAAGTATTATGTTTAATAGTGCTAAAACATCTACATAATTTATTTTATATTTATTCTTTAAAATAAGTTTTTCTAATTCACAATTTCTTACAATGAGTGTATTAGATATATTATCAGCTTTTTTTATTAATAAATAAAATAGTGTTGATAAAAACATTTCAACTTTTTTTATTCTATTTAATATGTTACCATCAAATTTTAAATTTCTATTTTTAAAAGCTTTAAATATAATATCAGTTTCTTCAAATACTAGAAATATAAACTTAATAGCTATAACTATTATAACACTTAATTTATTATAATCTATTCTAATTATTCTTAATGGTCTAAGTATTTTATTTAATCCATAATTTAATTCATTTATAGTTGTAGTATACATAAGAATACTTGTTATTAAAATATTAATTATTATTTTAAATATATTATTTAAAATAATTAAAAAATTTAATTTAGATATTATATATATTAGTAAAATACCTGTTAAGAAAAATCTTAATCCATATAAATTATTTAAATATGTTTTTTTATCTATTTTTGTTAAATAACTAATTAATATAATTATTATAAATAAACATATATTTTGAAATAAATTAAATATTAGAGAACTAATAAGTATAATTATTATTGATATTATTTTAAATAAAGGATTAAGTTTATGAATAAGAGAATCTTTATAAATATATTTTCCAATAGTTATATTAGTAAACATTTCTAAAAATATCCTTTATTAAATCATTTACTTCTTCTCTATATTCTAACTTAATATTTTTTTTATTTAAAACTTTGTCTCTAAATAACATTATCTTAGGAGATAAAATACCATATTTTTTTAATAACTTCACTTCTTTAAATACTAAAAACTTATTACCATTTAAAACAACTTGTCCATTATCAATTACTACAATATTATCTACTAATCTATGAAGCATTTCAATATCATGAGAAACAATTATAATTGTTTTTTTACTTCTATTTTTTAATTTTTTAAGTAATATAATAAATTCTTCTATTGTTTTATTATCTAAATTAGTAGTTAATTCATCTAATATAATCACTTTAGGATTGTATATAAGTATTATAGCAAGACCTACTTTTTTAGTTTCATTATTAGATAATTTTAATGGATTTTTATTTAAAACATCTTCATTTAAATTAACTATTTTTAATACATCCTTTATTCTTTTATCTATTTCTTTTACTTTATAATTATGAGTTAAAGCACTCATTTTTATTTCTTCTTTTACGCTATTACAGAAAAAACTACTTTTAGTGTTTTGAAATAGATAACCAATATTATCACTATTATATTTTATTTCACCACAAGTTGGTTGAACTAATTTAGATATTATATCTAATAATGTAGTTTTACCACTTCCATTAGATCCTATAATTCCAGTTATTTTATTTTCTTCTATAATTAAATTTATATCTTTTAATACTTGATTACCATTTGGATAAGAAAATGATATATTTTTTAATTCCATATCTTTTTAATCATCCTATTCATATCTGTTTCTACTGTATTTAAAAGATTATAATATTTTAATTTTAAAGATAAATCTACCATAAAAGGAATTTTAAAATTTAATTTTTTTAATAATTTTTCATCATATAATATTTCTTTTTTATCATTAAATAATACTTTATGATCTGATAATACTACTACATTTTCTCCATATAAAATATCTTCTATATCATTTGTTATATTAATTATAGTTATTTTATTTTCTTTATTTATTTTTTTTAGATGTTTTAATATTTTATCTTTTATAAAATTATCTAACATTGAAAAAGTCTCATCACAGATAATTATTTTAGGGTGTTTTATTAAACATGAAACAATATACATTAATTGTTGTTCTCCACTACTTAAATTTTTAGGATTTTCTAATTTTTTATCATATAATCGATATTCTTTAAGTAATTCATCTAATTCTTCATTATTAATATTATTGTTATTTAACATTATCTCATCTATTACAGTATCCATTAAAATAGAATCATTTATATTATTAGGTATATATCCTAATATATTTTTATCAAGATATTTAATATCTGTATTATCAATTCTTATATAAGAATCTGTTTTTATTAAACCTATCAATATATTTGATAAAGTACTTTTTCCAGAATTATTTTCTCCTATTATAGTTGTGAATGTACCTTTTTTTATTTCTAGGTTTAATTTATCAAATACTAAATTATTCTTATATGAAAATGTTAAATCTTTTATTTCAATAATATTTTCCATTTAAACCACCCGTATCATTTATTATAATATAAAAATATCTTTTTTACAATTAAAAATACCAATTAATTGGTATTTAAAATAACATTATAAGTATAATTATTATTATTTTTTGTTATTTGTACTTTTGAAGTTTGTAAATTATAACTAGCTTTTGTTTTTGGATCAGTTAAATCTCCAGATATATAACCACCATCTACTAATTGTTGTAGCGTTACCTCAGCAGTATTATTATCATTACTAAAAGAAATAGTATCACCTATATTATCAGTTAAATAGTTTTCTGAAGCTTCTTTAATATTATTTTCTTGTACTTTTTTAGTATCATTTTTAGAATCTAATAATACATTATTAATTACAGGTACAGCAGTAACCGCTAAAATAGCAAGGATTGCTAGTACGGCAATTAATTCTACTAGTGTAATTCCCTTTTTATTCATATTTACACTTCCTTTTTTGATTGTATATTATAATTTATTTTCATTAATAGTTTTTTAGGTAATATTTTACTAAAAAAATATGATAATTTAATTTTAAATCCTGGGATAATTAATAATTTCTTTTTAAACATCTTATCAATAGCATATTTAGCAACATAATCACTTTTTAATGATTTAATAGAAAAGTTAACTTTAGCAACTTTATTAAATTCTGTATCAACAGGTCCTGGACATAAAGCAGAAATACCTACATTACTTTTTATTTCTTTAAGTTCACCATATATTGATTCAGTTAAGCTTAAAACATATGACTTAGAAGCATAATAACTACTCATTAATGGGCCTGGTAAGAATCCAGCAGCTGATGCGACATTTAAAATATATCCTCTATTTCTTCTTGTAAACTCTGTTAAAAATAATTTAGTTAGTACATGTAGTCCTTTTATATTTGTATCAATTAAATCTAATTCTTTATCAAGAGATGTTGTAGTAAAATCTCCAAATACTCCAAATCCAGCACAATTAACTAATACTGTAATATCTTGTTCTTTTACTTGATTAAATAAATCTAAACAATTATAAGTACTTGATATATCCATATTTATTATTTCAACATTTGTTTTTAGTTCTGATTTTAATTTAGCTAATCTTGTTTTTCTACGCGCCACTAATATTAAATCATATCCTCTATTACTTAATTCACGTGCTATATCAGCACCTATTCCTGAAGATGCTCCAGTAATTAAAGCTATCATAATATCACCCACCTAATTACATTATATAATATATATTAATTAAATTCAAACAAAACTATAAAAAGATATAATTTTTATATCTTTTTTAGAAGCGGCCTCCGCCACCTCCACCACCGAAGGAACCTCCTCCACTAGAACCACCAGAGAAACCTCCTCCTCCACCTGATCCAGATGAATAACTTCCTCCACTACTTGCTCCTTCTAAAAATGATTCAAAAATTGGAAAAGTAGTTGTTGGTAAAGATGTTCTTACTATACTATTACTAATTCTATTTATACTTGATGATACCATATTATAATTAGCAAAGTCAGTTAGTAAATCATAATCATTATTTATATCTAATTGTTCAATATTTACTTTTATTGTATCTAATACTTTTTTACTAACTCCTAATGCTGTAGCATATACTAAATATTTTTCCCATACATTTATTTCTTTTATTTCTCTATCATTTATTTTAGAAAAATCTATTAAGAAATTTCTTACGCCATGCCATAATTTCATTTCTTCTTTTCCAGGTTTAGTATAATTTATATTTAATTTCATTGGAAAATATTTTATTTTTATTTTAATATATACAATAGAAATTAGACTAAGAATAATTGATATATGGAAAACTGTTGAATTTAATATTATACTCATAACTATAAGAGCAATATTTAATAATACAAACAACCATAAATAAAAGTGTTCATGATATCTTAGAAGTGAATATACAAATATAAGTACACATCCAATTAATCTAAGCGGTGTAACAAGTGCGATTAATCCAAGTTCAAGGATAATTCCATTCACTTCATCAAAATCTTCTAGATAATCTACCATTAAATTTCTATGTGTAAGCTCATCTGCTACAGCTTTTTTAAATTTTTTAAATGTTGTAATATGAATCTTTCTAATTTTTTTAGAATTAATTCTAGTAACTCCTTTATTAACAAATATTAATGAAAATAAAACTTTATCATAATCTGATAATTTATCATAATCAGTAGTTAATACAAAATCATAACTATTATCTTCTTGTTTTTCTATTATAATAATTTTTCTGATTATTAAATCTAAAATAGAGGCAGATACTTCATTCTTTGTTATTTTTTTATCTACTAATAATCCTACACAAGCAGGAGGTAAATCACTTGGAATATCTCTAAAATAATATGGTGATACTCTTTTTTTTCTAAGCGGAATAACATAATAAGCAATTAATGTAATTAATATTGTTCCTAAAGATATACCACTCATTATTAATTCAGTAGTTAAATCTTTCTTTTGTAATCTTTTATAGTATTCATCTAATTCTTTTTCTATTTTTAATATTAATGCTTTATCATATACATTATTTATTCTTTTTTCTGCTTCTTTATAATTTTCAATACTTAAATCATTATCTAAGTAAGATTTAAACATTTTATATTCATATTGATTCACTTCATCATCATATTTTTTTAATAATTCTAGAAATTCTGATTGTTTATCTTTATCATTTAAAAGATAAATAGTATCGATTATTTTATTATAGTTTTCTCTACTAGGCGTTTTAGCAAGTAATGAAAAATATTCTTTAATTTGTGCAATATTATTTTGATCTGATATTTGTCTTTGTCTATTTGCTTCTTCTGCTAAATCTGTTTCATATAAAATTATTTTATCTAAAGCATCTACATTTGTTTTTTTAGTAGAACTACTTATAGATTCTTTATCAAAAGCTAATCTAGCATCTATAGCAGTATTACTATTTAAACCTCTAATACTCACTTTTACTGTATTACTAGACACAATTTCAACATTGCCATTTAAAGGTCCATGAGCCCATGCTTTCATCATATTTTTGTTGTTAGGAACATTTATGTATGCTACTAAATTACCTATTGATTCATTCATTTGTTTTCCAAAAATATTCCATCCTAATTCTCCTATATCATTATGAAGAATTGCCATATTATATAATCTATATTTTACATAGAAAGCTTTATTTTTATTACTAGGTAGAAATATTCTAATTGTTCTACCACCATAATTATATTCATCAGTGTAAACACCATTATCTCCCTTAGAAGCATTATCTACTTTTTTAAAATAATTTATTTTTGAATCATTAAAAGAGAAAGAATGATTAATATCAGTAGATCCTACTTTTAAAATATCAATACCATCTCCATTATGAATACTACTTCCTCCATAACTAGATGAATTAGAATCAAAAGCTACTGAATTGATATTTTTATATTTTATTATTCTTTCCATTCC
>ERZ842401.2177-NODE-2177-length-26580-cov-11.543751_pt1 | contig 26580 bp, 18 predicted proteins | sample MGYA00521270_ERZ842401 | MGnify/ENA primary metagenome ERZ842401 (study PRJEB31892, sample SAMEA3878208) | bioreactor metagenome | biome: Moose rumen | place: Sweden | collected 2011-10 | study: EMG produced TPA metagenomics assembly of the PRJEB12797 data set... | reverse complement strand
GGATAGAGCAGTTGAAGGCGGTTCTCTGGGAGAACAGCCGGAAGTATTATGTGGAGAACGCGCCCACCATGAGCGATTTCGAGTACGACCAGCTGATGCATGAGCTGGAGCGCCTAGAGGCCGATTATCCGGAATACGCCACGGAAGACTCCCCCACCCGACGCGTGGGCTCGGACCTGGAGACCCCCGGCATGGCCCCTGCGGACGGCGGTTTCACCAAGTATCCGCACAAGTATCCCATGCTGTCCCTGGGCAACACCTATTCCGTGCAGGAGGTGGAGGAATTCGCGGAGCGGGCCTCCAAGACCCTGGCGTCGGCCTTTACGTACTGCTGCGAGCTCAAGTTCGACGGCACGGCCATCTGCCTCACCTACCGGAAGGGAAAGCTCTTCCGCGCCCTTACCCGCGGAGATGGCGTGGTGGGAGACGACGTCACCGAAAACGCCCGTCGGATTGCCTCCATCCCGCATACGCTCAAGGGCTGCGGCTATCCGGAAGAGTTTGAGATCCGCGGAGAGGTGCTGATGCCCTATGAGTCCTTCGACCGCTTGAACCACGAGCGGGAACTCGCGGAGGAACCCCTTTTCGCCAATCCGCGCAACGCCGCCAGCGGGTCGCTCAAACTGCAGGACCCGGAAGAGGTGGCCCGGCGCGGCCTGTTCTGCACCCTGTACCACATCCCCGTGGGCCAGGTATCGTATCCCACCCACGACGAGGCGCTTTCCGCCGCCTCCTCCTGGGGCCTGCCCGTGTCGGATAAGCGGCAGATCTGCCATTCCATCCGGGAGATAGAAGACTTTATCGGCTACTGGGACAAGGCACGCAAGGAACTCCCTTACGCGACGGACGGAATCGTAATCAAGATCAACGAACTTGCCTGTCAGGACATCCTGGGCTATACGGCCAAGAGCCCGCGCTGGGCCGTGGCGTATAAGTTCAAGGCGGAACAGGCCTGCACACCCATCCTCTCCATCGACTACCAAGTGGGACGCACCGGCGCGGTAACTCCCGTGGCCAACATGGAGCCGGTGCTGCTCAGCGGCACCATGGTCAAGCGGGCCACGCTGGTGAACGAAGACCAGATCCGCAGCCTGGGCATCCACGAGGGAGACTGGGTGTTTGTGGAAAAGGGCGGCGAGATCATTCCCAAAATAACGGGCGTAGACCTGTCCCGGAGGGCGCCGGGGGCCTCCGTGCCCGTTTTTCCACGCGTATGCCCGGACTGCGGCGCCCCTCTGGTGAAGCCGGAGGGAGAGGCCCGCTGGTTCTGCCCCAATACCACCGGCTGCCCCACCCAGATCAAGGGACGGCTCATCCATTTCCTGTCCCGCAAGGCCATGAACGTCCTGGCCGGCGAGGCCACCGTGGAGCAGCTCTACAACCTGGACCTGGTCCATACCCCGGCCGATTTTTACACCCTCCGGGAGTCGCAGCTCCTGATGATGGAGGGATGGAAGGAGAAGTCCGCCCGCCGTTTCCTGGACAGCATCCGGGGATCCAGGAAGGTGCCGTTCGAGCGGGTGCTATTCGCCCTGGGCATCCGCTATGTGGGAGAGACCACGGCGCGAGACGTCGCCCGCCACTTCGGCAGCATCGACGCCCTCTCCGCAGCCTCCAAGGAGGAACTCCTGGCGGTTCCGGACGTGGGGGAAGTCATCGCCGAAAGCATTTACACTTATTTCCGCTCCCCGGAGAACCTGGCCGAAATCGACCGGCTGAAAGCGGCCGGGCTGCAGTTTTCACTGGAAAGGCAGAGCGCCGCTTCCGATGCCCTGAAAGGAAAAAGCGTAGTCATCAGCGGAAACTTCTCCATTTCCCGCGAAGCGATGAAAGCGCTCATCGAGACGCACGGCGGCAAGAATAGCAGCTCCGTCAGCGGCAAGACGGATTACCTCCTCGCCGGCGCCAAACCCGGCCCGGAGAAGATGAAGAAAGCGGCCGAACTGGGCATTCCCGTCCTGGACGAGGAGGCCTTCCGCGCCCTTCTTCCGGCCGAAGCATCCCTTCCGGAGACCGCACCCGAAGACAATATCCAACTAAGCCTTTTCTAGATGTTCAAGCGCGCCGTCCATAAGATACAGGTCTATATCCGCTGGATTTCCATCCGGATCGTGCGCATCATGCGTTTTATTACTCATGACATCTGGTACCTGAACATGGAGGATTTCTCCCGATGGAAGGCCAGGCTGGTCCAGGATGCGCGGACAGTCATCCTCATGCTCAAGACCTTTACGGACCAGAAGATCGGTTACCAAATCACGGCCCTGGCCTACAGGAGCATGCTGTCGGTGGTCCCTGCCCTCGCCATCGGCCTCTATCTTACCGACGGGGTGGGCCTGAGGGACCGCTTTGCCGAGGTTCTGTATGCCAACCTGGGAGAGCAGCGCCTGATAGACAGCCTGCTGAATGCGGCCGACAACATAGTGAACACGGCGGAATCCGGCCTGTTCGGCTTCATTTCCATGGCCTCCTTCCTGTGGATTGTGATTTCGCTGATGATAACCGTCCGCCATGTCTTCAACAACGTCTGGCGGGTGGAAAAGGAGCAGAACTTCCTGAAAATGATTGGAGTCGTTCTTGGAATCACGATTCTGTCCCCCTTCGTGGTCATCATCTTTTTCTCCGGGTCGGTGGTGTATTCGCATGTGCTGGACTACATCCTTCCCGGAGACCTCTTTTTCTCCGACAGCCTCAAGACCTTCCTGTCATGGCTGCTTTTTGCCGCCGTCATCATATTCGGCCTGACGCTGATGTACAAGTACATACCGGGAACGAAGGTGCATTTCAGGTATGCCCTTAAAGCGGCCCTCATCGCGGGCGTCATCTTTACCGGCATACAATACCTGTATCTGGAAACCCAGGTGATGGTTGGCAAGCAGAACGCCGTGTACGGCGTCCTGGCTGCCCTCCCCCTGTTCATGATCTGGCTGAACCTGGGATGGACCATCATCCTGTATGGGGCCGAACTTTCCTATGCTTTCCAGAATGTGGAAAGACATTCCATCGCCGTAAAGACATTGGACACAAATCATGTGAAGCTATGAGTTTTTCGGAATTTACTGAAAAAGATTACGAACTTATCCAGCGGGATTACGCCGTCCTCAAGGAGTCGGCCCGCAAGCGCTGCACCGGCGAAGAGGAACTGGCTGTGGTGCAGAAGGCCTTCGACTTCGCCAACGCCGCCCACCGGAACGTACGGCGCCGCAGCGGGGAGCCCTACATGCTTCACCCCATCGCCGTCGCCCAGATTGTGGTGGACGATATAGGCCTGGGTTACAAGTCCATATCGGCAGCCCTCCTGCACGACGTGGTGGAAGACACGGAATGCACGGTGGAGGATATCCAGCGGGAATTCGGGGACAAGATAGCTTCGTTGGTGGACGGGCTCACAAAAATCAAGAACGTGCTGGACACGGGACTGGAGAAAGACCTCAGCCAAAGCCTGCAGGCCGAGAACTTCAAGCGGATCCTGCTCACCCTGAACGACGACGTACGCGTGGTCCTGATCAAACTGGCCGACCGGCTGCACAACTGCCGCACCATCGAGCACATGCCGGAGCACAAGCGGGACAAGATTCTGTCGGAGACCATGTTCATCTTCATTCCGCTGGCGCACCGCCTGGGCCTTTACAGCATCAAGAGCGAGCTGGAGAACATCTGGCTCCGCTACAAGGAACCGGAGGCCTACGAAGACATCAACGCCCGCATCAACAAGAACATCCGGGAACGGGAGAACGAGATGAACGACTTCGTGAAGCCCATCTCGGAGGCCTTGACGGCGGCCGGCTTCAAGTTCGAAATCAAGAAGCGTGTAAAGACCCCTTATTCGGCCTGGCACAAGATGCAGACCAAGCAGATTCCCTTCGAGGAAGTGTACGACCTGTACGCCATCCGGATCATCTTTGACGCCCAGCGGGACTCGCAGGATTCGGAACGCGACCAGTGCTACCACATCTTCTCCATCATCACGGGGATTTACCGTTACATGCCGGAACGCCTCAGGGACTGGGTGAAGAACCCCAAGTCCAATGGCTATGAGAGCCTCCACTGCACCCTGCTCAGCAGCACCGGCGTATGGGTGGAAGTGCAAATCCGCACCCGCCGGATGGACGACATTGCCGAAAAGGGCATCGCCGCCCACTGGGCCTACAAGAAAGACGGCTATCTGGGCGAGGGAGACAAGGAAATGGACTCCTGGCTGACCAGGATCAAGGATATTCTGGTGAATCCGGACGTAAATGCCCTGGAACTGCTGGACATCATCCACAACGACCTTACCAGCGCCGAAATCTACGTCTATACCCCCAAGGGGGAACAGCGGACCATCCAGAAGGGGGCGACGGCCCTGGATTTTGCCTACCTGATCCATACTGAAGTGGGCAACAAGGCCATCGCCGCCAAGGTGAACCAGCGGCTGGTGAAACTGGGGCAGGTGCTCAAGACCGGAGACAAGATAGAGATTATTACGGCCGAAGAAGGAAAGCCCCAGCGCGAATGGCTGCAGTTCCTGGTAACCCACCGCGCCCGCAGCCAGGTGATGGATTTCTTCAAGAACGAGCGGAAACAGACCGTCGAATTCGGCCGGAAGACCCTGGAAGGCCAGGTGGAAGCCCTCGGCTATAAATGCGACGAGAAGACGCTCCAGCGGATAGAGGTGGCCTACAAAGCCCCTTCCCGCGAAGAGTTGTACTACAAGATAGGAATCGGCTCCCTGAATCTGGGAAACCTCCCGGAAGTGCTCAAGAACTCTTCCGGAAGCCGCTTGTCCTGGCTCCGGAAGGTCCTGGGCCGGGAAAAGGAGGAGACAGGCTCGGGAGAGACCTATATCATCGGCTCGGAAGACCCTTCGGGGCCCCAGTTCGCCATCGCCAGCTGCTGCAACCCCATTCCCGGAGACCCTGTGGTGGGCTTCAAGGCGCCGGACGGCACCGTCACCGTGCACAAGAAGAGCTGCCCGGTGGCCGAAAACATAGCCGCCCTGCACGGAGACTGGGTGGTGGTCCCCAAATGGCTGGAACACTCGGCCGAGGAGCATGCCTTCCTGGTGCGCCTCTCCCTCAGGGGAATCGACCGGGTGGGGCTCCTCAACGAGATATCCCGCTACCTTTCCCTGGTAATGGGCGTGAACATGCGCCGGCTGAACCTCTCGGCCGAAGGCGGCCTGTTCGAAGGGTATATAGACCTGTATGTCAATTCCCGGGACATCATGGACAAGATGATCCGGAAACTTTCCTCCATAGAGGGCATCAGCAACGTTTCAAGAAGCGACCTATGAACCTGAAAAAGTTTCTTCCCCTCATACCCGCCGCCCTGGTTCTGGGCGCGATGATCTTCCCCTGGGGCTGCGCCAATACAACCGCCTCCCCCAGCGGCGGACCCAAGGATACCATTCCGCCCGTGATCGTGAAGATGGCGCCCCTGCCCGGGACGGTGAACGTTCCGGTTAACACCACCGTCCGCTTCACCTTCAACGAATACGTGAAAATCAAGGATGCCAACTCCATCTTCCTCTCCCCTCCCCAGGAGAAAAGGCCCAAAGCCGCCATCAAGGGGAAATCGGTGGTAGTGAGTTTCGAAGAAGACCTGATGCCCAATACCACCTACACGCTGGATTTGACCGGAGCCATCCAGGACAATAACGAAGGCAATTTGTACCCGGGCTACACGCTGGTTTTCTCTACGGGGGAAGCAATTGATTCCATGTGCGTTACGGGGCTTGTCCAAGACTGCAGCACGTTGATGCCCGTCAAAGGGGCCACGGTGCTTCTTTATAAGGACCATGCCGATTCGGCCATCTTCCTGCACCGGCCGGACGCTGCGGCCAGGACGGACGACTGGGGGTTCTTCGCCCTTCGGAACATCCAGGACACCCTGTACCGGGTATACGCCCTCAAGGATGCCAATAACAACAATATCTACGACCCCGACAATGAAAGCGTGGCATTTCTGGACAGCCTGTTCCGGCCGGTTACAGTAATTACCGACTCCTTATACGAATTCAAGAAATTCAACATGAAGGATACGCTGCTGTGCCTGGCCAGAAAGACCGAGATGGAGCTCAGCGTCTTCAGGGAAAAGACGTCCAAGCAGATGATCATGAAGAAGGAGCGGGTAGACCTAAGAACCGGCTACCTTACCTTCATGGCTCCCAATGCCGTGGTGCACGACCTGCGCATCAAAGGCCTGCCTAAGGAGAAGCTCATTTCCCAGTTCAATCCGGAGAAAGACTCCCTGGAAATCTGGGTGAACGACCAGCGGAAGATGCCGGACACCCTGCAAGTGGTGATCAATTACGACAAATCCGACTCCACCGGGGTGCGGAAACCCACGGAGGAAACCGTGAAACTGGCCCTGGACAGTAAACAGAAGGCGGAACTGATGAAAAGTTCCGGCCGGGACATCAAGCACGAAGACACCCTCTGCATCTTCAAGTCTACAGCGGAACCTACCACTGTGGAGCAGTATGGTTTTGAACTGGAGTTCAAGTATCCGCTGATAGAGGACGGCTGGGATTCGCTCCGGCTGAGGGCCGTGAATCCCCGCCAGCAGGAAACAATTGTTCCCGTGAGCGTTACGCAGGATTCCACGAACCTGCGCAAGTTCCGGATCATGCCGGATGAACCCTTCCAGCTGGGCTTCGACTACATTCTCCGGATTCCCCACCGGCGCTTCCGCGACATCAACGGCTACCGGAACGACAGTACGCTCCTGAAGGTAACACTTCCCACGGACGACAAACTGAGTTCCATCCGGCTGGATCTGTCTAATGTCCACAACAAGTACATAATAGACCTGCTGAACGAGAAACGGGATAAAATTATCCGGAGCTTCATAGTGGACGCCGACGGTCCCGTGGTGTTCCCCTATCTGAAAGAAGCCTCCTACTGCATCCGGATGACGGAGGATGTGAACCGGAACAACCTGGTGGATACGGGGAACCTGCTGGAGCATCTCCAACCGGAGAAGGTGCGTTTCTTCAAAGTGGACGACCAGTTCCTGATCAAGGTGCTGGAGCGCTCGGAGATGGTCTGGACCATAGACATGGAGGAAATGTTCCGATGAAAAAGCTTATAACTCTGCTGCTCACGCTGTTCTGGGCGCTGCTTCTGGCCCGTGCACAGGTGGTGGAAACCACCCTGGATGAAGAATTCTTCACCCTCCCCCAGGAAGTTACGGACAGCTACCTGGACAGCATCGCCATCCAGTCCGTGAATCCCAACGATTATTGGATGGTGGGCGTTTACGGCGGCTCGGCCTTCCAGTACGGTTTCTTCAATCCCCACCGTTCCGTCCGCTGGGTAATCCAATATCCGGTATATGGTTTTTCCCTCATCCGGCACTATACCATGTTCGGCCGCTTCCCCAACATGGCCCTGGAGCTGGGAGCCCAGCAGAATTACGAAGGGTACGAGTTCAAGCGCAACAAGGAAACCGGCTATATTCCCACGGAATCGGGAGCTTACAGAGCAATGATGACGGTACCGGAAGCCTTTGCGCTTTCGCATTTCCACATAGACATGGGAGATCACTTCAAGCTCCTGGCCAAGGTGGGGATCTTCGGCGGCTACCGGACAAGCATCACGCGCATTCCGGACGAAGCTTATGCCGATTCCAAGACTTTCCTGGAGTATGAACACGCCTTCCGGGATTATGACAAGCGCTGGTCCTATGGCGTCAAGGGCGGCCTGGGATTCGGCCTCATGTTCGACCCCATAGAGATTCACGTGACCGTGCATGTGAAATGGGGCTGGAACTCGTTCTGGGAACCGGACTATTACAGCCCTTACTACTACCGCTTCGGCTATCCGCTGGACGGAGGCCTCAACTTCGGGCTGTATTATCAGCTGACTCCCCGCCATGGGCACACCCGCGCCCAGCTGAAGAAGATGGCCCGGCAAATCGTAGAAAAGGAGAACCCGTGAGCATGAATACACTGGAGGTGAAAATTGGTCCTGTAAGCATTGGCGGGCACGCCCCAATCGTCCCGCAGACGATGCTGAACAAGCATACTTCGGATATAGAAGCCACCCTGGCACAGGCCGTAAGGGTGGCCGATGCCGGGGCGCAGCTCATCCGGATTACTGTGCCCACTTTGCAGGACGTGTCGCATCTGGCCGAAATCCGACGCCGTTTCCGCAATCTGGGATACGACGTTCCCTTGGTGGCCGACGTCCATTTCTCGTCGGAAATAGCCATCGAAGCCGCCAAAGTGGTGGAAAAGGTGCGGATCAATCCCGGAAACTTCCACCCGGACCACGCCAAGGCCCGCGAACGTTTCGCGGAATTCCTGGAGGTGTGCAAGGAGCACGGAACCGCCATCCGGATTGGCCTCAACCACGGCTCGCTGGGCCGGTACATCGTGGACAAATTCGGCAATACGCCCCAGGCCATGGCCCTGGCTGCCATGGAGTGGATTGAGATGTGCAAAGCGGCCTCCTTCTATCGCGTGGTGGTGTCGCTCAAAGCCTCCAACACCGTGGTGATGGTGGAGGCGTATCGGGAGCTGGCCCGCCTGATGCAGGAGTCCGGTACGGTGTTTCCGCTGCACGTAGGGGTCACGGAGGCAGGAAACGGCGACAGCGGACGCATCAAGAGCGCCGTGGCCATCTCTACCCTGCTGGCCGGAGGAATCGGCGACACCATCCGCGTTTCCCTGACGGAAGCGCCTGAAAACGAGGTGCCTGTGGCACAGTATCTGGCTCGCCGATACTCGAAGGACCCTTCCGCCCTGGCACCTGCGAAGCTAAGCGAACGGGAGGAAAGCCTCCTCAAGGTCGCCTGCGATTGGGGCGCTCCCCTGCTGAACCACGAAGTGGACGACATCCCCCTGGAAGACGAGTACCTGAAAGACGAGATCCTGCAGGCCTGCAGGCGCCGTTTCTATAAGCCGGAATACATTGCCTGCCCAGGCTGCGGAAGGACGATGTACGACCTGGAAAACACCTTTAACCGGGTAAAGGCGGCCACCGCCGGCTTCAAGGACGTGGTCATCGCCGTAATGGGCTGCATCGTGAACGGCCCCGGCGAAATGGCCGATGCCGACTATGGCTATGTAGGGGAAGGGGCCGGCAAGGTTACCCTGTACCGTAAGAAAATTCCCGTCCTCCGGCACATTCCAGAAGCCGAAGCCGTGGAAAAACTGGTGGAACTAATCCGGCAGGACCGCAAGGACTGATTCCACCGCGCGGACTTTATCTCCCACCTTCACTTTTATTTCGGCATCCAACGGAACAAAGAGGTCTATCCGGGAGCCGAACTTGATAACCCCGCACTGGTCTCCCCTGTTCTCCTTGTTCCCGGGCTCCGCATAGCAGACGATGCGGCGGGCGAAGGTGCCGGCTATCTGCTTGAAGAACACCTCTCCATGCCTGTTGGCCAGGCAGGTGGACGCATGCTCGTTGAGTTCCGAAGACTTGGGGCGGAAGGCCAGGAAATACTTGCCGGGATGGTACTGGTAGTAAGTCACTTCCCCGTTGATGGGCCAGAAGTTGCAGTGGACGTCGAAAAAGTCCATGTAAACGGAAATCTGGAAGCAGTCCCGTTTCAGGTATTCCTTTTCGAAGACCTTTTCCACAATTACCACCTTCCCGTCGGCCATCGAGGTGACCAGGCGGTCGTTACGGGCGTCCGGCGCCTCCCGGTTGGGAACGCGGAAGAACCAGGTGATAAAGACCATGAACACCACCATCAGCACGCAAAGGGGCAGGCTGATCCATAGCGAATGGATGAAGGTCGCCGACAGGAAGATGAGGATGGCGCATACACACCAGCAGACGAGGATGGTTCCGTAGGAGTCGTTATCTATCTTGATCCATTTCATAGTCTAGACAAGTCCGAAAAGCAAGAGGTAAATATAAGCGGCCGGAATGGCGAAGAGCGAGCTGTCGAAACGGTCCAGCAGGCCTCCGTGCCCGGGAATGAGGTTGCCGGAGTCCTTTACCCCGAACGAGCGCTTCCAGAGCGACTCGAAGAGGTCTCCGCACACGCCGGACACATGCATGAGGCTGGCCATCACCAGCAGATGCACCCACGGGAAGTCCATGAGGCCTGTAGCCTTGAGGATCATGGCGGCCACAAGCGCCATCACCCATCCGCCCACGAACCCGGCCCAGGATTTCTTGGGAGAAATAAGCGGACACATCTTGGCCGGCCATATTTTCTGTCCCAGCAGCATGCCAAAGACATAGGCGCCCACATCCGAGGCCCAGATGATACAGAAGAAAGCCACCATCAGGAGGCCGTTGAATTCCCCGTCCTTGCACACGACGGCGTTGGACAGGGCCAGCGGCAGGGCGATATACAGGAGGCCGGCATACAGACAGGCGGTTTTCCCGAAGGACGTTTGGTCTTTCTGGAAAACAGATGCCGCCATTACCAGCATGACGGCCAGAAAGCCCAGCAGCCAGACTTTTCCCCCGGTGAAGAAAAACGCATGTCCCATGAAGAAAAGAAAGACGCCCGCAAAGATGGCTATATACTGGAGACGCCCGTACACGGTTCCCAGGGTTATCCGGTAGAATTCGTAGAGCATCGCCCCTGTCATGAACGCAAAAAGAAGCACATAAAGCGCCTCATGCAACAGGAGCCCCCCCAGCATCACTGCCAGGAAAATGGCTCCCGATATGCTTCTTTTTACAGTTGTGTTCATGCTTGATCGGCCCGTTGGAAGCGGTCGTCCTCGGCCGGCTCGGCTTTGGGACCCAATATCTTTTCTATATCCTCTGCAAAGATAACTTCTTTTTCCAAAAGCAGCGCACCCAGCCGCATAAACTCTTCCCTGTGGTCGTCAATCAGTTTCCGGGTTATATCATGGACATTCTTCACGATGGCCTTCACTTCCTCGTCCATGAGCTGGGCGGTCTTTTCGGAGTAAGGCTTCACCAGATTGTATCCGCGGGAACCGGAGGAGTCGTAGAAACTGAGCGCTCCCACCTTGTCGCTCATGCCGTAATACTGCACCATGGCATAGGCCATCCCGGTCATGCGTTCCAGGTCGTTCAGCGCTCCGGTAGAAGGCTCCCCGTTCAGTACTTCCTCGGCCACGCGTCCGCCGATGAGCTGGCACATATGGTCCATCATCACGCTGCGGGACCAGTTCTTTCGCTCTTCCGGCAGGCTCCAGGTGAGTCCCAGAGCATTTCCGCGCGGGATGATGCTCACTTTGAAAACAGGGTCGGCATACGGGAGCAGCCAGCCCACCAGGGCATGACCCGCCTCATGATATGCGGTGGTGCGCTTTTCGGCCGGGGTCATGATGGTGTTGGACTTTCTTTCCAGGCCGCCGATAATGCGGTCTACCGCATCCAGGAAATCCTGCTGCATCACCGCCGGATGATTTTGCCGGGCGGCGGTGAGGGCCGCCTCGTTGCACACATTGGCTATGTCGGCCCCGGAGAAGCCCGGCGTATGCTTGGCCATGAATTCCACATTGAAGTCCTCTCCCAGCTTGATGTCCCTGAGATGGACCTTGAAGATTTCTTCCCGTTCCTTGAGTTCCGGCAGCTCTACATGGATCTGACGGTCGAAGCGGCCGGCGCGCATCAGGGCCTGGTCCAGGATATCCGAACGGTTGGTGGCGGCCAATACAATGACACCGCTGTTGGTGCCGAAGCCGTCCATCTCCGTAAGGAGCTGGTTCAAAGTATTTTCCCGCTCGTCATTGGAAGAGAAGCCTCCGTTCTTGGCCCTGGCGCGGCCCACGGCGTCTATTTCATCGATAAAGACGATGCAGGGGGCCTTTTCCTTGGCCTGGCGGAACAGATCCCGCACGCGGGACGCGCCCACGCCTACAAACATCTCCACGAAGTCCGATCCCGAGATGGAGAAGAAAGGCACGTTGGCCTCCCCTGCCACTGCCTTGGCCAGCAGCGTCTTTCCGGTACCGGGAGGCCCTACAAGCAGGGCTCCCTTGGGAATCTTTCCGCCGAGGGAGGTATATTTCTTAGGATTCTTGAGGAAATCTACAATCTCCATGACTTCCTCCTTGGCTCCGTAAAGGCCGGCCACATCCTTGAAGGTGACCTGGACGTCTCCCTTCTCGGTTTCGCGGGCCGTTGACTTGCCAGTATTGAAAGGATTGAAACCGCCGCCGGGGCCGCCCTGCCCCATTCCCCGGTTCATGCCCCGGAACATCCACACCCAGAACAGGATGAAGATGAGCAGCGGAAGCAGCAGTTGCAACACTTCTCCCCAGATATGGTCCTCGTTCTTGATAACCACCTTGAACTGGTCGCCGGGGGGGAGTTCCGCGTTGAGGCCGGCGAAACTCACCTCCGGGTCGAACTTTGTAGACACCAGGAAGTAGAAATGCGGAGCCCGGCGGGGCGGGACCCCTCCGGCGAATTTGTCGGCATATTTGGCCAGGCGGTCGGCCTTGATCTTGACTTCCCCCTTGAAATCGTTACGGATGAAGTCTATCTCCACCACATCTCCGGCATTGATCATGCTTTGCACCTCCGCCCACTCCACTTTTTCCGGAGAGGCCGACTGCTGGTTGCGGAAGAGCAGGTAGCCAATCCCAAAGAAAAGGAGGATGTAGAGCCACGAAAGGTTTACTATGATTTTGCGTCTGCCCTTGTTGTTGGGCTGTTTGGAACTGTTTGCCATTTATTCTTCTGTTTTGGAAGCTTTTTTTGCTGGTACCTTCCGCTCCTGGTAGGCCTTCCGGGGCACATCGGCCCAGAGTTCCTCCAGACGGTAGAAATCCCTGTATTCCTTGAGGAAGATATGGACCACGATATTGCCGTAGTCCTGGATGATCCAGAAATTGTTTTCCTCTCCCTGGGAGCGGTAGAGTTTATGCCCTTCCTCCTTCATCTTCTCTGCGATATTGTCGGCCACCGCCCCCACCTGGGTGGTGTTGGAAGCGTCGCAGATAACAAAGAAATCCGTGATGGAACCGTCTATTTTCCTGAGGTCCAATGACACGGCATCCCTTCCCTTCTTGTCGTAAACTGCATCGGCTATGAGCCGAAGATCATGGGTAATCATTTATGGTGAATTTTTGTATCTTTGCACAAAGATAATCAAAATTAAGGCCAATGCAAATAAAGTGGTTTGAGGAGCTGGATTCCACCAATGACGAACTTCTGCGGGGGATTTCCCGCTATGACAATTTGTCAGTTGTGGCGGCCCTCCGGCAGACGGCGGGAAGGGGGCAGCGCGGGAACAAATGGCTGTCGGCGCCGGGCGACAACCTTACTTTTTCCATCCTGCTCAAGCCTGCGGAGCTGCCTGCCGATGAATTCATGTCCATCACGTTCCTGGCCACCCTGGCCGTGAAAAAGTGGCTTTGCAGCCAAGGTGTCCCAGCCGTAATCAAGTGGCCCAACGACATTTATGTAGCCAAACGAAAAATCTGCGGCATGCTTGTGGAAAACCGTCTGGAGGGCGGTTCCATCCAAGCCTCGGTGATTGGGATCGGGCTGAACCTGAACCAGACCCTCTTCCCGGGAGAACTGATGAACCCCGTTTCGCTCAAACGCCTCACCGGCCGGGATTATCCGCTGAAGGAATCCCTGGAGGAATTGCTTTCCTGCTTTGAGTTTTCCGCCTTGGAAAGCCGCAGAGGCCGCACCGCCCTATGGAAAGCCTACGGCACGGGGCTGTTCCAGCAAGGGACGGCCTGCCGTTACAGGGACCTGCAGACAGAAGAAGAATTCACGGGGACGATAACAGGCGTCACCCGCGGGGGACGCCTGTTGATGGAAGATGGGAAATCCTTCTCTTTCAAGGAGATAAGCTACATCCTTTAGGGCTGTTTCATGGCCCCTATCACCGCCGCCGGATCCTCCGCCTTGAAAACGGCGCTGCCGGCCACGAGGATGGTGGCGCCCGCCCGGGCCAGTTCCGCGGCATTCCAGGGCCCCACCCCGCCGTCCACTTCTATGTCCACCTCCTTCTCCCGGCCGATGCGCCGGAGTTCCTCCTTTACGCAGCGGATCCGGTCCAGGGTTTCCGGAATGAACTTCTGCCCGCCGAAGCCGGCGAATACGCTCATGAGGAGGACATAGTCGGCCTGCTCCAGGTAAGGGAACAGTTTCTGGACCGGACAGTCCGGATTGACTACCAGGCCAGCCAGGGCTCCGCACTCGTGGATGAGGTCCAGAACGGCTCCCGAATTCTCCAGGGCCGCCTCGTAGTGGAAACTGATCATGGCGGCGCCCAGCTTGGCGAAGCGGGGAATGTACTTCTCCGGATGCACAATCATCAGGTGCACGTCCATGGGCTTTTCCGCCATGGAAGCGATGGCCTCCACCACAGGGAAACCGAAGGAGATGTTGGGCACGAAGCTGCCGTCCATGATGTCCAGGTGGAAGATGTCGGCATGGCGGTTCACCGTTTCCAAGTCCTTTTCCAGATGCAGAAAGTCGGCCGCCAGGATGGAAGGGGCTACGCGGATCATTGGAAATTGTGCACTAAGTCGTTCAGATGGGCCACGAACTTGTCCAGGGAAGCCAGTTCCAGCTTTTCCCCAGGGGCATGGACACCGCGCAGGGTGGGGCCGAAGGAAATCATGTCCAGGTCCGGGAATTTCTCCAGGAACAGGCCGCATTCCAGGCCCGCATGGATGGCTTTGACCTCAGGATCCCGGCCGAAGAGTTTCCTGTAGCTGTCCACCGTTGCGTGGAGGATGGGCGACTTGAGGTTGGGTTTCCAGCCCGGGTACTCCCCGTGGTGTTCCACGTCGAAGGAGCCCAGGAACAGGGCAGCCTCCACTTTCTCCGCCATGGCATGCAGTTCCGACGGGACGGAGCTGCGCTGCGAGGTGACCACCTTGATTTCCTTGTCTACGGTATGGGCGGCCGCCAGGTTGGTGGAAGTCTCCACCAGGCCCGGGATGTCCATGGACATTTTTTCCACGCCGTGCGGACAGGCCAGCAGGGTTGCGATGATATTGGCCGCCTCCCCTTCTGCAATGGCCTGCAGCCCGCTTTCCGCAGGCCCGGCAACCGCTTTCACCTCAGGGTCTGAAGCAGCGAATTCCTCCTTCAGGATTTTGCCGAAGGCTTTTACGTCCTCCAGCATGTCTTCGGCCTCGTCGGCCGGAACGGCTATGAGGGCCTCGGCCTCCCGGCAGATGGCGTTGGGCTTGTTGCCGCCGTTGAGGGAAAGGAGCTGGAACTCGTACTGGAGCTCCGTATAAAGGAAGCGGACCAGTTCCCGCAGGGCGTTTGCGCGTTCTTTGTTTATGTCGTCCCCGCTGTGGCCGCCCTGGGCGCCGCATACCTTAACCGAAAGGATTGTATATCCGTTTTTCACCGGTTCCCGCGTGAACGGGAAAGTGGCGGTGGTGTCCATTCCTCCGGCACAGCCTACGAACATCTGGCCTTCGTCTTCCGAATCCAGGTTGATGAGGATTTTCCCGTCGAAGAAACCGGGTTCCAGAGCGAAGGCCCCGTCCATCCCCGTCTCTTCCGAAATGGTGAAGAGGCATTCGATCTTTCCCATGGGCTCAGGGCTCTCCAAAAGGGCCAGGCAGGCGGCTATGCCAATCCCGTCGTCGGCCCCCAGGGTGGTGTTCTTGGCAATGAGCCAGCCATCTTCCTCTTCATAGGGGATGGGCTGGGTGGCGAAGTCGAAATCGAAATCGGCATTTTTTTCACAGACCATGTCCTGATGGGCCTGCAGCACCAGGCAGGGCACGTTCCCTTTCCCGGGGGTGGCTTCCTTTACAATGACCACATTGCCGGTTTTGTCGGTCCGGCACTCCAGGTCCCGGTCTTTGGCGAACTTCTGCAGGTAGGCTGTCATAGCCTCTTCGTGGCCCGATTCTCTGGGAATCCGGGTTATCTCCTTGAAAATGCTGAGTACTTTTGCTGTATCCATGACGCTATACGGAATAACTTTGTCTTGTTTCCGTAAAGGTAGTAAATATTTGCTGGAAATGGAAATTTATTCCACAGGGACCACGATCATGCCTTCTATGTCTTCCACCCACTGGCGGAAGAGCCTGTCGGTGGCCATGAGGTCCTGGACGGTGGTGCAGGCGTGCAGCACCGTGGCATGGTCTTTCCCGCCCAGTTCCGCGCCGATGGTGGAAAGGGAGCAGTTGGGAATGAGGCTCCTGCATTCGTACATGGCAATTTGCCGGGCCTGTACGATCTGGCGCTTGCGGCTCTTGGAGAGGAGGGTTTCCCGGGTGATGTTGAAGTACTCGCACACCGTGCCCACGATAAAGTCGATGGAGACGTCCGAGGACTGTTCCACCACGATTTTTCCGGTGACGCTTTCGGCCAGTTCCACGGTGATTTCCTGATGGCCGAGGGTGGCATGGGCCACCAGGGAGATGAGGGCGCCCTCCAGCTCCCGGAAGTTGGATTTGACCCGGGAGGCCAGGAAGGACAGGACGTCTTCACCCAGGGAAACGCCTTCGCGCAGCGCCCTGGAGCGGAGCATCTGCAGACGGGTGTTGTAGTCCGGCTTGGAAAGTTCCACCGAAAGGCCCCACTTGAAGCGGGACAGGAGGCGTTCCTCGAAGTTCTGGAGGTCTACGGGAGCCCGGTCGCTGGTGAAAATGAGCTGCTTGCCGTTCTGGTGCAGATGGTTGAACACGTTGAAGAACGAGTTCTGGGTACCCTGGCCCACCATGTCCTGGATGTCGTCTACGATGAGGACGTCGATCCGCTGGTAGAACGCCAGGAAATCCACGATCCGGTTGCCTTTGACTGCATCCATGTACTGGGTTTTGAACTCGTTGCCCGTAACATAGAGCACCACGGTTTCCGGGAAACGCTCCTTTATGTCTATGCCGATGGCCTGGGCGATGTGGGTTTTCCCCAGCCCGGGGCCGCCGAAGAGGAAAAGCGGGTTGAAGGGCGTCTTTCCCGGAGCCAAGGAGATGTTCTCGCCGGCGTTCACCCCCATTTTGTTGCAGTCCCCTTCCACCAGGTTGCCGAAACAGTACACCGGGTTGAGCCGGGGGTTGATCTTGAGCCGCTGGACGCCCGGATACACAAAAGGACTGGGGCTTCCCGAAGGCTGATAGGTGGGAACGGAAACGGGGTTGTTGGTGGGAACGGGGCCATGGGTGGCAGGGAGGATCATCCCCTGCTGGTTCCGCACCGGCTGAACCAGATAGAACAGCTGGGCGTCTGCGCCGATGGCACGCCGCAGCGTGACCTTGAGCAGATCCATGAATGCACCTTCTATATAATCGCGGAAAAAGTCTGAAGGGACCTGGACCGTGAGCTTTGAACCTTCCAGCGAAATGGGGACGATGGGCTTGAACCAGGTATTGAACTTCTGCTGATCAATGTTGTTCTCAATGATCTGCAGACAGTTGTTCCATACCGCAATATGTCTCTCCTGATCCAGCATGAAGGAATAGGGTTCAGATGGTAGTAGTGTCTCTCTAATTCGCAAGTGCAAAAATGGGGGAAAAAAAATTTATAAAAAAACAATTTTCCTCTTGCAAATAAAAATATTTATGTTTAAAATAAAAGTGGCGAGACCGGAAAAGAGACTTCTTATTTATTCATTTATTATCAATTACTTACACCGCCAAATCCCTATAACAGACTCTTACAAATTAATTTCTTGTTTGTAATAATTCTAAATTATAAAAATGGGCTTTTTCCTTGCTTCCAGGGCCCTGCAAGGCAATAAAATCAGCGGACGGGAGAAGTGGATCCGTCTTCGATTTTTACCAGGTAGGCGTCCGGAAATTTTTCCTGTACCGCAGCATATTTCTGCTTGGCCGCCTTCAGGGAAGAAGAGGTTTCCACAATATACTTGTAGAGTTTTCCGCTTTTGACTACGACGGGAGTATATCCTTTGAAAAAAGGATCCTTCAGCGACATTTCCTTTCCGGTGGCCAGAATCTGCGTACCATAGAGCGGCCCCTCGGAAGCTTCCTGCTGCTGCACGGCTGTGGCGGGAGCGGCGCCCACGGGCGTAACGCCGTCGTAGCGGGCCTTGAAGGCGGAAAAGGCCTGAAAAAGGTTCTCGGCAATTCCGCTTCGGCCTTTCTCCGAGCGCATGGTGGAAAGGTCGTCCGGATTGGTGATGAAGCCCACCTCCACCAGCACGGACGGCATGGCTGTACGCCAGAGCACCCAGAACGGGTCCTGGTGTATGCCACGGCTGTTTTTGATGGGGTTTCTCCCCATGGCCCTGGCTACATCGTCGGCAAAAGCAAGACTTCCGGCCAGGTGGGCATTCTGCATGAGGTTGAAGATGATATAGGACTGCGGGTCGGAGGGGTCGAAGCCCTGGTAGCGGGCCTCGTAATCCTCTTCCAGCATAATCACTGAATTTTCCCGCTTCACCAGGTCCAGGTTCTTGGAAAAGAGGTCGTTCCCCTTCTGGGCGCTCTGCCCCAGACAGTGGATGGAATAGCCGTTTGCCGTAGTCCCCTTCTCCACCGAATTTACATGGATGGAAATGAAGAGGTTTGCATTGGCCTTGTTGGCGGTGACCGCCCGGTTTTCCAGTTCTATGAAGGTGTCGTCCTCCCTGGTCATGACAACCGATACGTCCGGGTAGGCGGCCCTAATTTTTTCCGCCAGTTTCCGGCCGATGTCCAAGGTGATGTTTTTCTCGTAAGTCTTCTTGTCGCGGCTCACGCAGCCGGCGTCCTTTCCCCCGTGGCCGGGGTCGATGACCACGGTGCGGAGTTTGACGGAAGCTTCCTGTCCGGAGTTTTGTGCAGGCACGGGGATTGCAAGCAACAGGGCGGCAAAGGAGGCCAGGGCGAGGCGGAAAAACGGCTTCATGGCGGCTTCTGTTTTGAAAATTGTGGAATAAGTAGTAATTTTGTACCTTATATTTTTGCACAAATTTAGCAAAAAAAACTTAATGGCAAGGAAGTTTATGCAATCTATATGCCTGGCGGCGGTGCTGGTCTTGACGACCGGCGTATGCGCCAGTGCCAGGAAACTTCCCTTCCACCATTCCTACGGCAAAGACAATGCCGCACTTGTGGCCGCCTTCCGCTCCCAAATCTCCAGGCTCCGGGATACCGTCCCTCCGGCTCCGGACACCCTACTTCCGGCGCCGGCACGCACGGAAAGAGCCGATTCCACCGTCCAAGCGCCGGACTCCCAGATACAAGTTGAAGATTCCCTGACGCAGGTTCAGGATTCCCTGAAACACGCGGCCGATTCCCTGGCCCGGATCGACTCCTTGGAAACGGCGCGCAGGGATTCCCTGGCCCTGTTGGACAAGAGTTCGTTGGAAAGGCCCGCCTTCACCACGGCCAAAGACTCCATCATCACGGATTTCTCCGACGGCAAACGGCTCATCTATTATTATGGAGGGGCCACCGTCACCTACCAGGACATGAAGCTGACGGCCGACTACATCCGCTTCGACATGGCCACCAACACCGTTTACGCGCGCGGGCAGAAAGACACCCTCTCCGGCGAATGGAGCGGGCTTCCGGAGATGACCCAGAGCGGCCAGACCTACAAAATGGACGAAGTGTATTACAACTTCTCCAGTCGCAAGGCCCGCATCGTGAACATGGTCACAAAAGACGCCGAAGGCATCCTACAGGGGCAGAACATCAAGATGATGCCGGACCGGTCCATCAACATGGAAAACGGCATGTACACGGTGTGCGACCTGGAAGAGCCGCATTACTACTTGAAGCTGTCCCTGGCCAAGGTGGTGACCAAACCCTCCCAGAAAACGGTCTTCGGCCCGGCCTGGCCTGTAGTGGCCGGGGTGCCCATTCCCATCGGCCTGCCCTTCGGCTTCGTTCCGGAAAAGCCCACCCGGGCCACCGGCCTGCTCATGCCTTCCTTCGGTGAGGAACAGGCGCGCGGTTTTTACGTACGGGACGCGGGAATGTATTTTGTCCTTGGCGATTACCTGGACATCTCCCTCACGGGAGACTATTATACTCTGGGCTCCTGGGCCTTGGACCTGAATTCCCGTTACAAGGTGAACTACAAGTTCAACGGTTCCCTGGCGCTCACCTTCTCCAACGACCAGACGGGTGAACGGGGCAGCACGGACTTCGCGCAGTCCCGGAACTTCGGCTTCCGCTGGTCGCACACGCAGGATTCCAAGGCCCGCCCGGGAAGCACCTTCAGCGCTTCGGTGAACTTCTCCAGCCCGTCCAACAGCAAGTACAACGCCCGCAGCGTAACGGAAGCCCAGCAGAATCAGGTGAGTTCCTCCATCTCCTATTCCCGGAACTGGGACGGCAAGTTCAACCTGAGCGTGAACGCCCTCCACAACCAGAACTCCAGGGACTCCAGCTACACCTTCACCCTGCCCAACATCACCTTCTCCGTAACCCGGTTCTATCCCTTCAAACAAAAGACCCGGGTGGGAAAGGAAAAGGCGTACGAAAAAATTTCCTTCGGCTATTCCACTTCTTTCCAGAACAAGCTCAGTTTCAAGATGCGGGACATGCAGGATTTCGTAATGGCGCCGGACGGGTCCTATGTGCTTGACGCGGATGCCAACGGGAATACCTACCGGGTAAAGGAGTTCGGGGACTCGCTGGGCGTGAAGGCGCTGGATCGGCTCACCAACGGCATGTCCCACTCCTTCCAGATCGGCCTTCCCAGTTTTACCCTGCTAAAATACATCAACGTCACGCCCAGCGTCAACTACAGCATGAACTGGCTGTTCTCCAGCGGTACCCAGACCCTGGAGAACGTGGTGGACAGCGAAGGGAACCCCGTCATGGTGAACGACAAGGACGGTAATCCGGTTTGGGCGCAGAAGGTGGTCACGGACCCGGGAAGGGCCTTCAACCACTTTGGCATGACGCACAATTACTCAGGGAGCGTTGCCATGTCCACCCGTGTATATGGCATGTTCAATTTCGGGAAACACCGGTCGGTGCAGGCCATCCGTCATGTGATAACGCCATCGGTCTCCATTAACCTGAGCCCGGAGAAAGGGACCTCCTTCAACGGCTGGCGCACCCTGGAGCCGTATTACGACAAAAACGGCTCTTACCATGCCGAGACCTGGTATAACATCTACACCCTCAGCGGGAACCACAACAACGTGTCCCCGCCCGGCCGGGGCAAGACCGGAAGCGTGTCGCTGAGCCTGGGCAACAACCTGGAAGCCAAGGTACGGGACCGCAAGGACACCACCGGGACGGGCACCAAGAAGGTGAAGCTGCTGGACCAGCTGAACATCAACACAAGCTACAACCTCCTGGCCGATTCGCTGAAGATGCAGAATATCAGCATGTCGGCTTCCACCAACCTCTTCAACAAGCTGAACCTCAGCGGAAACCTCAACTTCGACCCGTACGCCGTCGACGAGCAGGGAAAGAAAATCAACAAGTACAACATCGTGGCCACCGGGGTTCCCGCCCGCCTGGTGAACGCCTCTTTGTCGGCCTCCATCGGCTTTAACGGGAAAGGTACCATCAACGGCAACGACGGCACCAAGGGAAACGGAGGAGGAGGAGGCGGCGGAGTGTCGGTGACAGACCCCAGCACCTATCAGCGGATTTACACGCACCCCGTTACCGGAGAGCCCATTCCGGGAGGATATCTGTATTATATGAATCCCAACGCCCCCTGGTCTGTCAATTTCAGCTATTCCTTCAGTTATTCCAAATCCTACTCCTACCAGAGCTCCACGCAGACGCTCTTGGAGAACAAGCGCTTCACCCAGACCCTGAACCTGAACGGAAACATCAAACTCACGCCCCGGATGAACATCTCGCTCACTTCCGGTTTCGACATAATGGCCATGAAGCTCACCACCACCCAGATCAGCGCTACCTACGACCTGCACTGCTTCAACATCGCCTTCAGCTGGGTGCCGATGGGCCAGTGGAAGTCCTACAGCTTCAGGATTGCAGCCAACGCATCGGCCCTGGCCGACCTGCTGAGGTTCAAAAAGAGTGAAAGCTACATGGACAACATGTTGAAATAGTTTTGCTATATCCCGGATTTTGATTATCTTTGCAGTGGTATTCCGGTCGGGGTACCTTCTTTTCAGACATAAATTCCGTTAGACATATTATAATTATGCCCCACAGTATTTTTGAACTCGACGCCATGAGCGAAGACCAGCTCAGGTCGCTTGCAGAAACAATTGAAATCAAAGGAACCAAGAAAATGGACAGAGCGGCGCTTGGTTACGCCATACTGGACAGAGAAGCGGTAATCGAGTCGCAAAAGCCCGCAGCGGCGGCGACGGAGAAACCCAGAAAACGGGGACGCCCGCGCAAGAGCGAGGCGGCTCCCGCTGCCGAAAAGCCTGCGCCCGCCAAAGCGGAAGAAAAGCCGGCGAATCCCGCCCCCAAGAAGGGAGGCCGCAAAAAGAAAGTTGCGGAAGCCCCCGCCGAAGCTCCCTCCGGCGCCGCTCCCGCTCCGGTTCCGGCTGCCCCTGTAGCAGAAGCTGCAGCCCCCGCGGCTCCGGAAAAGCCCGCCGCCGAAGGGAAGAAGAAAAACCGCAAGCCCCGGAATGCCGAAAACAAACCCGAGGCGCCTGCTGCGCCCGTCGAGGCATCGGCCCCCAAGGCTCCTGCTGAAACACCCGCCGTAGACGGAAAGCAGTTCATCCACGATCTTTTTGACGATCTGAAATCCGACTCCGCCCAGCAGCAGGAAAAGCCCCGCAAACAGCATCAGCAGCAACAGCAACAACAGCAGCGGCCACAGCCCAAACCCCGTATAGAGTTCGAGGGCTCGGTGGTGGCTACCGGCGTGCTGGAGGTGATGCCGGACGGCTACGGCTTCCTCCGCAGCTCGGACTACAATTACCTCAATTCCCCGGACGACATCTACGTTTCCCAGCAGCAGATCAAGCAGAACGCCCTCAAGAACGGAGACACCGTAACGGGAGAAATCCGTCCTCCGCGCGAGGGAGACAAGTATTTCCCGCTGGTCAAAATCAACTACATCAACGGACGTACGCCGGACTTCGTGCGGGACCGCGTTCCCTTCGACTTCCTCACTCCCCTGTTCCCCACGGAGAAATTCAACCTCCTGGGCCATGGGCACGAAAAAGACCAGTCCATCCGCATCGTAGACATGTTCACACCCATCGGCAAGGGCCAGCGCGGCCTTATCGTGGCCCAGCCCAAGACGGGTAAGACCATGCTCCTGAAGGCCATTGCCAACGCCATTGCCGACAACCATCCGGAGGTATATGAGATTGTGCTTCTCATAGACGAGCGCCCGGAGGAAGTGACGGACATGCAGCGCAGCGTAAAGGCCGAGGTAGTGGCTTCCACCTTCGACGAACCGGCCGAACATCATGTGAAAGTGGCCAATATGGTTCTGGACAAGGCCCGCCGCCTGGTGGAATGCGGCCACGACGTGGTAATCCTGCTGGATTCCATCACCCGCCTGGCGCGCGCCTACAACACTGTGCAGCCGGCATCCGGCAAGGTGCTCACCGGCGGTGTAGACGCCAACGCCCTCCAGAAACCCAAGCGTTTCTTCGGCGCCGCCCGCAACATCGAGAACGGCGGTTCCCTCACCATCCTGGCCACGGCCCTTACGGAAACCGGCTCCAAGATGGACGACGTAATCTTCGAGGAATTCAAGGGTACCGGCAACATGGAACTGCAGCTGGACCGCAACCTGTCCAACAAGCGTATCTTCCCGGCCGTGAACCTCGTGCTCTCCAGCACCCGCCGGGACGATCTCCTGTACGACCCTTACACCAACAACCGCATCTGGATTCTCCGCAAGCTCCTCTCGGACATGAACCCCGTGGAAGCCATGACCTGGATGCAGCAGCACATGGACGAATTCAAGACCAACAAAGACCTCATAGACAACATGTCCAAGTTCGGCAGGTATGATTGACACCATAGTTGCTCCGGCCACCACCCCTGGGACCGGAGCAATTTCCATAGTCCGCCTCAGTGGACCGGAGAGTTTTCGTATAGCTGATGCCGTAGTTAAATTAAAGTCGGGAACCATTTCTGGCTCTGAGGCTTATACAATTCATTACGGAGAGGTTTTTCAGTCGGACGGCACGCTTCTGGACCAGGTCCTGGTCTCCGTATTCCAGGCACCCCACAGTTATACCGGCGAGGATGCCGTGGAAATCTCCACGCACGCGTCTTCATTCATCGTGTCGCAGCTGGTGCAGTTGCTTCTTGCCGCCGGAGCCCGTTTCGCCCAGCCCGGGGAGTTCACCCGGCGGGCCTTCCTGAACGGGAAAATGGATCTTGCTCAGGCCGAAGCGGTTGCAGACCTTATTTCCTCCACTACTGCAGCCTCCCACCGCGTTGCCATGAACCAGCTCAAGGGGCATTTCTCAAGGGAACTGGCAAGCCTCCGTTCCCAGCTGCTGGAAATGGCTTCCCTGCTGGAACTGGAATTGGATTTTTCCGAGGAAGACGTGGAATTCGCCGACCGGGAACAGCTGGAGAAACTCCTGAAAGCCACACTGGAGGACGTAGAGCGCCTGGCCGCTTCCTTCCGGCAGGGCAACATGATCAAAAACGGCGTTCCGGTTGCCATTGTAGGAGCGGCAAACGCCGGCAAAAGTACGCTCCTGAACGCCCTTCTGGGCGAAGACCGGGCCATTGTCTCCGAACTGGCAGGTACTACCCGCGACACCATCGAGGAAACCCTCACCCTCGGCGGCGTCCTCTTCCGCTTCATCGACACCGCCGGACTCCGGGAAGTCGCCGACAAGGTGGAGCGTATGGGCATAGAACGCACTTACAAGAAGCTTTCGGAGGCGGAAATTGTGCTGGCTGTGCTGGATATGACAGAAGATCTTCCGGAACAGCTGGAGGCTGTCTGTTCGCATATTGCGCCAGAAGCCCAGCGACTGTTTTTGCTGCTGAACAAAGCCGATTTACTGGACGAATGCGGTATTAACAAAAATGTTACTATTGTTAACAGCTTTGTTTCGCGCATTGATAATAAAGCAAATATAATCCAAATATCGGCAAGAGAAGAAAAAGGGCTGGATGCACTGAAATCGGCATTGATCCAGGCCGAAAAGGATCTTATCCCCAACGCCGATTCCACTTTCGTGACCAACGCCAGGCACTACGAGGCCCTCGTGAACGCCGCCGCCGCCATCTCCGATTGCCGCACTTCCCTCGCCCGGAAGTTCCCCACGGACCTGGTGGCCGAAGACCTGCGCCGGGCGCTCACCAGCATCAACGCCATCCTGGGCGCAGACCTGCTGGATCCGCAAGTTATTCTGAATCAGATATTTAAACATCACTGCATAGGCAAGTAGCAGCCACGGGGCGTTCAGATGCGCCAACTGCAGCTTCAACTGTGCCTGATGTGGCTTCGGCTGTGCCCAACGTCCCAAAGAATGGGACATTAGGCGCATTTCGCCGCCATTTTGCGCCCGACGTCCCCAATTTAAGGACATTGGGCACAACGACACCGTACAATTTATTCGTATATTTGCAGGGTTAACTGTTGACGACATGACACCCTCATTGATAGAATATGTGGAATCCTGCATCATCCCGAGGTACGCATCCTTCGACAAAGCGCACCGCGAGGACCATGCGCGGGCGGTAATCCGGCGGGCCCTGGAGATGGGCAATGCCTACGATATCAACGAAGACATGCTATATGCCGCAGCCGCCTGCCACGACCTCGGCCTTGAGGTAGACCGGAAAACCCATCATCTGGAAAGCGGTCGCATCATAAGAGCGGATGCCCGGCTCTGTAGCTGGTTCACCCCTGAGCAGATAGAGACCATCGCCCAGGCGGCGGAAGACCACCGCGCGTCGGCGACCACCCCGCCCCGGAGCATCTACGGCGCACTGGTGGCCGAAGCGGACCGGATGATAGTCCCGGAAACCATCATCCGCCGCACCGTACAGTTCGGCCTGTCGCATTACCCGGAACTTGACAGGGAGGGCCACTGGCAGCGCACGCTCGACCATCTCCACGAAAAGTACGCCGAGGGGGGCTACTTGCACCTGCTGATTCCCGGATCTCCGAACGAAGCTCCACTTGAGCGGCTTCGCTCCATCATCCATGATGAAGGCACTCTGCGTGGCCTTTTCGATAAAATATATACAGAAGAAACAAGATGAACTCCTGATAAAGGCCATGGAATCAATATCAAGAATTATTCTCTTAACTGTGGCGATCTTCTCGGCCGGCCTCGCATCAAACGCGCAGGAGGTCCGGAACCGCCATGCCGTGCCGGGACAGCGCTACCTGAAAGAATATTGGGGGCAATCCGAATTGTACCTCCAACACCAAGCTTATTATATGCTGGATTTGGCGGACAAGGCGCTGAACGCAAATCCTCCGACGCTGACAATAGGCCGGGAGCGCGAGATGGCCATGCTCATGGTGGACGCTGTAACCCATGAGCCCGCTCCCATCGAGAATCCTGCAGTACAAGACTTCCTCTCCAGGCGGATGAACCATGTCCTGGAAGATCTTGACAAGCCGCTCAAGGGACGGAAGTCATTGAGAATTTATAAGTTATACAACTGCGGAATGCTTTTCCGCACCCGTGACCTCACAGTCGCAATAGACCTTAACGGCCGGGACGGGAAGCTCATTTCTGACGAAATCATGGAGAAGATAGTGGGCCACGTCGATATCCTCTTCTACACCCACAACCACTACGACCATATCGACCGACATGTCAGGGATCTATGCCACAAGGCCGAAGTCCCCATCTATGCCACCGACGAGA
>ERZ842401.2176-NODE-2176-length-26584-cov-3.418448_pt1 | contig 26584 bp, 29 predicted proteins | sample MGYA00521270_ERZ842401 | MGnify/ENA primary metagenome ERZ842401 (study PRJEB31892, sample SAMEA3878208) | bioreactor metagenome | biome: Moose rumen | place: Sweden | collected 2011-10 | study: EMG produced TPA metagenomics assembly of the PRJEB12797 data set... | reverse complement strand
AATCCAAGTTGTTCCATCGTCCGTAGAATAACTATACCCCCAATTATTACTGCCCATATTGGCTAGCGTGCTAGCTGCGCCAGCTGTGGTGGCTAGGCTAGTAAAGGTCTTACTACCGTTGACTAAATCAGTAGTGTGATGAGCTCCACTTGTAGCAGTCCCCACTGTAGCAGAAAGAGAATAACCATAGGCATTAGTACTTACCGAAATTGCAATTTCGTTACTATCCGAAGAGGAGCCCGGAGCTAGATTAGAAATCACCAAATCTGCTGAGGAAAGTGATACGGAAATACTAGGGTTAAAGGTAAACTGGACATTAGCGGAGGATTGGTAGGAGAGCGCCTCCGCCGCCTCTCCCCTTAACAGGTTAGTCGAGCCAACCAAAACTGCCCCACTTCCCATAGCTAATAATAACAAGAATGTGAACCTCATACGCCTTTTCATAAGTCTTATTATACACAACCTTTTTCAAAATCGCAACCATTTTCTTGTTTTTTTCAAACTAAAAAATCCTCCGGGCTATTAAAGCTCGGAGGAATAGTCGTGGCCGTCCCAGACGTCTACGAGACGACGAGCAGCAAAGTCACCTTCATTGGTGAACTCATATACTGGAATCGGAATAACCTTTCCAGCTTCCCGCTCGCATCTCTCGACTTGTTCTCGAGCCGAGATCTCATCAAGGAATGCCTTCTCCTTTGTAGCAGCGTACCGCACTTCGACCATGCTAAAAGCAAACACGGTAGCAGTGATGAGCGCAAAGATAATTGTCAGCCAGAGGCCTACCGATTCACCGCCAGTAATCCACTGGAGCTCAGCGGCAATAGCCCGCCTAAGACCAAAGCCCCAGGCCAAGCCAACATAGCCAAGAGCCATGCCACCTGCAAGCAGACAATATACCCACTCTTTGACCCATTTGATGGGCTGTAGCATTCGCTGACTATACCGGTACATCCTCCGCCCTGCGAAGTTCATTATGCAGAGTATTATACCGAAAAGAGCGAGAAAGAACGCGCCAACGACCAAAGTTCCAATTTTCATCATTTTATCCTCCTAATTTTCAATTTTCGGGACCCCCCGTAATGATGAACTGGATTTAATTTACTAGACTTTAGTTTTACTCAAACCTCCATCTTGTCCCCATTATATCACACTTAAGCTAAAATGTCAATAATAAAACGATATTTATCCATTTTTATCAAAAAACGGGCCAAACATATCTCTGTTAGTCCGTTTTTCCTGTCTTAAATAGAATCGTAATATATACCATAATACGCATATTGCAACCGCATATAGGCCTCATCTAGTTCCTCAGACAGACTCTTTAGGGGGTCTTCTTTCGCTACCGCCATAACGATAAATCGAAGCGGCTTATTATAGCCACCGCAAATTTCCATCGATTCCCCATAAGCTAGCTCCCCAGGGATTGTAACGCGTCGTATCCCCCCGATCTTCATCCCCTCGACCCCAATATTCCATCCCTCAATCATCCCTAGAGCCGGATCTAAAACTTTCGCGAAAGCCGTAGGGTTGTTATTATCATCAAACGATGAATCAAACACCGACTCATCCGCACAATACCCAACATAATATGCGAGATAATTTGATCCATCAGTATTAACCTCTACGCCAGAGCCAGCCTTCAGCTCCTTTATCTGCACACCATTTTCGTTCGCCGAAGTCTCATTATACCCCTTAATTTCCGACTTAAAAGCGATAAATTCGTCATAATCACCCTTCGTCGCCTCTGAGAATTCCGCTACTTTTGCCGTGTAAGCCGCCTCGTATTCCGCAATCTTTGCCTCATCTATTTCAGAACTCTCTGTCGAACTTGATGTTTTACTACCGTTCACCACAATCGCTGCGTAACTCGCAATCATCGAACCGAGCATCAAAACCGCAATTAAAATAATAAAAAACCTTTGTTTCCCACTCGTTTTTAATTCTTTCTCTTCCATAATAGATAAATTATACCACAAAAAATAACCCCCGAAGGGGCTATTTTTAATCTTTCTTAGGTTGCTTTAAGATTTCGACTTTTTTAAAGCTTCCGCCGGCTTTTTTAATTACCTCCACAGCAGACTTCGAAGCGAATTGCGTCTCAAGATTAATCTTCGACGACAATTCTCCGCGCGTAATTACCTTAACCTTCACGAAAGGTGAAGAAATAAGAGACGCTTCTGCTAAGGTATAATTATCTACCTTCCCAGACAAATCATTTAGCCTATCGGTATAAACAACCTCTGCCTTTGGACGGAAGCTTTTGAAGCCCTTAAGTTTCGGAACGGCCTGCATAATAGCACGCTGACCGCCCATGAACCCAGCTGGCATCTTGCGATGACCAGTCCGAGCTTTCTGGCCTTTAGTGCCACGGCCAGCAGTTTTACCCTGCCCTGCCGCAATCCCACGCCCCTTACGAGCAGGACGAGTATTTTTTTCTACTACTAAATCGTTGTATTTCATTACTTAGTCTCCTTTTTAGCGGCGGACTTTTTCTTCGTAGCTGGTTTCTTAACCTCGGTCTTATCGGCTTTTTCAGCTTTCTTTTCGGCTGGCTTGGTTTCAAGCTTCTCCGCCTTTACACCATTCCAATCTTTTCGTGCAACCTGCTGCTTCAAACCTTCAATTACCGCATAAGCAATGTTTACTTTATTAGTCGAACCTAGAGATTTCGAAATCAAATTCTTGACCCCGGTAAGGCCCATAATCGAACGCACTGTTCCACCAGCGATAATCCCTGTACCAGGCGCTGCCGGCTTCATCAAAACATCAGCCCCAGTTACCTTAGTTCTTACTTCGTGGCAAACTGTCTCGCCGTCCATATTAAACGTAATCATCGATTTCTTTGCTTTAGAAGTAGCTTTTGCAACCGCAGTAGTTACGTCGTTACCCTTGGCAACGCCGACGCCTACCTTATTTTTATGGTTACCGATCGCGACCAATGCCTTAAAACGCATCCTGCGTCCCCCAGCCACCGTCCTCGAAACACGATCAACTGCGATTGTGATTTCATCGAACTCTTTTGGACCAGCATCTGCCTTTACGCGATCACGTCGGTTTCTACGATCCATCCTTCTCCCGGAAATATCACGGGCTTGTTTAGTCGCCGCAACTTTATCCTCCATCTTGAGGGTACCAGATTTGTTAATTACCCTAGGAGCGTTATTTGCGGCTTTTTTCTCAGCTTCTGGCATATTAGAACTCCAATCCTTCCTTGCGGGCCGCATCAGCAAGCGCGCTTAAACGCCCGGCATATAATTTAGATCCGCGGTCAAAAACCACTTTTGAAATTTTAGCAGCTTTGGCTTTTTTCGCGATTTCCGTCCCAATTTTCTCTGCCTTCTCTTTTTTCGAACCAGTTATTTTACTACCAACAGTCGTCGCATAAGCTAAAGTCACCTTTTTATCATCATCAACGACCTGAGCGGTAATATGCAAGTTCGAAAAATGGACAGTCAAACGCGGACGTTCACTTGTACCGTGAATTTTCGCACGTGTACGATTTGCTCTCATATTCTTATTCATTATTTCTTACCCGCCTTTCCTGCCTTACGAAGAATGACTTCGTCGACATATTTAATACCTTTACCCTTATATGGCTCAGGTTTCTTTAGGCTACGGATTTCAGCGGCGACTTGACCGACTTTTTGCTTGTCGATCCCGCTGACAGTGATTTCCATCTTGTTCGTGGTAAGCTGAACGCCTTCCGGAGCTTTGTATTTCACTGGATGTGAAAAACCAAGCGCCATTTCGATCTCTTGACCGCCACCACTTAAACGGAAACCTACACCGTTAATTTCTAGTTTTTTCTCAAAGCCCTTAGTAACACCCTGCACCGCGTTATTCAAAAGCGCCCTTTGCAAACCGTGCCAAGCTCGAGACTTTGGCTCGTCATCCTCGCGCGTAACCGAGGCGACATTACCCTCAACCGTCGTCTTTGTCTTCGGCTGAACCGGCACAATGAGCTGACCCTTCGGGCCTGCAACAGTAATCTCGCTGTCGCCGACCGTAATTGTCACTCCCGCCGGGATTTCGATGGGTTGTTTTCCGATACGACTCATTTGTCTCCTTATTTTTAATAATATCTCGACTATTATATCACACTTCTCTCTTAAAAACAAGATTAAACTACAAAGCAAGACCCTCTCTAGTGAGAGGGTCTGTATGCTATCTCCCCATTATAGCACACTTTTTTATTTTTGTCAATATTATCTCTATTTTGATGTATGATCAACCCGGAATTATTTTCTTCTAATTAGATAAGCGAAGCTCGTAGCCGAAACAATCAAGCCGACTGCAATTGCCGCAACAATCGCCGCACTCATCGCAGAGCCACCTTCTCTCGTCATCGTACCAGTATCTGGGCTTGCAGTTGCTTCTTCAGTTTCGTTTATCCCCACTATCCCATAGGTTGATAAGTGAGTCGTCTCGAAAGTGAGATAATACCAATAATCATCTTCCCCTTCACCGACTGATTCCTTTTGCAGCTCAGCTTCAATTCTCTCCTGCTCAACACCGTTTTCGTCAAAGTAAACCGCATATAACTTATCATATCCAGAAAGCTCATCGTAAGTATCTTTATCAAGTTCGATAGTTACCGTTAACTGATTATCCTTGACTTCAATCTTTTGACCGTCACGATCGAGCATATCGATATTGACCGCACCAATCAATTCACCACCCTTGCTTTCGTCCAAAGTTAGCTCACTAGTATCATCTTTTACCACCATGGACAAAGTGGCTTGCCTATCTGCAATTAATGTTTTGCCAAAATCTACCCAACCACATACATGGCCACTTTCGTCAGAACAATCCTCAAGCCAATCATCGGCATAATCGATTTTCTTCGGAGCAATATAGTTTACTTCTTCACCGTTCTCATAAATAAAAGTATCGATTTCGTCAGCCGGATCTAAAGTGTTTGGGTCAAGCACTTTGAATGCATTTTCCTCAAAGTCCAGCGCCGAAACATAGCCATCTGCTATATATTTTTCATCTAGGTCTTTGTTGTATGTTCCGCCAGTGATGAATCCGGTTTTGTCCTCAGAGTGCACAACATATTCTACACCATCATTATCAATGAAGGTCCCACCAGAAATACTGAGGCTTATTTTGTCTAAATCCTCTGCGCTGTTCTCTTGCGGGTTGATTTCACTGAACGCCACCGGTGCCGTAAAGGTACCACCGGTAATGGTTACCGTAATAGGTAGCTTGGTATTATGTTGTGCCACTGCAATCGCTACGCCATTTGTAGTAGAGCCATTACCATTGGCTGTATAGTTGTACTCAGTGGTACCGTCTACGGTAATAGACCCCCCAGAGATGCCTAGATTACCCGCCCTGATCTCCACGCCAGTCTTTTTGCCATAAATCTCTGCATTACCACTTATAGTCATGATACCATCTTTTTGGGGATGATAAATTGCTGTGCCATTAATTGAACGAATACTCCCACCATTAATGGAGATTACTGTGTTGGCACCATACTCAGCCTTGTTCGAGTCTACGGTACCGTTTCCCGTGACTGCAAAATATCTCTCTGCTACAATCGAGCCACCGTTTACCGTAAGCGTCGCATCGTGCCAGACCGCAATACCATAACCGCCAGCTGCTACTTCACCATCATTAATCAAAACAGAGCCATCGGTCGTTGAAATTGCCGAGCTAGAAGTTGCAGTCCCGTTCGGTGTAGTTACTTTACCACCTTGTATAGTCACGCTCCCACCATTATTGTAAATCGCTACTTCTGAATCCGACTCGCTACTTATTTCACCGCTCTGTAAAGTCAGTTCGCCGCCGGAAAAAACTATTACCCCATAATGTACACCGGAGATTTTGCCACCATCAGCGCTATCAGCTACAGTAAACTTATGATTATTAGAAACCAAGAAAGCCCCCGTCCCCGCAGTATCTTTGGTTCCTTTGTAAGTATGCCCATTTAAGTCAAAAGTCAGGTCTTTAGTAATACCGTAGTATTTATCCTGCTCTACATCACAAGACAAGCTAATTGTATCGCCGTCGCTAGCCGCATTCCTCGCCTCCAAAAATGTTTCGTAGCTCGAATCGCCAAGCACAAAACATTTTTCTGCAACCTGTTCATCCCCTCCCTCTGCCCAAGCAGATAGCGGAGCCATTATGCCCCCTCCCGCAACTAAAGCCAACGCCACGGTAGCATAAGCCATTTTATATTTTACCATTTTTTCTCTCTCACCTCCTTATAATATTACACTTATAATTATAGACCATCAAAAAGCTTAAGTCAAGCTAAAAAACACAAATATTTTTCAGCCAATTTTGAGCTTCGCCCTACGACTTTTCCGTATCGTTCCTAACGCCTAAAACCCAAAATCCCAAATTTTACAATTTTGGTTTCTAGATCTCACTTCGCCACCTCTGTTGCACTTCAAACTAACCCTCGCCTAACTTCCCCGCAATATATTTATCATCCAGCCCAGCCAGATAGACTGGCAAATTTAACAATCCGTCGTTATATTCCAGCGGCTTCAGCGAAAACCTCACGCTCAGCTTCGGCTTATACATATCCCGAAAAGTCCGCAGACTTTTTGCCTTTACATTATCACCGCTCTTCACCTCAATCGGGACCACCGAACCGGCAATCTCAACTACAAAATCCACCTCCGCAGTCGCTCCCGAGCTCCAGTAATACAAATCGTGCTTTGGTGCCAACTGTTGCAACACAAATTGTTCCACGAACAGCCCATTAAATTCCTTAAACAACCGGTCGTTGTCTAGCACTATCTCTGTACTTACTCCCGCCAAATGCCTAATCAGCCCCACATCCAAAAAATACAACTTAAACGCCGATAAATCCATATAAGCCTTTAGCGGCAGTTTATTGCCAACCTTAACTCTGTCAACTCTACGCACTACATTACAATCCACCAACCATTGAACCGCAACCTCATACTCCCTAGCCCGAGCGCCTTCCTTCACTACATTAAACATAAACTTTTCATTGCGCTTAGCAAACTGTGTCGGCAAGCTATTCCAAACCTGGAATATCCGATTTGCTGTCGTGATATCTGTATGTTTTGAGATATCATCATGATAAGCCAGCAGAATCATATTTTGGGCCTTATCAACCTCTGTATAATCTTGTGTATCAATCCAAGTCTTTACTACTTCTGGCATCCCGCCCACTATCAAGTACTCACGAAACAGTGCTTCAAATTTATCCGCAAAAATCCGTAGATCATCACCATTGTCAACCGCTCTCAAGAATCTCTCATTCCCTGTGGCCACCATAAATTCCTCGTAGCTAAGCGGCTCAAGCTCTAGCCTATCTACCTTGCCCACCGGAAAAGATGTCCCCGGGTGTAAAGCAATCCCGAGCAAACTCCCAGAAGCCGCCACAATATACTCTGGCGCATCCTCACAAAAATACTTGAGCGAAGCCAGGGCCCGTGGAATCTCCTGAATTTCATCAAAAATAATCAGCGTGTTCCTGTCGTCAATCTTTTTGCCCAATATCTGCTCCAACTTTGAAATTATTTCCTTAGGGTCTATGGATTCCTCAAAAACCACCGCGTAACGCTCTCTATCCTTATCTAAATTCAAATAGACAACATCGTCAAACTCCTTACTGCCGAATTCCTTCAAGAGATAAGTCTTACCCACTTGACGAGCGCCCGTCAGAAGTAAAGGCTTCCTGCGTTCACTCTTTTTCCACTTTAGCAATTTTTCATACATTTTTCGTTTCATCGCATGCTCCTTTGATAGTCCTTACCCTTATTTTACCATAAAACCTGCTCAATTTCAAGAGGTTTTACACATTTTTCAAAGGAAAAACGTGGGTTTTTACACATTTTTCAAAGGAAAAACGTGGGTTTTTGCACATTTTTCGAAGGAACATCTCGACCCACAGTTTCTCACATCCTCGCACCCTATATCTCTCAAAGAGCATCGCCCCGCCAACCCTGCTGCACTTCAAATTAGTCCTCACCTAACTATAAAGAAACCCTCACCGCCAAAATAGCCCCCTATCAGGGGGGGGCTATTTGACACTATGTTTTTGTGTTACTTTCGCTTTGCAAAGACTACCGCACCCATTAAGGCTAATGTCGCCATCACCATGACTGAAGCTAACACGCTCGCGGTCGCCGATCCACCTTCACCAGTCACGAATCCAGTATCTGGTGTCACCGGATTTAGCACATCCGCATAAGTAATCGCAAAGCTCGAGAACTTATTATTCTGGAAAACTAGATAGTTACCGTCGCAGGTCACTTCTATAACTTCTGCGGTTTCCGTCCCATTCGCCGCCAAATGACCACGCACTACGTAGAATGTCCGCGTATAGCCATCCGGCACATCACGATATTCTTCCGGCACCTCAAGCCGCATGGTAATCGCATCGTCTAGTTCATAGACTAGCCCAATCGACCGTCCGTCCGCATAAACCACCAAATACGCTTCATACATCGCCACGATGCCACTCTCGTCCTCAATCTTCAAAACCACTTCATCATACGCTTCCGCCCATTCCCAATCCTCCTTATCTAACGGGTAGAGTTCCAATTCAGTCGTAATCTCTTCGCCATCCCGCAACATATCTTTCAGTTCATCAATGCCTACATATAACACCACCTGCTCGTCATCTGTCGAATCATTCTCGAGCATAGCTGCGATCTTGCCAGCCACGAACCCAGCTACGCTCGCTCGATCCGCATCCGTTTCCATATCGTCTGCCAGTTCCGGCACTACTTCATACACCACTACCGTTGTGACCTTCACCAACTCACGTGGCGGAAAATCACCATCATCAAACTCCGCAAAATCATGTGCAATATACACGTCATGCTCACCCAAATCCATACCAGTCGTGTCAAATGTTATCACGCCACCTTCCACTTCATAATCCGCACCAGTCGTGCTATCTACCGCGAAGCTCGCCGACCAATCCTCACTACCAGTAATATTCACTATCTCACCCCGCTGTACAAATAATTCTTCCTCCTCAACTTCCACTACCACTATCGTAGCCTCATAAGTATCTACCACATTACCGTTACCCATATAATCTGTATAGCGCACCGTATAGACGCCAGGCAAAGTAGCATTCAATCTGCTATAATCCGTCTGCGCAAAGAGCCAGAACCCAGTCGTCGCAAAACTTAATCCACCAGCTGGGCCACTCACAATCTCTGCCCGCGTATATGCCCGGTCGTTCACGTCATCCACGTCAATCGTCAACGAATCACCAATCTCCATAAAGTACAAATCTTCTTGCGGCGCCACCATCTCATAAATATGCAATCTTATACTTTTAGTCGCAGTTTTACCACCATGTGCCTCTCCGCCATTTGCGTATGCCTCGAAAATCACTCTATAGTTTCCCGCCGACAAACAGTTATCATCTACGCACCACTCAAACTTATAACGATCGCTGTCGGTCAATTCGCGCGAACCAAAATCATACTCAGTTTCGGCCACCACATTACCATTTTCATCATTCACAATGGTTAACTTCGTATTATTGCGACCTTCGTCGCGATTCACATCCTGCCAATAATTATTGATTGCGTTAATTACAATCTCACCGTCTTCACGCTTCACGTGGTAGCTATCTTGCCCGAAAGTAAACTGCATCACGTACACTGTGACCGTTTTCGAGGCCACCCCATCACTAAACGTAACTTCATACGATCCAGCGTTCTGCGCCGTAATTCGCCAGTTGCCACCGTGACGATACTCCACCGTCACCCCATCCAAAGTCGATCCCATCACCGTCGCCACAATATCACGATTACGTGAAAATCCACTAAACTCCGACGCGTTCACTTCGTATCTATTCTCATTCTGTGCAAACGGATTTCGTGTCATCACAATATAATGCGCGCCTTCATCCGACACCGTAATTTCGTGTATCCGCACTGCAATGGTTTTACTGGCTACCTCTTCGCCCATCACCGTATCAGTAAACGTTACTAGATACTCACCAGCTCTCGCATCATCCGCCTTCGTCACAGTATATTCATCGCCGTTCAGATTCACCACTACGTCATCAACTTCCGCTCCACTTTCATCTTTCACCGTATAGCTAATCGTTCCACCATTATCATAAACCTTAAATGCATCCGTCGTGGTCTGCAAATCACCCAAATCATACACATCCGCCAAGTTCTCCGTCACAAAATCCCACACATGCACAGTCACTGGCACATTCGCATGCGCATCATTCGCCCCCACCGCCAAACGATACGTCACCACCGACTCACCAGCCTCCACACCAGTCAATGCCAAACCACTGTCATTCGATACTTCACCGCTGCCATTCTCAATTTTCTTCACCCGCATCGTCACATCGTCATGACCTTTGTTAATTAACGCCTCAATATCGCTATCACCCACCGTCTCGCCTTTACGCACTATCACATCTTGGCCATTCACTTCATAAACATACACATTTGTTGATTTCGTCTTCTCCTCGCCACCAATCGTCGCTACAAAATCCACCGTCGCCAACCCTGCACTAAGCCCATTTATCTTAAAGTTATTGCCACTCTTGGCAATGCTCACATTTTGCGCAGTAGTTGTCGCAATTAAATCCCAAGTACTATCAGCCAAAATCTTCGCCTTACCATCCTTTTTCACCAAATAAGTCTCTTCAATCGAATCAAAATCGTACACATACACCTTGCCGATTGTTACATCAACATACGTACCCGGAATAGACTTAATACTAACATTAGCCTTAATATCGGTTTCGCCAGATCCCACCGCTACAATTTTACCATTTTCGTCAATCGTCGCTACCGAATTATCCACCACGCTATATTCGTATTTGTCATAAGTTGCGTCAACGCTCACCGTATCAGCAGACAAAGTTTCTTCATTCCCCACCGGCAGCACTACATTAACATCGTTAAAATTATATGAGTGTACCTTTACGGTCTTATCATATGATTCATCTCGCACCATTTCACCGTTATCGTTCTTCTTATAAATTTCAGGCTTTATATTAACGTCAAAAGTTCCCACACCATTAGCCGTAACCTTACCCTCTGCAAACGTCCCCAACCGAGTTACCGATACTGTGCTATGGGCAAGTAATTCATCGGGCAAACCAACCACCGCAGTCGCTTCACCCACCTTTGCAAACATCCGTTGCGGCACATTGCTCATGTCTGGTGCATCCGCCACAATATATGCCCCATCGGCGTTCTTATAAGCAACTTTCCCCTCCGCCACGGCCAGTGACCCCTGGCTTAACTTAAAAGTACCGCCTTCAATCTTGATAGCCTCAGCCAAACGCGTGTCAACATCAAACTTTCCCGTAAAATTGCCGTTTTTAATATTGAGACTAGTTAAAACTCCGCCAGAGCCCTGCATCGCTCCCCATAGATCTACCTGAACTATACCAACAATCTCACCAGTCGTGTCTACAGTCACCTGAGTTCCATCAGGATATCCTTTATTCGGCGCCCAGCAGGCATCAAACGCATAATTATACTCTCCAGCCTTAATAGATGTACTGCCTACAATTTGCACAGTCCCATTGTTATTTGATAAAGTGTACGACCCACCGCTTGTCATCGGCGTCCCGTCTAGTTCCACATTTCTTAGCGTTAAATTCGCATAATTCTGAATCAACATCTGCGCGTTATTTGAGGCAACAATTTTACCATTCCGAAATTCGATATTCGAGCCTTTTAGAAGTTGCCAGTTCTGCGTTTCTGTGCCAGTCGAACCGACCAATTGATCCCCCATGGTTAAAGTATGGCCATTCAGATCGAACACAAAATTTGCCCTAGACTGGATCTTATACCCACCGGCAGTCGTATCTTGTTGCAAAGTTACCGCATGCCGAATATTGCTACCAACATCATTATTGATTTTTGTAAAAATTGCGTCTAGCCCGTCGTAGCCGCACCCATCAAGCAGTGCCACCGGGTTATCAACATTTGTAACGCAAGTCGACGCACCACCGTCGGCATAAGCTACCCCACTCCACGGCAAAATTGCCCCCACTGGCATCGCCGTCACGACCAAAGCCGTCGCCGCGCCAACATACCCGGCTCGTTTTAATTTTGATATTATTCCCATATTCTCTCTCCTTCGTATTATGGTTTAAAAACGAGTTTAGCCCCCACCAAACAGCTAACACACTCTCTATCTGCTTTCATCGTAGCATATCATGCGAATAAAAGCAATTCTTGAAATAATCTTAAAAAATGACGAAATATCCCCTCCAAAGAGGGGATATAGCATACTACAAGACCATTATATCACACTTATGCTTTTTTGTCAACTTTTACCCTGTTTTTGCATTCTGACGCTATCCATCCCGCAAAGACGACCATGACCGCTCCACTCCCAATCCAAAGATTCACTAACGACCACTCTTCTCTAGCCAATATATTCTTCGCTACATTTGTCAATTGTCCCGTATCCGGTGCAATCGGGAAACTAACATTACCACCACCACTCCATACCTCATCCTCGACATCTGGAATCTCCTCCTCATATTCATTTTTTATCGTGAACACGATCTCCTCGCCACTCTCAATCATTTTTTTCTTGGCCATCACCATAGACAGTCAAGGTATAATTCGCGATTTCAACATTATTTTCCTTTACCGTGTATTTTCCAGTCGGTATTTCAGCGTTCACATTACAAGTTGCCTTATTCCCGGAAACCAAGCAGTCATTGCTAAATCCAATTACTAGTTCTCCATTGATCCCAAAATCCTCTGGACCGGTAATCGTAAAAGTCAAACCACTCAACGCTCTTTCCGAAACCCCAGAGAAAATTTTCTCTATCGTCAGCGACTTCGCCATGCTACGATTATTTGTCACGATATACATTCCGCCATCGTTCCAGATATAACCAGCCATCCCGCCTGCTCTAAACTTATATTCCTTTTTATATATGTTAATTAGATTTTGCTCATCTACGCTTTCTAGGCTGCTCGTGCTCGTCACCTTCAAAGTTTCCGTTCCTTCAATTAAATCATATCCTCCTAGCGTGCTGATTTCTCTAATACTATACTTAAAGCTTTCTTCGGCTTTTTCCGTGTTTCCCTTAATTTCGACTTCAAACTTACCGTCATCATTTGTTACATACTCATCACCGTTTATCTCAAACACCACGTCGCGCATCGCATCACCTTTTTCATTAATCTTCTTCATCTCGAACTTGGCATCACCATTATAAACCGCAGTGGCTGGCGTCCAAGTATTTTTCACGTCAAATATATTTACGTAGCTCGCTACCCACTTCCCCTCCAAGACGCCCTCATTGTAAACATACAAGGTACTTTCACTATTTAACAGATTGCCGGCTATATCAGTTTCTTTTATACTATAGTTTATCTCTTCACCATTTTCATATTTATAGCCACTAAATGCACCGGTCCACTCACCATACCCTCCCCCGCTTAGCACGATCGTCGCCACCTCATTATTCTTGTCGTTGCTGACTTCCACCGTCACAAACCCAGGCATCGCCGTTGGCAAAGTTCCCGCCTCAAGGCCCCAGATCTTTTTAATCGTCATTGCCTTCATCTCCGGCGTATAGGTATTTGCAATTTTCCCGTTCTCTATATCAACTCCGTAAATTGCATCACCTTTAAACTCCTTACACCCGTTATTGCAACCTTGTGCTTCCGCAACTTCATACTCTATCTCTGCGTTATTTCGGTATTTAGGGAGCCCGTCAAATGTGAAAAATTGAGTCGTATCAACCGCGTTGATTGGCTTATAACTAACATAATTATTACCATCCTTTACTGCCACATACAAATCGTAATCGCCTCGCTTTCCGTCCCGATCGTAATCATCTCTCCACTCTTTTATCGCTTCTAGACTGGTTTCTTCATACTTATTAGTCACAACCACTTCTGCGTCGGTAGTCTGATTTTGAGCGATCACAAAATCGCCACCATTGTAACTCACGACATAGTTTTCTAAGTTTATATTGCCCATCACGCCAATTTCCCTCAGCTCGTAGTTCCCAATCCTAAACGCCCTGAGCAAAGTCACTGTTTCATTGTTACCTATAGTTTTTATTTCTGTGGCACCAGCTAGATCCGTTAATTTTACCTCAAATTTCGCTCCAGCACTTTTTCCTGTATTATCTAATACATTCTTTGTAATTTTAATAGCCATCGGGTTCGCCTCCGGCACCGGGAATGTCCCCGTTCCAACCCTGCCGTCCAAATCCGTATAGTTAATGATCGCTTCAGTGTTCAATGGATAAAATCCATCCGTGCTCGCGTTCCAATCTAAATCATCAGTAAACTCCACTACATAAGTTTTTTGCGCTACATACACCTTCTCAGTATCATCATAAACAAAATCCGCCGCCGTAAGGTTCCAATTTAGCGAGTCCGCCCCAGTCTCCGAAACAATCACTCCCTGTCCCATTATATCTGTAATTCTGGCACTTTGAACCGTCGACAGAATTGAACCGCCAATTTCATCAAATATTTTCTTCAAATCCGCTACTTCCGCCGTGTAACTTTTTCCTGGACTGGCCATCGCCCGAAGCACTGGAGTCCCCTCGTCCCCAGCATCTAATGCAATTGTATAAAGATTACCTACTCCGCTTGCTTTATAAAAACCAGCCTCCGCAATCGCCGAATTACCGTGGTTGTATAGTTCACTACAGTTTGTTAAATAGGGCGCATTTATACAGGACCTTATACCCATTCCGTTCCCAATCTTCTCGTTATACTCAAACGCTAAAACCGAAATATCACTTCTGGTCTCTTTTGCATTACTAGTATATTTCCTCCCGTTACTGTGATACCAAACCAGTGAAGCATAATCATCCGTCAAATAATCACGCGGATTAGTAATCCCATAACTATAAGTTGGCTCCCCATCTGACAAGAAGACGATATTTTTGACAGCCGCCGATGAACTGCCGATTAGATTCGCCGCCATCCGAATCGCCGCTTGAGTAAATGTCCCACCACTCGCCGTTAGCCCATCTATCGCACTAGAAACCATACTATAATTATTAGTAAAATTAATGTCTGTTGTGACATTCTCTGCAAAGGAAACCACCGCGACTTTATTAATTACCTGCCCAGAAGATAATAGTTTTTCCGATAAAGATTTAGCCGCTTCCTTTGCTTTAGCTAGTTTATCCCCCTTCATGCTTCCAGATCTATCAATCACGATCACTGTATCAGAAGTCTTTTCTGATCTAGGCGATTCTATTTTTAACGTCACCTCATATTTATTTACATACCCCTCTACCGGCTTCGCTGTCTTTGATAGTATGATGCCACCATCAAGCGTCACCGAATCTGGATTCCGGATCACCGAATCCGTATTTATTGCCATCGCCAAATTCAATGGCAAAGGCCCCACCGACAACAGAAACCCTAGCGTGATGCTAAGGAATCTCTTACAAGTTTTCCCGAGATCTCTCAAGAGCACTCCTCCTTTTATTCGAGCCTCTCTCTTATCTCGAGATTTAATATTATCTAGCTTCAGATTACCAAAACCAGCAAATTATGTCAAGCATCAGCATTTTAAAATACAAAAAATAGCCCCGTAGGGCTATTTCTCCATTATAGCACAGATTAACTAAAAAGTCAAGTTTACCTCTGTTACCAGACTTTTACCAAGATCTCGCCACCGAGGCGATTTTTCTTCGCTTCACGTCCGGTCATTAAGCCTTTAGATGTCGAAACGATGATCATCCCTCGCCCAGACTTAATCGTCGGTAAATCTTCCGCCGAGGAGTAAACCCTTCGACCAGGCTTTGAAACTTTCGAAATCTCGTTAATCTTCGCATTTGTTCCAGCTTCGTTAATCGTCACTTTGAGCATCCCACGAGGGCTCCCCTCAATTACCTCATAGCTAGCAATATAACCATTCTTAGCTAAAACTTCTACCACCCCAACTTTAAGTTTAGAAGTAGGAACAAGAATCTCATTTTTCGAAGCACTTATCGCGTTGCGAATACGAGTTAAGAGATCCGCGATTTGATCAGTAGATTGTAATGACATATCTTCTCCTTTCTCCTACCAACTACTCTTAGTTACACCAGGAATTTCGCCCTTTGAAGCTTTTTCCCGGAAATTAATACGTGAAAGACCAAACCGGCGCATATAACCACGTGGACGACCGTCCAGTAAATCACGATTTTTAAGCCGTGTTGGCGAAGCATTGCGAGGAAGCTTCTGTAGCCCCTCTAAATCACCCGCCGCCTTAAGCTCAGCGCGTTTAGCTTTATATTTTTCGTACATTTTACGTCGTTTTTCGTCGCGGAGAACTGCAGATTTTTTCGCCATCTTACTTTTCTCCTTTCTCAAACGGCATTCCGAAGAGTTCTAGCAATTTAGTGCTTCCTTCCTTTGAACCATTTTTAATTATAAACGTCACTTCAAGACCATGAAGAACAGAGGCATCTTCAAAGGTAATTTCTGGAAATACAGTTTGCTCTTTCAAGCCTAAATTATAATTACCTTGTGCATCAAATGCTGTCCTAGATACGCCATGAAAATCCCGAACGTGTGGCAATGCGATATTAATCAAACGATCCACAAATTCGTACATTTTATCATTGCGCAAAGTTGTGAGGTAGCCAACTGGCGCACCCATACCCTTACGAATTTTAAAGGTCGCGATCGACTTTTTTGCCAACCTAGAAGTCGGAGCCTGACCCGTAATCTTTGCCAGTGTCAACTCCACTGTCTCTGTAAATCGTTTATCTTCGCGTTTCTTACCAACACCAGAAGATACGACTACTTTCTTTAATTCCGGGACTTGGTTGATATTTTTAAGACCCAGTTCCTTTTGTAATTTTGCCTTAAACTCATTATTGTAAAGAGCTTTAAGGCGTGGTTGTGCTTTGTCTGCTTTTGCTTTTGCTTTTACTGCAGTTTTTGCAGTCTTAGCAGGCGCAGCCTTAGCAGCCGTTTTCTTTTCCGCCATTACTTAGCTCCTTTCTTTGCTTTAGCGTTTTTATCAGTCTTAGCAGCCTTCTTCTCTACCTTAGTCGCTTCAACTAATTTCAAATTAGATAGGTCAATTCCTGCATGAACCATTTTCTTACCACCGGTAGGATTGAGATGTGATTTCCTTATATGACGCTCGACCATACCGATACCTTCTAGGCAAGCTTTGCCGGCCTTGCGGTCAATTTTCACGATTTTAGCTTCTTTGCCTTTATTGTCACCGGAAATTACTAAAACTTTGTCATTTACTTTAAGTGTCTTCATTTTACAGTACCTCCGGAGCTAAGCTAATAATCTTCGAAAATCCAAGATCACGAAGTTCCCTAGGGATTGGGCCAAATACACGGGTACCTTTAGGAGTCTTGTCGTCATTTACTAAAACCGCCGCATTTTCGTCAAAACGAATCGTTGAACCATCTGGCCGACGAATCGGAGCAACCGTCCGCACGATTACTGCGCGCACTACTGCTTTTTTCTTTACGTTGCCAGTTGGTGAGGCTTCCTTTACAGAGCAAGTCACGATATCACCGACTCTTGCATAGCGGGCTCTAGTCCCACCGAGCACGCGAATCACCCCAAGCTCCTTAGCACCAGAGTTGTCCGCCACTTTTAATCTAGTTTCTTGCTGTATCATCTTACTCTTCCCCCTTTTCTTCAGTTTTAGTATTCTCGGCTTCCGCCTTCGCTACTTTGTCTGCGCCGATTTTTTCCGGCATTTCAACTTTATTAACGTCTTCCTTAAGCTCAACAGTCCCACGCGACTTTTCTAGTACCTTTACCAAAGTGTAAGCCTTGGTCTTTGAAAACGGACGACTCATTGCGATCTCTACCCGGTCACCCAGGTTAGCTTCGTTGTTTTCGTCGTGCGCCGTATACTTACGAGTTTTCGTGTATTGCTTACGGTAGAGCGGGTGAGTCTCACGACTAACAATGGAGACGGTAATGGTCTTATCACGCTTGTCGGAGGTCACTGTCCCTACGAGTGAATGTGCCATATTAGAACTCCTCTTTCTTTATAATTTTACATTTTACCGGTAATTTATGTGATGCCAAACGCAAAGCTTCCTTTGCTTGCTCAGGAGTCACATCTGCGATTTCAAACATTACAGTACCGGCCTTGACTTTTGCTACATAAAACTGTGGTTCACCTTTACCAGAACCCATTTTTACATCTAGCGGTTTCTTTGTCACTGGCGTATGTGGGAAAATTCGAATCCAAATCTTACCACCACGCTTGATATAACGCGTAATCGCTTGGCGAGCTGCCTCAATTTGGCGAGAATTAATGCGTTCATTGTCGAGCGACATCAAACCGTATTCACCAAATGCTACAGTATTACAACGTGTTGCAATACCTTCATTTTTACCTTTGCGAACCTTGCGGTGTGCGGTTTTTCTTGGAAGTAAAATAGCCATCTTATTTCTCCCCCTTATAAATCCAGACCTTTACCCCTACGATACCGGCAATCGTCGGCGCATGATGACAGTAAAAATCAATATCTGCGCGCAAAGTATGTAACGGCACCGAGCCTTCAATAAACTTTTCACGGCGAGACATTTCAGCACCATTGAGACGCCCTGCCACCTCGATACGTACGCCTTTTGCTCCAGCGTTCATAGTAGACTGCAAAGCCATCTTTACTGCTCGGCGGAAGTTCATCCGCTTACCGAGCTGGAAACCGATATTTTCTGCCACCAACTTAGCATTGAGCTCTGGTTTTTTAACTTCTTCGACGTTGATCCGAATTGGACCTTCGACGATTTTTTCGAGCTGCCCTTTAAGCTCATTGATGCCCGCACCTTGCTTCCCGATTACTGCACCAGCTTTCGCAGTTAAAATCGTAATTGTTGTCAAGTTTGCGGAGCGTTCAATATTAACCCGCGCAATCGTCGGGCGAGCCTTGAATCTCTCCTCGATAATCTTGCGAATTTTGTCGTCTTCGACTAGCCAGCGACGAAAATCACTCTTGCGGGTAAACCACTTCGAGGACCAGTCTTTGCTAATCTGGAGACGGTAAGAGATGGGATTAACCTTTTGACCCATATTACTTTTTCTCCTTTTTCGCTTTCACCTCTGTTTTTGCGGAGTTCTCTTGCGCGCTTGCTTCAGCGGCTTTTTTGCTCCCAGAAGTGCTTTTCTTAACTTTCTCTTCGCCGGCGACCTCGACGAATATATTACTACTAATCTTCTCATATGGAAGCGCACGACCCCTTGATGCCGGGACATATCGGCGCATTCTAGTTCCGCTCGTCACAAAAATCCGAGCAATACGAACAGTTTTTGGGTCGATCGACTTTCCAGAATTGTTTAACAAATTTGCGTTCGCAGATTCCACTGCTTTAAGTACAGCACGAGCTGCACGACGTGGAGTGTTTTCCAAAATTACTACTGCATCCGCTACATAGCGATCACGCACCAGCGACGCTACAATGTTAGTTTTACGCGGCTGAGAATCGATCCCTTTTTCATATGCATGTGCAAAATACGTATCTGCCATAATTACTTTCCTTTCGCCGCCGCTGCCTCAGCTGCTTTTTTACCGCCGTGGCGTTTAAATTTACGAGTTGGCGCAAATTCACCAAGCTTATGACCCACCATATTTTCCGAAATAAACACTGGGACATGAACTTTACCATTGTGAACAGCAATCGTCCTACCAACCATCTCTGGCGAAATTGTGGACTGACGCGCCCAGGTTTTAATTACGGTGCGGTCTTCGCTGGAAAGTGCGGCTATCTTTTTCGCGAGTTTGTAGTCTACAAATAGACCTTTCTTTAGACTCCGAGACATTATTTCCTCTTTCCTTCGTGGCGACTGCGCACGATCATTTTATTAGTTTTCTTATTGTGACGAGTACGGTAACCAAGTGTAAGCTGGCCCCAAGGTGTCCTTGGCGCTTTACCAGACCCGTGACGACCACCGTCACCACCACCGTGTGGGTGATCCGTTGCGTTCATCACGACACCACGTACGGTCGGGCGAATACCCTTACGGCGCCTACGCCCTGCTGCACCGATCTTTATGTTCTGATGCTGCAAGTTAGAGACCGTCCCGATCGAAGCCTCGCAAGTAGTTAAAACTTTACGCACTTCGCCGGATGGCATCTTAAGGGTAGCGTAGCCATTTTCTTTTGCCATTAGCTGCGCACTAGCGCCAGCAGCACGCACCATCTGTGCGCCTCTACCCGGCTGAAGCTCAATTGCATAGACAAAAGTACCAACTGGGATATTCTCTAGTGGCAGACGGTTGCTATCCTCTACCTCAATCTCTGCACCAGTCTTAAAAGTCGAGCCTTTCGTCATTTTGGTGTCAGCAATTACGTAATAATATACACCGTTTTCGTCTTTTACTCGTGCAATTCTTGCACTACGATTTGGATCGTATTCGATCTCTTCCACGGTAAAAGTCAAATTCTTTGGTAAATTGTAAGTCATAATACGATAGTGCCGCTTCACACCACCACCACGGTGGCGCACGGTAATCCTACCTTGATTATTCTTACCCGCCTGCTGTTTTTTCGCCCTTGTCAAAGATTTCATCGGCTTGTTCGTCGTAATCTGGTCAAAATCTTGTGTCGTCTTTTGACGCTGTGCCGGTGTAATCGGGCGATATGCCTTGATAGCCATTATTTATTCTCCTTCCCTGCATTCTTGTCCGCCTTAGCCTTTTGCTCAGCCTTAGCTTCCTTTGCGCTGGTTTTAGTTTCTTCAGGCTCATCTTGGTGCTTCGCACCAGACGCCGCTGCTCTCACTCGAGAAGATAAACTTCGTTTCTCTTCTTCTCGTTCGTTTGCGTCGTCAAACACCTTAATTGAATCGCCTTTCTTTAATCTCACATAAGCAAACTTCTTGTCTTGGCGATGTGTAATGCCAGGATAAGCATGCTTGCCCTTGCTAAACTTAGTCTTTTTACCATTACGGATCAAAGTGCGAACATCCGTCACGGTTACATTAAACTCTTTTTCAATCATCTTTGCGATTTCTTGTTTACCCATCGTCCGCTTTACTGGGAAAACATAAATCCGGTTAGTTTGCTCGAGATAGCTCTTCTCAGTCGCGCGTGGCTCTAAGAGATGAAGTTTAATTTCGGTATTTTTTTCTGCCATTTTACTTCTCCTCTCCCATTAACCATTTTTCAGTTGCCTTAAGAGCTGCCTCCGAAAAGACAATCGCATCAGCGTTCATGATATCAAATACATTTAGATACGTTGCGCGCACCAACTTCACATTTGGTAAGTTGTTCGTAGAGCGAAGTATTTCGGGAGTTTTCTCTGCCGCTACTGCAAGCACGTTTTTATCCTCAAGCTTCATGTCTTTCAAAACTTTCACTGCATCTTTGGTTTTACCAGTCAATTTTACTTCCTTGTCCAATACCAAAACTGCTTTCTCGGCGTTCTTCATCGATAAAGCCTGCCTTACAGCGAGCAATTTAGAGCTGCGGGTAATTTTCTTGGTGAAGTCTTCGTTGCCAGTGCGTCCAAATGCTACACCACCATGGCGCCAAATTGGGTTACGAGTCGAGCCAAAACGTGCCCTACCGGTACCTTTTTGCTTCCATGGTTTCTTGCCACCACCACGCACCTCGCCGCGCTTCAAAGTTTTAGCGTGCGAAGAACGAGAATTTGCAAGGTATGCATCATATGCTAACTTAACTAGCTCATGGTTTTCAACAGTTAAACCAAAAACGTCTTTATTCAAAGTTGCCATATTACTCCTTTCCCTCCACGCTTACGATACCTTTTCGTGGACCAGGGACAGCGCCTTTTAATCCGATTAGATTATTTTCAACATCGACATAAGCAACTACGAGATTCTTGACCGTCACTTGATCATGTCCCATCCGGCCTGGCATTTTCTTGCCCTTCCAAACTTTTTGCGGATACATCGAACCAATCGAACCAACCTTACGAATGTCGCCCTTGAAACCATGGGTGTTGCGAGATTCGTTAAAGTTCCAACGCTTTACCGTACCAGCATACCCCTTACCTTTGCTCGTACCAGTTACTGCAACCTTGTCCCCTAATTTGAAACTTTCGACCGTGAGGTTATCCCCAAGCTTCATGCCTTCCGGAATCGCGTCAACGCGAAATTCCTTCAAGACTTTAGGATTAATATTTTCACCAGCCTTTTTGACGTGGCCGGAAACCGACTTGCTCAGATTCTTACCCTGACCGTAGCCCACTTGCACAGCATTATAACCATCGGTTTCGACAGTTTTTATCTGAGTCACTGCGCACGGACCGGCTTGCAGAATCGTGACCGGAGTCACAACGCCGTCTTCACCGATAATCTGGGTCATACCAATTTTGGTGCCGAGAATGACTTGCATCCTATTCCTTTCCTTTAATTTTTATAACACTCTTAAAACTAGATTTCCGAGCCGGTTTCCTAACAGAGTGTCTAAGAAGTTAGGACCTAACCCCATATCTAGTTATTAACCCCATTTTACCACAGATTTTAAGATATGACAAGAGGTTTTAGATAGTTTTTATATAGCTTTTCTTAAATTTCGGCATAAAGTGGCTGAAAAAATAAAAAAATAGTGATGGAAAGCCGGTACTGAAATACCGGAAGGCTTCCATCAAATTATTTTTTTATTTTTTCACCATAGCCGAAATTTAAGAAAAGCTATCTAAAAAAATATCAATAAACCCATCAATTTTCCCATCCAGTACCGCATCTGGGTCGGTCTCTTCATACCCAGTCCTAGTATCTTTTACTAATCTATACGGCTGCAACACATAATTTCGTATCTGCTGCCCCCAACCCGCCGATTCGCCCGCCCGGAGCTCGCCAATTGTCTCCGCATGCTGTTCCAGCTGCATCTGTACCAACTTCCCTCGCAAGATTTCCATCGCTTTTTCTTTGTTTTGGTGCTGGCTACGCTCATTTTGAATCGCCACCACCGTATTGGTCGGTAAATGTGTAATCCTCACCGCCGAATCTGTCGTATTTACTCCTTGCCCCCCATGGCCACCAGAATGATATACGTCAATCCTTAAATCTTTCTCGTCGATTAAAACTTCTGTATCTGCTTTAATCACCGGCAAAACTTCCACCAAAGCAAACGAGGTCTGCCTCAAATTATTCGCATTAAACGGCGACAGTCGCACCAAACGGTGCACTCCATGCTCCGACTTCAAAAACCCATAAGCATTCGCCCCAGCTACTTCATAAACAGCGGTCTTTATTCCGGCCTCCTCGCCTACCACCCGCTCCAAGCATACCACTTTCCAGCCCTTCTTCTCGAAAAATCGGAGATACATTCGCTCGAGCATCGACGCCCAGTCCATCGCCTCTGTACCGCCCGCACCGGAAGTAATCCGGAGGATCGCGTCCTTACCATCATACGCCCCCTGAAACCGTAAAGCCTTCTTCATCTCTGCAAATTGTGTTTCCATCGCCTCAATCTGACCGCTCATTTCTTCAAGCAAGTCCTCGTCCGCCATCTCTGTCAACTCTTTTAAATCTTCAATTTGAGTCCTCAGAAGCTCCCAAGGCCCCGCCTCATCCTGCAAACGTGCCAGTTCTTGGTTTTTTTCAGTCGCTAGCTTTACGTCTCGCCAAATTTCCGGCTCTGCAACTTCTTTTTCTAGCTCCGCCACTCGCTCCAGCTTACTGGCAATCTCCAGTTTTTCATAACTTTTCAAAAAACCTTCTTCTAGCTCTGTCAACTTTTTCTGTAATTCCTGCATAAAACCATTATACAACAAATCGGCCAGCGAAAAGTGGTCGATTTTACAAGATAATAAGCCATAAGCAAAACGTGATATAATTAAATTACTCATGCTAAACTTCGGTCCCTAGCAATGAGAAAAGTTAAAGGTTACAGGTATCGTCATTTATGCCTGTAACTATGAGCCAATAAAATAGCGGCTCGCATAGATGACTTCTTATTATTAAACAAGGAGTCTTTTATGAAAAACTTTAATAAAAATAAAACAGAACCGGTCGAAGTCATGGCACTTTTCGGTTACGAAATGACGCCATGTCAGCCGCTGACTTTCCGACGACGGGGAGAAAGCGAAACCGAGGTGACGGAATTACTCCGCACTCAGATTCGCTTCATCGGCGGGGTGGCTATCCACCTTTTCGACATTCTGGCCGGTCGGGAGCAAATGACACTCGAGTTCAACTCGCGCGACCTCTCCTGGCATCTCACACGATAAAATTAGCCCCTTCGGGGGCTAGTTTTATTGCTCTAATACCTTCCTAGCTTCTTCTGCCGAGTGCGTCTCCATCAGCCTAGCACGCAAATCAGCCGCCCCAGGAAAATTATTGACGTAGATTTTGAAATAATGTTTTAAGGGTTCATAAGATGGGCGCATTAATCGAATTTTGAGAAATCTGTCGGAGTTACGACGAGACAGAAGGGGCGCGGCCCCCGTGACGACGGGTGGACGCGACCCCGTGTCCGAAAAACTTCGATTAATGTGTGCATCGTATAAACTTAAGTGCAACTTCAAAAGTTTAATCAATTCTTCTTGAGTAGGCCGATGATCAGTAAAACAATACGGATTTTGAAACACCCCTCGTCCGATCATGGAACCATCCACCCCAGGATATTTCGCATGCAATTCTAGAGCTTGCGCACGATCCTTAATATCTCCATTTATAATTAGTTTTGTCTCTGGGCTAAGCTCATCTCTTAGTTTTATAATATCCGGAATCAACTCATAGTGTGCCGGTACTTTACTCATCTCTTTTTTCGTCCTAAGATGCACTGTCAATGCCGCCGGATGTTCCTTCAGTAAAATTGTCAGCCAATCACGATATTCCTCTGGCTTACTCCACCCTAAACGCGTTTTTATTGATACCGGCAAATCTGTCGCACCCACTGCGTTACGATAACACGCCACCGCTAATTCTGGCGTCTGGATCATTGCCGCTCCGCCACCAGCCTTATTTACATGCTTATCCGGACATCCAAAATTGAGGTCTACCCCCGCAAATCCCAACGAAGCAAGCGCGCGACAAGTCTCCGCAAAATGCTCTGGATTCTTTCCCCAAATCTGTGCGATAATCGGCGCATCAGTCGGCGCCACCTCTAGCCGCTCTAGCGCATTCGCCCGCCCCTTCTCCGAAGCATAGCTCGACACATTCGTAAACTCCGTAAAAAACAAATCCGGTCGCCCAGCTTTTGCTACTACCTGGCGAAAGACGACATCCGTTACGCCCTCCATCGGTGCTAAAATCAAAAATGGTTTTTTTAGTTGTTCCCAAATCATAATTATATTTAACGGTTAACACGCTAACCCTATTCGTCAAATCTAGCATAAATTCCCCATTAAATCAACCCACCCACATATGCTATAATGGTGTTATGAAAATCGCATTACTAGGCTACGGCAAAGAAGGTAAATCCACCGAAAACTATTTCAAATCACATTTTAATGCACAGTGTGATATATTTGAAAACTTCACTTATGACGAAATAAAACAGAGAGATTATTCGTCCTATGATATATTTTTTCGTAGCCCTTCCGTCCCACCCTTAAGTCTCCCAAATGAATCGAGTATCACGCAGTATTTTTTTGATCACTGTCCTTGCCCCATCATCGGCGTCACCGCTACTAAAGGTAAAGGTACGACTTGTTCTTTCATTAAATCCATTTTAGACGCCCTAAACAAAGACGCCTACCTTGTCGGCAATATCGGCGTCCCTGCTCTAGACATATTAGACCAGCTATCTACAGATTCCGTCGTCGTCTACGAGATGTCTAGCTTTCAACTTTGGGATTTGAAAAAATCTCCTCATGTCGCCGTTATCGGCCACCTTGAGCCCGATCATCTCAACATCCATAAAGATTACGATGATTATTTAAATGCTAAATCCAACATTTGCCGCCATCAAACATCAAACGATTACTGTATTTTTAACCAAGATAATCCCGAATCTACCCGCCTTGCCAAACTCTCCAAGGCGCATCTAATTCCTTACCCTTTCTTAGTTTCTGCCAATATTATTGAGTCTATCAATCTTCCAGGCAGTCATAATACCAATAACGCCCTCGCCGCCATCGCTGCCGTAGCTGGTCTCCTTGGTCTACCGGTTGACGATTTCCTCAATCAATACCCAAACGAAGTCAAAAAAGGGTTAGCAAACTTCAAAGGCCTGCCCCATCGTCTCGAATTTCTCCGTGAGCTAAACGGCGTCAAATACTACGACGATAATTTTTCAACCAACCCATCTTCCACCCGTGTTGCTATCAATGCTTTCCCAGATGACGACCTCGTTGTCATCGCCGGCGGACGCGATAAAACTAATAATGAAGATTTGCCCGAAATTTACGAAATCTTACAAGCTCCACAGGTTAAAAAAATAATCCTAATGGGCGAATCTGGCCACGCCCTCGCCGCAAAATACCACGATTCACGTTTCATTTTAGCCGAGTCTCTCCCAGAAGCCGTCTCCCTAGCAAAAGCAGAAGCCGAACAGCTCGCCCCCAGTATAGTCATCATGTCTCCCGCCGCCGCCAGTTTTGACATGTTTGAAAACGTCTACGACCGTGGCTCTAGATTTAAAAATTTAATCTCGTCTCTAGCCCAGAAATAAGTGCTTTTTCCGTCGACGACACTGCAGCAAAGCCCTTTATTCCCGATCCCGCAAATTCCCTTGCTAACTCCACCATCCGATACTTATCAATCCC
>ERZ842401.2174-NODE-2174-length-26593-cov-5.557314_pt1 | contig 26593 bp, 30 predicted proteins | sample MGYA00521270_ERZ842401 | MGnify/ENA primary metagenome ERZ842401 (study PRJEB31892, sample SAMEA3878208) | bioreactor metagenome | biome: Moose rumen | place: Sweden | collected 2011-10 | study: EMG produced TPA metagenomics assembly of the PRJEB12797 data set... | reverse complement strand
GGAGAGCCTGGCTCCTGGCTCCTGGCTCCCGCAGGAGAGCCTGGCTCCTGGCTCCCGCAGGAGAGCCTGGCTCCCGCAGGAGAGCCTGGCTCCTGGCTCCCGCAGGGTCTCCTGGCTCCCGCAGGAGATCCTGCTCCTGCTCCGACGCCTGCTGAGTCAAGACAAGACCCTGTCTCAGCAGACAGCTTCATGAAACCCAACAACTGCAAGGCCTTTTTTGCTGAGACATGCGAGACAGGGACGTGCTACAAAAAAGGATGGGAGAAAAAAAAATAATTAATTCAGAAACTGGCAACTTTAAAATTAATTATTTTTTTTTCTTCATTAGTTTTTAGGTAAAAGAGGGTGTCTCACCGTGTCTCAACTCTTTATCACTAGTAACCACAGTGACTTTTGGTGAGACACCCCCCCCCGCAGTGTCATGACTCACCCTGTCTCGCAAGTCTCAAAAAAAAGGCGGGCAAATGCCCGCCAAACGCATTCAAACCCAATAACCGCGCTGCTTAAAACTGCAAATCCAGCTCCTCTTTCGGCGGTTTCATCAAAAAACCGTCCGGCATATACCATGCCCGCTGCTGCCTCCCATCACTACTCTCCAGGCGGGACGCTCTGTGAGACTCCCACCCCCACGACCTCAAGATACGCTGCACACGCTGATGAGCACGCGCGTCCCTCTGTGACATAGGAATTCCGAGCATTGCAAGCAGCCCGCCTATCAGATAGCCCCCATCACGCAGCCGTGCAACGGTAACGCACCCCACCTCTGATATGTCGACGCGCTCTGTACGCTCGCTGCGCTCCAGCTTACCCTCAACACGCTCAATGTATGATCGAAGCGACTGCTCCCAAGCATCCTCGCGGCGAAACCCGGTACACGCGGTTTTATACATGGATGTGTAGTACTCATGCGCCGGACGCCAAATGACGCCTTTGTATGTCTTATACAAATATTCAGCCTCCATCCACAACTGCCAAACGACCTTTTGCAATGCCTCTATATCAATCATCCCAACGGGTACAATATACTTCCGCCGCTCGCCTGATATATCTTGTAATATGTCATCGTCGTTCGTTGTAACGACAGGCATAGACGTCCGCACCATATCGACTTCGTACTCTTTGAATTTTGGAATAACTCGATTTCGAGACCGACTTGTCCAACGCTTAAAAAAATTAATACCCTTTCTTCCCCACTCACCGGCCTCGGCGAGTTCCACCAGGACCTTTCCCCGCTCTTTGCGCACAAGATCTGCATCGGAGCCCTCAAAAGTCAACGCGTCTGTGAAAAAATCGGGACACAGTGACAGCGCCTTGCATGCCTGTGACTTATGCACCCCCTGATCACCGTATAGCACAAGAACGGAGTCTGCCTGTATACCGCCATCTCCATCAAGCTCTAGCCCGCTATCGACAAGATCACCGCGCTTATCAAAAACCGCACCGCTAGTTGCACGCGCCCAAAGAGCTGTAAAAAAGTATAATGCAACGTTTTCATGCCATGACTTATTATGATATATAGTATCACCTTCCACTGCGTGAAAAATATCCTCAAAGACCTTTGCAACGCGGGAAACACCGTCCCAACCGCCCAATGTCCGCCGCTTTTCGCAAATATAATTTCTAAAAGTATTAATTTGGAGTTTACTTTCCTGTGTACGGAATGCCATTTCAATCTTTTTATAATCAATTGCTCTGAAACCAGCGCGGTTCAATAGCGCCGCAATTTTCGCCGTAGAAGTGTCATCCCATCGACTCCACGCCGCGCCGTGTTGCGTCCTATACACACGTTCTGAACGGAACGTGTCGTATGCAAGTTCAAATTGAACAAAATTATAGTCCGACATAGCAATCAAAGTAGGCTCTGGCTCGCACTGATAGCCGCGAAAAGCAAGCCACTGTACGGTTTTTGACTTACCATTAGCCTGCTTTGTGACACAAGACTTTGATGCAACATTTGCCCAAGAAAATAATCTCTCTGGAACAGACGGAATATAATTTTGCCAAAAGCCTTCAAGCATTTCATCAATGCTCTTTTCCTCACAATGTGCATGGAAGCAATGAAACCGAAGGTGCAGCCGCCCGTTGCTGTCAAACGCACCGGGGTCGATACCACTGGTTGAATATAATTTTGGGTAATATATACAAAAATCACGCTCACCCGTCGTTCCGGAATGCTCTGAAGCATTTGGACATGGGAAAAATAGCATATTATCACCGGTTGCTGCATCGATACTGGACGAAATTTTTTGAGGATGCGATTCTAAATATTGCACAAAACGCCGCCATTTATACACTTCAAGCGTCGCTTCATAGTTGATAACATTATCAAGTGTATACAAATCAGCGGGGGATCCTCCCCACTCATATAATATAATATTTCCTTTTGTGACAGTGTTTGTATCTTTAGGGGGGCGCCCCGGACGCCGAACACCCCCGCCCAACTCTTCAAGCGCTTGTCGGACGCTCAAAAGCTGATCTGAAGAAATTGTAATTACATCTTGCAACCCGCCATTCATCCAAAAATATTTAGCACCACTTGTGTGATACCCAGACACCACAAGCCCCCGCCCTTCAGCGAGGAACTCAACAACATCTTTACCAAAATTAATATTTTTTAATAGTCTGGGTTCGCCCCCCTTGCAAATATAAACACTTGCCCAACGCGCGGGCGAGTTTTCACGGACGCGTACCGGAAAATCACCCAGAACATCATGAACTGCATGATATATCTTTTCTGAAAGAGCCACGTCGTTGACATCGCAATCAATGGCAATGACGCCCTCACCAAGTGCAAGACCAAAAGACCAGTCACGGGACCGCTTCTTTATAACATTAATTTCCTGCTTTAAACTAATATTATTATCTAAATTATAAATTGCATCCAGGGCATATTCAGAGAGGCGTTGCGGATAACCCGCACCGCGTCTGGGTGTCAGATATATTTTTTCGCCTTCCCGCTTCCCGCGAAAGTACACCTCCCCCGTTTTGCCGTTGACACCCTGGATTCGCGAAGGTATTTTTTGCCATGCACCGTCTTTATAAGACATCGGAACCAACCGCCGGACAAGCTCCGGCTGGTCGGAGACAACCGCATCGATATCAAGCCCAAAAACACAATCGTAACTTAAAAAATGTTCAAATGTTGGCTCCATAATTGCTTTAAAACCCTTTGCAGAAAGCATCTGCCAATAAAAGGACCAAAAACGCCGCCTAGCACGCGGCGTTTTTTTTTTTCGCATATTTCGTGCCAATCAACCCGGTGTAACGGTTTTCTGTACACATCATTATAAGGTGCACAAGCGCGCACTACACTACCGCGTCCTTATAATGGGGACAATCGTCCCCGTGACATGATGACAATAGTCCCTATTGAAAAAAAGATTGGAAAAAGATTGAAAAAAGATTGACATGGGATTTTTGAGGGCGTATAAGCCCTCAAAAGAAAGGCGGGGGACGTCCCCCACCGGTCGCTTTCACCATAGGAGATACGGACATGACAGCACAGCTCTTTACAGTAGACATCGAAGACCTCAAAGCCCTCGAAGGCCTCACAACCCTCGAAGCCAAAAAAAAGGCACATCTCGAGGACGAAGACGATCTCCCCTCCAGACGCTTTGACTATACAGAACCAGGCGTGTGCAGCGTAAACGGCGTCTTTTACCTCGATCCAGACGCCTACGACGAGCTCGAGATCGTGGCACACGTGGAGCGCATAGACGTAGATCTGTGGTACAGAGGCGAGGGACGCGCGCGTCGTATGCTGGAGGCGCTTGCTGCACACTGCACGATCATCTATGCAGCAGCAGAAAGTGAGGCCGCCGCCGCGTTTTGGGAGCACATGGGAGGCGAGACCGTGGACGAGACACTATCGGATAGGGCATGGACGAGCATTGACGTGGGGTATGGCGTATATCGACTCCGTACGTACAGCCTACGATAAGCACTGCACATCAACATCGACATACCCGGCGGCTCCGCCGCCGGGGAGGAAGCATATGAAGCTAAGCGAAAAAAAAGCATTTGAGCAGCTATATGATCTGCTTTTCTGTACCAGTGAACATGCAATGGCGCAGGCTGATGTGGGATACCTTATCACGCTAGCCTGTATCACAGGCTATCTCTCACACAATCTTTCCCCCGCCTGCATCGCACAGATCAACGACCTTATATCATCAGCACTGAAAATGCGAACACCATTTTGTTCGCAGTATAAGCGCTTCCTGTCATATCTACAGTCGATGCACATGCTGGTAAAAAGAGAAGGAACCCTTACACTGCTAGGTATACAGCCACGGGTCGGATTTTTTGCATCGGAGAATGGGTAAATGGAAGCACTATACAAAAAAGTATATGATATGGTGAAAAAGCAGCTTTTTGAGCGTGCCATAGCCATAGATACAGAGTACCACGCAACCGGCTCAAAAATCGATCGTGTGTACTGCATAGCGGCCTGCCGTATGGACAAATCAAAAATTTTCAGTCAGTGGTGCGAGGAGGGAAAGGGGGCAACGCTAAAAGAAATTTCTGAATACTTGTGCATTAAAAATCCAATTTTCATTTGTCACGGACTAGAGATAGCAGAAAGACGTGCTTTTTTGTCACTGCATGATATACCAGACGCGTACGACTGGATCGATACATACATACTGGCACGTGCTGTAGAAAACACTGCATGCACATCACGCGCCGCGCCCTCATTCTCACTGATGTCGATGTGCAGCAAGCATCTGCACATCGACATCGATGGCGCGTACAAAAAAGCCATGCAAGATCTATGTATACATGACTGCACAAAAGGGCATGAGGACTCGATTTTGCAGTACTGCGTTGAAGATACGCAGTATCTGCACGATCTGGCATGTACGCTCATCACAGAGCACGCCCTCGCCCTAGATGCATCTGTTAAAGTTGGCATGTATGAAAAGAAAAACATGGTAGAACGTGCATTAGAAATAACACGCTCCGTTATCGAATTTTCACAGATCGCAGACAAAGGACTGCCAGTAAGCGCAGATCGTGTGCAGCGCCTAAAAGAACACGCTTCGGAGTATGTTGACAAAAAGGTGAGTAAAATATCATGCAAATACCCCGGTCTGTACAGGATAGAGCGCGGGAAAAAAGTGCAAGACCAAAACGCCGTGCAGAAATACATGAAAGAATGTGTCGACAAATTCAACCTGTTCGACTACCCCCGTACATCCACCGGTAGGCTCTCCACGAGCACAAAGGATTTAGAGCGTTTTTTTGCAAATCGTTGCGACTGCTTCGGATACGATCTGCTCTTCCTATCAAAGTCCACATCGCACCTTAAAGGCATCACTGGCAAAAAAGACTCCTGGCTAAAAAATTACGATCCTGAACATAAGCGCATATATTACCAAACGCTCAAGCCGTTTGGTGCGACAACGGGACGGTGCACTCCGCAAGCATCAGAGGGGTTCATCCCAGCCTGGGATAAGACTTTGCAAGGACTTCTAGATCCACCACCAGGAAAATGGCTCGTCGAACTTGATTTTACAGCTGAAGAAACGTTCATACAAGCCGGGCTATATCATGACGGCGAGCTCATGCGCGTATATCAGAGCAAAGACATATATCTGTACTACTGTGCACTCGCAGGGGTTATACCTGTACAAGAGTTCAACGATCTAAGCAAAGCAGAACTCAAAGAAAAGTACCGCGAAATTCGTGGAAAATTCAAAGCATTGATTTTAGGAAACTCTTATGGCGCGGGGGTTCCACGCCTAGCAGAAGCAAGCGGTTTGAACGCCAAAGACGCTGGAAAATTCAAAACCCGAATCGATCGTGCTTTATGCGCAAGTGTTCAGGGAAAAGCTGCTTTGACAAAAAAAATTGCCGCCGCGCGCGGCATCGCTTTCCTGGACGGCTGGACCATACGAACCGCCCCCCGCGAGGGCGAGGACGCCCCGTCGCAGCTATCGATAGGCAACTCGCCCGTGCAGGGACTGGGTGCCGCAATTCTTCGTGCAGCTGTGCACGCGCTTATGACGGACCCATCCACACGCCGCGCAAGCCTCGTTGCCACCGTGCATGACGCCGTGTGGATGGAGATCTCCGAGGGTGACTACGACGTGATCACCGCCGCTTCCGAGATCATGCGGACGACTGCAGATCGTCTGTGTGGAGCTACAGGGATGCGTGTGGGAGAGCCGCAGATCATCCGACACGGCGAGCTGTGGACTCCAGATCATGCGCATGACGCGGCTTTCTGCGAGCTATGCGCTAAAGACTACCTGGACTACACCGACGACGGATAGCAAAAATTTGCCACCGGAAAGCGTCCAGGAGGTCTGGACGCACCTCTTTATACCCAGACCTCCAAAAATCCAACGCAGGCAAATTTTTGCGCTAGACTTCGCTGTCTGCGATACGCTGCAAAAGCACGGGAAAGTGCGAGTCTCCACCACTCCATGCCGAGTCTGTGAAAACCCCGTGTATCAGTCGATAGTATCCAGTGGGGAGAGACACCCCGGTGTCGAGATATGGGGCCGTACTTGCAGACCCCGCGGGCATAGCGATGTGACATGCCATGGCTGATCCAACTTGGAGTGTGCTGCCTGGATACAGCTGCTGCGCTCCAGCTGATAGTGGGATATAGGCGAGCACAAGCGAGCCGATGGGTACGGAGGCAACGCTGCCACTTATGGACACACCAGAAATCGCATTATATACCGGAATGTTTGCGACGGCATTATCAAGGCGTGTAACTTGTAGCGACCCGCCGGACATCGACGCTGCAATCAAAATATTTTTTGCATTACTGCTTGTTCCCGCTGTCAAAGTAGACGAAATCACAAGGTTTGTACAGTACGCATTTGATATAAAAGCATTTGCAACTCGGTTTGACGTCAAACCGAGATAGGTAGGCAGACAATAATTACAATAGATATAACGCCATTTATTTGAGGCTGTGCCTATATCTTTTGCGTCATTCGTGATGGGTGCAACATCACCGGACAAAAGCGCGCCGCTAATCGTTACATCGTCTGCAAGAGAGACTTCGCCCTCAACATACAACCCATCATACATTTCCACATACCCGCTGAATTGTGCGGACGAATTTGCATGAACATCACCATCGAAATCAGCCCTGGTTTTGAATGTTTTTTCGCCCCAAATAACTTGATCCTCGCCGCTTTCCGTGTCCCCCGCCTTGTGGCATGATACAAAGCGCAAGAGATCGGAGGGGGCCGCCGCACTCGCTTCAACGACCTGCACAACGGATGTGTCTGAAAAAGATATATTAACAGGCACTTTAACAAATTGCATCGAACTCCCCGGAATTGTAATTTTGCCCGTTGTATCTGATGAAGCGGCCAAGATTACAGCTGTACTATCGTCTGCATTTGCGAGTTTTGCCAAAATGCACACAGATGCAAGGGTTTGTGCTCCCGTGTCATCACTACCTGTGAACCGCACCAAAATGCGAGAGGTCCCGTTATCTGCACTACAGGATAAAATTTCTCCGGCTGCTCCGTCAAACCACGCTAAACCTTTGCTCGCGAGGTCTTCTGCATCCGTTGCCGCTGTATCTTTTGAGCAAGCACCCAAGATGACAATGCGGTTTGCAGCCGTTGCAGACGCTATAAGCTGCTGGCCTGATACGGGAATGATATTTATATCAAATGCACTTGTTGTCATAGCCCCTCCAGTGTCGATTCAAGATCTGAAATATATGTCCAATACAAGAGATATGCTCTCCCACTATTATTTATATTATACACCCCGCACCCGGCAAGCAGTCGATTTGCGATGCGTGTGCAGTCTGTATAATGAGCCTGTCCGGAGTCAATATCAACAACCTTTAATAATATTTGCACCCCTTCTCTAGGAAGCATCTCAAAAGTATTCCACATCAGGCACCCCATTATGCACTTGTACGATCTTTCCGAACCTGTGTTATACAGCCTGTAAAATTGGAACAATGTTCTTTGATGTATTGCCGGGCGCTTTCCCGTGTAGGAAAAACGGGAGCGCCATCAACCGCAAATAGATGCCACATCGGATCGCTGTTTGCAACGTCTTTGTAATATATGTGATACATGATTAAGTCTCCTATTTATGAAAGTTTTGTGATTCTACATTTAACAGACATAACATCTGAACGATTGATGCCTTCATATCCAGAACCATCAATTGTAATATAGCTGCCGTGACTATAACCAAAATACAACTCAGAAACAGGATACCCTGCAATTCGGGTAATACCTAAATCGGTGTAGACTTCAATAATTTCATAGTTGAAAGCGCTGCTACCAGATAGTGCCAGCATATATGCTCCAGTAAAAACATTTGTTGTAGCATTCTGGACTAGGGGAACCCCAAACACTTCAAGTCGTGCAACATCAGTATCGTTTGTTAAAATTGTGTACCACCAATTATTATACAAATTGACTTGAAGCCACGAACTGGTGATAGATCTTTTACACAATCCAACAATGACTTCGATATTTTGTTCGGGGGGATGGACTGGCTCGCAAACGGCATCATTTTCAACGACGGTTTCAGGACCAGTGACAACCACTTGCTGTGCCTGAGTGCAATTCGCTGGATATGTGTATATTATATTTCTCAGCCCCAAACGATCTGGAACGAGCCGGAAGATGTTTTTCAACAACCTGTTGCGAATTTCATCTGTCAAAACGGCGTCTGACAACGTAATTTCGACATCGTAGACATCAATCAAGGATTCATCGACAAGCTCGCCCGCTTCATTAAATGCCAAATTATCATATATATCAACAGATAATTCGAGGCCGTCAAAGACATATTGCACCAATGCGACGACCGCTGCTTTCGTCCCCAAACGACGCCGTAATATTGATATATTATATATCATCAATTCGCGTGTTGTTCGGTTCAAATCTGGATAATATTCGACGATGTTATATTCATTATACAATTCCTGCAATTCGTCATCTGTCAGCGCCTGTACCGCTTCCAGCGTGAAAGGCGCGCCAAGCGCCGCGAACTGCTCCACAGAAGGTCGGATCCACGCGTCAAGAGCCACCTGCATCCACGCGGCATCTGCCGCAAAGCGGGGGAGCAGCCCCGTTGATATAATATCTTTTAATCTCATATCAAAACTCTTTTTCCCACGGGGCAAAACGCCGCGTTTGAAGCGGTATTGTAATCTGGATAACCGACCCTGGATCTGGTGTTATTTCATAAGGCTGAACTTCGGGGAAGTCAATGCCTTCCGCCCTAGCATCGGAAGCATATACGCCATCAGCATCGACACTACACAGGCGCTTGCAAAGCGCGGAAAATGAAAACGACATGTTAATATGTTGCCTCAATTCCAAATTATATTCAGCCAAGATCCGATCATTCCTCGCTGAAGCGAGCGACAGAAACCGAGGTTCATAAAAGACGGCAATTAAACAATTACTAAAAGTACTGATATTGACAGGCGCGGCTTTTACCTCAACAAAATCTCCCACGGGGCGGAAATCCTCCGCCGAACAGTAATCCTGGACGCGATCCACAACGCCATCTGCGCTATCTTCCGCAACAACAAAAATTGCAACCTTCCCACGAACAAAATTAATATCTGAATTTCGCAAGCAATAGACATCGACAACGCGGGGGTCTGCTAGGCGTGCACGTGCCTCATACGCCGCTGCCGTTCCTGCACCCTGCAAAGCCTGGATTTGCAGCTTCAACCACTCGCGAAACTCATCGTCCCCCGCCTCGCTGGTTTCAACGGCATCGACACCACCGCCGGACATTTCAACCTGCTCAAGTCTATGCGCAAAAGAGCCTTCAACAACGGTATTTAGTGTACCAGCGGGAATATTATTATATTCGCTTCCTGCAACATCACTGTATAATACAATAAAATTCTCTCCGATCGCAGTAACAAAAGGATATTCATTGAAAAATATGATATTTCCCTGCGAATTCGAGACCTTCAAACCTCCTGCTGGGATATGCAACACTTCACGGCAATGGAACGAAAACCGGGCGCTTGCCCGTGTTGCACCGGGGCGTGAAAGGCCAAAACTGGACGCTATACCGTCCAGAAACACCCCCGCTGCTGTATCAACGCTGCACTGCTGCGCCGCGTGATTAAAAGCCGTGACAAGCACTCCTAAAACATAGGCATGTACGCTCGCTGCTGCGAACTCATGCGACCCTATCTGCAACGACTGCTCGTATTGATCATAATACGCGGCTTTATAGAGTTGTAATATTTCCGCCGTTGTATATCTCAAAAAGTCACTCATCGCACCACCCCAACGGTTTGCCCTGCAACGATTAAACTGTACACACTCGCCCCGGTCCGCTGCAAATCAAACTCGCGAATTTCGGGGTAATATTTTCGCAACGGCTTCGATATATCTGAACGCCGCAGCGCGCCAACACGGTCAATGGCATCCAGCCCAAACCCGCGAAAAAGTATATGTTCGCCCTGTGTACAGTTCATGCAATTCACGATATTATCAACAGATCCCATTATAATACCCCTCGGTTAAGCGTTGAAATTGCAACAGTTCGAAACGGCTCCGAAATATATGCCGCGCGCAAAGATAGGGCAAGGCCAACCGCCGAAATTCCTGCACCGTCGCACTGTGGAGTTATACCAACAGACTCGACGCAATACAACCCCAAATCCTCGCCTCTCCAGAATAACTCGCCCGAAACACCGCACAACGCCTCGCCATCCTGTACGACCTGCACAAGATCGACGGTGAAAGGGCGGGAAAAATTAATATTTATACTAACGGACGCTGCCCTCGTCCTCTTTCGGCGGTAAAGACTTTGTGAAACCCCGGACGCCGCGCGTGAAAAATACAATGCAGTTTCGACGTCCCTTCCCATCGACAAATTCCCGCTATACACAGGGAAAATAAACGCCTTGCCTCCCTCGATATATAACCCATGTTTTTCCATCGACTACCCCCCCGGCTGTATAGGCCCTTCCGTAGCACCGCCGCCCGGCGGTGCTACGTGGACATGTGTTGACATGGAGTTCAGCGATGCACCCAGCAATGACGCCGAAACGTCCCCTCCCGTGGATTTTATCGTACCACTGGACGTAATGGCGCCCGAAACAGAAATATCCTCTGAGAACGAAAAATTGAAGCCATCTGGAGTGTATAAGCATACGCCCTCGCCCTGGACATCATCCCAGACGGCAAAAAGACGACTCCCCGAGTGAAGACTGGATTGCCCCGATCGATCCAGGACACGCAGCCAAATTTTAATATCAACGCTTTTATTATACTCAAGTGCTGCATTACAAACGCTTCCAGAAATATTTTGGACTTCAAACCAACTCAGCCGAACCATTTCTTCGCTCCTCCTACCCCGGCAAAACATGTAAATCCATCGTCAACACACCTGATATATAATCCTTTTCGTAATAATCCACGAGACCCTGCAACACCTCTGCACGTGTCTGAATAGCAACGGGTGAATGGTGCACAACGCGGGAATTCACAGGCATTGTAATATATACCGCCTGCGATCGATATTTTGCCAAACGTAGGCGGGACGCGCAAAAATTCTCATCAGGAGACAAGAAACACGCATCGATCTTCAACACGGTACCTGCATTGCTTTGTAGCTTCTCAAACTCATGCACCCCATCTCGCCAAATACAGCCCGCAACAGGCTCAATCTCGAGAGCGTCTCCCACGTCCGTTGCACGAAGAGGTGTAAATGTTTGCGAACGCTCCGGAACCGGTGTAAATGTTAATTTTCCCGCGCTTCCGGAAATTAAAAAGCCAGCTGTATTTTGAAGGCTGTCGATCATTTCAAGCGGCGTTGCCTGCATTAAAATATAATCCACCGCCCCTGAAACGCGGACTTCGCACGATATATCAGCAAGCGCACAAATGCGCTTCAAAACTGCGTCAATCGTTGTGTCTCTTGCCGAAAATGTCGTTGTTTGGCTTGCTTTTGGCGGGAAAATGGACCCCGTGACACGCAGAACGCCATCCTCTAAAGACGCAGATGTGACATAATAGCGCGTTGAAATCGCGCTATCAATTGACAGTTCGCCGCCGTCCACAACACGGGAAACCCAGTCACTCAGCCGCGAAAGCGTGGCATCGGAGCCTATAAGAGCACCCAGGTTGCAGCAGTCCGGCGTTTCTGTCAGCTCAAAAAAAGTAATCTCATTCTTCAACTCAAGTTTCGAGCCATTCACTGAAAGTGTAACAGACGGCAAATTTGACGCCTCCACAATCGAGCCGCCCGCCCGGTTTAACGTTGACACAGGGACACACTGCACGCCGGACAAAATAATATCAAATTCATAATTCAGTGCGTCTGCATCCGTTGTATAATGCACACTGGACGGTGCAAAAAGCAGCTCTGGCAAGGGGTGAAGCACTCCAAAAGACACATCCCCGGCGGGGAATTTGCGTGACAACTCCAATCTTTTCAACGCCTCTAATAACTCAATATAATTTACATCAAATTGGCCGCACAAAGAGGGCGTTACAAGGACGCGGACAGATATTTCAGCCGCCTCAAAGCCCAAAGATCGCACAAAACCATTTGTATGTTCGGCAAGACGCGCCTTTTTCGTATAAGAAAGCGCTGTAATCATAGGCATCGGAATAGACAACCCGGCGAAATTTGCATACAACATGATCACCCCCAAGGCGGAATAACTATTGCGCTCCCTTCACCCCACGGGGGTGCAATAGTTATTGCCACTTCAGCAACCTCATCCGGGATTTGCAGCACCTCGCCGCCTTCGAACACCACAGTGTCATAATACAAATACGAATTGTATTCGCGAATCTCATCACATGTGAATTCATCACCAAACAAATCGAACGCCGGAACGTCCCATGTGCAGCCTTTTGAACATATATAATTTCGCATTACAACGCCTATTGAAAGTTATTAAATGGTGGGTACCACACACGCGGCTGTGAACCCGAAAAGTCCGAACGGGGAGCACGTGCAGACTTCCACCCACAACGTTTTAAAATCAGTCTCACGACTTCCTGGGAGACTCTGTAGCCTTCGACATTGTCCGCTTTGACAGCATCCACAATATCTGAAATTAAAACCCCCCCGCTTGCTGTGAAAGGAATCGCACCCGTCTCTAACAAGTGCATAATTTTTTCTTCAACGCCAACCATCACGGGTTGCTTTTTCACGGGGGAATCTTCACTAAAAGCCATCGAAAACAGCGAAAATTCGTATTTAGATTTTGCAGGTTTACTCACGATTTTTTCGCCGTACCTAGCACCAGTCTTTTTAGAGTACGAAAACAAGTTAATTTCCGGGGTATCTACCCCGTTTTTTAATTCAGAAGCCTCAAAGTTAATTTCCGGGGTATCTACCTCGTTTTGTAATTCAGACCGGTTATTGAATATATTTCGCCGCGCCTGCTCTTTCCGGGTGTTATCACGCAAGCGTTGCCGCTGCAATTTCGCCTGAAAACATATATTCATATTTCTTATGTCCTCATCGAACTTCACAACAGCCCCCCACCATGTCGTTGACGCAAAAACATATCACGTGAAAAGCCATGTGCACGAACCGCTTGTGACAAACTCAGCGCCGTTGTCTCATTTCCGGACATCGAGAATGTTTGGGAAATATTTTGTATAATATTTTGTGCACGCCCGCTCTTTGAATAACTCGCCGGAATTACAAGTTCTTCGCCGCGCTCGCCAACAATACCTGGACCAACAAGCACTCCCCCCATTGCCCGTTGTGGCAACGTCCCTGCGTTTATGGCTTGTATTGCGGTATTCAGATCACGCGCGGGCAACTCATTCTCACGAGCCTTTTTATACGCATATAATTCAGTATATATTTTATCAAGTTCATCAAGTGACGCTGTTTGCACTCGTTGTTGTAATTCAGCCTGTTTTGCGTCATCTGCTGATGTCGTTTCAAACCACGTATTCATGGCGTGAAACTCCCAGTCTATGCGTGACTGCATAGATTCCCGGCGTGTCATGGTTTCTTTTATATCTAAAAACTCGTTATATAATTTATCATTTGCAAACGGCGAATCCCTCAAAATCCATTCGACACCATTCACTAGCAGGCGTTTCCCCGTCGTTTCAAACCATGATAATACACGCTCCACAAGTGGAAATGTGTGCTCTAAAACGCGCATTATTAATATATTTCGTTTTTCTTCCACGCGGCGCGCCGTTGCCGCCGCGCGTTCGGCTGTACTCTCCACATGTGCGCCGCGTGCTGTTGCAGCTGCACCCAATGCAACCCAGTCCATCGATGCTACGCCGGACGCCGCCCTGGCACGCGCCTGCGTGGATCGACCCGCAAAGCGCACCCAGTCAAAATTTTGCGCTGCCAAAAAGACGTCCTCACCGGGACGCAGATGCGCCAAAAATGCCCCCAGCGCGCGTTCCTGCCTCTCAGGCGTATCATAGACACCTGCACCTCGCAAAGCCGCTGTAAGCGCCAAAATATCAACCTGCGAAGCACCCCCGCGAAAGGCCCTATCTGACATGCGTGTGACATCCGACGCCGCTGCGGCAAGATCTGCTGCTGTAAGCCCCGTTTGCCCCTGTATCTGCTCAATTCTGCGCTCTAACGCTGCATAATCGACGCCTCCAGCGGTCTGCGAGCGGAACAGCGTGCTAGCCCCTGGCATCCTAATCTCGCTCGCCGCCGCCGCGGCGAGTTCGGTGCGCCCTGCACGCGGTCCAAGCACTGCAGTCACACGGTTTATGGCGTCTACGATCTCCCCCGCCCCCGCGCCGGTTTTTATATAAAGCTCGCTGATCAAAGACTCTTTGTCTTGCTGTGACAAGCCCGCACGTATGCGCGCGGCTTCCCTCGCACGGTCTACGGCGCCTTGCGCTCCTGCGATCCCCGCTGCAGTTATACCCGCAATGCCCCCCACCCCCACCGCCGCAGCTTTCCCAACCGCTGCACCGACTTTCCCAGCCTTTTTCAGCGCGGTATAAGCCTTCCCAGTTGCTGATAGGGATTTTATATATTCTTTTTGCTTTTTTATTCGATCTGTAACACCTTTTAAATCAGCTTTTAGCAACTCACTTGCCGTTTTTTGCTGCCGTTGCTGCACTTTTGATGCATTAATTTGCGCCCTCAAAGCAACAGTTTGGCGCTGTTTTAGCTTCAACTCAGCATCATCGAGTAAAAGAACGCGCTTTGACAACGCGGCGCGCTCTTTCCGCTCTTCGGCGGTCAATTTTTCAATGGCATTTAACGTTTTTAGGCGTTCACGATCCTTCTTCCCTTGCTCTGTAAGGCTGTAATTGATCAAATCAGCCTGCTTTTGAACGGCATTATAATATTTTGACAGTTCTGCGTTGTATTTCTTGGCGTTATCAGATGCAACTTTGAATTCTTTGGACATTTGCGTCAAAGACCGCGCCGCACCTTCAAAATCCAAGCCTTCAGCCTGCTTTTGGAGGCCTTCAACGGCGCTTTGAAGCTCAAAAAGCTGTTTTTTTGCGTCATCGGAGCGCTCAACCTCTGTCTCAAGAGTTATTTGATAGCGAGAAATTGATTTTTTAGCCATTTCCAGCCTCATTTAAGAGCTTTACAAGATCCATTATCTCCAATAACGGCGCGTGATACAGTGAAAAGGCATCGCAATTATAGTATGTTGCCAGAGTCTTTATATTTTTCTTTAGCAAAAGAATATATTTTGCCTCGAAAAAGATATTCCACTTGCGCCACCTCCGCAAGCGCAAAGCAATCGTTCATTTCAACCTGCAATATATCTTGCAATGTCACCCCGCTTTTCCCCTTTATTGCCGCCGTCCATGCAATGCCAAGCTGGAAATTCACGTCATTCTGTGTATCTTCAAGCGGTGTGTTGTCGATCATACGCCGAATACTATACACATTGCGTAGATCTGCAAAGGAAAGAGCCTCAAAATCAAGGTGTAGAGTTGTAATTTCTGCACCGGAAACCGATTTAATGGGTTTTGTCAGATCAAAATCGTACATTGCAACACCATATTACAAAAGTGCGTTTGCTTCCGCCCTCAAATCCTTGCCATTTATGACCATGCGCCGCGCCATGCGATCAATGTCGAAATATACATTATTGTCGCTATCGATCTTTTTGTATGTTAGACAATTCATTGCAAGGGAACCAGTACCTTCCCCGCCGGGGCTTGCCTCTGTTCCGGGAACCGTGTGGACATACCCCGAACAATAAATCGTATATCCAACAACACGGCTGGTATTATCAGGGCGAATTTCCGTGCGAATATATCGAACGACCCATTCAGCAACCTCGCCTACACGCCCTAAACGGATTGCGCGTGGATCATCAGGTATAATATCTGTTGTAATTTCCAAATTTCCGATACGTGTATAATCTGCCATTGAAAACGTACCCATCAATGCAACATCGACACTCTCAAATTCAATGGCAGGCAGCGTTATCGACACTCCTTCCGCCGCCTGTTCAACGTCCGGACGTCCGGACGTTGAGGGGTAGATCGTTGTATCATGTATTACAGTATACTTTGAAATTGCGCTTGCCATTGTCTAGCCCTCCAGATATACAAGATAGCCTTCATCACTGAAAGCAACACCCAGATCAATATATTTTGCAGGCGGCGTATATGTCACTACATCGTAGAAATAGAATTGACCCTGTTTGATTGTATCTTGCGTATTATCTACGGGCCGAAACTCACAACGCGGCGAGCCAATCAACCCACCAATCGACACAAGATAATTTAAATAATTCCCTTCTTCTGTCAAAATATCGTTCCGTAATTTCAGATCCATGCGATCATCAATGACGCTGCGCCATTTCTGCTGAAAACGGTTTGTTATAAGCATTCTCATGCGTGGGAAATTATCAAACCGCGCGCGTTCGTCATCCACAGTTGAATTGGTGAACGCGGCTGTGTGATCTCCCCATGTCACATACTTCCCACCGCCAATGTTGAGAAAAGTCCCTATACCGTCTGCGCTCAATTGATCTGCATCAGACTTTGCGATTATAATATCAACGGATCCTGGCACACCGCCACCGCGATACTCAGGATCCCCTCCTGATATTTCGTTGCCATAGTAATAATTAGACTTCCCTACACCGTTAGTAAATAATATTTCCTCCGTCAATACCTGCCCCCAACCATTGCGAAATGTGACAGAACATGTACCAGTATACGAGGTATACCCCTCTGTCGTTATTGTGAATCTGTAATGGTAGTCCGATGAATCCTTAACAACCGTCATCTGCAACGAGACCACCCTCCCATTCACAAACACAACAGATTGTATATCCACACCCAAATTACCGGAGCAGCGTGAAGGTATACGCCCCGCATTTTCTGCATCTGCCACCGCCCAACGACATGCACGAACAGCCGCGCCTGATATAATATCGCCACTTAATAATTTCGCGTACCCCCAATGGCATATTGCAATTTCACTTGTTGACCCTTTGACATTTTCGCTGGTCAACGCAGAAATTATAGCTTCACCTTTTGCCGAAATTTGGCCTTGCTTCTGCTTTCCGTCAAATATCACAACGCCATCGAATTGGCCGTTTTGTTTTGTCGCAGCGGTGGTAAGCCATGAAAGCGAGGCATTGTCACCATCGACGCGAGGAGCACAGATAATATTTGCAATAACGCCATACGTCATCCACAGTTCTGAAATACGGAGGCAAGCCGCCTCCAGCTCTCCATCATCTGGATCTTTGACAGTTGAATCCTCATTTATGCGTATACAGTATATATGCGACAAATTACAAAGCTGAAACGCTGCAAGACATGCGTCTGTTAATGTGTAGCCATCATTCGACGCAACCCCTAGCTTTTCAACCGCGTCCCTCCAGGAAGTCAAAAGCACGGGGACGCCAACTGAACCACCAGGCGCCGTTCCATAAAATACAATATTCGTTTCGACTGAAACCGGCGTAGTTGCGAGGGTTTCCGAAACATGTGCATAAACACCGTATAACTCGTTCGCCATGCGACACCTCCAAATCAGCGGCGGTAAACCCGCCAACCAGTCCAATTAGCGCTATAACAGATTTTTGTATGCCTCGCCATATATTTTTGAGGGTGGAATGGAAATTTCGATTGTAAATGCGATTGTGCATTGAGCATACGGGAAATTCATCAAATTCTGTTCGGGAGGACTCAATCTCAAATCACGAATTGAAAATTCTCCACATCGCATTCTATTGAGCAGCCCCAACAACTGGAGTCCCGCGCGCAAGCAAGATACATATAAGTTATATTGTGCAAGGGAGTTATTATATTCACCCCCCTCACCCAAATTATACAGGTTTTCCGAACCATCAACAGGAACAGCAGTTTCCGAGTCGTTCGTTGAAGGGTTATACACTGCAATGACTGCTGCACATTCTGCGACATATCCAGCACTGGACGTCATGGGTTCCGCGCCCTCCACAACCAGCGTTATACAAGGACAACAACGCGGGAAGTTTGCCTTGTTTCGAGCGTCTGGAGGAACACAGTATTTATATATACGAGGAATCACCCCCTCAAACCCATCGACACCCTCAATATCACTTTTTGTCGAAAAACCGGCAAATTTCAACGTGTTATACTGATTATCCAAAAATTCTGCAATAGCGTCTATACACTCCATCACATCGAAATAACTATTATCCATAATACCCACGCGCCTGTTTGATCAAAATCGTTGCCAACCCCATCTCGTCTGATATATCGACGACTGTATATGGACTATCATTTATATAAAACGTTTGCCCCGCGTCAAGGTACAGCTCCCCCCCAATCGGATATGGAATATATAACGTGTGTGAAACGCCCTGCAGCGGTGCGTTATTCGAAAAATCTCCGTTATCAACCGTGTTTGACTGCATCGATCCGAAGACGTGGTATACTTTGCTAGAACCCGTGCCAATGACAAGTGCTGCGTTGAATTCCGTTGCATCACGCGAAAATACATTTGTAATATCTTTTTCGATCAATTCTTTTAAATTCATAGCTCAAAACCCTTCCCAAAGAGCGACTGTGCAGACTCCAGTAATATCGCATCCATATCCACCGTATCCTGCACAATTTCTGCGAGGTTCCGCGTTGAATGCACCGCCTCGACATCTCTTTTGCCATCCTGTGTAATACCGAAAGTATATCTCCTATGTGTGAAAAATTCAGAAACACCAAATTCAAGCACTGGACGTCCCAGGGACTGCAAATGCTGCGTTCGGCGATGCATTGTAACCCAGCGCCGACATGGGTATGTCATATAGACATGATAATAACGGCCGTCCACGACCGCCGTTGAGGGGCGTCGATACATCGGATCAAACGCCGTGTTCGGGTTGATCCCATACATAAACACCGCGCCATGCAGCCTCGCATCAGCTCGCACGCCAAAAAGACGGCGCGCCCCCGGCGCAAAAGGGTTGATTGTGTCCGCATATCTTTTCAGGCGGTCAATAACACTTTTTTGCCACCGGTTATTGTACTTTGCCCCCGCTGCATCAAGACGCTTGTAATACTCTGATAATAACGGCTGTATATTATATTTCTTCTCCGTACTCATTTGTATTTTCCTGCTCTTTCCCCACCGCATCGTGTCCAAAAAGCATTTGAGCGACTTCATCTCGCGAAATCAACCCCGCCTCGCATGCCTTCAGATAATACTCCAATTCTTTTGTAGGATCAAGCACCATAGGGGGTTCGCCGGACCTCCAGACGCTTTCCAAAGACAGCAATTTTGCACTCTCACTCACAGGACGGTTCTCATCTGTAGCCCCCATTTGCACAAGGAGATCATAACAAAATTGTTCAAACATCGGTTTGACCACCCCCTCAACAAAGGGGTGTCGATACCGCGAAACCGTGCGGTTAAATTGCACGGTTGCAGCCTTGCTACTGCTATATGTCCCATCAAAAGACTGAGTTAAAATTTGTTTTGGAATGCCTAAAGAAGCGCCGCAAAGCATGATCATGCTGTCCAGAAACGTCTGAAAGCCGCTGTTCGGACGCTTTGTATCAATAGATTTTATATCTTCACCTGGAGACAGGTGCACACTTTGACCAGGCGAAATGTAATTTCCAGCATTCACCGCACCGGAAAAATAATTCGTCTGCATTCCGAACGGATCAAGTGAAAAATCCTCACTAGGCTTATCAGGTACAATTTTCGAATCCAGCGCCATGTCCGGTATTGCAGATAATGGGTCCAACGTCTTGTTATATGCGTTCGTCGTAACCGCAAAAACCATGCAGGCTTCGATTATAGCGGCCTGCGTTTCTGCCTTGCTATAAGCCGCGGTGGACCACACAGACTCTATAACGGGGGAAAGGAGCGGAACCCCCCTATACTGATCTGCGCGCCGGACCAATTTTGCATGTAATACGACAGGCAAACCAAAACGATCATGTGCGGGTACCCTATAATATTTCTTACTTGCCCCGAACGGTTGATCCGTAAACCAGTATGCGACGGGTGCCAAATGTTTTTTGGACAACTCGATCCCATCCACTATGTAACGCCCGTTATCCAGTCTCCGAACCGCAGGGGAAATGCTCGTATTTTGGGCAAAATTTGGCGTCTGACAGCAAAATTCCTCTTTCAAACGCCAAGCGGACAAGCCCTCTTTTCTTTTCACACGCAGCAAGAAAACGTCCCCGGACAGCACCATGTTATAAAACGCGGCTTCTTGCAGCTCTGAAAGCGTCCACATGCCACGATCATCAAAAAGGTGCATGTTTGATGCAGTCAAAAGACGGCGTTTTATAATGCTGGTTAATTCTTTATATCGTGCAAAATAATCAGAATTCGGCATAGGCATATACTGCAAGCCGGACCCTATAACGCCCTCCACCAACCGCCCTATCAGCGCACTCGCAACGGGCGAAGACATTTCAAGCACACGCGAACGACTTGCAAGTGTGGAGCGGGAGCTACTATCTGCTATTGCCGTTTCACTACGCGCCCAAAACCCCGCAAAAGATTGATCATATATTGACCCACCGGACGCCGAAAATCCAACATTTGGACCGCCTGCCATACTGCACACCCGAATTCCAAATTAAAAATAGCGAGGGAGAAAAGAGGACGGACTTATAAAAGCACTGGTAGAGCGCGCACGAATTGGCCGCCCTGAAAGTATAGCTTCCAGTTCGTCAATTTGATCACGGCATGATTGTATAAAGTCCCGCAACGTCTTCAGATCTGGTGCATTGCGGGAAACCGAACGATTCCCCAAAGAATAGCTTGTTACACGCCCCGAAATCAAATCGTCATACCCCGCCTGTGCGGCATACATTGCTTTGTAAAGCCGTTCACGCTCTAGCATATACTTTTCACGATATGTTTTCGGAATTACAATTTCATCCGACATTGTATCCTCCAAATTACAAAGCGGGGTAGACACCCCGCTTTGTAATTATGCTGTCTTATATACGAATTCAATGTATGTGCTGATCTTTGGAACCGTTACTGTTGTTGAGCCGGACGCACCTTCAACCGAAAGCGATCCGTTCATATACACATCGCAGGTTTTCCCTGAAACAGCGGGAACGGAAAATGTAATTTCTGAACCACCCAAAACATTTTTCCGATCATCAGGCAATGTTACACCGGACTCCTCCGTTGTAAAAATGACCTCAATCGCAGCCCCCACAGTGCCTTCAGAAACGCTGGATTCGTTCATAGCTTCCATTGTAATCCAAGCCCAACGGCGTTTTGGAGCAGGAAGCGGGCGGCTTTCCACAAGCAAGCCCAATTTCTTGTATCGAAAATCGATATATTGTGATGCAGCTATATATCCACGGCGGTTTACAAAAGATCGGACAAGTGTGGGATCATTTGAAGTTATACTTTCCCGGTCAATATCGACGCAACCACCACAAAGGGTGCGTCCACAATCAGGCGAAAGTACACAAACAAAATCATCAGGTAAATATTGATGTTGATTGCCATCTTCATCTTCATACATACCTGAATATGTAATAATATTTAATGGCGTTCCCGCAAACACGCACCGTGCAACAATCTCTGCACCTTCAGCTTCTTCACCAACAAGAGTCGACCCCTCGCTGTGATAAGTCTGCACCATCTTCAGGAATTCCGCGTCTTTTTCGAGTATAACCCACGCAGCTGCCGAAATTAATAAATCAACTGGACGCCCCCCATGCTGCTTCAAGGCAATTACCATCGCACAAACATCTCTATATGGCGTGGCATCTGCACTTCCCCAAGCGTGTGCAGGAATATATCGTTGTGTGTTACCCTCCGACTCGTCGAAATATGAAATACTAATATCAACAGGCGTAGGATCTGTGTCTGAAGTTTCTTGCGTGCCATAAATGCCATTATTCAATAACACATTTACACACTCTCTTTCGACACTCCTATTGACTCTTTGACCCATACGCGAAACCTTGACGCGCTTTAAGTTCTCATAGGCATCTGCGCGCCCCGTATCACTATTTGGTTCAACTCCCATCGCATAGCAAAGGCGCTCAAAAAGAAGCCGGTCTTTATCTTTTGATACATTGACAGTATCCTCGAGGGCAACGCGCGGCGGAACAACCGCCGTTGAAAAGTAATTTTTTGTCGTATTTACAGATTTATACCCTTCTCGAATGAAAACCCCCGCTTTCAAATCGAGTTCGTCAAAATCAAATAATACATTTTCCGAAGGAAACATATCACTTTCACGTGTGCGAAAATATCTATTACGCAAAAATTCATGTTCAGGGACTTCAGCGAGGAAGCCTTCAGCCTGCGAAACAGTTGATTTTACAGGAATTACAAGCGCCATATTACACCCCTATTAATGCAGAAAATCATTTATATCAATGGCTTTTTTGTATGCTTCAAAAGACGCTTTTTGGCGTGCTAAAGAGTCTTTTTTCGTGCCAGCAGATGACACAGGTACAGGGGCTTTTGCAAGCCGTGCATATAACCGATTATAACGCGCAGCGAGTTCGTCGCTACTATCAACATCATCCAGGTCATCATCAGCTTTTTTGCCCTCGCCCTCGAGTACTGCAAGCCGATGCTCTATCTCTTCAAGCCTCCTGACAACTTCTTCCATGACGTCCACGGCGCTCTTACTTTCGCCGGTTTCAGGAGCGGCTGTAAGATCATCAGCCGCCTTCATCTCATCATCGCACGCGGCCTTTAATGCCTTCACCTCAACGCCTTTCGCTTGTGCCATTGTGGGACCTCCATTTAAAATATTTAACTTCGAGCAAACCAGCGCAACCAGCCGCGCTGTTTCAGCACCGTCTATCACGGTATCACAGAACCCATGTGTTTTACAAGATTCTGCATCAAAAAAAGTTTCTTTCAAAAGCATATCCATTGTATAGTTGGGATCACGCCGCTGTATAATGGCAAGCTGCCTTGCGTTGCAGACACGGACGCCGTCATCCACAACGTCCGGCGCGGCGATATTATACACGCTATGCAAAAGCATTGTTCCATTAGACGTCATTTCGACATGCGAGCACGCAAGAGCTAGCGTTGCCGCTGCACTCGCTGCAATACCCAGGATCCTCGCCCTCATCCTTTTTCCGGCGAGCTGTACAGCATCGATCATCGCAAGAGCTATAAAAATAGCTCCGCCGCCGCTACATATTTCAAACTCAATCTCAGTATCTGGAGAGTGCGACATTTCATCACGCAAAGCCCAAAGCATATCTTCACATATATCACCAAACACAGGAAATTTCATCTATCACCTCACATCGCATTCCGAAACTTTATTTTGGGACGATGCACCGGCGCAACGGGTGGCGCGGCGTGGCGAACCACCCGTTGCGGCTCTTTATCTTGTATATCAGGTTCTGGATCGTGTGGCAACTCGAATTTTAATTCTTTCTGCACAACACCCACCACCTCCTCCTCTTCTTTTTTAATTTCTTGCGCGGCCTGAATGGCGGGGTTTTTTCCATGCCACTGCCTATAGTACTCGATCGCTGCGAGTGCATAGACCCGGCAATCCAGTGCCTCATCATGCTCTCCAACCGCCAACTCGTACCTGTGTCCAAATTTCGTCTTCACATAGTAATTGCTATTTAATTGCGCAAAATATTCTTCATTGTAACTCATACTAATATCTTTTGACCATTCCCACGCCGTGAATTTTTCATCATACAGCCGCTGCCTCATTTTCACGCTGACTATATCCTTCCCAAAGACTGTGCCTATGTGCACCAGCGGAACACGACATTCTGTGGGCCCGACGTGTGATTTTCGATAAGCAACGCGTTCGATCAATGCCCTCTCTTCTTTGTCACCATCAACGGCAAAAGAACGCCCCTTCACTGCCCTAATTCGCGGCTCAATCAACATCAAATTGTACACTGTGTTTGTATAATGTCCGCCAGAATCCTGAAACAAAAATATAATTTGTAATTCCCTATGGTCTTCCGTTGTACACCGAAACGACTTTATAAATTGTATATACCGTTGCCATGGTGTAGGGGTCTGCATGTCTCCTGGAAAAGTATAAAACCCCAACCCGGCAACGCGCATCCCATCAGCGGAAACGCCAACAACCTCACACACGAGCATCCCATCCTGTGTGTCTCCACCGCCGAAAACTTTTTCAACCCATGACGGGACATTTTGAAGTGTATAATCCTTCAAAAATGCCGTAAATTGCATGGGGTCAAGCCGCTTTATTTCGGGGGGGACGTATGCTTCACCCAAAGTTACATTTCTAAACGTCTGGATTGCTGTATCACCCAACTGCAGCGCCTGCTTTTCCTCACGCTTCAAGTCATCCCAAGTATAAAAAGAGTGGCAAAGAGGTGCAGTCACTTCAAAGGAACGCGCAGTTCTGCCAAATTTATCTTTAAACGGCGCGTTATTTCGGGGTGGGGAATAGCAATGATTTAATAATTTCACCTCGCTTTCATTATAACATGTACCACAATGCGGACATGCAATCAGCGGTATATCTCCCCATTGTATCTTGTCGTATTCAACGCTGAACCAGGTTTTGCACGCATCACAGATAACCCCCCACGTCTCGCACGTTCCAAGTAAAAAATGCTGTGTTATGCGCTTGTCAGGCATCGTGGGTGTGCTTGTAAAAATTGCCATACCACGAAAACGCATCATCCTTTTGAGTGCCAACAGTAACGGATCGCCCTCTCCTGAAATTAGCTCGACCCAGCGGTCCAACTCATCACAAATTAAATATTTTACAGGACGCGAACACAGATCTGACGCGCTAGAACTACCGCCAAGCATCAAATTAGAATTTGGCCCAATTGAAAAAGAGCATACTTCCTTGATCTTATCTTCGCTCCGGTTGTCCGGTGTTCGCTCCATAAATGCGCTCAAATGCACTGTATCACGCAGAAAAGGTTTCAACCGGGTTTTGCTATAATTTTGGGCATTCTTCAGCGTATCCATAATCATCAGTGTAGGAGCAGGATCAAAATTACACACCCACGCGATAAAATTCTCCAGCATCGTGGACTTGCCGCACTGCGCGGGGGTCTTGATTATTATTCGACACGTCCCGGCGAGATCAGACGATAGCCTGGTAGGCTCTTCAAAGTACGGTGATGGCTCAAAGCTAAACGGCTTGTGCGTAAAAGGCATAAGCCGTTGCGCACAGGCGAGTTTTGCAGCATCCAATGGCCGCTTATATGAAAAGCACTGCAAACTGCTCTCAGACGTCATTTTTCGACCCCTTGCGCGGGCGTCCGCGCTGTTCGGCTTGCGCCGAATTTTTCGCAGCGAGCTGCGAAGCGCGCGCTTTCAGCTCGCTGCTGCTCTCAAGATTTACAGTGACTTTTGAAAGCCGCTGTAAAATATCATCAATAACTGCAGATACGCTTTTGTACTGCACCGGAGAAAAATTACAAACGGACTGCAACTCATCTGGCAAGCCACGGACTTCGCCAACGAAAGAATTGAGCACACGTGAAAATTCTTTTAATGCTGTATTTATATAACACAAAGCGCCTATGCGCTCATCCAGATCCAGCTGCAATTTCTCATTGCTCATGCGTGTAGCATCGACCTTCAGCTCCAAAAGCTGCATGTTTGCGAGTTTTGTACGCTTGTCAATTTCCGACATTCCAATTTCTTCAATCATGCCGCACCCTGCAACGAATTACAAATTAATATTAAATAAATTATATAGTGCAATTGCAATATATAATTTTCAAAACTCAAAAACGGGAAAAAATTTTAAGGGGAAGGGTTTCGGCTTTTCGCCTTGCTACAACCCACCCCCGCCGGTAGTACCTTTTTCGGAGAAAAATTATTTTTCATCGAAATACCCAACTGTTGCCAATTCTGCATCCAGGACTTGCAAAAGCAAACGCCGGACATATGCGCTATACAACTCGCCGTGCATACGCGCAAGCTCTTTTAATCGATCAACAGCACCCTGTGGCAACTCTAAATATACTTTTTTGTACTCTTCTGGTCGTCTTTTCACCGAACCCATAATAACCTCCATGTGACAGTAGAACAATCACTGCCAATCACGACAAAACAATATATTGACAATAAGACTATTGTCAATATTAAAGCAGGATTTTTATATGTATATTGTAAAAAAATTCGAATCCTGCCCCCGCAGGATCTCCTGGCTCCTGGCTCCTGGCTCCCGCAGGAGAGCCTGGCTCCTGGCTCCTGGCTC
>ERZ842401.2173-NODE-2173-length-26619-cov-5.746763_pt1 | contig 26619 bp, 30 predicted proteins | sample MGYA00521270_ERZ842401 | MGnify/ENA primary metagenome ERZ842401 (study PRJEB31892, sample SAMEA3878208) | bioreactor metagenome | biome: Moose rumen | place: Sweden | collected 2011-10 | study: EMG produced TPA metagenomics assembly of the PRJEB12797 data set... | reverse complement strand
TCAGAACGTCGTGAGACAGTTCGGTCCCTATCCGTCGTGGGCGTAGGAAAATTGAAGAGAGCTATCCTTAGTACGAGAGGACCGGGATGGACATACCTCTGGTGTATCTGTTGTAGCGCCAGCTGCAGCGCAGAGTAGCTATGTATGGAAAGGATAACCGCTGAAAGCATCTAAGCGGGAAGCCTCCTTTGAGATGAATTTTCCCATATTTTATATAGTAAGATCCCTCAGAGACGATGAGGTTGATAGGCTGGAGATGGAAGAATGGCGACATTTTGAGTTGACCAGTACTAATAGATCGAGGATTTAATCATATTAATATAATTTGATGAAACACAATATCTTAGTTTTCAGAGAATTATTTTCTCTAAATAATTTTCTTGGTAATAATAGAGAAGAGGGTACACCTGTTCCCATCCCGAACACAGAAGTTAAGCTCTTCATCGCCGACGATAGTGTATGCGAAAATAGGACATTGCCAAGAATTTTTTTTTGTTATTTTTTAAACACATTTTGTCTTAAAAAGTAAAAATATGTAAATAATAACTTTTAAGGTTGTTAAAGAATTTTTTTTTGGCTATAATAAGAGTGGTGATAGAATATGAATTATAAAATTACATCGTACAGTGAAGACGATACAATAGAATTAGCTCAAAATCTTGAATCTGAGAAGTTTAAGAATATGGTTATATGTTTAGATGGAGATTTAGGAAGTGGAAAAACAGTTTTTACAAAAGGTTTTGCTGAAGCACTTGAAGTAAAAGAAAGTGTTACTTCTCCAACCTTTAATATAATAAAAGAATACACTTCAGGAGAAATGCCTTTATATCATATGGATGTATATAGATTAGATGGTAAAGCTGATGATCTTGGACTAGAAGAATACTATAAAAAAGGTGGTATTTGTATTATAGAATGGTCTGAATCTATAGAAGATTATTTACCTGATCAAAGACTTGATATCAAATTTAAAATAATTGGTGAAGAAAAAAGAATTATAAGTATTTATCCACATGGAAAAAAATATGAAGAGTTATGTGAGGCATCTCTATGAGATATCTTTACATAGATACATCTTCAAGTTTTTTATATTCAGGAATAGTTTCAGAAGGAAAGCTAGTTGCAAGCATTACTGAACAGATGGATAATGATTTATCTAGAATTACTTTAAAAAGAATTTCAGAGATGTTTGAAGAAGCCAATCTAAAGCCAAATGATATAGATAAAATAATTGTTGTAAATGGTCCAGGATCTTTTACTGGAATAAGAGTAGGAATCACTATTGCTAAAACATATGCATGGGGATTAAATAAAGATATTACAACAATTAGTAGTCTAGAAGCAATGGCTACTTCTGTCGATAATAATAAAGTAAAAATACCATTATTAGACGCTAGAAGAAATTATGTTTATTCTGCAATTTATGATAATGACAATGTAATTTTAAAAGATTGTCATATAAAGTTAGATGATTTATTTGAAGAAATAAATAAACTTTCAAAAGATTTTTGTATAATTACAAATGATGAAATTGATATACCATATGAAAAAGTAGAGTATAAACCAGATATATTAAAAATTGTGGAAAAATATAAAGATAGAGAAAAAATTAATCCACATGTTGTTAATCCTGATTACTTAAAATTAACAGAAGCTGAGGAAAAGAAGAATAATAATGATTGAAAAAGTGGATAAAATTTCTAAAAATAATCTTTTATCCACAGATTTTGTGGATAAAGAATTAAAAAACAACCCTTTTGCTAATTTTATTGTTTATAAAAAAGATAATAATATAATTGGATACTTATATTATAGTTTGATTTATGATAGAATAGAAATCAACCAATTTGAAGTATTAAAAGAAGAAAGAAGAAAAGGTGTTGCTTCTAAGTTATTAAAATATTTAATTGATAATAATAATTTAGAAATGACACTTGAAGTTAAAATAGATAATACTCCTGCTATAAAACTATATGAAAAATTTGGTTTTGAAAAAGTAGGAATAAGAAAAGGATACTACAATGGTATAGATGGTATATTGATGTTTAGAAAGATAGGTGGTTAGGATGAAAGACACTTATATTTTAGGAATAGAAAGTAGTTGTGATGAAACTAGTTGTTCAATTATTAAAAATGGAACTGAAGAAATAGCTACAATAATATCTAGTCAAATTGATATTCATAAAGACTATGGTGGAGTAGTTCCTGAAATTGCAAGTAGAAACCATGTAAAAAATATTACATTCGTAATAGAAGAATGCTTAAATGAAGCAAAAATGACATTTGATGATATTGATGCAATAGCAATTACTTATGGACCAGGCTTAATTGGTTCATTACTAGTAGGTGTTGAAGCAGCAAAAACATTATCATTTATATTTGATAAGCCACTAATTCCTGTACATCATATTGCAGGACATATTTATGCTAATAGTTTGGTATCAGAATTAAAATTTCCACTTCTTGCACTAGTAGTAAGTGGAGGTCATACAGAATTAATTAAGATGGATAAGCACTATAGCTTTGAAAAACTAGGTGGAACACTAGATGATGCAGTTGGAGAATGTTACGATAAAGTAGCTCGAGTTCTTGACTTAGAATATCCAGGTGGACCTAAAGTTGATAAGCTAGCCCATATAGGTAAATGTACATATAATTTACCAGTACCACTAAAAGATGATTCATATAATTTTTCATTCAGTGGACTAAAAAGTGCAGTGATAAACTTAGTTCATAATGAAGAGCAAAGAGGAAACGAAATAAGAAAAGAAGACTTAGCTTGTTCATTTCAAACAGTAGCTGTTTCAGAAATTGTTAATAAAACAAGAAAAGCTATAGAAAAGAATAATATTAAAAACCTTATAGTAGCAGGAGGAGTTGCTGCTAATAAAGGTTTAAGAGAAGAAATAGAAAAACTATGTAATGAAATGAACGTAGAGTTATCTTTTCCACCAATGAAATATTGTACTGATAATGCTGCAATGATAGCAGCAGCAGGATATTTCGCAATGAAGGATGGAAGAAAAGCTGATCTATCATTAAATAGTAAATCAACAGATACATTAAAATAAGATTTTACTGAAGTAAATCTTTTTTTTTGAAATAATATTTATTTACAAAAAAAGATATGCTATAATTTAAATTAGAATAATAGGGAGGTATAGATATGGGAAATAGAATTATATTAAATCCTACATCTTATTTTGGGCGTGGTGCTAGAAAAGATATAGTATCTGAGTTAAAAGAAAAAAAATTTAATAAAGCTTTTTTAGTCACAGACAAGGCATTAATTAGTGCAGGAGTAACAAAAATGGTTACAGATGTACTTGATAATGCAAATTTTAGTTATGAAATATATGACAATATAAAACCAAACCCAACAATAGAAAATGTACAAGAAGGAATAGACAAATGTAGAGAAAGTGAAACAGATGTAATTATAGCTGTTGGAGGAGGAAGTGTAATAGATACTGCAAAAGCAATTAGTATCGTTATGAGAAATCCTGAACATTATGATATTGTTTCACTTGATGGAGTTGCAAAAACAAGAAATCCAGGAATGCCAACAATAGCACTTCCAACAACTGCAGGTACTGCAGCAGAAGTTACAATTAATTATGTAATTACTGATACAAACAATGTTAAGAAAATGGTATGTGTTGATCCACATGATATACCAATAGTTGCAATAATTGATCAAGATTTAATGGAAAAAATGCCAAAGAGCTTAGCTGCATCAACTGGTATGGATGCACTAACACATGCAATGGAAGGCTATACTACAAGAGCTGCATGGTTAATGACAGATATGTTTCATTTAAATGCCATGGCATTAATATATAAAAATCTTGATAAAGCCGTAAACGAAAAAGATCCTAAAGCAATTGATAATGTTGGTTATGGACAATATATTGCTGGAATGGGATTCTCAAATGTTGGACTTGGAATAGTTCATTCAATGGCACATTCACTTGGAGCATTCTATGATACTCCACATGGTTTAGCAAATGCCTTACTTCTTCCACATGTATTAAGATTTAATGGAAAAATATGTCCAGAATTATTTAGAAATATGGGAAGAGCAATAGGTTTAAATATGGAAAACTTATCAGATGAAGAAGCTGTTAATAAAGTTGCAGATGCTGTTAAAAATCTAGCAATAAGAGTAGGAATACCTCAAACATTAAAAGAAATAGGAATTAAAAGAGAAGACCTTCCAAAATTAGCACATCAAGCATTAAACGATGTTTGTACTGGAGGAAATCCTAGAAAAGTAACAGAAAGTGATTTACTTGCTTTATATGAAGAAGCATATGAATAGATAAAAGAGGTGAAGTTACATGTTAAGAACAAAAGTAGGATATAGCATGAATGAAGATAGCTTTACAGCTGGAGCTATGGCAACAAAAAATGCTTTAATAGGAAGTAGTTCAAAAATAGGTTTCTTATTTACTTCTTGCAAATCAAATATAAAAGAAGTAGTTAGAGGAGCAAGAAGCTTAAGTGATATTCCAATTATTGGATGCACATCAGCAGGAGCAGTTATGGTTCCTGAAGGAATTGTTGCAGGAGAAAATGGATATGCAACAATGATGAGTATGGCAGATGTTAATTTAACAGTAGGTGTTGCATCACACGAAGCTGGAAAAGATGCAAGACAAGTTGGTAGAAAAGTTGCGTTGGAAGCAGTAAAAAATGCTGGAATGACAATTGCACCAAACTATTTCTATATGGTAGCATCTCCAAAAGAAGAAGAAGATTATTTAATGGGAATTCAGGATGTAATTGGAAGAGTTCCATTCTTTGGAGGAAGTGCAGCTGATGATTCAGTTGAAGGGAAATGGAAAATAATATGTAATGAAAAAGTATTCTCAGACGGAGTAGCAGTAGCGTTCTTTTATACTCCTAGCGATATAATAACTGAATACACAGGAGCTTATCGTGAAACAAAAAATATGGGAATTATTAACGAAGTAAAAGATGATAGAAATTTAGTATCAATAGATGGTGAAAAATCACTAGAAAAATATGGAAAATGGATTGGAAAAAGACCAGAAGAGTTACGTGGGACTAATCTTCTAGTTGCTTCAATAAGAAAACCACTTGGAGTAAAAGATCAAGTAGGAAACTTAACTTTGATTCGTCATCCAATGGTTGGAAATAATAATAATACAATGAATCTAGGAAACAAACTTGTACCTGGAACTACTGTAATTCAAATGGAAGCAACTGTAGATGAATTAATTGATTCAACAGGTGAAGCACTAAAGAAAGTTAGAAAGAGTTTATCAACAGAACCTGCTGGATATATTTTAGTTCATTGTGGGGGAAGAAAACTAGGAATAGGAAATAGACTAGAAGAAGTACATAAACAATTAGTTAGAGAGGCAAAAGGAGTACCATTTATTGTTGTGTTTACATTTGGTGAATATGGTTATAGTGAAAATTCAGCAAATTCATGTGGTGGATTAATGTTATCCTTTACCGGATTTGGAAAAGAATAAGGAGGATAAATGAAGAATCTAATAGGTGGTAGAAAAATTGATGCTTCAAGAGGAGAAAATGTTGAAGTTATTAACCCTGCAACAGGAGAAGTAATTGATACAGTACCTAATTCAACAATTGAAGATATAAGTATGGCTGTTACAATAGCTAAAGAGGCTCAAAAAGATTGGAAAAAAGTTCCAATGTATAAAAGAGGAGAAATTCTTTACAAGTTTGTTGATTTAGTAGAAGAAAACAAGGAAGAACTTGCAACTCTTTTATGTAATGAAACAGGAAAACCAATAAAAGAAGCAAGAGCAGAAATATCTAATATAAAATTATTTGTTCATGGATATGTAGAAAAAGCAAAACATGAATATGGGAATGTAATACCAGCTGGAACTGAACCTGGTCAAGAAAAGACAATACAATATACAGTTCAAGAACCATTAGGTGTAGTAGCTTGTATTATTCCATTTAATTTCCCAAGTGATTTATTTGGACAAAAAGTACCAAGTGCTTTAATAATGGGAAATTCAGTAATTGTAAAACCTTCTACATGTAACCCACTAACTCTACATAGATATTGTGAATTACTAGATGAAGCTGGTATTCCAGCTGGTGTAATAAATTGTGTATCTGGAAGAGGAAGTGTTACAGGAACAGCACTTGCTGAAAATAAAGATGTTAGCTTAATAAGCGTAACAGGATCAACTGAAGTAGGAAAAGAAGTAATGGAAAAAGCTTCAAAGAATTTAGCTCACGTAATGCTTGAATTAGGTGGAAATGATGCATTTATTGTTGATAAAGATGCAGATATTGATTTAGCTACTAATGAAATTATTTGGGGTAGACTTTATAATACTGGTCAAGTATGTTGCGCAAGTAAAAGATTTTTAATACATAAAGATATTAAAGATGAATTTATTAATAGAGCAATAGGAAAAATATCAAAATTAAAAGTAGGTTATCCTGAAAGAGAAGATACTGACATTGGTTGCTTAATAAGTGAAGATGCTGCTAAAAAAGTTGAAGAACAAGTAAGAGAAACTGTTAAAGCAGGAGCAAGAATTGCAATAGGTGGAAGAAGAAAGGGAGCTTTCTTTGAACCTACAATAATTGATTATGTAACAAGAGATATGGATGTAATGAAGGATATGGAAATATTTGGTCCAGTTATTCCAGTTTGTACTTTTGAAAACATTGATGAAGCTATTGAAATTGCTAATAATTCAAATTATGGATTATGTGGAGCAATATTTACAAGAGATATGAAAAATGCATTAAAAGTAGCAAATAGCCTAGAGGTAGGTGGAGCAGTTATTAATGGTGCAAGTTTCTATCGTTCAGCAGAAATGCCTTTTGGTGGATGGAAATATTCAGGAATTGGAAATGAAGGAATATCTACTACACTAAAAGAAATGTCTAGAACAAAAACAATAGTATTAAAAAATATTTTAGATTAAGGATAAATTATCAATATTTATCCTTTTTTTTGACCATAAATATAATTTAGTATATAATTATAAAAGAAAGATATTCTATAGAAGGAATGATTAAAATAATGAAAAAAGTAACAATTATATCACTTCATTTAGGGTTTGGTGGAATAGAAAGATCAGTAGCGTCACTTGCAAATATGTTAGTAGATAAATATGAAGTAGAAATAGCTACTGTGTATAAACTTTATGATAAGCCTAAATTTTATATTAATAAGAAAGTAAAAATTAAGTATTTACTTGATGATGTTCCAAATAAAAAAGAATTTAAAGAAGCAATAAAAAAACATAATATAAAAAACATTATAAAAGAATCTATAAGAGCAATTAAAATACTATATAAAAGAAAAAATGAAACAATTAAATTTATTGAATCATGTAATAGCGATATAATCATTTCTACAAGAGACATATTTAATGAGTGGCTTGGAGAAGTAAAAAAGGAAAATACTCTAAAAATAGGATGGGAACATAATCATCACCATGGAAATATGGATTATGCAAGAAAAATAATAAGATCATGCAGAAAACTTGATTACTTAGTATTAGTATCAGAATCATTAAATGATTTTTATAGCGAAAAGATGAAAAATAAGAATTGTAAATGTGTATATATTCCAAATGTAATAGAAGATATTCCAGAAAAATCATCACTACTAAAAGAAAAAAGACTTATTTCAGTAGGAAGATTATCTGAAGAAAAAGGATATAGTGATTTACTAGAAATATTTAAAGATATTAGTAGTGAATATAAAGATTGGAAACTAGATATTATTGGTTCTGGTGATGAAGAAGAAAAACTTAAGAAGTATGTTAAAGATAATAATTTATCTGATAAAGTAACACTACATGGCTTTAGAGAAAAAGATTATATATTTGATTTATTACAAAAGTCATCTATATATTTAATGACATCACATACTGAATCATTCGGTCTTGTTTTAATCGAAGCAATGAGTGTAGGTTTACCATGTATAGCATTCTCATCTGCTGAAGGAGCAAATGAAATTATTGATAGTGGATTTAATGGATATCTTATAAAGAATAGAAATAAGGAAGCTTATAAACAAAAAATAAGAGATTTAATAGAAGATGTAGAGGCAAGAAAAAAGTTAGGAAAAAATGCAAAAAAAAGCATAGAAAAATTTAAATCGGATGTCGTTTCAAAAGACTGGATAGAATTATTAGAACAATCAAAATAAAGGAAGTGAAGTTGTATGAAAAAGAGAGTATTATTCATTTCAAGTACAGGTGGACATTTAACAGAATTAATGAAATTAAGTGACTGTTTCGAAAAATATAATTATTATATAGTTACAGAAAAAACAAAATCTAATTTAGATTTAAAAGAAAAATATAAAGGTAAAATAAGTTATTTAGTATATGGTACAAAAGATCATCCATTTACATATATTTTTAAGTTATTATTTAATTGCTTTAAATCTGTTTATTTATTCTTTAAAATACATCCTGATTATGTAGTAACAACAGGTACTCATACAGCTGGACCAATGTGTTACATTGCAAAAATATTTGGAAGTAGAATTATATATATAGAAACATTTGCCAATATAAATACAAAAACTATTACTGGTAAATTAATTTATCCAATAGCCGATAAATTTATAGTACAATGGAAAAGTATGCAAGAACTTTATCCAAATTCTGAGTTTGGAGGTTGGATTTTCTAATGATATTAGTTACTCTAGGAACACAAGATAAAAGTTTTAAAAGATTATTAAAAGCTATTGATAAAGAAATAGAAAATAAAAATATTAAAGAGAAGGTAGTAGTTCAAGCTGGATATACAAAATATAAATCAGATAATATGGAAATATTTGATTATTGTTCATCAAAGAAATTAGACTCGCTAATGAAAGAAGCAAAATTAATTATTACTCATGGTGGAGTAGGAAGTATATTAGGTGCATTAAAATATGATAAACCAGTAATTGCTGCTGCTAGACTTTCAAAATATAAAGAACATAATAATGATCATCAAAAACAAATAATCAGTGAATTTGTAAAAGAAGGATATATATTAGAATTAGATGATTTCACAAAGCTGTCGGATAAGATAAAAGAATCAAAAAAATTTATTCCAAAGAAATATAAGTCTAACAATAAAAAATTTGTATCTAATATAACTAAATATATAGAAGAAGATAATCATACAAGTTGGTATAATAAATTTAGATATTTATGGAACATTCTATTCTTTATACTAATAGGATTAATTATTTATTTAATAATAAAATAAGAAGAACTAAGTTCTTCTTTTATTTTACATATTTTGTTTTATATTTTCTTAATGTTTTAAATCCTTCAAAACCAATATAATCTCTTGAAACACAACTAGCAAGTCTAAAATCTGGAATACTTCCTATTTGAGAAATAAATTTTTCATATTTAGAAACAACAGCTTTTTTATTTCTATTAATTTTATATTGTTCATAAAATTCTAAAGCTATTAAGAATGAATATACATACATAAATGGATTTTCATTATTATAAATATTTATCCAGTTTAATAAATCTTTTGAATTAAATATTTCTGTTATATTATATAAATCATATTTATTAGCCATTACTTTAAAGTCTCTTATTGAATTAAGTTTATACATTGGATAATTAAATTCCATATCAAGTATATATGCTCTTTGAATGGAACTTGTAATTAATTCAGAAAACAATGCTTTAGCATCATCCCTGTTAATATTTTCATCTATTAAAAAATCAATAAATAGTAATTCATAGAAAATAGATTCAACTTCATCTAAAACAGAATAATTTAACATTATTGATTTAGATATATTTGATGAAAAGTAATGACCAGCTTCATGTGCTAAATCACTAGCTTTAGCTATATCAGGATGATTATGTATTAATGAATATGCTTCTCTTGTACTTGGCAAGACAATTAATGATGATGAAAAGATATCAGTAAATTCTACATGGTCTTTCTGTCTTATAAATAAATTTTTAAAAATATTGTAATGATTCATACCAAGTTTTGCTTTAATCATATCCCCAACTAGTTCTACAGCTTCTTCATTAGTTAAATTTAGTTCAGTAAAAGAATAATTAGAATCTTTCTTACAAATTAGTTTAGATAAAAGACTGCACACATTGTTTCTCACAAATTTATTCTCATCATTATAATCATCATCAGTAACAAACTCTTTTAAATCATCTAAAAGCATATTTCTTGAAATGTTATCAGGATCTATTTCTTCTTCATCCTCAAAATTTCTTAAGATTGAATCGCATGCATCAATTGAAGAAGAAATAGTTTCTAGTTCTTCACCAGAAAATTTACCATAAAGTATAAGAGATTTAAGTCTATCTCTTTTTTCACGAATTTGTTCTAAATTAAAACCATACTTCTCCATGATATATTCCCCCAACTAGTTGCTATTATACCACAATTTGTTTGTTTATAAAAACATTTAGATATATAATATAAATAATAGGGAATGATAATATGAAAAAGAAATTCTTAAAATTTACATTTTTAACATTTTTTATATGTATGATAGTAGTAGTTTTTCTTTTATATGGACCAATTAAATATTTTAGAGATACATTAATTACAACAGCTATGACAACAAAATCTCATCAGTTTATAGCAACCTTTCTATACAGTGATAAAACGATTAAAAAAGTAATGAATAGCAATAAAGTAATTGAAGATACTACAGTTAAAGAAACAAAAGAGAAAGACTTTGATTTAGATAAAGAAATACTTGATAATAAAGAAAATAAACTTTATAAAGTGATAGATATAAATGAAAACACATATAAAGGTTATTTAGTAGCCATATATGATCCATCAAGGGTTAAAGTAGCTACCTCTAAATATTTAGGTAAAAAAGGAGAATATATAACTACAGTCTCAAAGGATAACAATGCAAAAGTAATGATTAATGCTAGTGGATTCTATGATCCAGAATGGAGTAGTAATGGAGCTGTTCCACATGGATTAGTTATTAAAGATGGAAAAATAGTAAGTAATTTTAAAAAGTCAGATGTTGGTGGAGGACTAGTTGGTTTTGATAAAAATGACAATCTAGTACTTGGAAATTATACAAAAGAGGAAGCAATAAATATTGGAATAAGAGATGCAGTAGAGTTTGGACCATTTCTGATAAAAGATGGTGCCTCATCAATAGTAGAAGGAAATGGTGGTTGGGGTATAGCCCCTAGAACAGTAATTGCTCAAAGAAAAGATAAAATAGTACTATTCTTAGTAATAGATGGTAGAAGTACAAAAAGTCTTGGAGCTAGTATGAAAGATTTAATTAATATATTAGAAAGATGTAAAGCTTATAATGCAGCTAATATGGATGGAGGTAGTTCTACTGAACTAGTAATAAACGATAAGATAAAAAATACTCCAGTAGCAAGTGGAAAAAGTGGTTTAAGAAAATTACCAACATTTTGGATGGTAAAATAGTGTAATTACTACAAGTTTTTCTTGTAGAAAACGAGGTTTTAAGATATAATAAGTTTTGTTGGAGGGATAGTATGTCAAAAAAAGAAGAAAAAAAGACAAATGTCCATGAAGTGGAAATTAAAATTGAAAAAGAAGAATGGACAAAAGCAATAGATGCAGCTTGGAAAAAAACACAAAAGAAAGTAACTGTTGATGGATTCAGAAAAGGTAAAGTACCAAGAAATGTTTATGAAAAGAAATTTGGTAAAGGTGAATTATATTTAGAAGCAGCAAATAGTTTAGTTGAAACTGCATATGCAAAAGCTATGGATGAAAGTAAATTATTACCAGTTGTTTCACCAGCAGTAGATATTAAAGAATTAGATGATGATAAGGTAGTATTTACTTTTAAAATAATTACAAAACCAGAAGTTACTGTAAAAAAATATAAAGGATTAAATGTTAAACCTGAAAAAGTAAAAGTAACAAAAGAAGAAATTGAACATCAAATTGGACATTTATTAGAAGATTATACAGAATTAGTTACTAAAGAAGGAAAAGTTGAAAATGGCGATGTAGCTATAATTGACTTTGAAGGATTTAAAGACGGAGTAGCTTTTGATGGTGGAAAAGGAGAAAACTATTCTTTAGAAATAGGAAGTAACACATTCATTCCTGGATTTGAAGAACAAGTTATCGGAATGAAACCAGAAGAAGAAAAAGAAATCAAAGTAGTATTCCCAGAAGATTACGGTGTAGAAACTTTAAAAGGAGCTCCTGCTGTATTCAAAGTTAAACTTCATGAAATTAAACAAAAACAAGCTCGTGAACTTGATGAAGAATTCTTTGAAGATTTAGGAATGGAAGGCGTAGATTCAAAAGAAAAACTTGAAAAAGAAATAGAAAAAGAAATCAAAGCCCAAAAAGAAATGGATAATGAGAATAAATATGTTGATACATTATTAGAAGAAGTAGCTAAAAATGTTGAAGTAGATATTCCTCAAGAAATGGTTGATGAAGAAACAGATAGATTACTTAAACGTTTTGAACAACAAATGGCAATGCAAGGAATTAGCTTAGATATTTATTATCAATTTACTCAATCAAGTGAAAAGGATTTAAGAGAACAATTAGATAAAGAAGCATATAACAATGTACTTTATAGATTAATGCTTGAAGAAATCATGAATCTTGAAAAAATAGAAGTTTCAGAAGAAGAAGCTGATAAAGAAGCTGATAAACTTTCTAAAGAATACAAGATGGAAAAAGATGAATTCTTAAAACAATTTGGTGGAATTGAAATGATTCAATATGACCTTGAAATGAGAAAAGTAGTTGAATTATTAAAAGAATCAAATAAATAATTATAAGACAGTGTTAATTTAAACACTGTTTTTTCTTTTGTTAAAAAGAGTACTATGATATAATAAAAAAGGATGTGATAGTATGAAAAAGAAAATAATAATTATAGGAATAATTGTATTGTTATTAGCTGGAGGAATTACTACATTTTTAATAGTAAAAAATAAAAATAAAGAATGTAATTCTCAAGCTACAAGATTTAAAAAATTATATGAAAAATATAATGGTGTAGAAATTACATATAATAAAAAGAAATATAAATTACAAAATTTAGAAATAGAAAAAGATAATCCAATGGCTAGTATTAGTAAAGAAGATATTTATAATAAACTAGAAAAAGGAACAAATATTATATTCTTTTCATCAGCTAAAGATTATACATCTCGTGAAATGTTAGAAGTACTATTAGAAGTTGCAAAAGGAAATAATTGTGATACTATTTACTATTTTGATATTGATAAGTTAAATGAGAATTATAGTAAAGAAATAGATGTAGAACTATATGATAAAATAACAGAAAAACTTGATTCTAATATCAATAAATATTTTAAAGATACAGATAAAAAGAAAATAGAAAATGGAACTATAGTATTTTCAAAAGATGGAGAAATAAAAAAGGTTATCGAAAATATATCGGATGACTATGAATATGGAACTAAGATTTCAAAAGACCAAGAGAAAAATCTAAAAACAAATATTAATGAAGGATTTAGTGATATTAGTGGTGGAGTTTGTGAGATTAGACAACAGTGCTAAAAAAACAAAAAGTAGATAAACTACTTTTTTCTTTTAAAATAATATGTTATACTACATAGGAATGTTTATTGGGGTGATATAATGTTAGATGTTTTATTAGATACATTAATAGATGGGTTAAAATTATTACCATTTCTTTTTGTTGCATTTTTAATAATAGAATTAATTGAACATAAACTAAGTAATAAGAATAAAAAGGTTATTAGTAATGCAGGTAAATTTGGTCCAATTTTAGGAGGATTATTAGGAGCCATTCCGCAATGCGGATTCTCTGTTATGGCAACTAATTTATATGCTACAAGAATAATTACTTTAGGAACACTAATATCTATTTACTTATCAACAAGTGATGAAATGCTTCCTATAATGTTAAGTCACAAAACAGAAGGAACACTTATATTAAAGATATTGTTAACAAAAGTTATAATTGGTATGCTTTATGGATTTATTATTGACTTAGTACTAAGAAAAAAAGAATCAAATAAAACTAAAAAGAAAGAAAAAATTAATTATAATTTATGTGAGGAAGAACATTGCCATTGTGAACATGGAATAGTTAAATCAGCAATAAAACATACTTTAACTACCTTATTATTTATCCTAGCAACAACACTTATTTTAAATACATTGATGGAAGTATTTGGTGAAGAACTACTTTCTAAAATATTACTAAAAAATAGTGTATTTGGATCATTTATAACAACATTAATTGCCTTAATACCTAATTGTGGTAGTAGTGTTGTAATAACAGAATTATATTTAAAGAATGCTATAACATATGGATCAATGATTGGAGGATTATTAACAGGAAGTGGAGTAGGACTATTAGTACTATTTAGAGTTAATAAACCATTAAAAGATAATATAAAAATTGTTACTTTAATATATTCTTTAGGTGTTATAACAGGAATTATTATTGATATAATATTAATGTTAAAATAATGTAATAATAAGTCGATTGAAAGAAAGAATTATCTTTCTTTTTTTTGTTATAATTTTATTATGAAAAAGAAAGCTGAATACATAATTCCAGTAGTTATAATTTTAGTTATAATTGTAAAAAGTACTAGTGATTTATATGGAATAAAGAATGTTTTTAGTTCTATAAAAAATAGTACTTACATAAATAATGAAAAAGAATATAAACAAGATAAATTAAGTATAGTAGATGGAAATAAAGAAACATATGAAGAAATTTTAGAAAGAGAGCCTTATTCTTTTTCTATAATCAATAATAATAATTATAAAGTTATATATAATATTTATTTAAAAGAGTATGAAGAATTAATTTATTTAGATGGTTGTAATGATAGAAAAATAGAATTAGAAAATATAAGTTACTTACTAAATGAAAAAAAGGAAATACTAAAAAATGATGAAAAGAATAACTATATTATTTATTCAGGAATACTAAATAGTAATGAAAAAAAGAATTTTGATCTAAGAATATGGATTAATAAAAACACTGATTATAATATAGAAAACAAACATATACATTTAAAAGTCTATTATGATATGACAAAAATAAATACAAGTTTAAAAGATGTATTAAAGACGAAATCAAATACAAATAAGAATTATTATATTGATACAGATAATAGTAAAGAAATATATAAAGTAGATAATGAATATCTATATATAGGACTAAATCCAAATAATTATATATATTTTAATTGCACTAATAAAAACTTAAAGAGTTGCGAGTTGTGGAGAATATTAGGAATAAAAAAAGTATTATTATCAAACTTAAAAAGTGAATATAGAATAAAAATAGTTAGGGAAAATTTTTATGAAGAAAAAGTAAAATATGAAGAAAAAAAATTTAAAAATAATAATAAAATAATAGAAAAAATAGTTACAAAGGATAATAATAAATATGAAGAAACATATTTTACTATTTTAAGTGATGATGATTTTAAAGAAAGTTTTTATAATGGATTTGATGAAAAGTGTTCTACTAGTTTAAAGGAATGTCAGAAAAAAAGTTTTTTATTCAAAGATGAGGATGAATGGATTACAATGAATAATAATTATTATAGATATGTTTCTAAAGAAGGAAGTCTAGTAGAAACAGAGAATAATTCATATAACTACTATAGACCAGTTGTATATTTAAAAGATAACATTAATGTATTAGGAGGAGAAGGATCAAAGAATATGCCGTATTTTTTAGAATACTAGATTGACTAACGTACGTTTGTATGATATATTTTTTTTGTTAGGTGATAATATGAAAATAGAGAAATTTAAAAAATTAAAAGACGGAGTATATGAATTAAAACTTGATAATAATGATGTTATATTTACATATGAAGAAGTTATTTTAAAGTATGAACTATTAATTAATAAAGAATTAGATAATAAAAAAATAAAAGAGATAGATGAGTTAAATAATTACTATAAATGTTATTACACTGCAATAAAAAGTATAAAGAAGAGAAGTTATACAAGAAAAGAGTTGTATCAAAAACTAAAAGATGAATTTGATAATGAAACTCTTAATAAAGTACTAGATACATTAGAGACTTCAGGATATATTGATGATAAGTTTTATGCAAATAGCTACATTCATAGACAAATAATTAGCACTAGTCATGGTCCAATTAGAATTAAAAGAGATCTAGAGGAAAAAGGTGTAGATATAAAGATAATTGAAGAAGCAATGAATGAGTTTACAGAAGAAGTAGAAATAGAAAAGATTGATAAGCTTGTAAAAAAAGGATTTAATTCTAATCACTCTAAAGGAAATAACTATGTTATAAAAAAGATAAGAAATGATTTAATTTATCAAGGATTTAGTCAAGAATTAATTGAAAGGGCTCTTTCAAAAGTTAAATTAAGTGATGATAGTGATATAAGAGAAAAAGAATACAATAAAATAAAGAATAGGTTATCAAGAAAATATAGTGGAAAAGAACTAGAATATAAAATTAAAGAGAAGATGGCTTTAAAAGGCTTTTATTAAAAAAAGATAGAACTTAATGATGTTCTATCTTTATTCATTTTCTGAATCTTCATTTATTAATGAATCCATATATTTTTCATATAATTTTTTTATAGATGAATCACTGAATTTTAATCCTTTACTTTCTCTGAAATCTCTTAGTCTCTTATAATAAGCTGAAGTACTAGAATCGCTTGATATTTTTTCTTCAGCAAGAGTAGTTCTAATTTCATCTTCTTTATCTTCTTGAGAAGGTTTATCTTTTTCATTAACTTTTAAGATTATTTCATAACCATATTTTGTTTTTACTGGTTCAGTAGTATATTTTCCTTTTTTTAGTCCAGCAGCTGCAGTAACAAAATCTTCATCTAAATTATCATCATTATTGAAGTAACCTAAATCTCCACCTTTACTAGCAGTAGCTTTATCGTCACTATATTTTTTAGCAAGCTTACTAAAATCTTCACCATCATCTAATTTTTTAATAATACTTTGAGCCTCTTTTAAAGCTTCCTCTTCTTTTTGTTCTTTAACTTCTTCACTATCATCATCACTAGTATCAGGTTTAATTAAAATATGACTAGCTTTAACATCACCAATAACTTTATTTTCATAATAATCTTTAACTTCTTCATCAGTAACTACATCTTTAGCTACATAATCTTTAATAGCTAAATCTCTTTTATAATCAAGTGAAATAATTTCTCTTAATTCATCTTCAGATTCAACATTATATAACTGTTTAATAACAGATAAGAATATTGTATCATCAGAACCATAAGTTTCTTTAATTTGATTAATTTGTTTATCAATTGCTTCTTTTTCAGCATCATCTGTTTTGTATGTTGTATCAAGTAATTCATGATCAATGTTATTAATAAGAGTTTCAACTCCATATTTTTTTACCATAGATTTATATAAATCATCGGCAGTAACCTTATAACCATCTACCTTTGCAACTAATTTTTCTCCATTTTTTAATTTAGTAGAACCACACCCTGTTAATAAACTTACAATAGCAAGAGTAGTAATACCATAAACTGCACTTTTTTTCATATATTTCCTCCTATGTATGCATAACTATAATATCATAAAAAGAATAATAATTTCAAGATTTTAGGTAAGTTTAATCACATATTTCGACTTAATGCCATAAAATAATGTGAATACCAAAAAAAGGAGGAAAGATTATGGGAAACAGTATTTCATCATCTGCAATAATATTAGTACTATTTATTCTATTAATTATCATATTAGGTGTATACATTTAAAGGAGGTGTTTTAATGTCTTGCCAAGATAATAATGTAACTTGTGGAAATAACACAAGAGGTGGAAATGGTTTTGTATTCATTATAGTATTATATATTTTACTTGCAATAATACTAGGATGTACAACAAACAATAATAGATATTATTAAAATAAAAAAAGCAAATATGTTATTCATATTTGTTTTTTTTGTATAAATAAAGCAATATAGTACAAAATATTTACAAGGTGATTAAATGTATTATTATATTAACACTTTTTACATTTACAGTATTATTGGATATATATATGAATTAACATTAAATTATGTAACAAAAGGTAAAATAATTAATAATTTATTAACAGAACCAATCAAACCAATATACGGAGTAGGAGCAATAATAATATTCTTACTTGATAAATATATATTTAAGAAATTAAAGATAAAAAAGAAATATAAAATAATACTATTTACTATAGCAGTATTTATATTATTAACATTATTTGAATATTTAACAGGAATATTTACACATAAATTATTAGGAAAAACATTATGGAGTTATAAGCATAAACACTTTCATATTGGAAAATATATATGCCTACAAGTTAGTATACTATGGACTATACTTTCATTATTATATGTATATATATTCAAGAAAAAGACAGATAAGATAATAAAAAAAATACCAGAATGGTTTTCAAATATTCTAATAATAATAACCATAACTGATATTTTATTAAACTTAATTCATTAAAATGTTATATATTTCATCAACATCTTTCTTATCATAAAAAGGATTAGATTTTTCATATTTAGGAATTAAATGTATATGATAATGTTTTACATCTTGTCCTAAAAAATTATTTTGACTAAAAGTTAAACCATCTATATTTAATTTATCTTTTAAAAGAGGGTATAACTTATCTTGAATAATATTTAAAAAATAACTAATATCATCACCATTAATATCTAAAAATGTAACAACATGTTTCTTTGGTATTAATAACATATGACCATTTGAGTTAGGATTAATATCTAAAAAAACAAATACCTTATCATCCTCATATATTTTTTTTGAAGGAATATCTCCATTAATTATTTTACAAAATAAACAATTTTCCATATTATCACTCCTTAATTTAAATATTTAATTTCAATTGAATACTTTTCTAAAATAGATTTATTGTTATTAACAATAGCACTTCCTATATCAAGAGTGCTTATATTAAGTATATCAGATTTAAACTTAATATTCATAGAATTTACCAAGTTGTTAGAATCAGTATAAGTTAAACTATAGTATTTTGGAGTAAAACCAATACTATTAACATATTTAGAAGTGAGTTGAATTCTTTTATTTATACTAATCGCATCAAATGGAATAGTTTCCTCATCATTAATAGTATAAATTGGTAAATTATATTTATTATTAATTAGTCTTTTATATATTAAATCTGTACAATCATTTAATTTAACATCATAAGATATAGTTAGATTACTAAAATTAGAATTTTTATTTTTAGCTTTTAAATCCTTATTTATTTTTTTATTATAGTAAGAAGTTAAAGAATTACCTTCTAAATAATCTTTTGGATATGTACTAGTTATTTTTTTATCCTTATAAGTAATATAAAAGAATAAGTTTTTATTATTCTTATTATATATTTTAATTGAATAAGAATTATTTTTTTGTTTTAACTTTTCTTTTTTTACATCTTTATCTATATCAGAATAGTTATCTTTAATGTACTCATCGATTTTTTCTTCTACTTTCTTTAATTTAATTTCATCTGATTTATAGTTAATTATTATTAATCCAAAGCACAAAATAATGATAAATAAAAATATAATCATTTCAGTAAACAATCTTTTTTCTTTATTTTTCATCTTATCACCACAATATTATTTTATCCAAGTGAATAAAAAAATTCAACTAAATGAATAAATAAAAATAATTTTATTGTCTGTAATCTAAAAATATGTTATTATAATAATAGGAGTGTGACTAGGATGGAAACTATCAAATTTACTGAAGGGTTAGTTAGACAAGCAGGATATGAAGAAGGAAGATGCAAATTTGTTAAACTAGATGAGGATAAAACATATTATTTAGTTGAAGACATTGAAGTAGGTAATGATATGTATGCAGTTACTCCTAGTGTTTCAGAAGCTCTTAATAGATCCGAAAGAAAAACAATTGGTATTATTGATACAAATGGAAAAGTATTAGTACCATGTGTTAATTCTACTATTGCACCAGTTAATGATATGTTTATTGCAGTTAGTAGAGAAACTCAAGATGATGAAGAAAAGAAAGAAAGTATAAGATCTAAGATAAAAAGAGATTTAGATGGAGAAATCAAATTTATACTAGATGATAAATCTAAATATGACATATATAAAATAGTAGATGGTAGTTTAGAATTAATATATGAAGGAGCAATTTTCGTAGTAGAAAATGATGGTAATATTCTTGTACATAGTGACGAAGCAAATGATAAATTAGTTGCAATATTTGAAAATGAAAATAAAAAAGAAGTAATAAATGAGTCCATGCCACAGATGCCAGTAGAAACATTTGCTAAAGTAAATGAAAAAATGGCTGATACTCTTGAGGTACCAGAAATGGAAGAACAAAAAGAAGGTGCTCCAGAGTTAACAGAAGAAGATGAAGATATTGAATATGAGCCTACTCCAGAAGTAGTTAATGATATTGAATATGAACCATCAAAAGAAGACGAAAAAGAAGAAAAAACAAAATCAGACTACTTCCAAATTTCAGATATAAAAAATGTAAGTTCTATATTTGAAAAGAAAGAATCTAGCAGTAGTAGTGATAGTGTCGAAGAACCTGCAGAAGTAGAGGTAGCTGAAGTTGAAGATAATGCTGATAAAGATGATGATGCAAAGGCTTCACCTGAAATAAAAGAACAAATGGCAGATATAGCATCACTAATAACAGCAGCACGTAAAAAAGTTGATGATTTAGAAAAAGATAGCGATGAAAAAGATAAGAAAATTAAAGAATTAACTTCTGAAATAAAAAATCTTGAAGGGGAAATATCTTCATTAAACGATGACAAATTAAAACAAAGAAAAATAATAGAAGATCAAAAAGAAGTTACAGAAGAGCAAAATAAAAGAATTGCTTCATTAACAAGTGAAAATAAATCATTAAAAGAAAATAATGTTGAGCTAACAAGTAAAAATAAATCATTACAATCTGATAATGATGATTTAAAAAATAAAATTAGTTCATTAGAAGGAACAATAGAACAAGTATATGGTGAAGTATATGATGCATTCTCTGACTTCAGAAGTGAAGATAATAAATCATATAAGAAAGTTGCATAATAGAGTTCAACAGAACTCTTTTTTTTTTAATAATAATGTGCTAAAATATAGTTGCAATTTTGAGATTATTAGTTAAATTAAATATTTAAAAATAATAAATATACATATAATATAATTAAAATAGGAGGTGTAAAAATGAATAGAGAAGATTTTCCAATGTTAAACGGAGATGTAATATACTTTGATAATGGAGCAACCTCTTTAAAACCTTTATCTGTTATAAAAAAGATGGACGAATATTATACAAAATATACATCAAACATCCATAGAGGAGATTATGATGCAGCACAAAAAACAAATCATGAGTATGATGAGACAAGAGAAGTTGTAAGAGATTTTATTAATGCAGAAGATAAAGATGAAATAGTATTTACAAAAGGTAGTACTGAAGCATTAAACTTAGTTGCATTTGGATTCTTAAAGAAACATCTAAAAGAGGGAGACGAGATACTAGTAAATAAGGGAGAACATGCCAGTAATTTACTTCCATATCTTGTACTTCAAAAAGAAATTGGAATTGTTGTAAAATATATACCATTAAATGAAAATTATGAGGTAACTGTTGAAAATGTATTAAATAGTATTACAGAAAAAACAAAAGCACTAGCAATAGCTCACATAAGTAATGTTATAGGAGATGTAAGACCTATAACAGAAATTGGAGAAATTTGTAAAGAAAAAGGTATTTACTATATTGTAGATGAATCACAAGCTGTAGGACATACAGTAGTTGATGCAAAAAGAGATAATATTTCTTTCTTGGCATTTTCAGGTCATAAGATGTTAGGACCAACAGGAGTTGGAGTACTATATGGAAAGAAAGAACTACTAGAAGAGACTGATCCACTTCTTTATGGAGGGGGAATGAACCAATTCTTTGAAGAAGATGGAAGTTATGAATTAAAAAGCGTTCCAACTAAATTTGAAGGCGGAACACCACCAATTGCTGAAGTATTAGGATTAAAAGAAGCAATAAAATATATTAATAATGTAGGAATAGAAAAAATTCATAAACATGAAATAGAATTAAAAAGATATTTAATAGAAAATCTTGAAAAGATAGATAATATTATTTTATATAATAAGAAAAGTGATAGTGGAATAATAGTATTTAATATAGATAAAGTGTTTAGCCAAGATACATCTATTTATTTAAATCATTATAAGATAGCAATAAGAGCAGGAAATCATTGTGCTAAAATGCTTAAAGACGAGATGAATATAAGAAATACTTGTAGAGTAAGCCTTCACTTATATAATACAAAAGAAGAAATTGATAGACTAATAGAAGTATTAAAAAATAGTGAAGATATTTTTAAAATAGTCTTATAAAGGAGATAAAATGAACGTACTAGAGGATAGAGAAGTAAGAAGAGAAATAATTTTAGACAATTATCAAAATCCAGCTAACAGAGGATTAACAAATGATGTTCATTACATAAGAGAAAACACCAATAATGAGTCATGTATAGATAATCTGGATATAGAGATTAAAGTAGTCGATGGAGTATTAGAAGATATAAGATTTGATGGTGAAGCATGTGCAATATCAACAAGTGCTACATCTTTAATGATAAAAAAGCTAATTGGAAAAACAGTTAATGAAGCTAGAAAAATATTACAAAACTATGATAATATGATTGAAGAAAAAGAATATGATAGAGATATTTTAGGTGATTTAATTGTTTATGATGAAATATATAAACAACCAAATAGAAAAAAATGTGCTCTACTTCCAAGAGATGCAATAGTTAAAATGTTAAATAGACTAGATGAATCATAAACTATGATTTTTGTAAATTGAGAATAAAATAGAAACAGAAATTACAGATTTCAACAAAAGAAATCTGTTTTTTTATGTTTAAAATAAGATGAAATATACAATAATACATTTTTGACACTTAATAATAAACAAGTAAAATACATGGGCGAAAGGAGGGATAACATGCTTAACCAAGTTGTATTAGTTGGAAGATTAGTAAAAGATATAGAAGTAAGAACAGGAGAAAATAACGGAAAATATTCTTTCATAACATTAGCAATTCCAAGAAGTTATAAAAATCATGATGGAATCTATGAAACTGATTTTATTGAATGCCTTCTATGGAATAATATAGCTAGTAATACTGCTGAATACTGTAAAAAAGGAGACATAATTGGTATAAAAGGAAGAATCGAATCAAGAATAAAAGAAGAAGATAATATAAATAAAACTATAATACAAGTAATAGCAGAGAAAGTAACATTCTTATCAAGTAAAAAAGAAGAAGATAGTAAATAGTTAAAATTTACAAATAGCTAACTTTAAACAATTATTATTTAAGAATATCTATAATTATCTTGAAAATACTAATTTTGAGGTGGTTTAATGATATTAGGCAAACGCATTAAAGAACAACGTAAAAAACTTGGCCTAACTCAAAAAGAGTTAGGAGAGATTATTAACGTTACAAAAGTTAGTATTTGTTGCTACGAGAAGGGAACAAGAACACCTACTCTAGAAACCCTAAAAGTTCTTGCAGAAACATTCAATGTAGATATTAATTATTTATTAGGAAATGATTCATATCAAGTAGCTGAAGATAATGCTAAATATGGTTCATATATTTCAAAAGAAGAAATAGAATTTATAAGAGAAATAAGAAATAATACAAAATTGCACGAAAGATTGATAGAAAATCCAAAGAGATTTGTAGAACTTATTAATAAAAAAGTAAAATAGACTTTATAGTCTATTTTTTTGTATAGAAAAATTTAAATTTATAAAATAATAAAAAAACACTTTAAAAAAAAGAAATATGTGATATACTATAATTAAATATAAAGATAGGAGATTATGTATATGAATAATGAAAAGTCAAAGAATAATAGAACTAAAAATAATGCATATGCAACAATGGTTTTAGGATTTTTCTTATGCTTCTTCATGGTAGGTGTATATATGATTACTAATACAGTTAGTACAAGTTATGCATTACCAACAGAAATAGATGCAGAGGATATATCCGAAATAACAACAGCAACAAAAACATTTATGAAAAATAATGCGACTGGAAATGTAGAGGAATTTGAATTTACAGATACCTTTAATAGAAATGAGTTGATAAACAATGGGTATTCTACCTATGGTTATCAAGGAGCAGATGAATATATAAGCCTAGGAGAAAAATTTATTGGTAAAGTAAATATTACTGATTCAGGAGAAACATATACAATTGATATGTTTTGCTTAGAAATGTTAAAAAGTATGCCTAGAGCTGGAAAAAAATATGAAAGAGATTCAGCTTCAGATAATATGATTGATGAAGGAATAACTTATATAATTAATAAGGCATATGAAAATGTTGAAGTTAGTAATAACACTATTACACTTGAGTTAGGTGATTACTATAATGCTCAAGTTGCAATCTGGATTTATCAAGAATTACAAAGAGCAAAACCATTTGAATGGTGTCAAGCAGATACTTGTGCAGCACCTTCTACTCCAGAAGCACAAACAGCTTTACAAAATAACATAGATACACTAAATACATTGAGAGAAACATGGAATTCTGTTCAAAATAGTCATGCTTCAGGATCAGCTAATGCTATTTATAATTATGTAATTGGAGCTCAAGATGCTGCAGCATCAACAACTGAAAACAAAATTGAAATTAAAAGTGGAGATATAGAATTAACACTTACAGATGATAAAAATTATTATGAAACTAATTTAATTGAAGTTGGAATTACAACTGCAGTTAATACTGATTTTGTTGGGTTTAATTTTATAATAAACGATAATGAATATAATACAAGTATTGTAGATGAAGAAGGAAATACTATAACTGATTATTCAAGTTTAGCTAATAAGAAGTTTAGAATAAGAATACCTGCATCATCAGTTAAAGAAGGAACAACTGCAAAAATTAGTGGTGATTTCTCAGGTAAATTCCTTAAGGATAAATATTTAGCATATAAATTAGATAGTGAGAGTCAAATAGCATTACTTGCTACATCAACATATTCACTAAAAACAGTTCCATTAAAATTAGAAATAACAGTTCCAGATACTGGAGTTGATTATTCACAATATATATATATTATTGGTGCAATGGTATTAGTAATAGGACTTACTGTAATATATGTTAATACAAAAGCAAAAGAAATCTAAAAAAGGAAATAAACGCAAATTAAAAAGGAGTCAAATACTATTAATTGGCTCCTTCCTTGTATTTGCGGGGTTAATAACTCTATCATATGGAAGATTACAAGTATTAAGAGAAATGATATATGAGAGTGTGAGACTAGCTTTATTTGTTGAAGACACTAAGGTAGAAAAAACTAACAATACTGAAGAAATACCTCAAGAAGTAACAAATACAGAAACAAAATCAGAAGTAAAACCAAAAATAAAATATAATTATATAGGATATTTAGAAATTCCTAAAATTGGTTTAAAACGAGGTTTCGTGGATCCATCATCAAGATATAATAATATTCAATATAATATTACAATATCGGATAAAAGTAATATGCCAGATGTAGATTATGGAAACTTCATACTTTATGCACATTCAGGAGATGCATACATATCCTTTTTTGCATATCTATATAAATTGAATGAAGGAGATTATGCATATGTTACTTATAATGGTGAAAAATATAGTTATGAATTAGTTAAAATAGAAAATGTACCAAAAATAGGAACATTAGAAGTAAAAAGACCTAATAAAAATACAAAAGAACTTACTCTTATTACATGTACAAAGGATAGTGACACAGAACAAACTGTATATTATTTTGATATAAGATAAGAGAGGTGATAAATGATGAATATTGATTTAACTTTATTTCAGAAATTGAAATTAATATTTAAGTATTTCTTTTCATCATTTATGCCAATAGAATTATTGATAATTGTACTATGTATCTTTCTATTTTTATTTTTTAATCTAAAAAGGAATAAAACTATAGTTAATATTTTTATACCAATAATAATATTATTATTTGTTGCATTTATGGCAATGGGATTTCATGAATATACAAAAAGTGCTGTCGAAGAAATAATAAAGCTAATAATGCACTATTATTATTTCCCATCAATGGCTTTCTATTTTGTTATTATAATATTTACAACTATTTACTTGATAAAAAATGTTTATAGTGAAAAATATACAATGAAATTTAAAATTTTTAATTATATATTTAGCTTTATATTATTCACATTATTTGTTGGATTATTTAGTTATGTAATATCAAATAATATAGGATTATCCATAGATTATAGTATTTATAAAGATCAATATATATTATCTTTTATTCAGATAAGTAATTTGATATTTGTTTTATGGTTATTTATTTTAGGAACCATAAAATTATATAATTATTTTAAGAAAAAATATGATTAGACTCTAAAGAGTCTTTTTATTTATAAGGAAAGTGCGTTTAATCAAAAAAAAATAATTGACATTCGAACACTCGTATGATATATGTTAATTGGGTGGTTCAATGTATATAGCATATAAATTTAGAATTTATCCTAATAATAATCAAAG